>Ga0315280_10004376_pt1 | contig 20923 bp, 19 predicted proteins | sample YL17G06_40_MG_FD_203697 | JGI IMG/M metagenome (GOLD analysis project Ga0315280, IMG submission 203697) | Sediment microbial communities from Yellowstone Lake, YNP, Wyoming, USA - YL17G06_40 | ecosystem: Environmental > Aquatic > Freshwater > Lake > Sediment | place: USA: Wyoming | collected...
TGAAAATTGCTAAATATCTCTTTACCCCGTTAGAAATCTCGGCCATTGGCAGGACAGTTGCCCTTAGCGATTTATTTCTAACGGGGTTTACTTTAATCACTTCCTATCTCATCACCTCTTCCGTTTATTATCTGCCTACTTCTTGACCCTTTCTCCCCATTTGGCCCCTTCCGAAACCAAGGAATTCCAACCGAAGCCAGCTTCCTTAACCTTTCCTTGCCTTAGCTTTCTCAAATACGGCACTAAGGTCCTGACCAGTACACCTAATAAAATTCCTGAAAGTTTCAGGAAAAACTCCATCCTTATGCCTCCCTGCTTTATGATTCTTTTTCTTTTAGGTCATTAGCGCGTTTCAACTCGGTAGCGAGCTTCTCACCTACATTCACTGCTTTATCAAGCATCTCTTTGAGAGTCTCAAGTTGTTTTGGCTCAAGCACAATCTTCATCAAAAACCTCCTTGAATGTCGCAAAAGTCTCACGTTTGCAACAGGGGCCTTCTGGTCACAAAGTAGTCACAATAAGCACTTCCAAATAACCTATAAACTCTATCCTTTTGGAAACATTTCTAAATAAGGGAAATCATAAGTCTAACTAAGAAATGAGGGATACAGCAATGGTTTACGAAACCGTTGCTCTACCAACTGAGCTACGTCGGCTCTTTCAAATCTCCTTTTATTTTCAAGCACTTCTAAAGAGATGGCTTTTGATGACTCCACGCTCGATGGTTTTTTTAACCATTTTTTTACCACTGTGAGCTCGCTATTGAGTATTTGAATCGCCTGCTCTTTGGCACCAGGAGACAAGTGGGCATATCTGAGAGTGACACCTAAATCTCTATGTCCGAGTAACTCTTGAACTACTTTTAGATTTATATTTGCTTTTACTAAATCACTGGCGAAGGTATGCCTTAGTGTATGAAATGTGCAATCTTTTAATCCTGCGTTCTTTACTGCCTTGTCAAACCAGAACCTTACTGTCTTTAGCCGCCTTCCCTGTCTGTCTGTAAAAACATATTCACTTGTCGATTTCTTTTTTAATTCCCAGAGAATATCTCTAACGACTTTAGCCATCGGGATTTCCCTTATCTTATTGGTCTTAGTATGCTCTACACAGAGTAAACCCAAATCCCAACGAATATTGGCCCATTTCAAATTCAGAATCTCACCCCGTCTCATTCCTGTAAATACAGCAATTATGATAATCGGTTTTAACAGCTCAGGGACACATTCGATAAGTCTTTCTAATTCTTTATTGCTGAGAAACCGAAGTTTTCCTTCCTCAGGAAACATCTTTATCCTTGAGACCGGATTCGCACTCGCTTTTCCCCATTCTATCGCCTTATTGATTATCCTTTTTAGCACTGCTATTTCTCTGTTTACTGTGGCAGGAGATATCGGCCTTCCATTTCTCTTTCTTTGATTAACTCTCCATGCCTGATATTCCTCCGCCTGTCTGCGAGTTATCTGATAAAGTAGAATATTACCAAAATAAGATTTAAGATTTTTTACTAAACCTTCATCCCTGATATACGATCGCTTGTGAGCCCGTGACCATTCCAGAAATTCATCACAAATTTCAAAGAATGATGTCTTCTTGTAATCCTTGATTACAGGAAATTTTCCTTCGGCAATCTCCTTTTGTCTCTGAGCCATGATAAGTTCTGCTTGCCTCTTTGTTACTCTGCCTAAAGACTCTACTTTACGGAACCCATTAACTCTATAGTCGAGATAATAGGTCACTCCTTTTTTCCCAGGTCGCTTACGAATTTTCATCCTTTCCTCGTTAGTTTCCTTATCTTCTCAACATCTTCGGCAGTGTAGTAACGATAGTTAGAGAACGATTCTCTTCTGGGCTTGGGAATCTTCCCATTTAATTCCCAGTTATACAGCGTCTTCCGGCAAATGCCCAGCATTTTAGTAACTTTACCCGCTGAATAGTATTTCTTCCCTTTCATTCCGCCTCCATTTACAATTTTACATAGGGTGGGTAATTTTGTCAAGCTTTTTTTAGAAATTTTTTGGCTCAATGCTCTTCTCTTTAAGCCACCGGTCAATCCTTTCTTTATCGAATCGAAGCCTCCCAATCTTTATGAAAGGAATCCGGTGTTGGCTGGTCCATTGATAAATCGTTTGTTTCGGAATTCCAATATATTTTGACAGCTCTTTTGCACTTAGATATCGCTTTTCCACCAGAGCCTCTTATTTATCCCTTTGTAGGTCTATTATGTGTAGCAATTTTGTTACCTTACTTATATCACTTTTGCTATTTATATTCGGGTTATTATAAGTAGCATTTTTGCTACTCATCTTTCGTTTTATTATTCGGTTTAGGAATCGGAATTATTCGTTTGATTTCACTGGCTATGGTCCGCCACCGGTATGGCTCTCCGGGTTTGTATGTTATCAAACCGTGTTGCTTTAATTCTTCCAAGCTATTACCTACGTTTCCGTCTCCAAGCGAAACGCCACATACATCTGCAATTTCTCTATGGGGGGCAAATAATGTATCTCCAGGCTTAATTCCTCGCCTCTTTTCAAGATAAGGCAACCCCATATAGTAAATTTGTCTGGCTACCGGTTTCAAAATCTTTGGCCAACCATATTTGATAAAATCTCTGTCGTTGCTAATTCTTTTTTTGCCTTGTGATAATTCTTTAAAGTATCGACAGAAATCCTTATTTACCTTTGTGCAGTATTCCTGCATCAATGGGTCTTCGCTATTACAACCAAAAGTATACTCCCATTTGTATGCGGATTTTATTTTGTGTTGAATTACTCTAAATCCAAGTGGTGGACTATTCCTCTGGTCCCATTGGTTTAATATTTTCTCTGCTACATCGGGGTCCTTACCAGTCCTTCTTAATTCCGTAGCTATGATAAAAGCTACTCTGTCTCTTGCACCTTCACCTTTCCTGAAGTTGTCTTCAAGCATTAGAGTAACGCAAGGTTTAACGTAATCAGGAAGCGTGTATCTTTTACTGATTTGTTTTATGGTTTCCAGAGTTTTCATTTCTCTTCCAATACATACTTAAGAACAAAAAAGGGAAGGCCACCTCGGCAACCTTCCCTTAATCCATTTATACCTCCGAGGTGTGCTCAGGTATGTGTATTATTCAGTTTTCAAAATTAGTTTAGACCGATTTACTCAAAATTTAGGTCTCGACGACGAGTCATCCAAGGAAGGCGAATATACTTGCCTCCACAAATTTCAAGAATTTCGGCTCATTTAACCCCATTTTCGCTTTGTTTTGACAGTTCAGAGACCAATTCTGAAGCACCTTTGACACCGCTCTGGTGGCTTCTCAGAATACTTTCCTCAACAAGCGTCTTTAGGTCCACCAAGTAGCTTCCCCTAGCTATTTCAATCAAGGCTCCTATCTTTCCCAGATTCCTTAACAAGGTCGCCCTACTACAGTCCAGTAACTCCTCCAATGTCTCCAACGTGCATAATCTCCCGTTGTAAAGGGTGGCGACCCTTCTTTCTCGCTCTTCGCTCTTCGCTCATCTCTTTCCCCTTTCAAGATACCGATTATTTTATCAAGCAAAGCTCCGCATGGTGCAATATCTTCTGCATTTTCTTCATCCTTGAGGCCTTCGGAAGTCAATTTCAGTGCCCACTTCTTACCTTCCACTTTGTTCTTAAAAACTGTCTCCAGCCGGGTTTCTTCATCTGTTTGCTCTTTGCAGATTAGATTTATCTTCTTCAATCGCTGATAAACTCCCAACTCGATGGTAAGTGCCCAAACTTGAAAACTATTAACGTCCATAAATTGCTGTAAACCATGGTAACGCAGAAAACAATCGAGGACGAGCTTTGCGATTCGCCTTCTGTGGATGTCATTGCTTTTTCCAGCCTTGCGGATTCGATAATCTGTTTTCGCCCTTCTAAGTTTCTCAAGGAAGTAGTCATCAATTGAAGTTGGCTCATACTCCTGCTTGCTTGTCAGTTTCCTGCCTGGCAAGGCTACTGAATTAGCTTTCTCCTTCATTCTCTTTCTTCCTTTTGTATCCCAAGCCATACTCTTTTGCGTTCTTTCTGGCCCTTTTAAGTATTTTAGGCAAGTAGTGTTCTATTGCTTTCATGTAAGTCTCACTGATTCGCTCCTTCAGTTCTTCGTCTTCATCCCCTACGATATCTAAGTAGGTTATATCATCTGAAAGAATCAAAACAGCATCGCACCACATTTTACCTTCCTCCCTTTTTAAGTTCGCCCTTATCTTTAGGATATTTAACCAGCGCATTTTGCTCTCCATACATATATCAAAACCTGGGCGCAAAAATGCAACCCCCTGAAAATAAAAAAACATAGAGAACCATTTCTGGACTCTATGCTTTTAGAGGAATTACTATATTGCCTTTTTACAACTATTAACGCCCTATTCCACGTTCTTTCGCTTTCCTAAGGATTCTGTCAATTACAGCCCTAATGCGTTGCCGCGTCACGCCGATTTCTTTCGCTATCTCTTCAGTCGTATATCCTTCGTAAATCTTCTCAACGATTTTATACTCCCGCTCAGAGAGAATTCTTCCAAACTCTTCCAATCTAATCGTATCTTCGGGACTGGGCTCTTGTGGACTCAAAAGTTCCAATTTTTCAGGTTCTGTCAATTGCTCTATCAATTCCCCTCGTTTTTTCTTTGGAAGTTCTCGTTTCAAATTACTTAATGTCCTTCTGGAAAGGAGGTCAACAATCCATTTATCCCTGGGAAGTTTCCGCCTCTCTGGGTCATAGTCTACAAATAACTGAAAAAAAGCAGCAAATACACTGCTTTCAACATCAGGACTTACCCCTTTCAGCCTTCTCTTAACAATTTCTATCACACCTTTATTTCTTTCCATAGCCTCTTCTGCGAATTGTTTTCTTAACTTTTTGAATTCCTCAATTTCTTTTTCCAATCGCTCAATTTCTGGATTTGTTCCCCTAATGCAACATTCAAGCCAATATTTCTCATATTTGAGGTCTCTAAGTTGAACCTCCCACTCCTCAGCAAGCCGATATTTTTTACCCAGCCTTTTATAAAGTTCGATTCTTCCCTTCATAGGCTTAAAAAAAACCGAAACACCTTTTTGTTTCTTTACATGGGCGTGCTTAGTACATATTTCACTTATCTCTCTATTTATTTCTTTAATTCTCTCCCGGGCTTTCCTTTTCCACTCTTTATCAGGTATAAAACGAGGAGGCAATTCGCCAGGGATGAGTGGTGTAAACTCTTCACTTCCGGTTCTTCTCTTTGTTTCTTCCTTCAACCACTCCGGCTTTAGACCCCTCTTTTGGAAAAACTCCTCACTACCAAACTCCTCTTTTCGAGGCTCAAGTCCCAAGTCCGCCCTATCTTGGTCTTCATAACTCGGTTCGCCAGGAACTTTAGCAAGTAACAACCATCGATGTAGGCGATCCATATAGAAATCCACTTCCCATGAAGGAGTCTCACTTTTTTTGACTTTCTTAGCCATGATTTATCTCGACAAAATTCTCCAAATGGGTCAAATAATATACCTATTGATATTGGGTTTTATGGTCGCTTTTCCTTACTTTGTTTGTAGGCTTCTTCAGCTTTGGATAAAAGTTCCTTGTGGGTCGTAAATGCTTTATTCCATGCTTTTATAACGAAATCTACTATTATTTCAATATGTCCTGAATTCATTTTGATACAACTTATTTCTTTAATCCTATCATCAAGGCTACATGGAGTCAATTTATTCAAACGACCATCAATGTAACTATTCCACAAGGTCTGATATATTTCCTTTTGAACCGCAGGCTGTGATTTAAATTCATCATCGTCGTAATAAAACTTTTCATCCAGTTTATCAATGAAATGTGCAAATTCGTGCATTATTATATTATATAATTTGTTGTTCAAACTACCATAAACTATATGAAAAAGCTGAGGGTAAAGAGAGTTTTGCTGTGATTCATAGAGCTCTGCGTCGTGCAGATTCAATTTAACAGAAGCGTTCTCTTTAAATGAATCATCATTTATTCCAGTTCCTTCATCATCAATATTTGTTACCTCTACAATTAATAAATCAGGTTTTCTAACGGCTTTAGAGAAAAAAGGATGCTGAGAGACAGCTTCCTTTATAATCTTCTCTATTTCATTAGACTTATCGAGTTCTTTTAGAAATTTAACTTCTACTACCATTGTCTAAAAACAACAGAAAGCGGTAGAAACCCCATGCAATCGGAATAACTCCCACTTTACCCTAAATGAACGCCCTTTTTGTTCTTTGTTTTCTTAATTTCTTCTAATAATTCTTCTTCTGTAATTATACCCCTCTTAACCAGAAGTCTAATGAGAGCCTCTTGAGTATACATAATTGTAAGCAACGCATCTTTGAGGTCTATTGCTTCTGTTTTAATGGCCATCTTTACGCCTCCTTCTCTTTGGCCTTTATTTATAAGGAAAGTTTTTGCCTAAGAATTTCGATAGCTCTCTCATGGTCACTGAGACTATTAAGAACTTCTGTACCTAATCCTCCCCAGTTGGGATGTCTTAGTGGAAACAAATTGTACGGTAGTGCTATGCCTTTTATAGACCTAATCCCTGAAACTCGTTCCATAATTTTTGAATTAACAATTTCTTTGGCATATTCCCCTAATCTAGGACCTAGAACGGCTTTTAGAGCAAACTCCCCTAAAGTTATGATACTTTTAGGTCGGATTGCTTCAATTTCTTTCTGGACCACGCTACTACAAATATGACATTGCTTACTCTGGTTCTTTGTTTTAGGATATTTCTGTGCATGAGTCCAATATACTTTGTCACTATTTTTTCGGAAAGAGTCACCCAGAAGTATCATTAGAAAAGTCGCAACGGGATTCCATGGACTAAAGGCATAGGTCATTGAAACATCGGGTCTTTTTTGAAATGATATAAAACTAGATTTGTTAGGTGCTTCCGATACGACAATTATAGACAATTTGTCAGATTCAGTAGGTGGGAAAAATATCGGTTTACTTTTTTGTTCCCAATCATGAACGCATTCTAAACCGCTATGTGCTAAATGATTGTTATGAACTATTTTTTCAAGTTCTTCTAACATACTTGGATTCTAATGCAGAAGTTTCCATTTCACATACCCTAACTCCTCGAAATCAATAAAGTTCACCTTCTGCAACAATGTATCTATTCCATTTACTCTTTCTCGAATAAGGAAAATATATTGCTTTTTGGGTCCCAGCTAAGTCTCTTGTTGGAATTAGCAACCGAATCAGAGCTTCCTCATAATTAGAGTCAAAACCCACAAGATAGTAATAATCTACGTTTGTTCTCTTCCACAAATTGAAGTTCCAGTACTCCCGGAGATACTTTTTCCGACCTTTTTTCTTATAATCTTTGAGCAAACTACTACTTGATACCTCTACCCAACCTAAATGCTTATCCAGAAAATCTACTCTGTCATGATAGGTAACATCCTCACGGTTATTTACTGTCAAATATTGCCCACGTAATGTCATAAAATCCCTTTCTCCTTTTCGCCCTTTTCCGCTTGCGCTGGTAATTTCAAACCTTGGTTTATACCTTTCCATTTTCCTTCTTTTATAAAAACTTTCTCTCAGTTGCTGTCTTACTTTATCTGGAAAATTCCTCCGGTAATATTTAGAACGACAGACAGCAGAACAAAATCTCTGCTCTTTATGCCTTTGAAAAACCTCAAATTTCTTACGACATTCCAGACAATAACGCTTCTCAGGATAGAAACCGGCTAAATTAAGTGCTCCTTCCCAACTACCAAATTTATCTATTATGGTTCTGGAAGTAGGAAAAAGTCCTCTGGGAATAATGTTATCATATCTTTCTGCCGAAATCGGTCCGTCTTGTCCTATTGAAAGGATGGATTCGAGGCATTCTTCGTTTGTATAGCGTATATGGTATTTATCTGGCATTGCATTTTATCTGACTACTCAATGGCAATGTCTCATACATAGAAATTATACTACACTTCGTCATAGACAATCAGATAAATGGGGCCTCATCCTTAGTAGCGTTCAAGAGGACAAGCCTCTTTAAGGAAAGGCCCCCAATTACCCATCTTAGTGCTCTCTCCTGAAAGTCGCTTTTTTGTTCGTTACGGTAATAACCCTCATTCTATCTTTGATATTCAGTTACCATTGCGAAATACCTGTTTTTAGAACAAGCGCCTTTGACCTTTTCAACCTCACTAAATTTAACCTTTTTTAAAGGAATATTGAAATATAAAGCAAAGACCAAATCGTCAACGTAATCTTTTAATTTTTTTTGTTTGTCAAAATCTATTACCGGGAGATTTTTTAGGTCGGCAAGGTTTATTTTTTGATTCTCTAATTTCAATTCTTTTTTAAGTTCCTTTTGGATTGTTTCAGAAATAAGTTTAACATCACTTTTAACTTCGAGTTTTGTTTTATTGCCGTTGTGTTTTAGAACTAAATTATTACCGTCAATTTCCACATCATCAAATTTCTGAAGCATTACGCCAGAAAAATCTACAAAATCAGAAAGCGTTTTTTCTTCCAAAGACAACATTTCTTCAGTCCGTTTGATAATTTCATCTTTGATAAACTGATTCTCTTTTGTGATTTTCGGAACACGCACATATTCTTTAACTGTTTTTATACCCAGTAAAATATCCTTTTCACGTTTAGAACTTAAATTTCTATCAAATACGAAATGAATTATTTGTGAATTTAGAATTGATAATAAATATAACAATTCATTTTTACTATCTGAAGAAATAACTACAAAATTAAAATTAATCATGATATTTTTGTCAGCAAAATAAAAATGGTCGTAATTCATATAACTCCAGATAATTTTATATTTTCTTTCAAACACTTTGAAACCTTGGCTTCCGTGAGGAATATTTACATCATTTTTTAATACTCCCCGTGCTAATATTTCGGTAAGATATTTATTATGATTTAATTTTACTAAATAAAAACCGGTGCCTGTTTTTATTTTTGTTGCATCTATTATCTTGTTTTTGGGATATACCAACCCCTTGTCAAAATAAAACCTATTCTTAAATTGATTTTCTGCTCTTTTATGCTCATAATAAATTGCCATATCGTCACTATTTTTCTTGTATTCATTATAAAAATCTAAAAATATTTTGTCCTGTTTAATAAAATTCCAATTTACAACATTCTTAAATAATTCGGACTGTTGGATTTTTTTCTTATCGGTTTTTTTGCCATTCAAAATATTATTAAGTGTATCGATTATTGAATCTTCACCATTTTTGTAATTTATGATTTCAACTTTGTGTTCATCTGTAGGCGGTTTTTTACTTACAACAAAAATTAAACTTGATGTCGGAACAACTTTCTTTTGTTTCAATCCACGGCTAATAAAAAGATTACTGTTAAAAGTAATAATTTTTTCAATGGTTGTGAATTTTGCCAAATGATAACGCAAGACGTCTAAATCGCCGGCAGTCAGAATTGTTTGAGGAATAATATAACAAAGTTTTCCGTCATCTTTTAATAGTGCTAAACCGACAGCGATAAAAAAGGCATATAAATTAGGTTTAGGGGCATATTTTTTGGAATGACCTGGTATGCTATGCAAATTCATACCATAAATATTATTGAGATTAACTTTCGGTTTTACTTTTCCTTGGAGCATTTTGAAAATTAAGATACCTTGTTTTGAACATTCATTATAACCAACATAAGGTGGATTACCGATAACATAATCAAATCGATGCCGAGGTATATGATTGCTTCTTAAACTTTCCTTCATTTCTTTTATATCTTCGGGAATACGCATAAAACTATCATATTTTGGTTCTTGAATTGCATAGCCAAATTCTATCTGCCCCTTTCTAACATATTCATCAGTTCTTGTGTTTTCAATTGAACTTCCTATAAATTCAGCAATACTATCTTCTGTTAAAAACGTCTTGATTTTCTTATCCACCGGATTATTATATCTTTCAGTTATGATTAAAGAAAGCATCCGCATAAGAATATTCATTTCAGCGAGATAGAGCGGAAATTCTTCGATATCCAGTCCAAAAACATTTTTTGTAACGATATCTTCAATGTTCTCTGATGTATTTTTTATATCTGAACCACTTGATTTGATAATTTGGTCAACTGCACTGTATAGAAATGTCCCGCTCCCACAGGCAGGGTCCAGCAAAGAAAGTTTGTCTAATTGGTTGTTTTGAATCTTTTCCTTTATCACATTATCAGTATAGCCAATCTGTTGAATCATAAAGTTCACCACTGCTGGGTCAGTGAAATATTGTCCTCTCTTTTCTTCTGCAAAAAGTTCCTTTAAATAATTTTCATAAATATAACCGAAAATTTCATTTTGAACATTTTCAAAACTGTATTTTTTGATAAAAACAAAAATGTCAAGCCATGGAGAAATGTCGGACAGTTGGTTTTCTACCTTACGATAAAGTTGTTCAAACCTACGATGTATATATTCTTGCTCTTTCATAAACGGCCTATAAATATTTTCAGAAATTTTGGAACTGATATTGTCAACAATGGATAAGATATCCTTATATCGTCCATCTTTGAGATACTTATAGGTTTTCCCTAAATACTCCTCATATTCACCACCGAAGTCCTTAAACGCATTATCGACTAACGTTTTGTATAAAATAAACTGAATTATATAAGCATATGAAATTTCTGTCGCTTTCTGTTCTCTTTCCGGCGCCGTCAGCCCATTAAAATAGTGTTCAAGTTTCAACTTCTCTTTAAAACTTCCAATAAGCTTTGTAATATCTTCAAAGAATATTTCACGATTGTGTTCGACGCCTAATTTTTCTATATCTCTAAATAAAAACTGTTGGCCTTTTGTGCCTTCAAAAAAAGATAAGTAATAATACTCGGTCTTGATGTATTCTTTCCAAAATTCCAGAAATAAACGTGTCTCATAAAAAATTTGTTTAAGTGTAAATTCCCGATAGACATTGTTGTTGTAAAATTGCCAAGTATAACCGTCCGTTAAAATGCCATATTTTCTATCCAAGTCAACTTGATATTGCAAAAGTTGCTTTTTGCCAGCATTAATATTGGTATATTGTTCTACTTCAATAGGAATTTTTACTTCTTCAGTTATATATATTACATAGTCCACATGGCGGTGTTCCTTAGCTTTCCTCTCATGAATAAATTCATTTTTTCTTTTATTAATTGGTGTCGAAAGTCTTCCTTCTTTAAGGTTAAATAATTCTTCACATTGCAATACTTCCTTAACAAAACGCTGGACACCCGAACCAACCTCCTGAGTTTTGTAAGAAATCTTATCCTTATTCCAGAGTGATTCTAATTGTTTAATTGTCAATGGCATATTTATTCACCTCTTTTTCGGTCCTCACCGATTCGGCACACAATCTGTAAACATCGAAATGGACGAATCGTTCTGTAAAAATTAAAAAGCGGAGGAAACCAAGGGTATCTTGACAACCTCCGCTTAAGTATTTAAGGTCGACCCTTAGTTTCACGCCAAAATAATTATATAAAAAGAAAGCTACTTAATGCAAGAGCAAAATACTAAAATCTTCGTATCTAAGTGTCCTTTAATGTGTAGATTTAGGGACTGGTAAACTTGGAAATTTATGCTTGGTAAAAGCAAGCTAATACTGAAGATTTCTTTAGGATTTTATGGACACTGCTTTTAGGAATGGCCATTTTCTCGATGGTTCAGAGGAGAGCATAAATAATAGGCTTTGTTCCTCAAGAGGAAGGGATTTCTCCCTCCCATTTAGGATTACAGAAAGGATAGTTTTCGAAATCGCTCAGTTAGAGCCTCGCTGTAATTCCGCCAGCGTTGCCCTTTTTCTTTTAGTTAGTCTGAAATTTCAGCTAACGTTCAAGGCCAAAAGAAGTGCGAGAGCATTTGCATGCTAATCTTTTGGCCTGTGTTATGTGCCGCTCAGCGATTTAGGAAATCGTTTTTCAAAATCTATTAACCGTTGTTTTCTGACTTTATCTTCACCGCCGAGTTCATTGAGTCGTGTGTCGGAATAAATAGCAATCTGGACAGCGTCTTCACGATTATCGAACAGAAGTGGTCCCGTATCTTCGACATAACCGGACAGTGTATGGTTCTTGTTCTTATCAAAGAGAGTAGCAGTGACAGATCGAACCCGTTTGTCATCATCGAAAGCAATGCCACCAAGCGCATCAACAGTAGGCTTTATTATATTATCAATGTCCGCCCGAATCCCCTCCCTTGCTTGTGTTGCCCAGCATATTTCTACTTCAACATCATCTGAAACGATTGGTGTCAAAATGTGTTTTGCTGCTTCTTTCTTAATAGCATTCAGATAAGTAGCTGAACTTATACCTTTGCCTTGGGCAGACCTCGGACGTTGATAAACCACAAACTGATAAGCTGGAAGGTCAACCCTCGCGTGTCGCATTCTATCTTTTGACATAATCATTCAAGCTGCGTGGCACATAATGGTTTCGATGTTTGTGAGGCCTGAAGGGTTTGGGCGAACGAAGTGACCCACAAACAGCGTGTTAGCCGACGTTGTCTGATTCTCATTCATACATCTTCCATTGGGTTGGGTCAATTCCAAATTTTCTAGCATAATACCAACCGATATTTCTCAACACTTGGTCAGATGGTGGCAAAGAGAAAAATTTTCTAAGGATGGAAATCAGTGGAAGAAGTATTAACTGATCAAGACCAACCGCAAAGAACAAAAACCACCCGCCTAAAATTATAACTTTTAATATGGATCCAGAAAGAACCAGTATTACTGCCAAGACAACATAAGCAACTAATTGAAGGAGTCGGTTTCCTAAAATGAAAACCACGTAATTGAGTGGCTTTATATATAAAACCATGTGGCCTATTACCACAAATAGATATAGGACTATTGTGGCAATTAGAGCAAATAAGATTCCTTGCCTATAAAGAAGAAAAGCAAATGTCCAGATGGCTAGTGTGGATGGTAAAAGGAACCAGAAAACAGCTTCGCCGATAAGGTCGTTTATAGATACATATGACAAAATTGGGGCGAAGTATCGGCTCAGTGCTTCCTCATCGGCACGGAACTTCAAGCCACCTTGAGCATAGACGCACTGGCCCGGTACATTTTGATAATTAACTGAAAATAATCCCATATTATTTATTCTCCTTGAAGGCAATGTCGGCTAACGTTCTGCGTGTTCGCGAAGTGCCGAATGCATTTTGCACAAACGAGGTGAGCCCCAAACAGCGTGTTCGGCGAAGAGCCTTTTTATGTTCTCACTCAGATGCTTGATGATCTCTCTTGTGCTTAAATGCTCGCTTCTGCAATGTTGCCCAAATAAACATGACGATAGATACCCCCAATAACCCTAAAACCAACAGGACGAGAGAACCAGATTGTCACAAGAGCAGCTATAAAGCCCCAAAAAGACAAAACGATTTTTCCGTACCCAACATGATACGAAGTACCACGAATCTTTGAATCCTCATATATCTGTTCGTATTTATTCATGTCTTCTGTTTCTTGAATCACTTTGTGGAACTTTTTATCTGACTCTCTTTGTGCCCGAACAATTCTCTTCAAACCTTTCTCTAGCTCCTTCATCTCTCCTTTTTCCAGCTGTTTCATCTGTCGGATATTTTTACCTCCGCAATTAGGGCATTCACTTATGGGAGATTCATAGGTCTCGAGACAATCCACACATCGCCATTCGGGTACTAATTTCATAAAAAACTCCTTTCTTTAATCGAGGGCTTTTCGCCTAACGGATTGTGCATAAGAAAAGTTACCGAAGGCAATTTGGGCGGAGTGTAGCGAAGCCTTTTATCCGCTGTTATCTGCCGTTTTCATACATTATCTCCATCTTTCTTCTTCAATGTAAATAACGATACGATAATCAAAACTGCAGAAACGATGTTGACAACTGACCAAACAGCCCGACCCAAATGGAGAGGGAATATTGGATTATAGACTGCAGCGTTAACACCAAATATCCATGTCCAAGACTCGTTTTTTGTCCTGTAAGTCCTGAAGGAGCAATATGCAAAAATAGAACATACTATCCAATGTAAGATGACGTAATATCCGTAGGGATTAGGCCTAAGTGCCCCCAAAAGCAAAATCACAGTAACAAGACGAATTATAATGAGTCCAGCTGATTTTTTATTCATGGTATGTTATTTTTCTCTTGTTTCGTAGTCGCCAACAAACGACAGGTCCAAACAACGACCCCTTGCTATAAAAATGTCAGAAGATTCGACAACAACTTCTGCATCTTCACCACTATGAGGATAGGCCCTTAGCTCAAATTTAGGCCTTTGAAGTGATGAAATCAGTGCAACAACAGCATATTGGCCAAAAAGATCAACCTTTTGACTCATTATTTTTTTTACTTGTTCTGAATCACATTCAAGAACAAAACGAATATCTGGATCTAAATCAAACCAATTCCGAAAATGTACATAATATTTATTTCCTTGTCTCGTAACATCGTCTACAGAAGCAAAGAATAATACTGGACGACCATCACTTCTTATTAAAGCGTCTTCTACTTGCACAGTGTAGATTTGTCCAAGAAATGCGCTTTTCTTATCAAAATTTTTCTTCCAATCAGTAACAGCATTATGTGTGGGAACCATGTTTGAAATGGTTTGCTCTATTTGAATCTTCTTCTCAACCTCTGCTTTTTCCTTCTCAGCCTTGGAATGTTGGGATGAAATTATATTTGAAACTACCCATATACCTATTGCTGAGGCTATGAGAGCAAACACAATTTTTGAAGCAATATTTTTCATTGGTTTTAGCCTTTTTTTACCATGTCGGAACGTTTACAATTCCTCCGTGAACTCTGACTACAGGAATATCCCTCATTTCGACCTTTTCTGCCTGAATATTCTTAATCGTAAATGGAACAGGTGTTCGTAAGAAAATACCAAGTAAAATCACAGCAATTATGGTTAGCGCAATACACTTGTAAATTTCAAGTAGTCTATCTAGTTTTGATTTTGACTCCATTTTTCCCTCCTCCTTGTTTCGGATTGAAAATGGCAGATAACGTTTTCAGAGTTCGTGAAGTGCCCGAAGAGCATTTGGGCGAAAGTGCGTTAGCACTGAAGCCACAAACTCTGTGTTAGCTGACGTTGATATAATTAACTCGTAGTGTTATGATTGAACACCTCTTAGACCTGCAAAAATGTTACCCTCAGACCAAAGATAGTCAACAGACCAACCAACGATAAAGGGAATGACGAATAAATTGTCTTTAAATCCATATGTAATATAATAGGCACTAGCGAGAAATACAGGATAATTAAGGAAGAAAGAAGGAAAAAGATCTAAGAGGTGCTTCCTTTTAATTTTTTTGATGCGATTGTGATACCAATTAAAAAGATCCTTTATGAATACTCTGATAAAATTCAGAATATACCCTGTGATCAATGCAAATAATGTTACAGGTTTATCAAAAATAGCTACTCTGAAAATCCTATCGATAGTGGAAAGGATTATGACTGTGAGTAGTATTGAACATATCATTAAAGGAATTTGCCAACACCAAAGATCACAGCCATAAATTTGCTTCTTGCGTTTTATGGCAAGATAGTCTTTGAGAGCCTGGAATATATTCCTCATGTGCTTGTCTTAGAACGAGGCATCAAAAAATATTACAATATCAATGTCAGCTAACTTAAAATAAACGAAATACTTCGTCTATGCTCCCAAGTTGGTATGTTTTGCGAAGGACCCAAGGGTATCTTGACAGCCTCCGCTTGAGTATTAGGGCCACCCTTTCGTTTTACGCCAAAAGCATTATAATAAATTAAAATTGTCTATACAAGTTAAAAATCAAAGTTCCCTGTGTTCCCTGTCCTTTAATCCCTAAAAAAATCGTTACTATAAGCTCGATTTTATAAAAGGTAATTTTCTAAATTTAGCAGTCCTTGAATCTAGGGTTTTATGGACAAGACTTTTAGAAATAACCATTGTCTTTCCTACTGCACTAACAAAGTTGCTGTTCAGCGACAATTCTTTCATTCTATGCTAAGATTGATAAAAAGCTTGACTTTTAACTTGGTATTTATTATTATTTATTAGCAATGGTTAATAGATATAAACAAAACGATTTAAATTTGGACAAGTGGTTAACTCTTGAGCAAGTCTCCCAATATTTACAGGTCAGCGCATCTTCTATCTATAAGATGGCTCAAGCCGGGAGAATTCCGGCGTGTAAAGTCGGTAAACAGTGGAGATTTAAGAGACAACAAATTGACAGATGGGTGCAGGGAAATAGACCAAAGAAAGTCAAAAAATGATTGAAAATTCTGCATTAGAAAAGTGGGAATATAGGGAACATACAAGAGTAAAACACATTCTACTGAGGAAATATCTTAAAGCTTGGATACCCATACTCGGAAGGTGGAATCCCAAGATTTGTTATTTTGATGGATTTGCAGGTCGGGGAGAATATATTGATGGAACCCTGGGTTCACCACTTATTGCCTTGGAGGTAGCAGATAAACTAAGTAATTATTTTGGAAAATTAAATTGCTATTTTGTTGAGAAAGACCCAGAAAATTTTGGTAACCTTGAAAGGGTACTGGAACGAGAAAAAGCAAGGATTCAAAACTGGAACAAAATAGATGTATGGAAAGAAAATGACGAGTTCGCCAACGTCATCGATGAAATCTTTAAAGGTTTGGAAAAAGAAGGCAGTATCCTTGCCCCTGCTTTCTTCTTTATCGATCCTTTTGGATTTAGTGGAGTGCCATTTCCTTTAATTAAGAAAATATTAAAAAATCCCAAGACGGAGGTATTCTTTACCTTTATGGTAAGAGATATAGCTCGGTTTATTAAACTACAACAATTAAAAGATACTTTTACTAAATTTTTTGGAACAGATAAGTGGAAGAAGATACTGGAAATCCCACAGAAACGAGAACTCGTTCTAATAGACCTTTATAGGGAACAATTACACGAGGCAGCCAAGGTAAAATATAGTTGGCCTTTTAGAGTTTGCACATCTGATAAAATTCAAACATTATATTATCTTCTCCATGTAACAAATAATCTAAAGGGGCATTACATAATGAAAAATGTTATGTGTAATCAAAGTGCAGAAGGTAATTTTGCCTACTTAGGACCAGAAGACATTGCCGCAAGGACGCAGATAAGATTGTTCGATGTCTACAACATTCAAGACCTCAAAGATTTTCTCTTAGAACGATTCGAAGGAAAAAGTTTAAGTTATGAGGAAATTCTGGAACAGGTTTGCACTCCTTGGCGGACAGAACCTCCCTATATTGATAGCCATTACAGAAAAGCTCTAAAGGAGTTGGAAAAAGAAAAAAAAGTTAAGGTCCGCAGAATTACCTCAGTGACTGAAAGAGGCTTAAGCGGCCAAGACATAATCACATTCCTCAAACGGAACCCTTCAATGCTTTCCTTACATTCTCGCCCACTGTCTAAACTGCAAGTACACTATAAAGACTACTACCTCATAGATGGGAAGAAGCAAGTTTTAGTGGGGAAAGTAAACGACGGCTCAATCATTACCAGATTCGATAAGACGCCTTTGCCTAAGGACAAAACTGATGTCGTCTGTCCTCATTTTTTGGAGCTAAAATGGGCCTATGGTTGTCCTTATGACTGTGCTTGGTGTTATCTCAAGGGCACATTCAGATTTCGTCCTACAGGAGCAAGCCCTGTTATCAAAGAATACGATAAAATAGAATTACATACAAGAACCTTTCTTGAGAATTGTGAGATTCCTGAAATATTGAATACAGGTGAGATTGCGGACTCATTAATGGGTGAAAATAGGCCAAAACCATTCTCAAAATTCATAATTCCAATCTTCGAGTCACAAGAAAGACACAAAGTATTATTCCTAACAAAGTCCACTAATATTAAGAACCTATTAGAACTCGGTTCTCATAATCAAGTGGTAATGAGCTTTTCCCTTAATGCTATCCCGGTAGCGGATAAATGGGAAAAGGCTCCTAAGGTAATGAAAAGGCTCCAATCTGCTCAAAAGCTATATGAGGAAGGTTTTCAGCTTAGAGTAAGAATTGACCCTATGGTTCCCATAGACAAATGGGAGAAGCATTATCTGCATCTTATTGATCTTGTGTTGGAGAGATTCATCCCCGAAAGAATTACCTTAGGTTCCTTGAGAGGATTACAGAGCACAATAAACGGATGCACTGACAAATCTTGGGTCAAATATCTCACAGAAAGTTCGAACTGGGGAAGGAAGATTGACAGGACATTAAGATATCAAATGTATTCTAAAATTATCCAACACTTAAGAGAAGTTTATGATTATGAAAGTGTGGCTTTGTGCAAGGAAACACTTGAAATATGGAGAATGCTCAACCTGAACTTCAAAGAAATAAAATGTAATTGCACATGGTGAGGAAGTATGTTTTGTGCGATTTATGCAGGATTAGTTGCACACAACAGATAAAAAATTATGACCCCTTTTAAGACCCAAAAGATGGGACAAAATCTTACGTCATAAATCGCAAGGATTTAACCCGCTTTAAGGTCTGTAGTAGTCCCAGTGTTCTTAGTATGTCCTGCGTCAGTCAGGGTCTTATGGGCAAGGCTTTTAGAAATGCCCGTAAAACAAAAAATCCCAAATCCCCTTGATTTTTCAAGTGGTTTTGGGATTTTCGTCTATCTTTCTGTGACCCTTCTTTTTGCCCCTTTTCGGTTTACAAAACCGTTGTTCTACCAACTGAGCTACGAGGGCATTTGAGTTTTTTATACTATATTTCAAGGTCTCTGTCAATAAGGCATTCATAAAGATATCTCTTCTTTTCGCCACTTTTTGAATTTTCTGCTTGGCTTCGGTTTTGATCTAAGTCCTCTATGTGCGAAAGCATATAGTTTTCTATTGGTTGGAGTGGGGATTTTGGGAGGGATTTTCTGTTAAAATAGTATATGGCTCCTGGGCTTCAATTAAGGGAGGGCGCGATATCTTCTCTCTCTCATGGTTTGAGGTGGGGAGGCTAACTTCCAGTCCCTTCTCTTCTGCTTTTCGATAGACTTCCTCTATTAGATTATTGACCTGGCCGTTGTCCGGGTGCTTTTCGCTTATCTTTCCATAGAGGCTAAGGAGATTATTCACTTCCTGGCTATTTGTGAGAGGCAACTTCTGGCACTCTTCAAGTGCTTCATCTATTCTGTTCTGAATGAGTAGAGTTTCTACGAGTTCATATCTATATTCTGGAGTTTTCTCAACTAACTTCCTATAAATTTCGGAAGCCTTATGGAAAACTGAGTTCTCAACATATATCCTGGCGAGTTTGGAGAGAATGTCTGAAGCTAATTCCCTTCTCATCTGCACTTCCTCAGCAAGGGTGAAAAATTTCTCTTTATGGCCATTATCAAAATAGAGTTTCAGGAGCTTATCCTGATATTCTGGACTTTCCCTATCGAGCTGGCTCAATTTTTCGTAGGCGCTGATGGCTCCTTCAGTGTCTTTTAGCTTCTCACAGAGTTCACCAAGAATGCTCAAATCATAGGGTTCTTCTCTAACTGCTACCATTCGCCTGAAGATATTTACTATTCTATCTTCTTGACCCAAATGGTGATATATTTGCGCTAATCTTTGTAGAATATCGTAATCATCTCCTTCTAAGGAGGACTTCTTCTCGTACATCTCGGCTGCTTTTCTTAAATCTTTTGCATTCTGGTAGGAAAGCGCTGCCTCGGCAAACATTTCTGCTCTCTCATAGGCTAAAGCAGAAGTGGAATCAAAAATCTCCTCTTCCTTATATAGATTGGCAAGCATCTTTACTAAATCTTTGTTTTCTGGCAGATATCCAGAAGTTCTCTCGTATGTAAGAAGTTCAGTGTATCTCTTTAGAATTCTGTTATGTCTCTTTTGATAATAAATTAAAGTGAGGCTGAAGCCGAGAAGGAGTAAGGGAAGGAGAATTAGAAGAGTTAATACATTTGAGTAGCGCAATCGGGCTTCTTCTCTTTTTGGGGCTTCTAACTTTTCTACTTCTTTTATCTTTTCCTCTGCCTCTTTAGGGGCTGGTTCAATCGGTAAGACCTTTCTCACTGGTTCCTTCCTTAGAAACCTGGCTCTCTCTATGCCTTCTATAGCTTTTGAGTTCTCTGGGTCCATTGATAAAACTTGCAGAAACTCAATTATGGCATCATCATATTGTCCTTTATTAATATAATCGTAACCCCGAGATAAATGGGTTTCTAAGAGGGGATTTTCTGCTTGGGCGAGAAGAACTAATCCGAGGAGTAGTGTGGTAATGAGGAGTAGTTTTCTCATTCAGCAATCCCCGTCACCCTAAAGGGCGACCGACCGATTCCACCCTCACCTTTATCCTCTCCCCTCAAGGGAGAGGAGAAATAGCCTGGGCGACCGTAAAGGTCGCCCCTACGCAACCTACATTGAGGCAGAGCTGCGCTCTGCGACTACATTACATATCAGGGATTCAGTTCTTTTTTGATTGCTTCACTAATCCTTTTGGCTATTCTCTCTATCTCTTTTCTGTCTTTTCCCTCAACCATTATCCTGGCGAGAGGTTCTGTGCCAGAATAACGAACCAGTATTCGACCTTCTATTCCCAGTGTGGATTCTGCCTCCCGAATTAGCCTGGAAGTCAGGGGAAGAGCAGTAAAGGGCTTTTTCTCCTTAACTTCGACATTTATGAGAACCTGAGGGGCTCTCTCGATTATTCTTACCAATTCTGAGAAGGGTTTCTTTTCCTCTTTTACTATAGAAAGGACTCTCAGGGCTGTAATTAGTCCGTCTCCAGTTTTACCATAATCGAGAAATATGATATGGCCTGCTTGTTCACCACCCAATACTGCTCCACTTTTCAACATCTCTTCCAGAACATAGCGGTCTCCCACTTTAGTCTGGAGTACGCGAATTCCTAACCTTTCCATTGCCAGAAGAAGTCCTAAATTAGACATAGTTGTTACTACCAGGGTATTATTCTTCAATTTTCCCTTTCTCTTCAGG
>Ga0315280_10004377_pt1 | contig 20921 bp, 17 predicted proteins | sample YL17G06_40_MG_FD_203697 | JGI IMG/M metagenome (GOLD analysis project Ga0315280, IMG submission 203697) | Sediment microbial communities from Yellowstone Lake, YNP, Wyoming, USA - YL17G06_40 | ecosystem: Environmental > Aquatic > Freshwater > Lake > Sediment | place: USA: Wyoming | collected...
GCTTGAAAAATTCTTTTGGGAAGCCATAGAAAACGGCTGCGAAGGTCTAGTCTGTAAATCTATCGCTAAGGATTCTGTTTATCAGGCTGGAGCACGCGGCTGGCTGTGGATAAAGTACAAGCGCGACTACAAGAGTGAGATGACAGACACTGTGGACTTGGTTGTTATAGGCGCTTTTCACGGTAGAGGCAAACGTGCAGGAGCCTACGGCGCGTTGCTGTTGGCAACGTACAATCCTGACGCAGACACTTTTGAAACGGTGACAAAATGCGGAACAGGCTTTACAGATGAAGATTTAGCTAAACTACCTAAAATGATGCAAAAGCATGTCATCGCTCACAAACATCCACGTGTGCAATCCATGATTGAAGCAGATGTATGGTTTGAGCCAGTCGTGGTGCTTGAAATTTTAGGAGCTGAAATAACATTAAGCCCAATCCACACATGCGCTATGGATGCAATCCGAAAGCGAAGCGGATTGGCAATCAGATTTCCACGCTTCACAGGAAATTATAGAGTTGACAAAGCGGCAGAAGATGCGACAACAGTGAGCGAGATTGTTGAGATGTATCAAAAGCAGTTAAAGAAGATTAGCGAAAGCTGAGCTTTAAAAAGACAGTGCTGCCTTTTCCGGCGTGAAGCTTAAGGTTATGCATAGTAACTAAAGAAATTAGCTTTGATAAGCCTTCTATAGTTACTTCAGTAGCTTTCTGTGTGGCATCTTCGTCTCCTTTGATTAGGGGCACCTGGATCTGGTCAGATTTGAGATTCTTCATACGAAAACTAGCATCAGAAACGCACCTTTATATCACTGGAACAAGTTTCACAAAATTTAAAAGCCGATGCCACCGTTAATATAATTTTTACATAGATGCTAGAAAGTAAACTCTCAAAGCTTTCTGCAGCGAGTGAAGAAAATGTTTATGATAACGCATTCTATAAGGGTGTCTACAATCTGAATGGGACAAGTATGCTAGGTTGTCAAGAACATTCTTGGAGAACAACGTTTTTCGATTTCGAGAACTGAACAGCTCTTAAAAGTTGTACTTAATCTTTAGTTTTTGTATGATGGCTTTTTCGTTTCTTTTTCCTTCTTTTTAGCACAAACATAACTATTATAACTGCACATATTGTCATGAAAAGAACAAAGACCCAATCGTAATTGGGATTGTATTGTGAACCTTCCTTATTCCATTCTATTGTTATTTCTTTTTCTATAGCATAACCCGCATACACTCCTTTAGTATAGGATTCTGCAGTAAGAATACATTTTACGAAATTCGTTTCATTTACGTATGGACACGGAGGAATCCTAAACTCACATGTATTCTTTGGGGTTATTCCTCCTTCTGACTGTAATGCCATTGGAAGGCCAGATACTGCAAGAAAGCCGTCTATGCCATAATAGAAAGCTGTGACATCTATGAACATAGTTGTTTCTGAACCGTTGTTCATAAGATATCCATCAACTGCAACGGAGCTATTAGAGACTATCACTTGTGCTTGGGTAATGGCAAGACCGAGAGGTTTACCTGAACATTCTTCGTAGTGTTCAACCTCAACTATATAATTTGCGAACCCTTCTACAAGCTGCTTTTCAACGTATCCAGTAGAGAAAGCCGTTCTTCTCTGAGGTAAAATATCTTCAGACCAACACGTTGCATTAACGGTTTTTATTTCTCTTTGATCATGGTCATAAAAAGTGATCTTAAAACTTACATTTGTAATAGGTACATCTAGGTTATTTATCATTTCTCCCATGATGTAGATATATGATTTATTCGTCACCTCATTTATGACTAGTCGGTGATTTATCTCAAATGGATAGGTGCTGTTTGATGCTTGTACAAGTTTTGTTGGAAGCAAAAAAAGTGAAACGTTTAGGATGAAGATGAGCTGAATTGTTAGAAACCATTTCTTGTTCACTTTGGTTCTGCCTTCTTGTTTTAACTCTAAAATATTTAAGTCACATTTAAGGTAAAAACCTTTAGGTAATTTTCTAAAATGAATTTCTGAAAAATAGAAATCGATTTCTATTATGAAAAGATGGAGGAATATTCCCTATTCATTGATCTTACGGCTCTTCCTTTAAATTCTCGCAATTCAACTACGAAAAATGACCTGCGTTCATAATATGATTTAGATATGGTTTACATTCCGTCACTTAGGAAACTGCCAAGTATCGTTGCAATCATACAAACAATTATGTCTAATACTAAGGGCTTGGCTAAATAAAAGCCATAGAGTCCAACAGTATAGTCAATTGAATCTGCTCCATATACTGCTATAGGTATTAGCAATATTCCAACCGAAATAATAGCGCCTAGAATTAATGCAGCAAACGTATAAAAAATACTTTTTTTAATATTTTTGACGTAAATAGAGAAGATTATAGTGAAAATAAAAACTACACTACAATAGTATGCAAGGTCTATCTTAGGCCAGAATAATAGCGCTATATATGCGGCTGCTTGAGTAAGAGAAATAGCGAGTAGAATAGAAGTTTCTGAGAGAAGCTGTCTTAGTTTTTCTGATTTAGTATTTATTGTTTCCATTTGTCATAGCAAATTTATCTGGAAAAGTATATTAATCTAATGTTTTAGATTTTACATGATGAATGTTGTTTCAGAAAAAGTTCATAGTAGTGCCTGTAATGATTGTTTTGATATCAGTAGCCTTCTTGAGTTACTTTGCTTACCAATATTTTAATGTATACGCTTTACTCTATAAGTTTCATATTTCAGTTCAAGCGCTTAAGGTTGAACATCAAGATTCGAAATCATTTGCAAAAACGACTTTATTATTAGAGAACCCGTCCCAGTTGGATTTAAAAATCTCTTACATCCAAGAGAGAATCTATCTCAAGGAAACACGTGTAGATGACCCAGCACAGAATTTCATTAAAATTGATTTTTTGGTCGCACCGTTCTCTAATAATACATTAACTATGAGAATTCTATTAAACCAAAAATTTCAGAATGAAGATTCCAATGATGTTTGGCATATGCTATTATATATACGCATAGAAGACGTTCCTTTATTAGGCGATCAGATGTGTACGGAGTATGTCTCCTTTGAATCTTAAACAAGCATCGTTCAAATATCCATTTTCCAAAAAATATGTTCTGTTCAGTTCTGCGCTTGTTATATTAGCAATAGTATTTGTGTTTTTGGGTTTAAACGATATTGTGTTGATCCTTTTATTCTTTGTATATCTCTCTTTTTCAACCATCTTCTTTCTTGTTTTGAAGTTTCGGTTGTACTCAAGAAAAATGGAAAATCAGTTACAAAGCGAGTACATTCAAGAACCATCTCGTAGAGAGACTGGTTTCTTAGTGATTTTGCTTATTATGCTGTTAATTGGTATGCTTGCGCCCTTTCTTCTTTTGTTATTTTTAAGTCCTTCAGTTTGGTTTATTCTTATTATAGGATTTGTTGCGAGCATAAACATTCCAGAGATTATTCTTTATATTTACTCGTGCAGAATTGAAAATTTGAGGACTAAATAACGACACTTTATTTTTCTTCCGGAAAATGGCATGCTACAAATCTGCCTTTTTCAACTTCAATTAGTGGCGGTTCTTTTTCTCTACAGATTTCTTGTGCTTTTGGGCATCTCGGATGAAACATGCAGCCTGAAGGTGGATTAACAGGGCTTGGTACCTGTCCTCCAATTGTAACTTCGATTCTTCTTGCAGTAGGGTCAGGAACTGGTACTGCGGCAATCAATGCTTTCGTGTATGGATGAAGAGGCTTTTGTATTAAATCTTCTGTGGACGCCTTTTCTACAATTTTGCCTAGATACATAACTGCAATACGATTACACATGTACCGCGCTAAAGCTATATCATGTGTTATGTAAAGCATAGAGAGATCGAATGCTGATACCAACTTCAACATCAGTTTTGAAACGTCGGTTCTAATGGATGCATCTAACATTGATACAGGTTCATCTGCGACAATAAATTCTGGATTAAGTATAAGGGCTCTGCCAATAGCAACCCTTTGTCTTTGTCCACCACTAAGTTCATGTGGAAATCGATACAGATATTCTTCTGGCGGAACGAGACCCATCTCCTCCATAACTTTGGATACTCTTTCTTCAACTTCTTCTTCTGAATTTGCTATGTTTTGAATACGCATAGGTTCGCTAATCTGATCATAAGTACTCATCCTCGGGCTTAATGATTCATAGGGGTCTTGAAATATTATTTGCATTTTTCGGCGCAACTTTTGCATTTCATCGTGGGGCAAAAGTGTTATATCTTTCCCGTGAAAGAGCACTTTTCCTGAGGTAGGTTCTATTAATCTCAGTACAGTTCTTCCTGTTGTCGTTTTTCCGCATCCGCTTTCGCCGACTAGGCCAAAAACTTCTTTCTTTTTAATTTCGAAGCTTACATCTTCAACTGCGTGAACTACTGGGACCTCTTTTTTCGCTAAAAGCGTTTTAAAGAATCCAATTTTTATAGCAAAATGCTTTACTAGGTTACGTGCCTCAATAATTACATCTGCCATGAGTATCAACCTCTGACAAGGTGGCATGCGACAAGGTGATCGGAACCCATATCTACTAGCGTCGGTTCTTTTTTTCGGCAAATATCCATAGCATAAGAGCATCTTGGGTGAAATCTACAGCCAGAGGGTGGTTCAAGTAAATTTGGTGGGAACCCAGATATGGATGCAAGTTCTCGTTTAGACCCAAGAATGCTCGGGAACGCCATTATTAGTTTTTCTGAATAGGGATGTAAGGTTTCCTTATATACACGCTTTATGTCACCGATTTCAACTATTTTGCCAGCATACATTACTGCTATCTTGTTACAAACTTCAGCAACCATTGATAAGTCATGTGTTACCAGGATTATGGAAAGGCCGAGTTTATGCTGTAATTCTTTGATGAGACCTAATACTTGGGCAGCAACAATGACATCTAATGCTGTTGTGGGTTCATCAAGAATGACTAGTTCGGGATTGCATGCGATGCTCATAGCTATTATAGCGCGTTGCTTCATTCCACCGCTAAGTTCATGGGGATACCGGTCAGCTCTTGAAGCTCCAATTCCTACGAGGTCTAGTAACCTTTGTGTTCTTTTAATAGCTTCTTTCTTGTCTACGTCTTCGTGTAACAAAATAGCCTCAGCTATTTGGTCTCCGATGTTCATGGTAGGATGAAGCGCGTTCATTGCTCCCTGAAAAACTGTTGATATTTTTTTCCATCTAATGTCCTTTCTAAATTTGCTTTCCGGTATTTTCAGTAGGTTTTCTTGGTTGAAGTATATCTCTCCACTTTTTACATGGCTGTTCCTAGGTAATAGTTTTAGAATAGTCAGTATGGTGCTTGTTTTTCCGCATCCTGATTCACCTACAAGCCCTAGTCCATCGCGTTCGTTTAGGGTAAAAGTGACATTGTCAACCGCTTTTACGTCTCCTCTCAGAGTTGAATAAAACATTTTAAGATTCTTAACTTCAAGAAACTTCTTTTGCTCCAATCTTATCGTCGTCTCCTTAACCTTGGATTTACAATTTCATCTACAGCATGTCCTATGAATACAAACGCTAGACACAGAAATGTGATAGCAAGTCCAGGTGGAAACACGTCCCACCATGCCATATGTGTAGGTTGGAAGCCGCCTGTTTCTCGTGCAAAATAGAGCATTTTTCCCCAAGTTGGCGATGTTGGGTCTCCCATTCCTAAAAAGCTAAGCGTAGCTTCTAAGATAACTGCTCCTGGGACTTCAAGTACTAAATGGGTTGTAGCTATTGGAATGATATTTGGCAAGATATGTCTAAACATGACATATGTTTTAGACGCGCCAGAGGAAAACGCGCTTTCAACATAACTCATTTCTCTTAGTGACAGAACATTAGACCTTATTAATCTTGATAATCCTTGCCATCCAAATACAGCTATTATCACAATTACCCAGAACGTGTTATACCCACCGATTGCTATTAATACGAGAAGTATTGGTAGCACTGGCAGACAGATTAGTATGTCTACTAGTCGCATTAAAGATTCGTCAGCTGCGCCTCCTAAGTATCCTGACGTAATGCCTACAAGAATACCCATGGATGTGCTTATGACCGCAGCTGCTATTCCTATTAACAGTGATATTCTTGAACCATACACGAGTTGCGACCAGCAATCATGCCCTAATCCATCTGTTCCTAATATTCCATAACGCAGGCCCCAAACTGTAAATTTAACATTGCTGAGGCTTACAGTGCCCGTAGCATTCTCTAAGGGAACTTCTATTCCCTCCAATTCACCGGGTTTAAATGTTATTTGCATTTGCAAAGTGTACAAACCTTTTGATGAAAAGATGTCTTGTGCCATCTTAACTGGCTCAGTTAGTTTATAACCTAATTTTACCGCAAGTTCTCCAATGTTTGAGTGCATCTCGAGGTGTCCATTGTAGTTTTTACTCCAAAACGCTGGTTTAGTGTGTGGATCAAAAGTGCTGTTGGCATACCAGTTTTGGTCCCAAATGGGGTAGGATGTGCCATTTGGAGTAATTAGGTTAAGTTTAAGCATGTACTGCATTGATCCTGTTGTTCCTTTTATCTCCCAAAAGTGAAGCCACTTATTCCATACTTTTATTTCAGTAACCTGATCAGGACTTCCTGTCCAGTCAAACGTTATAGTGAAGATTCTCATAGGCGAATAGGGATAGTTGAAACTTGTGTTTAAATAAACAGATACGGGTTCAGCGCTTCCTTCTTCACTTGCATTGTAACGAAATATCAGTTGACCCGTAGTCCCTATTGTTGCATTTATCGCATGTGGTAGAGATTTCTGTTCAGTCCAGTTTAGCATATACACTGTTTGTGGAGGAAGATCTGCTAGTGTTGGTGAAAGGATTCCTATCCATTCAGGCATGGCGTATTCATTCGCTTGTCGGGGGCTTCTATAGAAAACAGCTTCTGCAGGGCATGTTGCCACAAAAGATTGAAATGTAGCTACTAAGAAAAACACAATTAAAATTATCAAGCCTACTATTCCGATGGTGTTATGTGAGAAGTCTAACCAAAAACCTTTGATTCTTCTCGCCCAGATTTTACGTGTGTGTTTACTTATTCCTAACCTCATAGTAATTCCTCTACTTTCTTGCTCCAACACGTATCCTAGGATCTAATACACCATATAAAAAGTCAGCAAGTAAATTGAAGAAGATAGTTAATGACGCATATATAAAAAGAATAGCTTCCACAACTGGATAGTCAGGGTTCGCAATGCTTATTGAGTCAATATACCATTTCCCAATTCCCTCTAAACCAAAAACCGTTTCCGTTATTAGAGCTCCCGTAACCAAACCTGGTACAGTTAGAGCTATCATCGTTACAAGCTGTGGATATATGCTTTTAAGTGCATGTTTAAATAACACGGCTCTTTCACCTAAGCCTTTTGCACGCGCTGTAAGTATGTAATCTTGTGTGAGAACGTCGAGTAGCATATTTCTTGTATATAACGCCCAATAAGCAAAACTGATTATGATTATACAGCCTACTGGCAATGTCAAGTGCCACGCAATATCTGCTAATTGAGGTAAAAACCCTTCAGGGCGAGGATAGCTCGTCCATCCGGTGGAGGGGAAAAGATACACGCCAGTTTTTTGGTGGATGTAGGAAACAAAAAAATACAATGCAAATATTTCTATAAAGAACGTTGGCAGTGCGTAGGTAAAGAGACCGACGCCCATAACTGAGATGTCTATTTTTGTACCTCTTCTCGACGCCACTAACATTCCAATGGAGATACCAACAATTATAGCACCTATTTCTGCTGAGCCGAGGAGTAGAAGCGTGAAAGGTAGGCGCCGCGACATTTCATCTGCAACATACTCGTGAGTTTGGTGAGAAAATCCGAAATAGGGAGGAATTAATCCGAAAGACATCAAGTTTTTAATGTATTTAACATATTGGACGGGTATAGGCTCATCTACACCGAATGCTTCACGTATAAGTTGTTTTTGTTCTTGTGTCATGCCAGGTGACATTAGATAATGAGTGGGGTCACCTGGGTGGAGAATGAAGATATAAAAATTCAATGTTATGACTACCCAAAGAATAAACACAGCAATTACTACTCTTTTAATCAAATAAGTCTTTAATCCCATGTTTCCCCTCGCCTTTCATGTAAGCACTTGCTTTCTTGATATTTAAGCTTTAACGGTTTTTCTTTTTTGGTATAGAAGATGGTTCCATAAGATTTTTAAGCTTCTTAAGCGATATTTTACGTGAAAGGAGATAAAGAAAAATGAACAAAAAATTCATTATAGTACTTGCTAGTGTTTTGCTGATTGCCATGTTACCTTTGAATGCATTTGCGTCGCTTCCACACATGAATGACATGTACAGTGTTATTTGCGGAGACGAAACTATCATGATGACGAAGGCTAGGGGAGGAGAGATAGATAACCTAATGGACATCAGAATGCCGTCTAACGTTGAAGAGCTAGAGGGCTTAGGCTGGAGTATTAGTGCTAATCCAGCGTACAGCATTCACATCTCCAACATTAACTGTAGGCCTTACTATCCTGAAACGGCTGGCGAACTTCATGACTATCACGGTAGGAAGCCTGGAGACTCTAACTATCCGCTGAACCTTAGCGAATTTAGGTTTGCGCTGAAGCTTATCATTTCTGGGTCGCAGATGAAATCTTGGGTTTCAGAGATTTTCTCATGGACTCAGATTCCATTAGACACTGTTATCACGCCCGCTCACGGTTACTGGTACAATACTAAAATGACAGTCTACGGATATGAACCAGATTTAGCTTACAACCTATTGATTACTCACGGCTGGACCTACACCGGGACATACAGCGATGGACATTGCAGCGGGGGATACTGGTATACGCCTCAGGGTACTGAGCTGAGGCACGTTTACGTGGCTTGCTGCATAGAAGCACAACACTCCACTGCTGCCATTTCGATGAGGGAGTGTGCAGCTTGGAACTACTTCTTCGGAAAAAACAGCGAAGGAGAAGACTACTTTGTTGACGAATCACTTTCTTGGACGTTCAACGATTTGATGGACATAACTTTCAATGACAGAGACTTCGACATTTCAAGCCACGGCTGGAGCCTAGGCAAAAACCCAGACTTCCTATACGACTTCTTCCACCCAGATGTGGATGTTGCATGGGGTGACAACGCACCAGGCTTCTCAGATCCAACTCCGGGAGGGATTGACGACATGGAATATGCTGTTAAGAACTGGCGTTGGCCAAACGGCACCTATATAACCGAGCTATCAGATATGATTGACCTTGTTTGGGACGTGCAAGAAGCCCTCTACTACGTAGAACCATTCATGCTGACTTACTGCAGCATCTACGTTAACGCTTACGCGCCAGACGTCGCTGGCTGGTCTGAATCACTAGGCTACGGCTCAGACATAAGCTGGACCTACAACTACATAGGCTGGGCAGCATCGGGAACCAGCATAAGAATGTGCGTCTCAAGCGACCCAAAGACGCTGAACCCAGGATGGGTAAGCACAGTCTACGACCACCAAATTCTTGACAGAATTGAAGACGGATTGTGGGAAGTGGAACCTGTCAACCATGTAGACTTAATGTGGGCGTCAAGCGATTGGTCTATGACACCTTGGAGTGACGAAGGGATAGGCGTAGAATACGGGCAGAAGGTTACATTTACCATTCGCGAAGGCATCTACTGGCAGGACGGTCAAGTATTCGATGCTAATGACGTGAAATTCGCTTATGACTTCATAGCAAACTTGTCACTTGCGCAATACGCCGACATAGTCACAACCTACGTATATTCAGACATCGTCAACCCCTACACAATAGACGTTTACATGAACTGCACCGGTTTATGGTACACCTACACCTACGCTGGTGCTGGTGCCCTGTTCCCGCCCCAAATCTGGGCAGGTTTCATGGGCAATGCGGCCGGCGCGGAAGCGTTCAAACCTTGGGAGGAAAACTATGACACATTCACCGGCTCATCCGGACACAACGGTCTAACATGTCTAATCGGGATAGGCGCATGGATATTCGTTGAGTGGGACAAAACGGCAAAGGTGGTTCACTTGATAGCCAACCGTCCAGACGCGATGTGGACGGGCAACCCAGGCTGGTTTGCAGAGAATTGGTACACGGAATTGGCCCCCTACAATAACCTTCCGCCAGGCAACACTGACTGGGACTCGGATGTTGACCAGTACGACTTCTGGGCCTTCTGCGCAGCGTTCATAGACTACTACTCAAAAGGCTCTATGAACATATGGGACGACTTCGACTGTAACGGCGTCATAAACCAGTACGACTTCTGGGCCTTCTGCGACTACTTCATCAACTACTGGGCGGCTTAGGAGGAAACATAAATGAAAGGAAAAGCACTGTTGTGCCTCGCAATCCTGTTGTCAATGGCTTTAACTTTGATACCTGCAAGAGTCATGGCTGTGGACGCCACCATGGAAGTGATATTCCAAGCTACGGGTACCAGCACGTACGTAATTGAGGACTGCACGCCACCAATAACAGGAATCAAAGTCGACCTAGTAATCCACGGCGTAACCGACATGTGGGGCTGGTCCACGGGTGTTTCATGGAACCCAGCAGTCCTAAACTGCACAGCATATGCGGCAGGTCCCTTCAATGCGCCTGGAACAGGTCTGCTAGGGGTCATAAACAACGTTGACGGTAAGATTCCTGTGCTGGCAGCAGGTACCATGGTGGCAGAGACAGTCGACGGCGAAGGAGTGGTATGCACCCTCACCTTCCTTGCACATCACCACGGAACAAGCAGAATCAACCTAACCGACACAATGTACATAAACTACCCAGACAAAGACACATTCCCGATAGCAGATTCATACGGTCAGTTCGAGTGTAGAGCTTACGTCGGACCGCCAAGACCGCCAGTCGCCGAGTTCACACCAGTAACATCTACAAACTTCAACCTAGACCCAGACACCCACGAAGTAACAGTTGACTTCGACGGCTGCGCCTCTGAAGGAAGCTACGACTCACTGCCCGAACCTGGTACGGAGAACCCGATCATAGAGTACCGATGGGACTTTGACGGCGACCTCACACCAGACTACATTTCAACAACAAAGATTCGGGTCGGTTTATACTGCGAAAACATACAAAACTACTACTGCGGTGAATGCACATATTTCATGGGTTGGTCATTGATTATCGAATGGGATCCAACTACGATGGGAACCTTGGTGTCTGGTGAAAAAGGACCCCTCATGGAAAACGTGACAGGATTCCCTGTTATAGACAGTTTTCCCAACCCTACTGGATGGGCGAAAGTAGTCTTCGGAGCCCAAGACATTGTGGCGCTAGAGAACGTAACGGGTAGCGGAATAGTAGGCTACCTCTACTTCGAGCCGACACATGGATGTGTCAGCCCCGCTGTTACCATATCTGAAAGCCAAATTGCTTGCTGGTACTACGACGATTTCTCGGGAAAGCCGGTGATTTGTTCAATGGATTATACTCCTGAGTTCGAGCCGTCTTATGCACAAATAGAAGCACCATGCACTGCTTCATGGACCTTCGACGATAGCTACCCAATCAACACTCCAGTAACCCTCACGGTCTACGCACCAGACTGCGATCCATCAGACACACACCCAGACTTCGAAGACACAGCCTCGGTAACGAACATGATCCACATCCTGCCACCAGTCATGGGTCCAGACATCGACGTCTACACTGAAAGGAATGGAATAGGAAAGGGCTGCGACAAGAACAGTGGCGACGAATATCCACCATACTATTTGCCGCCAGACCCGTATCCAAGATGGCCTAGCATGAGCGACGCCTATGGACCACAAGAAGAAGTAACACTCTACGCAAAAGTAACCTACAACAACGAGCCAGTTGAAAACAAAATGGTCGCCTTCGAAGTAATGGATCCACAGAGTCACGTGGTTACTTGGAGATCAGCTCCAACCAACACAGAAGGCATCGCAACCGTATCCTTCAGAATTCCATGGATGGGAAGCTATGCCGAAGATGTATTCGGCGCCTGGCTGATCACTGGCACAGTTGACATCGCAGGACAAGTCGTGTACGACAAATGCAGGTTCCGCTTCGGCTACATAGTATCAATCCTTGACATAGCAGTAGACCCAATGTCCCTCTACAAGTTGGACGACCTTGGTGTTACCGTCACCCTGGCGAACATAGCCTTCACAAGCAAAAACGTGTACCTAACAATAGTTCTATATGACGAATGCGGTGTACCAATAAACCACTTCGGCTCAGCGCTAGATGTAGATCCCGTCAGCATTGTAGCACCACCAGTTTCCCTAACAATTCCACCATGGGCATTCGTTGGCACCGGAAAAATCTACGTAAACGTCTTCAGCAAACAGCCATACGAAGGCGGCACACCAATGTGCCCAGAATACTATCCACCACCATCATTCGTAATACTGAATACTCCATCGTGAGAAAAGGGTCTTGACAACCCATAAAATCTCCCCTTTTTTTTGTTTTCTTATAATAATTCTAATAACAATATTACCCATTCATGCTTCTCCAGGGACAAACATCACCGTAACGACAGACAAACAAATCTATCCAGCTGGAGAAGCCGTCACCGTTTACGGCAACCTCACAAAAGACGGAACACCCGTCACAGACGGACTAGTTGGAATAGAGGTGCGCGATCCGACAGACAGGCTTTTAACAATTCGAACAGTAACAACAGGAACAAAACCCTCAACCACTCCCTACGTAGAGGCTTTATCCGTAATCCCATGCAACGAGAAAGGTGAACCCCAACAGAGTTTCAAGAAGGGCAACATCTTCATATACTTCATAGTAAACGGAGTCAACCACGACATTGAAACGCGCATAGCCCTGATAACCGTTCGAGCTCACACCCCAAACAACATACCCTACGGCGGGTGGTCAGTCGAAAACTTCCCCCTCGCCCCACGACCCTCACCCCACGACCCGCCTCAACCCTTCAGTGTCGGTCCCACTAGTATGCCAATAGACACTAGTGTCCCAACCGGAAACTGGACCGTATACGCTAATGTCTACACAGGGTGGCCAAGAGAAGAAATAGAACCGGGAATACCTGGAACACCATACTGTGCCGAGGTGTCAGCAAATTTCCTAATCACAGATGGGGAACCACCGCCACCGCCAGCCCCGCCACCCAGCCAAACGAGCGGAAACTACAACCTAACCTTCCAACTGGCAAACAATGCAAAAATAGGCATCTATACCCTGTACACTACCTCAAGATACATCGGAGTAGAAACCTTCAACAGCACAACCTTCAACGTTATACCATGGTACATGAAGGCAGACTTTGACAGCGACGGCGACATAGACCAGTTCGACTTCTGGACGTTCTGCTCAGCCTTCATCAACTACTACGAAACAGGTGAAGCGGATCCACTTTGCGACTTCGACGACGACGGCGACATAGACCAGTTCGACTTCTGGACGTTCTGCTCAGCCTTCGTCGACTACTACAAAGCAAAATAAAAACCCAGCCGAAAAAGGACACGCGAAGTCGAAAATACTGCTGCTATGTAGGACATAAAAAAACAAATTGAAAAACCATATATAAAATGAAGGACAAGAATAATTTGGAGAAAGGAGAAACCCAGTTTGAGAAGGAAATTGATCACCACGTTCATAGTCATCCTATTATTGCTCTACATGTTTTGGCTAAGCATTAAGCCCGCATCAGGAAGCATCATAAAAGTCCCTCTAAACTACAAAACAATTCAGGCAGCAATCAACGCTGCTAATCCAGCTGGAGGCGACACAATTCAAGTAGCCGCAGGAACATATCCCGAACATATAGTTGTGAACAAATCAGTTACTCTGCAGGGAGATAAACGCCTCTCCATAATTACTGGAGACGGAAACACGAAGATGGTTGCAGTAAATGTTAGCAATGTCAAAATCACAGGCTTCACAATTAAAGATGGGGGAGGATGGTGGAAGGGCATCTACGTGGAGCCTCTTAAAGTGCCATACACCCTCACTGGCATCAACATCACTGACAACACTATAATCAACACTAATGAGGGCGTGTTCCTCTCGAACTGTATGGGCGCAGTCATAAGCAATAACACCATAGACAACACCTACTACGGCGTACGATTCTATGATTCCGACTACAACACAATCATGAACAATAAAATAAACCGTTCTCGCTACTACGCCGTCGACTTCTATTCAGGTTCCGATAACAATAAAATAACCAGCAACGAAATCACAAATGGCAAATACGGCATCCTCCTCGAATATGTAAAAAGCACCACCATAGAACTAAACACGATTGCTTCAAACACAGAGTACGGTATCCGCCTATCCTATTCCAACTATACCCTAGTCAAAGGCAACACCATAATGAAAAACAAATACGGTGTCTACCTGTGGAGTTGCGGTCATAACACCTTCTACTACAACAACTTCATTGAAAACACAAATCAAGTAATACATTACGACACCGTATTAACAGCAAACACGTGGGATGACAGCAATTATCCTCCCGCCATTCCAGGATGTAAAGGCAACTATTGGAGCGACTATACTGGTAAAGATGATGGCACCGGCGTGGGCAGATTCGGCGAGCCTAGACGTGCAGGCGACAAGATTGGGGACACTCTCATACCACATTTAGGAGTGGATTGGTATCCACTCATGGTCCCATGGAGCCCAGTTCCACGAGTAAACCCGGTTGCTATTTTCACATGTACCCCCGCGGAACCAGTCCAAAAACTAGTAGCAACTTTTAATGCCTCAAAAAGCTATGACCCGGACGGAGACATTATCTCTTATAACTGGAACTTTGGCGACAGTACACCCAACGCAACGGGGATGATCACAACTCACATATTTATGTTACCCGGAGAATACACCGTGACTCTGGCAGTCACAGACAACGAGGGACTAACAAATTCCACGTCAAAAGTCATAAAAGTTTTGCCCGCCATCCTCAAAATCGACGTTTACACTCAACAGCCCGATCCGTACAGCGGCAAGGGTCTAAACCAACCCAGCGATGCTTTTGCACCCCAACAAAGGGTCATTCTTTATGCTGAGGTAACATATAACTACGAACCAGTAGAGAATAAAGAAGTAGCTTTCGCAGTAAACGACACAATTGGTCATTCGTTCTTGATTAGAACCAATTTTACAGATCAATATGGAATTGCAACAATAGACTTCTTATTACCTACAAACCCTGTTTTTGGAACATGGTACGTCCTTGCAACAGTATCGGTTTCTCAGTCAAAGGCTAACGACACCCTGACATTCCAAGTTGGCTGGCTAATAGAATTAGTTGAAATGGAAAGTGCAGATCAATATGGGAACCCGAAAAACAGTTTCACTAGAACCGAAGACGTATACTTTAACATTGTAATAAAAAACATAGCCTTCACCACAAAGGCGGCAAACTTAACCGTCAGCATTACAGACGAAACTGGCCAAGCGATCGGTGCAGCAAATCTATGGATAGAAGTTCTTTCAGGAACCCACGAGTTCAGTTTAATATTCAATGTCGGAATTCCAAGATGGTCCTGCGTCGGAGGAGCAACCGCATATGCCAATGCATTTAGAATAGGCGGAGACCCCTATTGTCCAGAAAAATCCACAACGTTCTATATTACAGCGGGATAAATATGCGAAAAAATAGGACGCCAGTGATGTCTTTGAAACGAAAACTCGTTTGGACCCACATCTTCATCATTCTTGGCATAATTATGTTAGCGATATCTCAAACCCCATCTACTCTCTCTGCAGATATCCTCACACTGGATCTTTACAACCAAAGAGGTGGACAGGGACCAAACCAGCCAAGTGGAAGCTTTGCACCCGGAGAAACGGTAGAACTGACCGCCCTATTAAAATATAATGAAGAACCAGTGGAAAACAAACTCGTAGGATTTGAAGTGAGAAATTCCATAGGAGAAATAGCCCTCATCAGAAGCGACATGACCGACGCAAACGGGATCGCAAAAATAAACTTTACTGTAACAGGAGAGTGTTTTCCAGAATTATATGGAACATGGAGCGCACTTGCAATATCTACCGTTTCGGGGCTGATCGCTAACGACACTCTTACCTTTAGTGTTACTGGTCCATATCTTGATTTATACACTCAAACGCCTGAACCATACAGCGGCAGGGGGCCACACCAGCCCTGCGACATGTTTGCACGGCAAGAAGAAGTTATCTTGTATGCTGAAGTACACTATGATTGCGAACCTGTAGAATACAAATTTGTAGCCTTCGAAGTAAGAGATCCAAATGGAACAACAATCATTTACAGAACCAATGCGACAGACCAGAACGGAATAGCAACGACTAGGTTTAGGTTGGCGTCAAACGCAACCTTTGGAACGTATTTTGCCATGGCTACAGTTGAAATTTCTGGAAAAACCGCTTATGATACTTTGACCTTTAAGGTTGGCTGGATAATAGAGCTAATAGAAATCAAAACAGTTGATCAATACGGCAACCCAACAGACACCTTTGCAAGAAGTGAACAAATCTACTTCAATCTCACTGGGAAAAACGTGGCATTAGCTTCAAAAGTTGCAACATTTGCGATCACTATTTATGATGAGCGCAATGTACCTATCGGGCAGGTCATTTTACATAATTGCGTGCTTACACCTGGCTCAGCCAAAACCTTTCTTTTTAATATAAAGATTCCACAATGGGCTTTTATCGGCTCTGGCGCGGCGTTTGCAAACGCCTACACAAATCTACCATATTTAGGCGGAGTGCCTTGGTGCCCTGAAAAATCAACGATGTTCGTAATTGTACAGTTGTAATTGTAAAGTTGTAATGCTTCCTTTTGTGAAGAATCTATTATCCAAAATTAACAATTGTGTTTGTTATCTTATTGCATGCATTGCGCAACTTAATGGTGAAGTTGCTACTGCTAGCTTTCAATCAGCGTGTTCTTTATGTATGACAGTGTTCTGCAATTAGCAGAGATTTTAGGTGCGGAAGCGGTGAAAGGAAAAGCCTGTTGTGCCTTCTGTTAGCGTACCATGTTACTTTGCTTCCAGCACCAATACACTTGTAGAAGATACATATATAAAAATTTAATGACGCAATGTTTCATGTGCAACATAAAACGCACATGTTTACGCCTTCAATGGTAACAAAAATTACTAACAAAATAGGAAATATGAGACTCATTTTCTCCATAACTCAACTATTTCATGTATATCTTGTCTACACTTGTTTTTTCATGTTTATTCTTGAATCACTAAAAGGTTTTGTAGGCTTAATAGCGACGACGCTTTTGCTAAGAAATGAGTTGCCATAGAAGATAATTTCCGTAATGCTTTTAAAACTTCAAAGCGTATTAATTATTGTTTAAACTTGCTCTTTAAAGTGTCGTTCCAACCTAAAGAATTTGGAAAAAGTCACTTTTTAGGGCAGTTAGACTAATATTAGGAGAAAGGAAAAATGAAGAACATTAGATGTAATGCTCTATCAGTGATTCTTACGACAATGATGCTAGCAAGCACAATCGTAGTCTTTCGTGTAAGTGCGGTTCCATGGAAAGGGTATGTTAAACCTGCGTATCCGGACTATGCTCCTAGTGGAATGCCGGATTTTGACGAGAAGCAGGATGCTTGGGGTCCTGGACTGGGCACATACACTTGGTGTGTTCCTGTAGCAGTTGCGAACTCGTTATGGTGGCTTGACTCAGAATATGAGTCGATACTCAGTCCGAGCCCAGCTCCTCCACCGACAATAAGTGATCACTTCAACCTAGTAACCACCTACAACGCTCAATGGGACGATCATGACTCAAGAAACGTTGATCTGTTCGTTAGAAATCTGGCTTTCTTGATGGACACTGACGGTCAGAGCAGCCATGATGGACACATCGGAACACGATGGACAGACATTCAAAGAGGAATCAACCAATACCTAGTGCAACAAGGTGTAGCAGGATTGTTCGAGGTTCACAATTCATCATTTCCAGACTTTGCATGGATAGACAGCGAAACTGAGAAGTGCCAAGATGTTGAGCTTTGCCTCGAATTCTGGCAATTGACTGGGCTAGGTTGGCAGCAAACGATTACGAACCCGAGCTTGGAATATGGTCACTGTGTGACTTGTGCTGGAGTAAATGCTACAACAAGCCAAGTGCTTATAAGCGACCCGTGGCAGGACGCGTACGAAGCTGGTCTAGTTCCGGGACGCTCACCTGTTCTACACGCGCATGTCCCTCCAGGCAACACTACAACACACAACGATGCACAATATGTGTCGCAAGACGCTTACACCGTGGTGCAACATGTTTTTCCGATGCCGCCACCGCCGGTGCCTCCGCCTGGTTATCCGCAAGTCGTGTGGGAGTTGCAAGGCTATCTTCAGACTATGGGCTACGACCCCTCTTATCACGCGTTCATAAGAGGCGCAGTAGCCACCTCCCCGCTAGGCGTCCACGATGTGGCAGTGACGGCTGTTGAAACGTTCAAAACTGTTTGCAGTAAATACTTCCATCCCATCAACATAGTGTTTGAAAACTATTCTGTTAGCATTAATGCAACTGTTGAGAACCAAGGTGACTTCGAAGAAACCTTTGATGTGACTGCAAAATATGATGGCAATGTCATTCAAACAGTTGAAGTTACACTAGCTGATCACACAAGCACCAATGTGGCGTTCACGTGGGACACACATGGCGTAGCTAAGGGTAGCTACACCATAACCGTAGAGGCAGTATTGCCCACTGATGTGGAACCAGGAGACAACACGAAAACATATGGCCCAGTAAAAGTTACGTGGCTTGGCGACTTGGACGGCGACTTTGACATTGACCAGTTCGACTACTGGTACTTCTGCGGAGCCTTCATCGACTACTACACACCCCCCTACGTGAAGGATCCAAACTGCGACTTCGACAACGACTGTGACATTGACCAGTTCGACTACTGGGCGTTCTGCGGAGCATTCATCGACTACTACACAGCAAAATAGTAACCTCTAACCAACAAACACCCCCCTTTTTATGTGCACGCTATAGAAAAAGTTATGCGGGAAAACCAAGTTTGTGAAAAAAGCGGATGCTATAGAGCAAGCGAAAGCAATTATGTGTTGATGATATGTTTTCTTTCTCGTTATAGGGTGAGGTATCGTTTTGCATATCCTGGCTACACCGTCCAACAACGAAGGGTGAAGATCGTGCGGTTTTCTGTGGTATGTGTCCTTCCAGCTGGTCAGTGACTATAAGAAATTAAGTTCTGGAAGTTTCTTCCAGAAACGATAAATAACGCCCAGCTTCATATTCCTTTATGAAAGGAGGACCGGCGATGTCTAAACGTTTGTTTTCCATTTTAATCTTATTATCCCTCCTCCTTATACTAAGTTTGCTGCAGCCTCAGATGGGACATGCTTCGCCTTACACAAGCATTGATGTAGCCACAGCTTACACTATGATTACAAGCGGGTCCTATCCTAACCTTGTAATCTTGGATGTTAGAAATAAGAATGAATATGACGCTGGACACATATATGGAGCAGTTTGGATACCCGTCACGGAATTAGAGGCGAGAATTGGCGAGTTAGCAGGTCATGAAAATCATGAAATAATAGTATATTGTCTTGCTGGAGGCAGAAGCGCAACAGCATCTGGTATCCTTGACGCCCATGGCTTCACCAAAGTATATAACATGATGGGAGGAATCTCAGCATGGCAATCTGCTGGTTACCCAGTTTGGATCGCAACAGTCCACAATGTTAACACTACCGTTAACTATGATACAATTCAAGTAGCGATCGATGCTCCTCAAACTTTAAACGGACACACTATACGTGTTGATTCTGGAACATACCACGAGCATGTGACTGTAAGTAAATCTTTAACGCTTATTGGCGAAAACAAGGACACAACCGTAATTGACGGCGGCGGCATAGAAGATGTTATCATCGTGACAGCAAACAACACTGTCATCAAGGGTTTCACGATACGAGGAAGCGGATGCGGTTGCGCGGGCTATGCTGGAATCAATATCCAAAATTCCCACAATAGCAGCATAGCAAGCAGTATTATAAGAGACAACGGACATGGAATCCGTCTCCAAGACTCCAGTGGTTATACGATAAGTGGCAACATTTTAACTAATAACACATGGAGCGGCGTTCAACTTGACTCTTCGAATCGAAACAATATTACTAACAATGGCTTAAAAGAAAACCAGTGGGGTGTCAGAGTTATAACATCTCTTGACAACATGTTTTGTCACAACAATTTCATTAACAACACATACCAAACATACCTGTATGAGTCGCCTAACAATGCTTGGGATGATGGTTATCCTTCTGGCGGAAACTACTGGAGCAACTATGTTGGAGGAGACTTGTACAGTGGCCCTGATCAGAATATAACTGGCAGCGATGGAATAATAGACACACCATATGATATAGATGTTGATAATCGAGATCATTATCCACTTATGAAGCCGTACGTGCTAGGCGACTTTGACAAAGACAGTGACGTGGATCAATATGACTACTGGTACTTCTGCGGAGCCTTCATCGACTACTACACACCCCCCTATGTGAAGGATCCACTTTGCGACTTCGACGACGACTGCGACATAGACCAGTTCGACTACTGGGCGTTCTGCGGAGCATTCATCGACTACTACACGCCGTAGGAGGAAACATAAATGAAAGGAAACGCCATCTATTTCCGCTTCAAAAAGATTCTATAAATATTTGGCTCCAAATAGAGGGGCCTACACCAGTTGCACGCACGCACACAAACTCTGCAACGTAGTATTCAGTCTACAAACTATTAGATAGAAAAAGGGAAGATGGCTAATTTTGCTTGTTACGTTTCTTGTTTTTCCTCGCCTTCCGCTACTGTCTCCGTCGACTGCGATTCCTCTGTACTTTGCGACGTTTCCTGCTTATTTTCCT
>Ga0315280_10004378_pt1 | contig 20908 bp, 16 predicted proteins | sample YL17G06_40_MG_FD_203697 | JGI IMG/M metagenome (GOLD analysis project Ga0315280, IMG submission 203697) | Sediment microbial communities from Yellowstone Lake, YNP, Wyoming, USA - YL17G06_40 | ecosystem: Environmental > Aquatic > Freshwater > Lake > Sediment | place: USA: Wyoming | collected...
GGCGCGAGCCTTCGAAGGCCAGCGCGCCGCCGGACGATGCCGCACGGGGAGAACCTGACGGCATCCTGGTACGGGTCAAGCCATCCCGACCGCCCTACGGTTCGGCTGAACAGGTGGGTTATGGGAGAGGGTATGACTTGCCCCCTGTCGAACTCCTGGAAGGGAAGAGGGGCAGCCAAGCGAACGGGGGCATTTCGGAGCCGCCCTTTCATATCCATCGTGTCTGATAAGGTATCTTATGTTAACTAGAAGGGGCGGGGTGGTTTAGCCTTAAACCTAGCGCTATACGCCCCCTGGTGCCGCCGAGCGGCCCTCCGACTCCTCCTCGAAGGCCTCGAACCCTTCCCAGACCATGTAAGGAACCATGCAGAGTGCCGGCACAGGGTCGGCCCACCACCAAGCGAGCCACCCGTTTGCAATGAGGCCGAGCAAAAGGGCTGCGGAGAGATAGGAGCAAAGTAGGGTCTCGACTGAGTCGGCGGCAAGTGCCCGGCTGGCGAGCCTAGTGGCAAGGCGACGCTTGGCTACGCCGAGGATGGGCATCACGATGAGCGACAGGGTGGCGATCGCTGTCCCGGGGATGCTGAAGGTTGGCAGGCGGTGATACCAAAGATCTGAGATGGCCTCATAACTGACGTAGGCTGCTAGGAGGAAAAAGGTTGCGCCCACTATTTTGACGGCGCGAGCCTCAGCGCGCTCTTGTTCATGCTCCTGTGCGGCCCGGAAGCGCCAGAGGATGGTCAGGCCCGAGGCCGTTTCGATCACACTGTCGAGGCCGAAGCCTACGAGGGCGATACTTCCTGCCAGCAGGCCGGAAGTGATGGCCACCAGGGCTTCAAGGGCGTTGTAACCCACGGTGAAATAGGCGAGTTGGGAGGCGCGCTGGGCCAAGGCCGGATAACTGGTCGTTTGGGGTGTCATGGTTGTAATGGATTCAGACTTCATGTCCACGCCGACATAATAACCGATTATCCCCGCTCAGAACCAAAAGTGCCACACCGTGTCCGCCAAAGCATGCGGAAGCGCCGCCGCCGAAAGACGTTGCCGGGCGCGATAGGCATTCCCGTAGAAAAACCCCGCGACGGCGGCAAGAATGGCGTACCTCCAGTTCGGCGTCGGGGGATGATGCAGGTGCGCCAAGCCAAAGACGGTGGCGGTGATTAACAATGCGTAGAGGCTCCGGCGCTTGGCGGTCAGCGTTTTTGCCAATAGATTCTGTAAGATACCGCGAAATAGCAGCTCTTCTGGAATCGCGACGGTGAAGTAAACCACGGCCAGTTGCACGAGGAAGCTGAGGACAGATGCCTGCACGTTGGCGTGGGGGAGCAAGAAGCCCAGGGCGATCCCGATCGGAATCACCAGCAATGCCATGAACACGAAATTGGCCAGGCCGTCGGCGAGATCCCCCTTGCGCCAGCCCAGACGGAAGCCAATTCCCTCTAGGTTACGGAGGACTGCAAAAGCATAGGCAGCAACACAGACGGCGAAAAACGGACGCGGGAAATCGAGGCCCGGCGGCCATGCCCATATGCCGTTCAGCCAGTGGGCCGCGATGGGCAAGCCAAGGGCAAGCATGGCGGCGAGGTCTCGCCAGCTAAGCCGCTGAATGGGCCGTAGGCGGTCCGGAAGAAGCAGCAACACTGGCACGGCAATGTAGGCCACCAACTTCCCCAACGCGGTCAGGTTGAATGTCCCGGTTCCAAATGCCAAAACCAAGTAGGGGATCAGCAGAAGGAAAGGCATTGTGAAGGCCAGCAGCGCGGATTCGGTTGCCCAATGACGAAGCTGGCGCACGAAGGCAGTTGTGGTGAAGCTTACGATGACCAAGAGAAGCAAAGCCAGCGACGACAGAGCACAGGCAAGCGGCAGAGGGGGCAGCTTTACCTGGAGCAAAACGCCACCTTCGGCGAGGCCCACCAGCAGCGTGACCGAACCAAAAAGGATGATTGCTCTCTTCATGATTTCAGAGTGGCCTCAATTCCCTTCCGCGGCGTCGCGGCGTTCGATGCGGCATGGGTTCAAATTCAATTCTTGCAGAGAGATAACTCGAACACGCCCCAGCTTCTTCAAGTCTTTCTTGAAGGCCGCCGCGTTGCCCACGAGTACGATGACGTTCGCCTCCGGGTCCAAATACCGGCGCGTGGCGCGCCAGACCTCATCGCCACCAAGCCCCCGCACCTTTTGCGGGAATTCATTCCAGTACTCCAAAGGCAAGCCCTGCAGGATCAAGTTACTGGACTCTCCAGCTCTGGCTTCAGGCGTCTCGAATTCTACCGCACGATGCCCAATCAGATAACTCTGGGCACTTTGTAGCTCGTCCTCGCTAAGTGCATGGTCATACAGGAGCGTCATCTGATCCAGTGCCAGTCGGACGGCTTTGACAGTTTCCGGCGTGCGGGTCGAAGTTTTGGCCATCCAAACTCCCGTCTCACGATGGGTGATAAGTTCGCTGGAGGCGCCGTAGGTGAGGCCTCGCTGGGTTCGTAGCGCCCGAAAAAGGCGATTAGCGGCCGGCCCACCAAGTATCTGGTTGGCGAGGGACAAGGCCTCGTAGTCCGGGTTGTCTCGCCCCACGCTGAGGTTGCCGATGCGGATTTCCGTCTGCACAGCATCCGGCTTGTCCACCACCAGAACCTGCCGGTCGACGAACGGACGCGGCGATTGCACCCGTGCGTCCTGGGGACTGGCGTCCGACTTCCCTTCCCAATTGCCGAAAAATCTTTCCGCGCGCTGGAAGGCTTCCTCTGCTGCGATGTCACCAACCACGGCCAGAACGGCGGCAGCCGGTTGATAGTGCGCGGCGTGAAATCGGCGGAGGTCCTGCGGCGTCATGCGGCGCACAGCCTCCGGGTAGCCGTCGGAGGGATGCCCGTAAGGCGTCCCGCTGAAGATGACCTGCCGGAAGACATTGTCAGCCACATACGCTGGGTCGGCGCGGACCACTTCCAGCGCGGAGAGGGTTTGCTGGCGCTGGCGCTCGACCTCGGCGGGCGCAAACACCGGATGGATGGCGATATCCGCGAGGAGGTCGAAGGCAAGCTCGGCGTAATGGCTGGGAACGCTGAGGACGAGCACCGACTTATCCCAGTCGGTAGCCGTGTCGAGCATTCCTCCAGCCGCGTCCACCTCTGTGGCGATGGCGTGCGCGTCGCGGCGAAGGGTCCCTTCCGGGAGCACTGCGGTGGTCAAGGAAGCAAGGCCGGGCAAGTCTTTGGGGTCGGCCGCGGCGCCCGCCTCGAACACAAGTCGCAGAGTCAAGAGGGGGAGCGAGCGGCGCTCGATAACCACCACCCGCAAGCCATTCGAAAGTGAACGCACGACCGGCAGCGGCAGCCGCGCCGGCTGTGGCGTAGGGACCGCAGGCGGATATTCGCGGGCCACCCCCGGAGCCAGGAAAAGCACCAGCCACCAAGCGAGGGAAAACCACGCGGAGCTTCCCTGCCGCTTAGCAGTTTGCGCGCCCCGACGCTGCCGTGTTGCTCCCATCTCGCCTTGTCTTGTTTCCTTCATCTTCGTCTTCAGCTACAGTACTATTCGCGCCGGCTCGCGCTCGCCGGCGTTCCACCCTTTGGGGAGACCTCTACCACCGTAAGATTCTCCGGGACGAAGTACTTCCTGGCGACGCGCTGGATGTCCTCGGCGGTGACGGCCAGAAAACGTTCCAACTCCGTATTTACGAGTTCGGAGTCTTTAAGTACAACGGCTGCGTAACCCAGCTCTTCCGCCCGTGTCTGCAAGTTTTGCCGCGTCAGCAGGAAATCCCGCAGGATCTGGTTCTTGGCCCGTGCCAGTTCGGCTGCGGAAACCGGCTCGTTTTTCAGCCGTTCCAGTTCGGCCTCGACCTCGGTCCGGCCCTGGGCGGCGGTGTGCCCGGGGTTCATGACCGCCAGCACAAACATGAGATTGGGGTCCTGGGTAAAATGTCCGGTACACCGCGCTTCGAGCGCGAGCTGCTTGTCGTAAATCAGCCGGCGGTAAATACGCGAGCTCTCCCCTTCCGAGAGAATTTTCTCGGCCAGCCGCAAAGGATAGGCGTCCGGGGTGCCGTCCGCGGGCATATGGTAGCCCTCAACAAAAGCGGGCAGCGGGACGTCCAGAACCGTCTTGATCTCGCGCCGGGCGGTTTGCGGCGGCTCGGGCGGGACGGGCGCGCCCGGCAGTTGCCGGCCCGGCGACAAGGGCCCAAAGTACTTCTCGATGAGCGCCGCGGCTTCGCTGCTCGCGAAGTCGCCGACAATCACCAGCGTCGCATGGTTGGGAACATAGTAAGTGTCATAGAAGGCGCGCACCTCGGCGGTGGTGGCCCGGTTCAGGTCTTCCATGCTGCCGATGGTCGGATGCCGATAGGGGTGGACGGCGTAGGCCTGCTGGTAAAGCGTCTCGACCACGCTGCCGTACGACTGATTGTCAAAGCGCACGCGCCGTTCTTCCTTGACGACTTCCCTTTCCGTGTCCAGTTCCCCGCCGCTGATTTCGAGGTTGCGCATGCGGTCCGCCTCGAGCCACAGCACCACTGGCAGATAACTGCTGGGGACAGTTTCCCAATAGACCGTTGCGTCCTCGGTCGTATAGGCGTTGGTGATGCCGCCCGCCCGCACGATGTAATCGGAGAATTGTCCAGGTGGCAAGTTCTTTGTCCCCTCGTACATCAGGTGCTCGAACAGGTGGGCGAAGCCGGTGTGGCCCGCCGTCTCGTTCTTGGAGCCGACCGCGTACCAGACCTGCACGTGAACGACCGGCGCCTGATGGTCTTCAACCATTAGGGCGCGCAGGCCATTGGCGAGGTCAAGCTGATGGATTTCCGTGTGAGGGAGGCTGAGGGTTTCGGCCAGGGCGCAGCCGAGGCTGAGCCACAGGGCCGTAACCGCCGCAAGCAACCTGCCGGGAATCTGGTTCGGGGAGGTCTTTGGCAATCGGTTTTAACCCTCTTGCGCGGGGGCGCGATGTCGCGCGCCGGGTGATTTTATCACAGCCGCCACAACGCTCCGGAAGCCTGCCGCGCGCCCGGCGGCGACTCAATCGGTGAACTTCTGGGCGATGGGATAGCGCCGGCCCATCCCGAAGGCTTTCTCCGTGACCTTCAGGGTGGGGGCCGCTTGCTGGCGCTTGTATTCGGCACCGTTAAGTCGGGCAATGATGCTCCGGACGAGCCCCGCGTCAATATTATAGCTGGCGGTAATATCCTTCCAGGACATATTATCTTCAATATAGGCTTTGAGGACCATATCCAAGACTTCGTAAGGAGGCAGCGTGTCCTGGTCCGTCTGATTAGGCCGCAATTCCGCCGAGGGGGGCTTTTCCAGACAGGCCCGGGGAATGCGTTCGCCGCCGCGGTTCAGGTAGCGCGCCAGTTCATAGACCATCGTCTTCGGCACATCGGCGATGACCGCCAGCCCGCCCGCCATATCCCCGTAGAGCGTGCAGTAGCCCACGGCGATCTCCGACTTGTTCCCGGTGCTGAGCACCAGCGCCCCAAACTTGTTCGAAAGCGCCATCAGGATATTGCCGCGGATCCGGGCCTGGATGTTCTCTTCGGTTACGTCATGAGGCCGGTCGGCAAAGACGGGGGTGAGCGTGTCGAGGTAGCCCTGGTACAGCGAGGTGATGGGGATAACCCGAAATTGAATGTGCAGGTTGGCCGCCAGCTGCTCGGCGTCGCGTCGACTGTGCGCGGAGGAGAAGGGCCCGGGCATGGCCACGCCCAGAACGTTCTCCGCCCCCAGGGCGTCGGCGGCCAGGGTGGCGACCAGGGAGGAATCAATTCCGCCACTTAGCCCTACGATCACCCGCTGGAAGCCGCATTTGCGCACATAATCCTGCGTCCCGAGGATGAGCGCCTGGTAGACCTCTTCGATCTCGGAGGCGGGGCCTCGGTGAACATCCGGCTCGCCGCCGCTCGAGTCAAAAATCACCAGGTCTTCTTCAAAGGAACGAGCGCGCGCGCACAAGTCGCCGCGGGCATCGAAGGCCATGCTCGAACCATCGAAGATCAACTGGTCGTTCCCGCCCACATGGTTGACGTAGATCACGGGGACTTGGTGGCGCAACGCCAGGGCCTTGAGCATGTCGTGGCGAAACTGTATCTTCTGGGTGGTGTAAGGCGAGGAGGCAATGTTCAGCAGAATATGGGCCCCGGCGCGCACCGCCTCCTCGGCCGGGTCACGGGAGTAGAGCTGCTTCTTGAGAAAGTACTTGTCGTTCCAGATGTCTTCGCAGATGGTAATGCCGAAGGGGACCGTCCCCAGCGGGTACAATCCGGGAGTTGTGCCGGGTTCGAAATAGCGCGATTCATCGAAGACGTCGTAAAAGGGGAGCAAAATCTTGGCGTAGTCATACACCACGCGGCCTGCCGCGAGCAACGCCGCGGCGTCGGATACGGCCTTGCCCTGCTCCACGTTCGAGCGCCGCACGTAGCCCACCAGGGTGGGAATTGGAGGCAGCCGCCCGGCCAGCCGCAGCAGTTCACGTTCGCTCTGCTCCACGAACTCACGGCGCTCGACGAGGTCCCGGGGCGGATAGCCACATAGCGCACACTCCGGAAAGACGACCAGCTCAGCGCCCTGGGTATGCGCGGCATGCGCGTATCGCAGGATTCGTTCGACGTTGCCCGTAAAGTCGCCGACGGTGGTGTTAATCTGGGCCAGCGCAATCTTCATGGCAGGTACGTATAACCCGAGGGCTTCCGGCCCCTCGCGGCCTTCTTCCGAAGCGCTGACAATTATAACGGAGATGCGGGTCGTTGGTGGGCAAAACTAGTGGAAACGGCAACGAAGTGCACAAACGGCCCTCCCGCAAGAGGGGGCGATGGTCAATGAAGTCCAGATGCAAGCGTCGTTCCCTCCGGCGCGGGGCCAGCGGCCGAGCCGACGGGCTGGGGCGAGCCTCAACTGAAGGAATGTCCGCAACCGCAGGTGGTCTTGGCGTTGGGATTGTCAAACTTGAATCCCGAGCCCTCCAGGGTATCGACGTAGTCGATCTTGGCCCCCTTCAAGAACATCAAGGAAGCTTGATCGACGATGACTTTGAGGCCGTCGAACTCGAACGTCTTGTCGATGGGGTTGACTTGGCTCTCAAAATTCATCTGGTAAGTGAAGCCTGAACAGCCGCCGCCCACGACGGCCACGCGCAGGCCGACCGGCGGCGGGTTCTGCTGCGCCATAATCTCTTTAACCTTGGAGACAGCCACGGGTGTTACTTCAAGACTCATTTTGACTCCTCAGCGCTACCTGGGGAACCAGCAATCCCTTCCCCTCCCTATTATTTAAAATAGCAGGATCTCCGCCGGATTTCAAGAATTGCGGCGGGCTGCTACCCGGCAGCCGTCCGGTGCCGCAGCTCATGGGCTTGCGCGCGTCATGCGAAAGGGCCTAGAATCAGTGCAGTACGTGACGGGTAGCGCGTCTCAGGAGGAGATCGGGACTGGCGAAAAAAGTTCGTAAAGGCTGCAACTTTTTCCGAAGTCCAGTGTTATCAGTGCAGAGGAGTGAAGGTGTCTTCGGAAGGTCGACTTCCCTACCGCCTCGCGGCGCTGAATTGCGATGGGGCGCACAGGGCCGAGCAAAGAGGCGGGGTACTTTCTGAGTCGTGAAAAGAGATGGTTCGACAACACTAAGGAGGGTTCCATACGAAGAGGTTATCTGGCTCTAGCCCTCGTCGTGGGCCTAGCGGTCTTAATCATGTTAGGTTGCAGCGGGTCCAACAGTTTTTCCCCGGGTCCGGTCATGAGAACGCAGACGGGTTCAGTGGTTCTGTTTGGCACCGATACCCCGCTCTGCAACGTGGTTTCTTTTGAAGTCACGATCACCAGCCTTACCCTGACGCCTCAAGGTGGCGGAGCGGCCGTGACGGTGATTTCCAGCACCAATCCGGTCACGGTTGATTTCGCCTCTCTGATCGGTTTTGCCACCCTGCTGAAGATGACGGATATCCCGGCCGGGACGTATTCCCAGCTATCGCTGACGCTAGCCACCCCGCAGCTCACGGTGCTGGATGTAAGCACGCGCCCACCCACGCCGACGCCCCTGTCGAATACGACCTTGATATCGGCGTCGTTTACGTTGGATATCAATCCGGCGCTGGTGGTCACGGCGGGTGGGGTGACGGCCATGACGCTCGACCTCGACTTGGCCAACTCCGTAAGGACGGATACACACGGTCAGGTGACGGGCGTGGTGGCCCCGGTCCTGCAGGTTTCCCCGACACCGGCAGCGGCTGACCACACCCTGGGTGAACTGGACAGCCTACGGGGGGTCGTAAAGAGCGTGGACACCACTAGTACCGATTCCACCTTCACGGGCAGTTTTGTGATCTCGACCCGGGGAGGCACGGGGCAGGACCTGACGATCTACGTCAACGGTTCAACCCTGTTTGAGGGGGTCACGGGCCTGAGCGGTTTGGATGTCGAGACGATGGTGGACGTGGTCGCCCAGGTCAACAGCAATGGCAAGGTCTTGGCCACGGAAGTCCACATGCTCGAACCGGTGGTGCCAAGTCTGCGCCGCGCGGGTTTTGCTGGCCTGGTGAGCTGGGTCAATCGCGACCAAGCCGGCAACGCGGTCGAGTTTGACCTCTTCAATCGCGAGCAGTTCCCGGACGTCAGTACCAGCGTTCCGCGCCGCACGCCGATCCGGGTGAGGATCCTGCCTACGACGCGCTTCGGGATTGCGGCGTTGGCGGCCAATCGAGCGGGCCTGAGGTTCACGCCTGCCTCGCTAGGTGAAGGCCAGCATTTGGCGGTGGTGGGCCAGTATGATCAGGGGTCCGTTAACGGCAGGATTATTGTCAATGCCCGGGCCATCTTTCTCACCATGAACGCCTACCTGGGGAATGTCTCTCGGGTCCTGGCGGTGGGCGCAGATGGCAAGACCGGTGGCTTTTCGTTCGTGCCGTGCGCGGCGGTCTTCGGCGGCCAGCCCTTCACCGCGCTAACTTTCGCCCGGACCCAGTTCCGTGGGATTGCTGATCTGAACGGATTGAGCACCCAACCGCTGACCATTGCCAAGGGCCTGCTATTCTTCGAACAGCAACCCGGTTCCGTGAACGGGATTGTATGGAATCCGCCCCCTCCGGTTTACGTGCTGGATACGAAGATGGTGGCGCAACGTCCGCCGGCGCAGGTACAATAGATAGGTGTGGGACTCGCCCCGCCCTCCGGGTGAAGCGGGTTCCCCGTCCGGTGGCACGTCCATGTTACGTCGGCGACACCCGTCCTTTTCCCGCGTTCTTGTCCTGTCGTTTGCCGGAGTAGTAATCTCGCTCTTCCCTTCCCCGCTGCCCGCTCAGATGGTGGCGCACGAGGCACTTTCCAGTTTTCCGGCTGACACGCTGCAATTCGCGTGTACAGATTTGTCACAACTGCGTAACCTCCCCACTTATCCCCACATCCGGCAGCGTCTTCTCAGCCGGCAACTGCGCGCCTTCGAGGACTTCTTGACCTCGATGGGGACCGACCCCGAAAAGCAGGTGGACGAGGTCGCCATGGGCTGGCGCGGGGAGACCATGGACGCCGCCGCTTACTTCGGCCTGGCCATGGGGCGGTTCGAACCCGACAAGTTTGCCGAGGCCTTTGCCCGCCAAAGTCTGCCTTCCCGCCAATATGCCGGCCAGCAGTTGTTTGCTTTTGGCTCCGGGGCGGACCCGAACGACATCTTCTTTACTTTCCTCAACTCATCAACCGCGGCCTTCGGACGTTTGCGCGATCTGAAGGTCCTGTTGGATGTCCGCAATGGCGATCATGCGGCCCTCGACTCGAACGCCAACTTCGTTGCCTGGGAGGCCGAACTTGCGAGCACCGCGCCGCAATGGGGGATCGCCACTGGCAAGGCCGCCGCGAACGCAGCCATGCCATGGCTGGCGCCCGGAGGCAAGCCGGTGATGGATTCGGCCGCCTTCCTCTCCTTTGTGCAGGCGGTACTCTACCGGGTCGAATGGAGCGCAGGTTTCACGATCAACCTCTCGGTCGTGTGCCCGAACGCCCAGGCCGCCACCGACCTGTACCAGCTCCTTAAGTTCTACCAAGCCGCCTCCGGGCCCAACCTGGAGAGCGCGGCGCCGGGCGCTGCCGCTTTTGTGCGCGATATGGAGGCCGAAGTGGAAGGCTCCCGCGTGCAACTCCGCAGCTACGGCTCCACCGAGTCGCTGCAACAGATACTGTCCGGGCCCGAGACAACTTCCTCCCGTTAGGACTACGAGCAAGTCCCCGCGCCGCTGGGCCGTAGCAGGCCTGGTTGCCGCCCGCGGCAAAGCGGCAAAGCGCCGATTTTCTCCATAGTCTGCCAGCACATTCAACGGTACAATTCGGAACGAGGGCGGGAAATTCCAAAAGCGAGAAGCATATGGCACCTACCGTGATTTTGATTCCGGGAGATGGCATTGGGCCGGAAGTGGCAAACGCTACGATGCGCCTGCTGGAAGCGGCCGGAGCGGAGATTATTTGGGAGGAGCACCAGGCCCGGCCGCTCGAAGGTCATGGCTTGGAGGAATTGCGTGCGGATCCCTTGGTCAGTGCCCTGCTCCGGGCCGGTGTAGGATTGAAAGGGCCGATCACGACGCCGGTGGCCGGGGGCCACGGCAGCATCAACGTCGCGCTGCGCAGGGCGCTCGAACTCTATGCCAACTTCCGTCCCGTCAAGAGGATCCCCGGGGTGCGGACGCCCTTCGAACATGTGGATTTGATCATCGTGCGCGAGAATACGGAAGGACTCTATTCCGGCCTCGAGCATACGGTGGTGCCCGGCGTCGTCGAGAGCCTGAAGATCATCACGGCGTACGCGTCGGCGCGCATCGCTCTGTTTGCCTTCGAGTACGCGCGCAAGGCCGGGCGCAAGCGAATCACCGCCGCGCACAAGGCCAACATCATGAAACTGTCCGACGGGCTTTTCCTGGATAGCGCCCGGAGGATCGCGGCCGCTTTCCCCGAGATCGAATACAAGGAAATCATCGTGGACAATTGCTGCATGCAGCTCGTCATGCGCCCCGCGCAGTTCGACGTGCTGTTGCTGGAGAATCTTTACGGGGACATTGTTTCTGACCTGGCGGCGGGCTTGGTGGGTGGACTGGGCCTGGTCCCCGGCGCCAATCTGGGCGATGCCTGCGCGCTCTTCGAGGCCGTGCATGGCAGCGCTCCGGACATCGCGGGCAAAAACCTGGCTAACCCGACCGCCATGATGCTCTCGGCCGGGCTGATGCTTCGCCACTTGGGTCAGGATGCCGTTGCCGCGCGGGTGGAAAAAGCCGTCCATCACGTTTATCAAGAAGGCCGCTACTTGACGCGTGATTGCGGCGGTACATCGACCACCGATGAGTTCACCCAAGCGGTGATAGGGGCACTCTGAGGGTTGGTCTGACCATTATGCGGGTAGGAAGCGCTCCCACGGTCACGCCCCGTCGTCTTTAATCAGCTCGCGCAAGGCCCACCGAAGTTCCTCAGAAAGCTCCAGGATCTGCAACCCGGGGCTTACTTGAAGATTACACGCCAGACCCTTATGGAGGGGCGGATGGGTTTGGTTGGCGCGCCGGTAGCCAATCAGGCACGTATGGCACTCCTGATTCCAGCAGAAGCGGCCGTAAGAAACGTTTTCGGGGCTGAGGTATTGGAAGGCGCGCAGGCAGGTAATGTGTTCGGGAACCTGGTAGGCTTTCCCCAGAATGAAGATTTTGACGAGGCGGCTGGTGTCACCAAAAATAGAATCACCCATGGGTCTCTTCAGCTCTCGCTCACGAACGCAGCCCACCGGCGCACCGCCAGAGCGCGCTGGAGCGAAAGCAGAATCAGAGGGTCATGGCGGCTGGACATCGCGTTTGCCGGCGAACCGCGAAGACACAGGGAGCACTATGCCCATACCGATAAGTTCTTCATGGCTTTTTCTCTCTGTGCCCTTGTTACTTTGCGGTTCAGCCTTCCACGACGAACGTCGCGAGCTGCCGGAGCTTCTCTTGACGCTGGCGCAGCATTTCTTCCCGGGGCAGCGTGCGCACTGCTTCCAGCGCGCGAGAAAGGAGGGGCCGCAAGAGGGCGGCGGCACGATGCAGGTCGGTGTGGGCGCCGCCCGGTGGTTCCGGCACGACCTCGTCAACGATCTTGAAGCGGTGTAAATCCGCCGCGGTCAACTTCAGGGCACTGGCCGATTCCTGCTTGTGGTCCCAGTCACGCCAGAGGATCGAAGAGCAGCTTTCGGGAGAGATGACTGAATAGATGGCATTCTCGAGCATCAGGATGCGGTCGCCGATCGCGATGCCGAGCGCTCCTCCGCTTCCTCCTTCGCCGTGTACCACCACGACAATCGGAGTGAGCAACTTCGGGATTTCTTTCAAGTTGTAGGCGATGGCCTCCGCCTGGCCGCGTTCCTCGGCGCCGATGCCCGGATAGGCGCCGGGCGTGTCCACCAAGGTGATAATGGGCACACTGAACTTGGCCGCCAGTTGCATCAGCCGCAGCGCCTTGCGGTAACCCTCGGGGTTACTCATGCCAAAATTGCGGTGCAGCTTCTGCTTGGTGTCGCGTCCTTTCTGCTGGCCGACGACCATCACCGGGCGGCCCTCGAAGCGCGCCATGCCGCCGACCATCGCCGGGTCGTCGGCGTAGTGTCGGTCACCGTGCACCTCGGCAAAATCGGTGAAGAGCATCTCGATCCAGTCCAGCGTGTAGGGCCGCTGCGGGTGGCGGGCCAGCAACACCCGAGCCCAAGCGCCAGCCAAGGCGGTGTCGCCGGACTGCCGCGCCGCCTCCAACTGGAGGCGGAGGCGATCAATCTCCTCGCGCGCTGCCGCCGAATCGGACGCTTTCTCGATCTCGGCAATCTGTTTCTCGAGTTCTCTTATGTAGGCCTGCTTGTCTTCTGTCTGGTCCATAAACTTCCCTGGTTGCGCGTGGCTGCCAGCCTCAGGCCGTCGGCGAGTTTCTGAGTATAACCGATTCCTCGCCGCAAAGGGATCGCAACTCCGCCAGCAGTTCGCCGGCGGCGTTTACGCCCGCAGGCTGGCGGGGCCGCATGCGGGTGACAAAATCGCCAGGTCGCACCAGCTCGAGCACCACCGGATTCTGGCCAGGATGCGTGGCCAGCAGGCGATACAAGTCGTCCACCAGCGTCTCCGGGGCCTCCGCCAAGTTAATCCGAATGAGCAGTTCGCCCTGGGTTTCCTTGAGTTTGGCATCGAGCGACTGGGCGGCCGTAACCACGACCCGGGTGCGGGCGTTCTCCTCGTGCTGGACGCGGCCCTGGATGAGCAGGGCCGCATCCACCTTGAGCACATCCTTGAACTGCTGAAGGGCTTTGGGGAACACCAGCAACTCGACCGAACCCCGCATGTCCTCGAGCAGGCCGCTGGCCCACAGGTCACCTTTCTTGCTGGGACGCACGCGCAGGCCGGCGAGAATTCCCACCAGGGTGACGGCGCTGTCGTGGCGGCGCTCGTCGAGCGAGGAACTGTCCTGCCGGGGGAACTGGCCCAGCCGCGCCAGATACTTCTCCAGTGGATGCCCGGTCACATAGAATCCCAGGACTTCCTTTTCGCCGGCCAGCCGTTCCGCCTCCGGCCATTCCTCCGTGGCTGGCAGTTCGAGCGCGGGCGCGGCCAGCAACTTGTCTTCACCCAAGAACAAGCCGTTCTGCCCGCTCAGGCTGGCCCGCTGCCGCTTTTGACCTACCTCCATGGCCCGGTCCAGCACGGCAGCCAGTTGCGAACGCCGGGCACCCAACGAATCGAGCGCCCCGGCCTTGATCAGGCTTTCCAGCACCCGTTTGTTGAGCAGACGCAGGTCAACGTTCTCGCAGAATTGGAGGAGGTTATCAAAACGCCCGAGCTTCTGCCGTGCCGCCAGCACCGAATCAATGGCGGCCTCGCCGACGTTCTTGATGGCGGTCAAGGCAAAACGGATGTCCTTTTGCGCCGGGGTGAAATAGCGGTCACCGGAGTTGACATCCGGGGGCAGAATGCTGATTCCCATGTCTCGGCACTCGTTCAGGTACTTCGTCAGCTTGTCCTGGTTGCCGATTTCCGAGGTGAGCAGCGCCGCCATGAACTCGACCGGATAATGCGCTTTGAGATAGGCCGTTTCAAAGGCGATCAGCGCATAGGCGGCCGAGTGGGACTTGTTGAAGCCGTACCCGGCAAACTGCACGATCAGTTCGAAGAGCTTCTCCGCCTTCTTGGCGGGGACGCCGTTTTTGCGCGCGCCGGCCAGGAACTTCTCCTGCATGGCGACCATTTCCGCCGGGTGTTTCTTACCCATGGCGCGGCGCAGGACGTCGGCTTCACCCAGGGTGAAAGCGGCCACACTGGCGGCGATCTGCATCACCTGTTCCTGGTAAACAATCACCCCGTAAGTTTCTTCCAGGATCTCCTGCAGTTGCGGCAGGTCGTAGGTCACCCGCTTGCGGCCGGTCTTACGCGCGATGAAATCATCGATCATGCCGCCCTGAATGGGCCCGGGACGATAGAGCGCGTTCAAGGCCGTCAGGTCGGCCAGACGGCTGGGTTTGACGCGCCGTAAGATGTCGGTCATGCCCGAGCTTTCAAACTGGAAAATCCCGGCGGTGAGTCCCTTCCCCAACAGCGCGTAGGTCTCGTTATCGTCCAGAGGCAGGCGCTCGAGGTCGAGCTTCTCGCCGCGGGTGGCTTCGATGAGCCGCCGGCAGTCGTCGATGACGGTGAGGGTGGTCAGCCCCAGGAAATCCATCTTGAGCAGGCCGATTTTTTCCAGGTCGTCCATCGCGTACTGCGTCGTGATTTCATCCTTGTTACTCTTGTAGAGCGGCACCATTTCCGGCAGCGGCGCCGGGGAAATCACGACGCCCGCGGCGTGGGTCGAGGCGTGGCGTACAAGGCCTTCCAGATGCATGGCCACGTCGAGCAGGTTGTTGACGCGCGGGTCTTGCTCCTTCAGTTGACGAAGTTCCGGGCTGGTGTTGAGGGCCTGCTCCAGGGTGATATTGAGCACGTTCGGGACGAGCTTGGCGATGCGGTCCGCGTCCGCAAAGGGCATATCCAACACGCGGCCGGTATCGCGCACCACGGCCTTGGCGCCCATGGTGCCGAAGGTGATGATCTGGCTTACATTGTCGCGGCCGTATTTCTCCGTGACGTAGGCGATCACTTCGCTGCGCCGGCGCATGCAGAAGTCGATGTCGATATCGGGGAAGGTGATGCGCTCGGGATTGAGGAAGCGTTCGAACAGCAGGCCGTGCGGTAAGGGGTCGATGTCGGTGATGTGCAGCGCATAGGCCACCAGACTGCCGGCGGCCGAGCCCCGCCCGGGCCCCACGGGAATGCAGCGCTCGCGCGCAAAGCGAATGAAATCCCACACAATCAGGAAGTAACCCGCGAAGCGCATCTGCTTGATCAGCGCGATTTCTGTCTCCAGCCGCTCCTCGTAAGCTTCGAGAGGGTGGCGCAGTTGTCCGGTGGCCTGGAGCCGTTCGAGTTGCTCCCGGCGCCGGCCAAAGCCTTCGCGCGTCACTCGCTCGAAGAAGCTCTCCAGCGTTTCGCCGGGCGGCACCTCGAAATGGGGGAACACGTGCTGCTTCTTCTCGAGATGAAGCACGCAGCGTTCCGCCACCTGGCCGGTGCGCTCGAGCACTTCCGGCATCTCACCAAACACCTGCGCCATTTCCTCCGAGGACTTGAAATAAAACTGGTCGGTGGGAAACTTCAGGCGGTTGGGGTCGCTCAGAGTCTTACCGGTCTGGATGCAGACCAGGACGTCCTGGGCGAGGGCGTCGGCTTTGGTGAGGTAATGGCAGTCGTTGGTGGCAATCAGAGGGATGCCTGTTTCGCGGGCCAGTTGCACCAGTGGGGGGTTGATGCGCGCCTGCTCCGCGAACCCCTGATTCTGAATTTCGAGAAAGAAATTCCCCTTGCCGAAAATGTCCTGCAGATCGTAGGCCGCCTGGCGGGCCGTCTCATAACGGCCGGCGATCAAGGCGCTGGCGACTTCGCCCCGCAGACAGCCGGACAGGGCGATCAGCCCTCCCGCATGGCGCGCCAGCAGGTCCTTGTCGATGCGCGGCTTGTAGTAGAAACCTTCCATATAGGCGGCGGTAGCCAGCTTGACCAGATTGCGATAGCCCGTCTCGTTCTCGCACAGCACCGTCATGTGGAACGGGCGGTCCGCCTCCGGGGAACGGTCAAAACGGTTGGTGGCGGCGATGTAGACTTCACAGCCGATGATCGGCCGCACGCCGCATTTGAGCGCCTCCTCGTAGAATTTGACCGCCGCGAAGAGGTTCCCGTGGTCCGTGACCGCCACCGCGGGCATTTGCAGCTCGGCCGCCCGCCGCACCAGCCTCGAGATTTCGCAGGCGCCGTCCAGCAAGCTGTAATCGGTATGAAGGTGCAGATGGACAAAATTGGTTGAGGCCATTACACAGCCATTCTAACAAAAAAACTGAAGCGCCGTCGCGGCCAGTCTGCCTGACTTTCCTTTTGCCCCAGCAAGGTTCCTAAACCTCGACCAGTGCGATGCCTCCCTGAGCGCATGAATCCCGGCGACTCTAAGCAGGAACATCTCCAGCCGGATTTGAGGCCGGACTACTTCTTCTTTTTCTTTGAGTGCTGCGGGGCGGAGGCCTTCTTGGGGCTTGCCGGGGTCGGTTCGAGGCCCGCCAGTACTCGCAGGTGTTTCAGGGCTTGCTGGTGCGTTTTGATCTTCCCGTCCAACTGGTCCAGGAAGAGCTGCTCCAGGATTCCGTCAAAGGCGGGTCCGGGTTTCATGCCCATCGCCTGCAGTTCGGCCCGCGGCATTTTGGCCCGTAACTGCGGAACCTTGGAGAGGTAGTTCTTAATGCGGTGCTGGATCTTCTGCTGCGGGTAGTGGGCGAGTAAGAACACCAGAAGGACCTGCGGCTGGCCGGAGAGCGCGCCATAGACTTGGCTGGGCAGCGGTACCTTCGGACTGCCCAGCACCCGCGCCAGGACGCGCGCTTCCCGCTCGAGGCGGAGCGCCCGCTTGATGGCTTTCTTATGGGCCAGAACCTTGGTGGCCAGCCGCGCCTGGTTACCACGGCTGAGCTTCTGCACCACACAATGAAAGTTCACCAGGAAAGGATCAGCGCCCGGCACGGCCCGCGCCACGGATTGAATCCTGGTGAGCCCGTCGTAGGGGATGCGCGCGGAGGCGAGCTTCTTATCCAAACCCGCCAGCCACCCGCGCTCGGCGAACATTTTCAGAACGCGTCCCGGGTTCTCTTCGGCCAGGATGGCATGCAGCTCGCGGCCCTGCTGGACCTGGTCGAGTTGTTCCCACAAGCGATTCTCCAGCGCGGACTCCAGCCAGAGTCGTGTCCGCTCTTCGGGTTTGAAGCCGAGGCGCAGCCCCAGGCGGAAAAGCCGGAAAATGCGGCTGGGGTCCTCGGAGAAACTCCGGCTGTGGAGGGCGCGCAATTCATGTTTGTCAATATCGGCGGCCCCATTGGTGGGATCGAGGAGTAGGCCGCGCGAATGGGGATGGAGGGAGATAGCCATGGCGTTCACGGAAAAGTCTCGCCGCTTCAGGTCGTCGAAAATCGCGGCGGGCGCGACCACGGGAAGGCGCCCGGGCCGGACGTAGGTTTCCCGGCGGCACATCGCGAGTTCGGCCCGAGTGCCAGAGGCGCATCGGATTTTCGCCAAGTTCAGATGGGAGTCGAAGTGGGTGGAATCGACCTGCGGACCCGCGACTTCCGCCCCTCCGACCGGCGCCCGGCCGGGGCGAGCCGGAGCGGCGCGGCGCGCCCCGAGCCGCCGCAGGATCTTCTCTGGATTCCCTTCCACCGCAAAATCCAGGTCCCGAATGACTTGCTGCCCGTACGTGAGGTCGCGCACAGCGCCCCCCACCAGATAGAGGTTCAGACCCTGCTCGGTGGCAATTCGGCTCAGATGGTTAACGAGCTGGAACTGCTCCGCGGAAAGCCGGCTTTCCATTAAGAAGTTGTAGTCGCTCATGGCTCTTCCCTTCCGTTTCGGTGCTCGCGTTAGGCCCGCGGATGGTGGGTACGATAAACTTGCTTGAGTCGCTCCATCAAGACGTGCGTGTAAATCTGCGTGGACGAGATATCGCTGTGTCCGAGCATCACTTGTACGGAGCGCAGGTCGGCGCCGCGCTCGAGCAGATGGGTGGCAAACGAGTGTCGGATGACGTGCGGCGTCAGCCCGATGACAACGCCGGCTCGCCGCCCGCAGCGGCGCAGGATTTTCCAGAAGCCCACTCGCGAAAGGCGGTCGCCTCGATGGTTGAGGAAAAGATAGGGCGCGCCAGGTTTCTTGAGAAAGCTCCCCCGCCCACGTTGAACGTACGACTCCACGGCTCTCAGAGCCGCCTTGCCTACGGGGATCAGCCGTTCCTTGCCGCCTTTACCCAGGCAGCGGAGGACGCCCAGATTCAAGTCAAGATTATCCTGCCGCAGACTCACCAATTCTGAGACGCGCATCCCCGTCGCATAGAGTAATTCCAGCATCGCTTTATCCCGGAGACCGGCGGGAGTGGAGGTGTCATGCGCTTCGAGCAGTTTGTCCACTTCTTCGATGGAAAGATAATGGGGAAGGTCGGCGCCTAACTTTGGAGCCTCGACCTCCGCCGTGGGGTCGGTCCGGACGCCCCGTTCCTTCACGAGGAAACGAAAGAAATTGCGCAGGGAAACCAGATGCCGGGCCACGGAGCGGGCACGCAAGCCGCGCCGGTAAAGCAGGATGAGATAGCTCCGTATCTCCTCGCGCCCTACCTCGCCCAAGTCTCTCCCCAGTTCGTGCAGGTGGGCAACGAACTCCTTAAGGTCGCGGTGATAGCTGACGACACTGTTGGCGGCTAGGCCTTTTTCCACGCGCAGGTAGTCAACAAACGCGTCCAGTTCAGCACAAGGCAACCTAAGGTTCGGAGCGTTTGCCTGTTCCGGCGCGCAAGTCCTTTTCTGCGTATTGGTTAGACGTCGAGCAGCCGTCCCACCGCTCGTTTGTGTGCGACTTTGTGTCACTCGGTCAGACTCAGACATGGTGTCACTCAGCGAGTACGGTTACCAAATGGTTCAGCGACCTTCCAGACGCGATTCTCGGCAGAATGCTGCCGTACAAGCAGCTCCTCGGCAACGCCCCTCGCATTTAGTATCTAAGTCGTTATTTAACAAGAAATTAGGGAAGTGTTTCAACGGCTGTGCTCCGGTCCGTTGCTGAAACGCTTGACAGTGCCAAGTCGGAGCCTATACTAGCACAGAGGAATTTGTCAGGCCAAGCGACATTTGGCGGATGCTCACTATGGGTTCAGGCAGGTTGCGGGCGTGAGGCAGCGTCTGGCATCTACACACAAGAAAGTGGTTATCAGAAAACTGGACAAGAGTGTTGTCCGCGGCTATGTGGACCCCCGTACCTACTTGACTCCTGATGGGGTGGAACTGCTCGGGTGCGATGGGCGGCTAGTTAGTATCCCGATCGGCCAAGTCAAGGGTGTCTTTTTTGTGCGCGATTTTGAAGGGAACCCCCAGCGCCCCGAACGCAAGATTTTCCACAGCCGTCCCCGCCAGAGTGGACTGTGGGTCCGCATGGTGTTCAAGGACAACGAGCTCCTTGAAGGGCTGACACCGAACAACCTGTTGGATCTGGATCCCGCCGGATTTTACATCACTCCTCCCGATGTGTATTCGAACAACCTGCGAATATTCATTCCGCGCAATTCCCTGACGGCTATCGAGGTTCTGGGTGTCATCCGCTTCGGAAGGCTGAGGCGTGAGCAGCCACGCGTTGGTGAAGGTCCGGGCAAAGCCGGGGAACTCCCTGGGCAGTTCGGCCTTTTCGGTTCACCAGTGCCGGAAAAGCCAGTAACTAAAGCCTAATTTTCTGCAGACCCTGGATTGCTCGTGGCGAGGTCGGGGAGGGGGGGAAGTTCCAGGCGGCGATGGATGACGTAGAGCACCAGTTCGAGGCGATCGGAGACTCCCAGTTTGTCATAGATAGCCCGAAGGTGGTTCTTCACGGTCTGTTCGCTGATGGAGAGCATCCGCGCGACTTCACGGTTACGGTAGCCAGCCATCAGGTGGCTGACGATTGATCTCTCGCGGGGAGTGAGCGTTTCCGCGGGCCGGCGGGCGGTCAGGGCCGGCTCTCCCAGGGTCTTGGCCATCCGGGCCACGTGCTGTTTGGGCAGCCACAACTCGCCGGCCATCACCCGCCGCACGCACTTGACGAAAAGAGGGGGCTCGGCTGACTTCAGGATGACCCCAGCGGCCCCCGCCTTAATGTAGCGCATGGATTCATCCTCGGACAGAGTCGTCACGAGGACGATGGATTTGCTCCGGGGCAGGACTTGGCTGATGCGCGCGAGGAGATTACCGGCTTCCGCACTCAGAATCTCGGCTTGGACAAAAACGACATCGGGATGAAAGGTTTTGGCCAGCGTCAATAAGTGTTCGCCCTGCTCAGCCTGCGCTACCACCCGCATATCCTCTTCGAGGCCCAGCAGCTTCATGAGGCCAAAACGGAAAACGGCCTCATGGTCGGCGATCATAATGCGCACGCGGCGTTTTTGCTGCCGTTTTGCAGGCATGGCTGCAATTCAGGACTGAGCGGCCGCAGGCATGGCCGCCCCTCGAGGGGATGTCCGAGTTTGGGTCACGTCAGGGCCGGAATTGGCAAAAATCTGGTTGCTTTGGACGGTAGCGGCCCTCCGAGCCCGGTACCGAACGGAAAGCCCCCTTCCCCTTACGGGCGTTGCCAACCCAAGGCACACTAACAAACAGGTCACGCCTGGCTTGACATCGGCCGGAGTTCGTACTCGTCAATGACGGCGCCAAAGCCTGCCGGCTCTCCCGCCCGGCTGGCCCGGACCACTCTTCCCCGGCAAGTTAGCTCGAGAGGAACGCGCGTGATCTCTGAGGGCAAGACGATCGTGAAGTGAATCGGTGTCTCGCGGCGCAGACGGACGGGTGCCGCCATGAACAATCCGGTC
>Ga0315280_10004379_pt1 | contig 20906 bp, 19 predicted proteins | sample YL17G06_40_MG_FD_203697 | JGI IMG/M metagenome (GOLD analysis project Ga0315280, IMG submission 203697) | Sediment microbial communities from Yellowstone Lake, YNP, Wyoming, USA - YL17G06_40 | ecosystem: Environmental > Aquatic > Freshwater > Lake > Sediment | place: USA: Wyoming | collected...
AAGACGGAGGGGATCAAGACCTGCGGCATCCAAGAGGTGGCGCCCATTCTGCGCCGGGGCATCTTGCTGGATGTAGCCGCGACCCGGGGCGTCGAGATCCTCGGGCCGCAGCAAACGATCGGTCCGGGCGAGCTGGAGGCCGCCGCCAAGGCCGCCAAGGTGCAGGTGCGCCCAGGCGACGTCGTCCTGGTCCGCACCGGGTGGATCAGGCTCTGGCCCGACCCGCGCAAGTACTACAGCGTCCAGTCGGGACAGCCGGGCCTCAACGGCGAGGGCGCCAGGTGGGCCACGGACCAGGGGGCCTTCTGCATCGGCAGCGACAACTTCGCCGTCGAATACGTGCCCTCGCCGGGCAACACGATGCCGGTCCACATCCACTGCCTGGTGGAGAAGGGCGTGCACCTGCTCGAGGTGGTGAACCTGGAGGAGCTGGCCAGGACCAGGACGTCCGAGTTCCTCCTGGTCATGGTCCCGTTGAGGATCCGGGGCGGGACCGCCAGCCCGGTGCGGCCTCTGGCGGTGATCTAGAAGCGTTCGGTCGTTCGAGAGTTCGGTCGGTCGGGCGTTCCCAGGAACAACCGAACCATCGAGCCCCCGAACAGCCGAACGCTTCTCTCGGGCTTTAAGTCTCCAGCTCCACGTTCCAGTACAGGTAATCCCGCCACGAGTCCGGGGCGTTCTGCCAGCTGATCGTGATGGCCAGCCCCGGCAGACGATCCGGTTTCAGCGGCCGGTTGACCAGGCGCATCCCCACTGCCTCCGGCGTGTTGCCTCCCTTCCGGACGTTGCAGGGAACACAGCAGGTCACGATGTTCTCCCAGCACGTCTTCCCACCCACCGAGCGGGGGATCACGTGGTCGAGGTTCAGCTCCTGGCTGCTGACCCGGACCCCGCAGTACTGGCAGCGGAAATTGTCGCGCAAATAGATGTTCTGGCGCGAGAACTTCAGCGGCCGCCGCCGGGGGCGGATGAGGCGCAGCAGGCGCACCACGGACGGCAGGCGGATCACGAAGCTGACGCTCCGGATCTCATGGTCCGTCTCCTCCACCACCTCGACCTTGCCCAGGGTGAGGAGCCGGATCGCCCGCTGCCAGGTGATGACCCGCAGCGGCTCGTAGGTTGCGTTCAGCAGCAGGACGTGAGACATCTCAAGTGCCGGAGGTCACGCATCAACGCAGTTCATCTTCCCACGGAAACCGTTCCCCGGCCGGCGATCCGGTCCAGGTGCTCGAGGTAGGCCTCGACGGGCGCATTCCGCGGCAGGAGGCCGTCCAGGACCGCCTGCTCCAGTTGGGCCCTGACCTCGCCCACCCGCCGCCCCTCGCCGATTCCAAGGCGCGTCATGATCGCCCGCCCGATGCCCTTCGGCAAGAGCGGCCCCCGGCCGTCCTGACGAATCAGCTCGGCTGCCCGCACCTCCAGCTCGCGGAGGCGCGCCAGCGCCCCCTCGCGCACCCCCGGCCGGTGTGAGGTGACGTCCGCCCGGCTCAGGTCCAGCAGGTCCTGCAGGGTCTCGCCCGCCTCCCGGATCAGTCGCCGGATGGCGGCGTCCGTCCAGACGCCCTCGTACAGGGCCGGCCGCTGGTGCATCGCCACCAGGGCCCGCACCCTCTGCCACAGCGCCCGGTCGAACCGGAACCGGCGGGCCACCTCGTCCACCAGGGCCGCCGCGGCGGACTCGTGCCCGAAGAAGTGGACGTCGCCCGCGGCGTCCACCGAGCGGGTTGTGACCTTCCCCGCGTCGTGGAGGAGCGCCGCCCACCGGACGGGCACCCGGGGCGGCGCCTGGGCCACGACGGCCAGCGTGTGGGGCCAGAGCGCTTTGTGGTGGTACTTGCCCTGGCCCGCCTTGAACTCCAGCATGGCCTGCGCCTCGGGGAGCAGGGACTTGAGCAGCCCGGTATCCGCCAGGAACCCCAGCGCGGCCTCCACCGCCGGCCCCACCAGGAGGCGGTTCATCTCCATGAGCCAGCGCTCGCGACTGACCGTGAGGATCTCGGGCGCCAGTTCGCACGCGGCCGCGACGAGGTCCGGCTCGGGCTGCATCCCCAGCGTGGCGACGAACCGTGCGGCGCGCAGCGTCCGGAGAGGATCCTCCCGGAAGATCGTCCGCGGATCCCCCACCGTCCGCAGGAGCTTCTGATCCAGGTCCCGCCTGCCGCCATACGGGTCCACGAGGTCGCCCTCAGCCGTCATGGCCATGGCGTTGATGGAGAAATCCCGCCGGGCGAGGTCATCCGTCAAGTTCTTCCCGAACGTCACCCGGGGCTTCCGGCTGCCGTTGACGTAGATCTCCCCCCGGAAGGTGGTCACCTGCACCTCTCGCCGGACGCCTTCCCCATCCAGGATCGTCCCGACCGTGCCGAACCGGCTGCCCACCGTGAAAACCGGAAGGCCCGCCTGGCGCAGGATCCGGGCGCTCTCGGCGGGCGGCGCGCTGGTGGCGAAATCGAGGTCGGGCAGCTCTTCCAGCGCCGCGCCGCGCAGATGATCGCGCACCGCGCCACCCACCAGGTACAATTCCTGGCCGGCTTGCTTGAAGAGTTCGAACAACCGGTGCATCCCGGATGCATCCCTCGGGCGCGCGAGGCCTCGCGGCGTCCCGTGCCTTGCCAGAAAAAAGCCCCGAGACCGGGTGGCCTCAGGGCATCCACGTATCCACTCGAAGAACACTGCGAAATGCCTGCAGCCGCTTCCCCCGCGCGTGGCGACAGGGACCCGGGTCACAGCGTCGGGATGAGGGGCCCGACCCGAGGATCGGACCCTTCCCTCGCCCCGATGTTCACTCGGCGGACGGTATCACGACGAGGCACAACCGGCAAGCCGAAAACGCGGGAAAGGCCCGGCGGGACGAAGTACCGAACCAGAACATCAGGAAGCCAGAGGCCGAGCCTCCACGAGGACGGGAGCATCCGATCCGCGGCGCGAACGTCAGGCCGATTGTTCGCCGGGCCCCTGTTTCATCAGGCTCTCGACGTAGGCGGCGATCAACTCGGAGGCGCCCTTTTCGATCCCCACGAACTCCATCCCCGTCCGGTACATGACCCGCCGGCCTCCCCCGCTCACCGTGACGCGATGGCTGGCAAAGGCGCGGATCGCGCGGGCCAGCACCTGCACCTCCTTCCCCTCCACCGAGAAGGAGAGCCGGTAGATCTCGCCCGGGTTCACGGGCTCGCTGTGCTCGACGAGGGCGCCGGAGAGGCTGATGTCGAGGAGGCGGACATCCTTGAGCTGGAGCTGGGCCGGCGACCCCTCCTCGATGCGGGCGCGGCGGGCCCGGCGCCGGTCGCTGCCGGGTTCGGGAGGCGGCGGCGGCGGGCGCCTGGCCACGCGCGCCTTGCCGAGGACGCGGTCCACGCAGAGGACCAGCTCGTCGAGATCCACCGGCTTCCGGAAGAAGTCGTCCGCGCCCTCGCGCAGCGCGATGATGGCGTTGTCAATCGCGGCCGAGGCGGTCAGCATGATGACCGGGAGGGCGGGTCGTCGCTCCTTGATCTGTCGCAGGACCTCCAGCCCGTCCATCCCGGGCATGATGATGTCCAGGAAGACGAGGTCCACCGGCTCCTTCTCCATGAGCGACAGGGCCGTGGCGCCGTCTCTGGCAAGCAGGGGGCGCATGCCCAGACGCTGGCTGACGAAGTCCCCCAAGATCGTCAGGAAGAACCGTTCGTCATCTACCACCAGGGCCGTGTCCATAGCCGGATCCTTTGCTGTTTGGACTGCTCTGCTTCCGAATCGCGACCCCTCCTAATTGGCGGCCGTCACCCTGACCTCGAACCTTGTATCACAGTTCCCGTGCTTCTCAAATGTCCTTTCTGCCGCCGGCATGCCACCGCCACCGTCCGTGCCAGCAGGGCGCCGACCTGGAAGACGCGGGGCATCCGCCTCGAGTAGACGTGGGTGAGGAACTCGCGGGCGTCCCGCCCCCGCCGAAGGCGAGCCACCACCGGGTTCCGGCTGGCGAGGATGCGAATCATCGCCTCGTATCCCGGATTGCCGAAGAGGGAATAGAGGCGGCGGTTCCTCGCTCCCACCGCGAGCTGCTGCCCGAAGGCGTTCCGCCACAGGCGATCGTAGTCCTCGTTCTCGGCCAGAGCGCGAGCCGCCAGATGGCCCGAGAGGATCGCGTACCGCATCCCGAACCCAAAGAGGCAGTCCTGGAAGCCCGCCGCCTCGCCGACGTACAATCGGCCGTCCTGGACCGCCGTGGAGGGAACCCGCAGGGCGCCGCCGTAGCCGAATCGCCGGATCGTCGCCGTCGGGACCGCCCGGATCTGCTGGAACCGCTCCACCGTCCGCGCCAGGAGGCGGCGGCCATCGGTGCGATCGGCCGGAAAGGCCGTGACGATGACCCCCCGCCCGCCATCCACGATCCGGTAGGCGTAGAACTGCGGCGCGCACAGGTCGTCGGTCAGGACCTCGATGGAATCCGGCGCCGGGGTGTGGAACTCGAGACCGGCGACCATGAGGTTCGGTCGCCGAGGTCCCCAGGCGATGACGGTTGCCTTCTCCTCCGGGAGCCGGGAGGCATAGCGGATGGTGGCCCCCAGATCCTTCGCCTGGCGTTCGATGGCCTCGTCGATCGAGCCGGCCACCGGGCCCCGCCGGACGCGATACATGAGCGGCGTCACCGCCGAGACGGTGACCCCACGAAGCGAAGGACTGTAGGCTTTGAACGAGTAGGTGGGGCGATGATCGAAGCTGGGCCGGAGCCCACATCGCTCAACGGTCTCCAGCACGTCTTCGGGGAAGGACCAATTCTCCAGGTATTCGAAGTCCCGGATGGCCTTGCCGCAGTACCGCTTGGCCTCGTGGACCTCGACCGGGATCCCCCGCGCCGCCAGATTGATGGCGCAGGTGAGCCCGGCGATCCCCCCGCCCGCGATCAGGACGCTCCGCATGGCAGTCCGCCCTTTTCAGGCCATCAGCCATCAGCCATGAGCTAACAGCAACGCCCCCGGCTGGGACGCTGGGATGCCGTCATGCATTCAGCGTCCTGGCGTTCTAGCTTCCTTGCATCCCAGCGTTCTCTGTTTAGACGCTATCAGGCGACCCGGGGCCCGTCAAGGGAATCATGGCCGATAGGTGCGGGAGACCGGGGAACTTCCAAGCAGACTATCCTGGCAGGCTCCAGGTTTCGCCGATGGTGTGCAGCGCGATGCAGCGGGCGGAGCCGTTCCCGGCCGTCGTGAGGCGCTCGTACGGCTCGAACGGCCGCTCGCGGGATATGCGGAGGGTGCGCCAGTGCATGGGAATCAGGTAGCGGGCCCGCATCTCGTGGAACAGATCCCAGGCCTGCTCCGGGCTGGCGTGGTTGGCGATGTAGGGGTTGTAGCCGCCGATGGGGAGGATGGCCAGATCCAGCCGGCGGCCGTTCGTGGCGGCGGGCAGTCGCTCGGTGTAGGCGGTGTCGCCCCCGAAAAGGATGCTGTGCTTCCCCTTCGTCAGCAGGAACCCGTTGTACCCCCGATCCCGGTCCCACGGGTACCGGCGGCCCCAGTGCTTGACCGGGACGGCCTCGATCCGCACGCCCTCCACCTCGGCTGTCTGCCCCCAGTCCATCTCCCGGAGCGCCGTGTAGCCCAGGCCGTCCATGAACTCCCTGGTGTCCCGCGCCAGGATCGTCGGGACGTCCCGGGGGAGCTTCCTGAGGGACGGGATGTCGTAGTGGTCCATGTGGGCGTGGGACACGAGGATGAGATCCAAGGGCGGCAGCTCCGCGATCGTCAGCGCCGGCGGCACGAAGCGGCGGAGCCCGATGGTCGTCAGCCCCAGCAGGCTGACGCCGACCTTGTCGCTGAAGACCGGATCGGTGAGGATCGTGGTCCCCTCCAGGTTGATCAGGAACGTGGAGTGGCCGATCCAGGTCACGGTGATGCCGCCATCCGGCCACGATCGGGGCGTGGGCCGCACGGCCGACACGAAGCGGGCGGCGTCCCTGGCCTCTTCGTCTCCCTCGTCCGGCTCGCGTATCGCCCGGTCCCACCAGTTGCGGACGAAGCGCAGCGTCCGGGGAAGCCCTTACCAATCTCATCCTGAACGCCGTGGACGCCATGCCCACGGGCGGGGCACTCCACTTTCTTGGCACCAGCCACCCCGCCAGCATCGGGACCCCTGCCGCTGTCGAGCTGGTCATCCAGGATACCGGTTGCGGGATTCCCGAGGACATCCGCCCGCACATCTTCGACCCCTTCTTCACCACCAAGGGTCCGCTGGGAACCGGGATGGGCCTCGCCATCGTCTACCGGATCATGGAGCGGCTCGGCGGAAAGATCAGCGTCGCCTCGCCGCCGGGTCGCGGCACGGCCTTCACCCTCCGCTTCCAGGCGGCGGACCCTCCCGAGGCGGTCCCGCCTCCCCCGCCGCTCATCCGGACCACGACCCCCCTCCGCATCCTGGTGGTGGAGGATAACGCCCATGTCCGCAATCCCCTCGTCCAGATCCTCGGGGCCATCGGGCACACACCCCTGGAAGCGACCGATGCGGCCAGCGCCCTCGCGCACTTCGCGGACGTCGCCCCCGACCTCGTCATCACGGACCTCGCCATGCCCGACATAAATGGCATCGACTTGGCCGCGGCCATCCGCGCCACCCATCCCCAGACACCCATCATTCTCCACACGGGCTGGCAGGATGAGCCCACCCTGGATGCAGAGGTCGAACGCGGCACCATCACGACCGTGCTCGAAAAGCCCATCGACATTCGAAAGCTCTCCGCCGTGATCGACCGGTACCGCCCAACGTCCTTGAATCGTTGACCGAGCGCAAGCCGAGACGATCACCACCCCTTCGGATCGCTCCGACCAATTTGTTCCCACTTCCTATTTCGAGTCCTTTCCGGGGAGCCGTCCAGGGCTCGAACTGGGCACCTCCGCTTGACCAGCGAAAATAACTCTCCTGTTCTAGTCATGCCCATTTCTCGACCTCTCCAAGCTGTGTAAGTGCATGAAACCACACGCGAAGACGTGATCATAACCATAACGGGGCGCGAGGGGACGAGAGCGTTCATGTAGGGTTCCAGGTGGTGCGGACTAATATTCATGGTCAAATGACGGAGTTGACAATGCCGAAGGAGAGACATAGATTTGAATCGACGCCGCATGCTCCTCCGGAACGCAAACAGCTTCTGGCCCTCATGAGGACTCAGATGAGTCCGCTCTCGCAGAGACTCGTGAACGGGGGAAGTCGTGCTTGATTTCAAGGACATCTGGGAGGGCCTTTCAGATCAGGAGAAGGCAGATCTCATCGCGGGCATCGGCATTCCCGGCGCTCGCACGGAGCAGCCCACTCCCGAAATTCTTGAGAGAAACACGACCACAAGTCCGTCCGGGGTGCCGGTACGCTTGTTCAGGCGTGATCCTTTTCGGACGTACTGCCCGCGCTGTCGGGTGGATTCTGGCGCCGCTGACACCGTCTTTTTCGTCCGAGATCCCATCCAGGCTCCCCATTCGGATTTCCTGCTCCTGGGCGTCCGCTGCGATGCCTGCCAGTGGGACTTCGATCTGGCCATCTGGCCCGGCGATCCGGACCGGACGTCGGCTGGCACCCTGACCGAGGAGGAAACCCGGGACGTCATGCGGACCTTGGAGCGTTACTGCCACATGGTCCAGGTCGCGTGCCGACGGTGGGGAAGGGTCTACCAGCAACAGCGGCAAGGCGAACAGGGGCATTGGGGGATCTTCTACCCGCGGGCCTACGTGGACCCGTCCGCGACGGGCAGGACCGCGATCCCCGCCCGGTGTCTGGCGGCCGCCCGCGCACTCCGGAAAACGGTGGCACTCCATCCTGGAGAGGGGCCCTTTGGACGACTCCAGATAGGACCGTTTCATTGCACTCTGGGCCTCGATGAAGGGGATCCCGGAGTGGTACCCCACGTCCTCCACCTGTACGCGGTGGACTCCTCGATGCCGCGCACAACTGCTGCTCAGGAAGAAATGTCCCTTTCGCCCGTTTTCTTCACTCCGACCGCCCAAATGGTGAGAACGCCAAATCCATTCGAGGTCCGGTTTTTATCGTCATTGTTCTTTTTGCCGCAGGAGCTCTCGTGCCTGTCCCAACACGAATACCCAAATGAACCCGGCGTGCACGTGTTTCTCCCGCTGCAAAGTCCCGTGCTCCCCGAGTGCTGATTGCGTTCGGAAACGATTCCAGCCACACAGGCGCGGACCATGCCCATCCAGCTCCAGCACCTCCCCGAGGTCGACCCTATGGAATGGGCGAGCCACGCCCTCGGCCGATTATTTTCGGAAGAAGGGAACAACACACGAAGGGGCCTGCTGGAGACAGCAAAACAGAGCTCGGCCGTGCCGTCTGAGGAGTCCTTTCTCGGCGAGCTGCTCGTCGCGCAAATTGTCCTGCTCGGGTTTGCGAGTGGGCTGGCTGACTCCGAATTGGACCAGGCAATCTCCTCCTGTCGACTCTTCCGTTTGGCCGAGGTTGCAGCCACCCTGAAAGGAAACGTGACCGAGGCATTGGCGTCCTACAGCATCGAGAACTACGCCAAACAGGACATTCCGGTATATGGTGGCATCGCTCGGACCTTTCTCGACCGGCTGGGTCTCGGCTCGCACTCCAATCTCAAGCGCGCAGTTGATTCCGAAATGGGGAAATGGGGGGAGGACTGGCGGCAGGAGGCCGATCAGTTTGCGCAGCGCGGAAGACCGGATAGCGAAGAGGGAAGAAGGATCACTGCGCTGTGTCTGGAGGAGAAGGTCGGCCCGAGGGATGAGGTGACCAACCCGCATGACCACAGGCCATATACGATTTCGACAATTCGTTACCCCGGCGCGGGATGGCAAACGGCGGTCTTTTCCCGAGCCCGTCTCCTCTGGCTCGTGCGGCCGTTATTCCGCATCAACGAGATGGAAAACCCCTATTCTGCCCTCTTGAACCACTTCGTGGCCATGGTGATCGTCGGGGAAACACGAAGTGGTTCGTGGCCGCGAGGCATAAAATGGGACGAGCCCTCGGAGTCCAATTGGCAGGAGGCGAAGGGCAACCTGGTTGTGAAATTCAATCCGGTGGACCATAAATCGCTCGTAAGATTGTACTGGGCACTTCGGACGGCATACTCGGCGCGCAAGTAGCCCGAGCACAGTTCCGGGGTGCAACTTGGCCGCTGTTCGCTCCTCCCAACGACTTCTGCGGATGCATTCCTACCTTCCGGTTCGATTCTGGGTGGGTTCTGGTGATTGACGGCGAGACGCTAAGGTAGGAATCTGGGCACCGCTGTCATGGCCCCTTGCCCCTCCGACGCCCGCCACCTCGTTGCGATCCGGTCGGTCGTCTGGGGGCTCCCAGCGGCCTCGTCTGCATGGCCATTCGCGTTCGCGCCGCCTGTCCGCGCTCGCCCTGACCGACCTTGAACCTCACTTCCTCTCCGTGTATTTTCCGCCCCCGTGTTACCGCAACGGGGCCTTCCTGTTGACACCCAACAACGCCTACGATAAATTGGAGGCAGGAACGACAAGAGAACCTTACACTGGATAGGATACTCCATCGTGGAAGAAAGCAAACTTCAGCATCAGAAGCAGCTGCAACAGGGTAAGCGGCTTGTCGAAGAGATCCTTCGCGGCCTCGCCACGGATATGGTGCTTCACCTCGACGATGTCCAGTGGGATGAGGATTTCGATGTTCGGCTCTATACGAATTGTTTCAGCCCACGCCTAAAAGCAGTTGCCTCTGCAACGAAAGGGAGAGACCCTCTTATCCCCTGACCGGGAGAGAGGAGGGACCCCATGTCGCAGAGGCAACGGGAAGAGTATCTCACGACCTTGCTCGGAATACCAGGGTGGTATGTCGCCGGGACCGAGCGCCGGCGACGCAAGGGTCGCTCGGAGGCGGTCTTGACTCTGGAGCGGGTGGCGGCGGCCTACACCTGTGGGGGCTGTGGGCAGGTCTACCCCGAGGCGCGGCCCTGGCGGATCCAGGAACTCCAGCACCTGCCGCTCTGGGAGCACGTGACCATCCTCCGGGTCCAGAAACACCGGGTGGTCTGTCCCACCTGCGGGCTGAAGGCCGAGCGGCTCCCCTGGGCGGCGCCCTACGCCCGGGTGACCGGGAAGCTCGCCGCGCTCGTGGGGGAGCTCTGCAAAGTCCTGACGAACTCGGCGGTCGCCCTGCTCCTGTGGCTCCATCCGGGGACCGTGAAGACCTTGGATAAGCGCGCCCTGCAGGCGGCCCAGGCGAGCCGGCCCCTGGACGGGATCACCACCCTGGGTATCGACGAGATCGCCGTGGGGCGCGGGCAGACCTACTGGCACCTGGTGCATGCCCTCGATGGCCCGCGGGGGGCCGAGCTCCTGTTTGTGGGCGAGGGGCGGAAGGAGAAAGACCTCCGGAAGTTCTGGAAGTGGTTCGGGAAGCCGCGGGCCCAGCAGATCACCCATGCCGTGATGGACATGTGGAAGGCCTTCCGCAGGAGCTTCGCAGCCCACTGCCCGGGGGTGGTGATCCTGTACGACAAGTTCCACGTCATCCGGCACTTGCTGGAGGCCCTCAACACCGTGCGGAAGCAGGAGTTCAAGCGGGCCGGCAAGTCGATGAAGGGCCTGCTGTGCGGGAAGAAATTCCTCCTGCTCTCCCGCCTGGCCCATGTCCGGGGGAAGGCCCGGGCAGCCTTGACCCAGCTCCTCCGGGTCAACCGCCGGCTCTTCAAGGCGCACCTGCTCAAGGAGAGCTTCGGCCATCTCTGGGCCTACCGGTCCAAGACCTGGGCTCGCAAGTTCTTCGCCCGCTGGGTGGAGCAGCTCAAGTGGAGCCGGCTCGAGCCGTACCAGAAGTTCGCCCGCATGGTGGAGAAGCATCTCGAGGGGATCCTCGCCTACTGCGACAAGAAGGTCTCCCTTGGCTACATCGAGGGATCCAACCTGAAGGCCCGGAACATCATCCGTCGGGCCTACGGCTACCGAGACAAGGAGTACATGAAGCTCAAGATCATCCAGGGGTGTTCCTCCTTGGGAGTCTTCAGGCCCTGGGTGTATGCTGACAACATTCCGTCATGAGCCCGATGTTCGTGCCCCGTTACGCGGAATAGGGACCGCAACTACGAATCTTCACCGCTTAGGCGCTAGCGGATTGCTGACAGCGCAATCGGGCAGAAATGAGAACAGGCCAGAGGGCATCAGTCTTCTGGCCTGTTGTGTTTTCGGATGGGTTCGACGGATTCAGGCGTTCAGGGCGACCGCGGCCGCCCCCAGGATGCCGACATCCGGCCCGAGGGCGGCGGGAAGGATGGGCACCGACTCGACTGCCACCAGCTTGACGCGGCGGCGGACCTCGCGGCGCAGGGGTTCGAACAGAAAGTCCCCCGCCTTGGCCACGCCGCCCCCGATCACCACGCGCTGGGGGGCCAGGATCGTCACGATCGCCGCGACGCCCAGCCCCAGGTACCTCACGGCCTCGTCCCAGACCTCGGCGGCGAGCGCGTCTCCTTCCTGCGCCAACCGGACCACCTCGGCCGCGGTGAAGTCGCCCGCCTCGCGCAACCGGCTCGGCCGTCCCGTCGCCAGGACCTCGCGCGCCCGGCGCGCGATGGACGGCCCCGAGGCCAGCGCCTCGAGGCACCCCCGGTTCCCACAGCCGCAGATCGGCCCGTCGGGAAGCAGGGTCATGTGGCCGACCTCTCCCGCGCCGTCCCCGAGGCCGTGCCAGATCTTCCCGTCCAGGATGATCCCGCCGCCGATCCCCGTGCTCACCGTCAGGTAGACCAGGCTGCTCGCCCCTTTCCCCGCCCCGTAGCGGAACTCCCCCAGGGCGGCGGCATTGGCATCATTCTCCAGGACGGCCGGTCGGCCCAGCGCCTTCTCGATCCGCTCCACCAGGGCCACCCGGGCCCAGCCGGGAAGGTTCGGCGGATTCAGAATCAGTCCGGCCCCCCGGTCCACGGGACCGGCGCAGCCGATCCCGATCCGGCGAACCGCTTCACCCCAAATTCCGGGCGCGCCCAGCACCTCTTTGGCGAGCCGAACGGTGCGACCCAGGACGCGCTCCGGCCCCTCGCCGGCCAGCGTCGGCACCTCGCCCCGCGCCAGGATCCTGCCGGACTCATCCACGACCCCGACCGCCAGCTTCGTCCCCCCGATGTCGATCGCCAGAACCCGGGGAGGGGACGTTGCTTCTTTAGTCGCATTATTCATTCAGGACACGCTCCCATCGCGCGGCACACCCCAGCAATGACCTCCTCCGAGGGACGACTTTTCCTGCGCTGCCGTTCAACGCGAGCCGTCTGCCGTTCCGTCTCGCGAAGGCAAGCCTCTACGAAGGGGCCGCTGCCGAGGATCCGCTCGTCGCTTGTCCAGCGCTCGCGGCCTCGTCGCAGGGTTCGGAGCGCCTCCCATCCGCCGAGGCTTCGAACCAAGCCGCCCCCCTGAAGATCCGGGCGGCGACCGCGTGCAACACCATCGGCGACAAAAGCTCGGTAGCCGGTCCGCGCCCGGGCCAGCGATGGGGCGAACTGCGCGAGCGCTGTCCCGATGTCCTGCCATGGGGCAGCGACGCGGCCGACCAGCACCGCATGGCCGGCCCAGGGGTAGCGGTCGAGCGCCCGCATATCCGGCACGACCCTCGCCCGGAGAGGATTGAGGTGGAGGTACCGGACCAGCTCGAGGAAATACGGCTCCTCTTCGACAACGACGGATTTATACCGATTCTGGAACAGGTGCCCGGCTCGCCGATGGCGGCGGTTGAACGCCCCCGCGTAGCCGGTGAGGAGCGAGCGCATCGTCCGCGCAAGTGGACGCGTGCCAGTACGAAACAGGAGGTGGGCATAGTCGGCCAGGAGTGCCCAGGCGTACACGGTGATGGCGCCGGCCTCGGCAAGCGCCGCCAGACGCCCAACGAAGTCGGCCCGATCCTGGTCATCCCGGAAGATCGGGCGGCGTTCGAGCCCTCGCACCATCACGTGGTGGAGGACGCCGGGCGCATCGAGACGTGGACCACGGGGCATGAGGCCACGCTAGCATAAAGCGACTAAAGAGGCAATGTCCCCTACCCGGGCCTTTCCTCGTCAGCAGGGCGGGCGGAGGAGGCGAGCCGCGGCGCGATCCACCAGAAACAGAAGCCGCCCGTCCCGGGGACGAACGAGCTGCGCCGGGAAGCGATCCGGTCGGTGCGGTCCCTCCAGGACGGCCCGCAGCGCCTCTGCCTTTCCCTCCCCGCTGACGAGGAAGATCGCGGAGGCGGCGGCGTTCAGCACCGGGACCGTCAGGGTGATCCGGTGAGCGCCGAGCTTCTCCACCCACGGAGCGGCGACGAGCCTCGCCCGCTCGTGGACCGCATCCGTCCCCGGGAAGAGCGAGGCCGTGTGCCCGTCGGATCCCATCCCCAGGAGGACCAGATCGAAGCGGGGGAATCGTCCCGCCGCCGCGTCGAAGAACCTGCGGAGCGTCTCTGCGTACTTTGCCGCCGCCTCGGCGGCATCCGGGTTCTCGGCCGGGATCCGGTGGACGTTGCCCGGCGGCACCGGCACTCGTGACAGCATCGCCTCGTAGGCCATGCGGCAGTTGCTGTTGGGATGGTCGGGCGGGACGTGTCGCTCGTCCCCCCAGAAGAAGTAGGCCTGGCCCCAGGGCACGCGCGGCCGAAAGCCGCCATCCTCCGCTGCCAGCAGCCGGTAGAGCGCCTCGGGCGTGGACCCGCCGGAGAGCGCTACACTAAAGCGCCCCCTCCCCCGGACGGCTTCGTCGGCCAGGCGGACGAACTCCTCCGCCGCGGCGCGGGACAACTCCCGGCCATCCGCCAGGATGCGAATCTCGGGCTGGCTCATCGTCCGGGTCCGGACGATTCCGCAGGGCAGAGCGCGGCGAAGCGCGCGGCGCCGAGCAAAGCCGTCTTGTCATTCAGGATCACGCGGACGGGCATCGCCTGGAGCAGGGGCTTCATCCGGCCCTTGGCGGTGAAGGCGTTCAGGAAGGCGGGTTCCTCGAGCTTCCGGATGATCCTGGGGGCGATCCCTCCGCCCAGGAATACCCCGCCCGTCGCCATCACCTTCAATGCCAAATTCCCCGCCTCCGCCCCGTAGAGCCAGACGAAGAGGTCCAGGGCCTGCGCGCACAGATCGCTCTCCCCGTCCAGGGCGGCCTGGGAGATGACGGCCGCGGGATCCTCCCCGCGCATCCGCCGGGCGAGCCAGCCCGGCTCCTCGCCGCGCCCCGTGTCCCGGAGGAACCGGTAGATGTTCAGCAGGCCCGGCCCCGACACGACGCGCTCGTAACTCACCCGCGGAAACTCCTTCAGCAGGTACTCCAACAGGTCCATCTCCAGCCGGTTGCGCGGCGCAAAGTCCGTGTGGCCGCCCTCCGTCGCGAACGGACGGTGCTGCCGGCCGTCCCAATACAGGCCGGCCTCGCCCAGCCCCGTTCCCGCGGAGATGATGGCCGCATTCCCCGAGGCGCCCGGGGCCCCCTCGTTGAGGACGACGAGATCCTTCGCCTCCAAGACCGCGACGCCCCAGGCGTTCGCCTCGAGGTCGTTGATCAACCCTACGCTCTTCAGGTCAAGCGCGCGTGCCACCACACCGGAGTCCACCACCCAGGGGAGGTTTGTCGCGTCGCAGCGTCCGTGCCCCACCGGACCCGCGATGCCGAAACAGGCGCAGGCGATGGGGAGGGGATGGGCTGCAATGAACTTCCGGAGGGCCGCTTCGAGGCTGGCGTGCTCGCGGCTGGCGAATGTCTCTTCCGCGACCGCCGTCAAGCGGCCTTCCCTCTCCTCGAGGAACGCCAGCCGGGTGTGGGTGCCGCCGATGTCGCCCGCCAGGATCACTCCTCGATCCTCCGCCACTGCCGGCCGTCGCGCTCCATCAGCTCGTCGGCTTCCTTCGGCCCCCACGATCCCGCGGGATAGTTCGGGAAGCTCCGCGGCGGCAGCGCCTTCCACACGTCGAGGACCGGGGCCACTACGCCCCAGCCGGCCTCCACCATGTCGGCGCGCTGAAACAGCGTCGCATCGCCGGTCATGCAGTCATAGAGCAATCGCTCGTAGCCGGTGCTGGGGGTGCTGCCGAAATAGTCCTTGTAGTGGAAGTGCATGTGGACTGTCCCCAGCCGGACGAGCGGCCCGGGAACCTTGGCGCCGAAGAAGAGGTCGATGCCCTCCTCGGGCTGGATGTGGACGACGAGCTGATTGGGGGTCAGGTGTTCCACGGGGGTCTTGCGGAAGAGGATGAACGGCGCGCGCTTGAACTGGATCGCGATCTCCGTGACCCGCTGGGGGAGGCACTTGCCGGTCCTGAGGTAGAACGGCACATCGGCCCAGCGCCAGTTGTCGATGGACAGCTTGAGCGCCACGAACGTCTCCGTCGGGGAATCGGGGGCGACCTTCGGCGCCGCGCGGTAGGCCGGGATCCGCCGGCCGTCGATCGTGCCCTCGCCGTACTGACCGCGGACCGTGCGCGTGAGCACTTCCTCGGGCGACAGGGGCTGGATGGCCCTCAGGATCTTGGCCTGCTCGTCCCGGACGGCGTTGGCCTCGAAGGAGATGGGCGGCTCCATCGCCGTGAGGGAGATGAGCTGGAAGATGTGGTTCGGCACCATGTCGCGGAGCGCGCCCGCCCCCTCGTAATAGTTGCCGCGCTCCTCCACGCCCACGGTCTCGGCCACCGTGATCTGCACGTTGTCCACGTAGCGGCGGTTCCAGATGGGCTCGAAGATCCCGTTGGCGAAACGGAAGACCAGGATGTTCTGGACCGTCTCCTTGCCGAGGTAGTGGTCGATCCGGTAGATCTGGCGCTCGGCGAGGACCGCGCCGATCTCCCGATTGAGGGCGCGGGCGGACTCGAGGCCGCAGCCGAACGGTTTCTCGATGATGACCCGGCGCCAGCGGCCGTTCTCCTCCAGAAGGAGGCCGGCGTCGCCGAGACGGCGAACCACGCCGGAGAAGTAGTGCGGGCTCGTGGCCAGGTAGTAGAAATAATTCCCGCACGTCCCGTGCTCCTTGTCCACGACCTCCAGCGTCTTCCGGAGCTCTGGGTACACGTTCGGCTCCTCGAAGTTCCCGTGCAGGTAATGCAGGCGCTCGGCGAACCACTCCCACAGGCCGGGCTCGACTTTTTCGGTGGCGTGCTCGCGGATGTCGCGGCTCATCCTCTGGCGGAAATCCTCGGTGGTCATGGGGGCGCGGGCGACGCCCAGGATGGCGAACTCTTGGGGCAGCAGTCCGCCTTTGGCGAGATTATACAGCGCGGGAATCAGCTTGCGCTTGGTGAGATCCCCGGCCGCGCCGAAGATCACCATGGCGCAGGGGCCGGCCGGCTGACCGGGCGGATCGCCTAGAGCGTTGGTCGTCCTGTCCTCTGCCATCGCCGTCACCCCCGGGCCCCGCCCTATCGCCCGCGGAGCTTCCACGCCGCCTCGGCCCGCATCTGCTGCATGGAGCGGGTCTCCTGGCTCGAGTAGCGCTCTTCCTTCCACGGGTCGGCGTGCATGTGGTAGCCGTTCTCCTCCCAGAAGCCGGGCGCGTTCACGTCCATGAACTCGAATGACCGCACCCACTTGGCGCTCTTCCAGAAGTAGAGCTTGGGGACCACCAGGCGGCACGGGCCGCCGTGGTCGGGCTCGAGGTCGCGGCCGTTGCACTTCAGCGCCAGGAGGACATCGTCATCCATCAACTCCTGCAGCAGGAGGTTGGTGGTGTAGTCCGGGTCGGCGTGGATCATGACCGCGACCGCTTCGGGCTTAACCCGCACGTGTTTCAGGATCTCGCGGATGTGCACCCCCTCCCACCGGTTGTCCAAGAGCGACCAGTGGGTGACGCAATGGACGTCGGAGGTGATCTCCACCCGGGGAAGCCGCAGGAACTCCTCCCAGGTCCAGGCGACCTCCTGCTCCACCAGACCGAAGCAACGAAACGCCCATGTCCTGGGGTCGAATCGCGGCGTCCCCCCGTAAGTCAGGACCGGCCACTTCTCCGTCAGATGCTGCCCCGGCGGAACCCGCTGCGCCGGATTGTTCTCACCCTCTCCCATCCTCCGCCTCCCCCGTGCTAGTCATGTGTCTCCGAAATCCGCCCGCATAAGCCGAGCCCCGGGGCCGCTCCAAGACGCCGGGCCCGCGGGCCGGCCGGGTTCGGTCGCCGTGTCGCGCCCGTGGCGTGACCACGGCGCGGAGGACCGCCCACGGCGCGACGACCCGGAGCAAGGCCGGCCGGTTCTCGACGAGGCCCCAGGCGTCGCGGAGGGGACTCGGGGCGAAGGTCGGGAAACTTACGACACACATGACTTGATTCGCCCCAACACCCCACGGCTTCTCTTCCTCGCACGTACGAATCATACCCTCGGACATCGGACCTCGGACCTTGGACCTACGCCTCTTCCTGGCGCTTACAGATCATACACCGTGTTCCCGTCGCCGTCTGCAACAACCGCGCAGCCCGGCCGGCCGACTCGCCCAGCCTGTCCGCACCGAGCCAGCGGGATCCTCTTGACCCAAACCGAGGGTTCTGGTACGAGCACGCATATGTGGGACGCGCAGAACCGCCTCGCGGGGACAGCGAGCCCACGGTGAACACATCATTAGTCCCCTCAGCTCAGCGCCAACGTCCCCTAAAACAGTATTGGTGTTCTACGCACTTGACAGTTGTTATCACTTGTGATAAGAGGTGTGCATGGGCGTGCGGAAAGCCGGGGGGTTCGTCTTCGTGACGTATCCGGGCGACCATCCCCCGGCTCACGTCCACATCCTCGACGGACGCAACCGCGAAGTCGGGCGATGGGACATCGAACAACAGTGCCCCATGAAAGGGGACGACTTCGAGGTCACAAAGCGTCTACGCAAGGCACTACACGAAGCAGGTTACTTGAGGGAGGAACCATGAAGCCCACTGTGCTTTTCGCCACAGGGGATCGGCAGGTAGGGCTCCGGCTGAAGCCGGAAGTGGCCGACCTGTGTCAGGTAAACGTGTCGGTCTCGTCGGGGCAGGCCTACGCGTTTCTCCGGCGGGAACCCTGCCAGCTCTTCATCGTTGACTCGCGGCTGCCGCAACTCGACACCGTGGAGCTGGCGCACGCCCTCGTGCATGCCCCCGCCTTGCAGGGGACCCTGGTCTCCTGGGGAACGTTGGACAACATTCTGTACCTCTCCGAGGTGAAGAACTGGGATGCCATGATCGTTCGCCGTTCGTTCGGTCAGCTCGTCGGAACGCTGCGAGCTCTGCTTGACCCGTCCGCGTCGCGGACAGTTGCAGCGGTGCGCTATCAGCCGAACGAGGATGCGTTCTTCGTGGCCTTCCGCAACGGCAAGGCCTATGAGCTACCGCGAAAAGCCATTGAGGCCGATGACGGGTCACCAGTGGTCGGTCAGCCTCGCGTCATCCATGATGGCAACGCCTTTGAGGTTCGCCAGAAATCTGGCAACACGTACCAAGTCCCTTGGGATCTCGTGCTCTATCACCAAGAGCCGACCTACCCTTACCACAAGGGCGACGCCCACCAACGAACCATGGAGGTCAGCCGTGCTGCGCGGATTGGAGCGCGCATCCGCAAAGAGCGGGAGGCACGCGGGTGGAGCCTTGGTGAATTGGGCCGACGAACGGGCATGCAGGTGCCCAACCTGTCCCGCCTGGAGACCGGCAAGCACGTCCCATCGCTCGACACCTTGGAACGCGTGGCCGAGGTCTTGGGTGTCCGGGTCGCGAATTTGGTGGCGGCGTAGACAGGCCGGCTGAGAGGGTCCGAGGTGCGCACGGATGGGATACCAATGGCGATTTCGAGTAGGACCAAGGCGGGCTGTTGCATCGGCGCGGTCTGCGCTGGATTGGTCGGAGAGGCTACTCTGCCAATCCTCTCGGACCTCTGGGACTGCTTCGGGTACAGACCCCGGGGGATCTGCAGGGACGGTGAACGCATCATTAACCCCTCAGCGCCAACGTCCCCCTCGACGAGGAAAGCCACTAGAGCCGCAACGTCCCCTAAACATGGTGGGTGACACCGTCTAGGCGTGGACAGAGACGATGATCAAATTGGCAAAGAAGCCGTGTTCCGAGTGCGGAGGCCGCCTTCGGCGCCGCAAGATCGCTCAAGAGTTCGAAAGGGAAGGGGTTCGCATCCGGCTGGCTGGGATCCAGGCTTGGGCCTGCGGTCAGTGCGGCGAGGTGTATTTCCTGCCGGGCGGTGCGGATCGGCTGGCGAGAGCTGCCCGGTCCCTCTTCGAGTTGGCGCTGGCGGGCCGCCAGCATCGGGGAAAGCTTACGGCTCGCGTTTCGTAAACATTCCGGCCCCGGAGAAGTCCTGCCTCCCACGGTCCTTCTTCGCTCGTCCCCCGTGCAGTGTTCTGCATTCCCCCGTTGCCGTCCCTGGGGATGGAGTTCCAGACCGCAACCAGAGCCGAATCCCCCTCCGGCCGTCCTGGTCCCCCTGTCGCCCTTGGCTTCTCGTCCCCTCCCGCTTTCCCCCCTCTCCCTTGCCCCCCTGCCGTCATTCGGCTCCTGTTGCTCACCTCTCGGTTCCCGGCTCCCTTGTGGCTCGCTGGGCTCGCCGGCGATCGACCATCGTCGATGGTCCATGGTCCACATCTCGGCGCTCGCTGCTCGGTCCTCCGATTCCCCTTGACGCGACTCACCGTCGGCGGTACGTTCGCGTCGGTGGCCCGTCCGCCGCATGGTAGTGGAGGGGACCCATGGCTGTCGCCAGCAAGCGTCTGTAGCGAGAATCCGCGGCCCTTCGGGGAGTCATCCCCGAGGGCCGTTGTGCTTTCATCGAGCCCGCCGGGCGAGAGGTAGGGCCGGGGGGCCCGGCGCAGACCGCCGACGGCAAGGAAGGGGCGAGTTAACGCAGGCAACACCGTCGCCCTCTTCAGTGCCTGGCGCGAGGGCAATATCGGCGGACGAGTTCCCACGAGGATGAGATCCCCATGTCCTATCAGTTGCTTCGCACGTACGCTGTAATCCTGACTGTTCTCGGATGGATGCACCTGATCTTCTTTCTCATCCTTGGCTTCCTGCCGTGGTTCGCGTTCGCCGGCCAAGTCATCCCGATCGGTTCTCCCTGGGAGAAGTGGGCCATCTACCTTTCCCCGGTGGCTGGACTCATCCTCGGGGGCTTTGCGGCACTCGGCTACTTCGTCACGAGCCAACTGATCGGGGTTTTCCTCGACCAACGCGACTTTCTGGAAGAACTCCTCGGGGTCAATCGCCGCCTTCTGAGAATCGTGGAAGGGAAGAAGCGAGGCGGCGGCCCGCCCGAGGCAGACCTATTTCAACTGGATCAATCCCTGGACGACGAATTGCCAAGGCTGTGAGGGGGGCGGCGATGGCGGCTGGAAGAATCCTGGTGTGCGAGCCCGACGGCCCTTCGGGGAGTCATCCGCGAGGGGCCGTTGTGCTTTCATCCGGCGAGCTGGGCGAGAGGCAGAACCGGGGGGCCGGCTCACACCGCCAGCAGCGAGGAAGAGCAAGTTAACGAAGGCAACAACCTCCCCCATTATGGTAGTGGAGGGGACCCATGGCTGTCGCCAGCAAGCGTCTGTAGCGAGAATCCGCGGCCCTTCGGGGAGTCATCCCCGAGGGGCCGTTGTGCTTTCATCCGGCGAGCTGGGCGAGAGGCAGAACCGGGGGCTCGGCTCACACCGCCAGCGGCGAGGAAGAGCAAGTTAACGTAGGCAACAACGTCCCCCAGTCTCTTATATCGGTGACACACGGGGCGGATGGGTGGACACGGGATCAGAATATCGCGATGTTCACCGGCCAAGCAGCCGGGACGGCCGCTGCGCTCTGTGCCAAAATAGGTACGCAGCCCCGACAGTGTCCCGTTGAAATACTGCAGAAGAGCCTCGTGGACAACGGTGTGCAACTCTAGTGATAACCGCTGAGCGAGGCGAGGGATGTACGTTTGTGCGCATTCACCAGAAAACCGGTCTGGGATTGTGGGCGTCCTTTTCAGGAGGGCAGAGGGGGTCCCGGCTCCGTTGACTAAG
>Ga0315280_10004380_pt1 | contig 20902 bp, 31 predicted proteins | sample YL17G06_40_MG_FD_203697 | JGI IMG/M metagenome (GOLD analysis project Ga0315280, IMG submission 203697) | Sediment microbial communities from Yellowstone Lake, YNP, Wyoming, USA - YL17G06_40 | ecosystem: Environmental > Aquatic > Freshwater > Lake > Sediment | place: USA: Wyoming | collected...
TTTGCTTCTCTTATCGCCGGATTGCTTTGGACTTATATTGGCGTTAGCGTGCCATTTATCTTTGGCAGTATTATGGCACTCATATCCGCCTTTTTGTTTATTGTTTTGGGGAAAAAGATAAAACTTGAAACCTTCAAAATATAGTTAGTAGTAGGGTGGGATAATAAATTTTAAGCTAAATTCCCGCCAAACAGGTTCTAACATCGTCCCGTAGGCGGAGCACCGAAAAAAAATCGCCAATCAGGCGGTTTTTTGGTAGAATAGGAGAATATGGAATTTAAAGAAATACAAAAAAAGGTAATTGAAAATACCATCAACTATGGCAAGAAATATAATGTGGAGATTGATGAAGATTTTGCATTATTTAAACTATATGAAGAAGTAGGGGAATTAGCACAATCCGTTTTAATTCACAGAAAGAAATGTAGGCCTGAGAAATATATCCCGAAAGAAAAATCAAAAGAAGAGCTAGCACAAGAACTTGCTGATGTTTTAGGAATGATAATGGTAAATGCCCATCTTTTGGATATTGATTTAGAGAAAGCTATAACTAAAAAGTGGATTAATAAGGAAAAAAGCTAAGCCAAACAGGTTCTAATGTCGTCCGTTCCTCGGAGCCAAATCCGGAAAATCGCCGAGAAGGCGGTTTTTTGGTAGAATAAGATATATGAGCAAAAAAATATTTATTTTTATACTAACAATTGTTATCCTTGGAGGAATCGCAGTATACTTTATAGTGTTCAAACCGAGTGAAGTGTTAACCCCTAACATTAATAGTTTCGAAGAATGTGCTTCTGCTGGTTATCCAGTGTTGGAAAGCTATCCAAGACAGTGCAAAGCGCCGGACGGTCGAAGCTTTACGGAAGATATTGGCAATGAATTAGAAAAAGCCGATTTGATAAAAATAAATAATCCTCGACCCAATCAAATTATTGAAAGCCCGCTGTTTATTAGAGGAGAAGCAAGAGGCAACTGGTATTTTGAAGCCAGCTTTCCAGTTAAACTTTTTGATGATAACGGTTTTCTTTTGGGCATAACAACAGCTCAGGCCTTAGGAAATTGGATGACCGAAGATTTCGTGCCATTTAGCACCACCCTTCCTTTCGCAATTCCCTCTACTTCAAAAGGCAGATTGATTTTAGAGAAAGATAATCCGTCAGGATTACCAGAGCACGCGGACGAATTAATAATCCCGGTTTATTTCAAAGAGGTGCCGGAGATCTCGCAAGAGTTTATGACAGTGAAAATATTTTTGAGCGATTCCCGTTTTGTGGGAGAACCATATTTTGATTGTTCTCGCACCATAGCCGTTGAAAGGCAGGTTCCTAAAAGTGTGGCAGTTGCCAAGATAGCTACTGAAGCTCTTTTGCGGGGAGCAACGCAGGAAGAAATTAATCAGGGCTTTGTTTCAAATATAAATTCAGGAGTGAGAATCCAAAATTTAACCATTGAAAACGGCGTGGCCAAAATTGATTTTGACGAACAGTTGGAGTTTCAAGTCGGCGGTTCCTGCCGGGTGGCGGCTATCAGAGCCCAAATTACCCAAACTTTAAAACAGTTTCCAACAATTGATAATGTCGTTATCTCGATTAACGGCCGAACTGAAGATATTTTACAGCCATAAATCTTTTTACCAGTGATTCACAATTCTAAATGGCGAAAGTCCACCAGTCCGCGGAGCACCGAAAAAAATCGCCAAGAGGACGGTTTTTTGGTAGAATAAACAAAGAAATTAATGAATAATCATTTAGCCATTCCTGTTAAAAACCTAGAAGAATCTAAAAAGTTCTATCAAAAACTCGGCTTTGAAGTTTTTAACTCCTGGGAAAAGAAAAATCAAGAATTAAAGGCCCTATGGATTCAAGATAAAGAGGGATATAAGATTGAATTGATATATCATCCGACAAATAGAGGCCTAGACTTCCCAGAAATAACAGAAGTTCAACATCTTGGTATCGGAGTAACAAATCTGGAAGAAAAAATAAAAGAATTACAAAAGGAAGGAATAGAAATAGTCGTACCAATCACCAAAGGCGTTTCTGTTAAATGGCTTGCTTTCATAAAAGACCCAAATGGGTTTTCAATAGAACTAGTAGAATATTAAATACGAAGGTTCTAGGCTTGGAATCTTATGTCAAGAAATAGTGAGTAGTTGGGTGGGGTATAGTACTAATATAGGCATTTAATTGGTTCAATTTAAGGAAAATTCTCCCAGAACCAAGTTCGAACTGTGTCTCATCCCCCAGCACTTCGACTTCGCTCAGTGCGAACAATAAAAAAGGTCGCTCTATAATTAATAATAAAATTAAAATTTATGGAAGAAACACCTAAAAAAGAACAGCCGAATACAATGGCTTTTATAAGTTATATTGGTGTTCTTTGTCTGATTCCTATTTTAATGAAGGAAAAAGATGAGTTTGTGAAATTTCATGCTAAGCAAGGGTTAGTTTTATTTATTGGCGAAGTAGCTACCTGGATAGTTTTTGGCATTGTTCCTTTTCTCTGGTTCCTAACTAATCTCTTGGGGCTTTTTTGGCTGGTTTTGAGTGTTGTTGGAATTGTTAATGTTGTGAAAAAGGAAAAGAAAGAAGTTCCATTAGTAGGTAAATTCGCAGAAAAAATTAAACTCTAAAGTTAAAAAATGACAAAAAATCGCTAAGATGGCGGTTTTTCGGTAGAATGAATTAATATGAATGTAAAAAAGGCAATTGCAAAAAGAAGAAGTATAAGAAAGTATAAAGACAAAAAGGTTTCAAATTTTTTAATTAAAGAACTTATTGATGCCGCAAGATTGGCTCCTTCTGGTAATAATGCTCAACCAGCGAGATATTTTATTGTAAAAGATGAAGATATAAAACGGAGGCTTAAGAAAGATAAAGTTTTCAAACAAGATTTTGTTTATGAAGCGCCTGTCATTATAGTTTGTTGCGGGAACCCAGAGGCGTATCCCAAAGCGAAACTTGAACCGGAATTTGACGACCTTTATAAAATTAGAGCAGTCAGAGATGTTTCAATCGCTTCCCAAAATTTAGTTCTAAGGGCAACAGAGTTGGGATTAGGAACTTGTTATATAGGTTGGGGACATAAAGATATAATAAAAAAAGTGCTGGGTGTTCCCAAGAATTATGTTGTTCCTTTTGTAATTACTCTTGGTTACCCAGCCGAAAGACCGAAGGCAAGACCAAGGAAAAGTATAAAAGAATTCCTCTTTACGGGTTTGTAATAAGTAAATTCTAATTTCGTTCATTTCTTGCCATAGTTAAGACTGGTATCATAAAATACTCCTTTGTGCTCATAAAATGGTTCTAAATAGCCTTCAAGCCCCGTATGGAAGCCCTATGTCTCTACCATGCTTGTCAGGAAGTAGCCGAATTAGTTAGAAGGAAAATTTATGAGCAAAATCACAAAAATCATTATTATAGGAATTGGTGTAATCCTGATAGTGAGTGTTATCGTTGTTCTTTATCAATTTTCAGCTCCGCAGAAGGGAGCCGAAGAAGAAAGAATCGTTATCAACCTAACCACAACAGAAGCAGAACTAATCCCAAAACTAAAGGAGCAGGGATATATAAAGAGTGAGTGGGCATTTAACTTCGTGCTAAAGAGAAAAGGTTGGCAAGGGAAAATTGAACCAGGCGGATACAAGGTCTCAAAAGAGATGAATGCTTGGCAGTTAGCAGATACACTAGTCAATCTTCCCTACCAAAAATGGGTAGTGATACCAGAAGGACTAAGGGCAACAGAAATCGCAGAGAAACTGCAAGAGACACTCGGTTGGACAAACACAGCAAAAGCAGAATTTCTTCTTAATAGTAAAGAAGGCTATTTATACCCAGATACCTACCTGCTCAATTTAGATTACACGGGCGAAGATGTGGCAAAGAGGATGGAAAGCCAATTTAACGAAAAAACAGCAGACCTATTCAAGGAAGCAAAGGAGAATAATATTAGAAACGACACCTTAATTATTCTCGCCTCCCTTGTCCAAAGAGAAGCGGCCAATGAAAACGAAATGCCCTTAATCGCTGGAGTAATCTGGAATAGGTGGTTAAAAGATATGAAGTTTGAGATAGACGCAACTATCCAATACGCATTAGGGGAACCAGGCAATTGGTGGAAAAAGATAAAACCAGAGGATTACAAAATTGATTCGCCTTACAATACCTACCTTCACAAAGGACGCCCGCCAACCCCAATCTGTAATCCAGGATTAGCAGCAATAAATGCAGTGATTAATTCAGAAAAAACCGAATACCTTTATTACTTGCACGATAGTGAAGGACAGATTCATCTTGCCAAGACCTATGAAGAACATTTAAAAAACATTGAAAAATACTTAAAATAATTAAAAACATCCATTGCCGGACAATTTTTAATCGCCAATCAGGCGGTTTTTTGATAGAATGAATCAATTATGGAGAAAGAAACTGTTTTAAAAGTTGAGAATTTAAATGTGGACTTTGGTGAAGAGAGAGTTATTGAAGATTTAAGTTTTGATTTGAAAGAAAAAGAACTTTTGGTTATTTTAGGTCCAAACGGGGCTGGAAAAAGCACTCTTTTAAAAACTCTATTAGGCCTAATACCTTATCAAGGACAAATTCAATGGAAAAACAGTGTCCATATCGGGTATGTGCCGAATGAATTTGTTATTCCTGAGAATCTTCCTTTAAGCCTCAAGGAATTTTTTCAGTTTAAAAAAGATACTCCTGAAAAAATTTTTCAAGCTCTTGAATGGGTTGGAATAAAAGCTTCAGAAAAAATTTTAGAAAAGAAATTGTATACTTTTTCTTCAGGCCAGCTAAGGCGAACATTAATTGCCTGGGCGATGTCCGACGAACCCGACATCCTATTTTTAGATGAACCGATGCTATACATTGATATCCATGGCAGAGAAACAATTTATGATTCATTGGTTAAAATCTGGGAGGAAAAAAATCAAAGCATTATTTTAGTCAGTCATGAAATAGGAGAAGTTTGCAAAAAGGCAGATAAAATCCTGGCTTTAGATAAAAGAAAACTATTTTATGGACCACCAGAAGAGATTATTACTCCTCAAAATTTAGCTAAAATTTATGGATCTCCAATTTCTTTATAGTTTAATAGTCGGTGTTTTTGTTGGCGGGGTAGCGGGTTATTTAGGCTCTTTAATGATTACCAAAAGAATGGCTTTAGTTGGCGATGCGTTGGGCCATGCGGCTTTGCCTGGGATAGCTTTGGCTTTGATCTATGGATTCAATCCTTCTTGGGGAGCCATACCTGCTTTGTTTTTCGGGATTTTACTTATTTGGTTTTTTGAAATCCATACTAAACTGCCGATGGAGGCACTAACCGGCATTGTTTTTACGGCCAGCGTTGCCATTGCTTTTTTGTTCTTACCAGAAAGTGAAGTTTCAACTGCTTTAATCGGCGATATTTCGAAAATAAATTTATTTGATACAATTGTTTCGGTAATTTTATCTTTAATTGTTTTTCTGATTCTGAAAAAAATATTCTCTAAGATGATCTTGGCAAGTATTTCAGAGGATTTGGCCAGAGTTGAACACATTAATACCAAAAAGCATAACTTCATTTATTTAGTTTGTATTGCTATTGTTGTGGCTTTAGGTATAAAAGTAACCGGTTCTCTTTTAATGGGAGCTTTGGTGATTACTCCAGCAGCTGCTGCTCGAAATGTGGCTTCTAATTTGTTCCAATACTCTTTCGGATCTTTAATAATTGGTGCTATTTCTTGTGTTTTGGGCATTTTACTTTTTAAATCGTTTGCACTACCAGCCGGTCCCTTTGTTATTTTATCAGCCACTTTGATATTTATAACTTCATTATTTTTTAAAAAACAATAATTTATTTTCAATTTTACAGATCTAATAAAAAAATCACCAAAGAAGGCGATTTTTTAGTTGTGGATAAAAAGACTTGACATAAGATAGTTATGAATATATAATCATAACAGAGGGCATTTATAAAGGTCTGACCCTTAAATAACAATAAATTAAAAGAATAAAAACTATGCCAAGATTTGACGGAACAGGTCCTTGGGGAATGGGTCCTGGCACTGGCTGGGGATTAGGCCCTTGCGGTACCGGAATGGGCTGGCGCAGAGGCGGTGGTCGCGGCAGAGGGTTTGGAGGGAGAAGGTTTTGGGGTTATCCATACGGGGGTTATCCATATCAACCTCAAATAACAAAAAAAGAAGAAAAAGAAATACTGGAAGATGAGGTGGCAGATTTAGAAGAAGAACTCAAAGCCATTAAAGCCCGTTTAGTTGAACTCAAAGGACAAAAATAAAAATTAAATAGAGAATAATATGAAAATAGCAGTAAGTTCAACAGGGAAAAATCTCACGGACAATGTTAGCGAGGTCTTTGCCAGATGCCCTTATTTTATCATTGCTGAAATTGAAAATCAGGAGATAAAAAAATTTGAAGCGATAAAAAATGAAAGCGAAAATCAAATGAGCGGAGCCGGTATTTCAGCCGTCCAATTAATGGCAGAAAAAGATATTAAGGCCGTGATTACAAAGAATGTCGGGCCGAGAGCTCTTGATGTATTAAAGCAATTTAATATAGAGGTCTACTTCGGAAGTGGCGCCATAAAAAAAGTTTTGCAAAAATTCATAAATGGTAAACTTGAGAAAACTCAATAATTTAATAGGGGCAAGAATATGAAAGTTAAACCTATAGGTGTAATTCGCACGCCATTCAAATGTAAGAAAGACACGCCTATCCAACCATACAAATCCGATAAAATAGGCAAGGTTGAGTTATTTAAAAAATATCAAGATGGACTAGAAGATATTGAAGGTTTCTCTCATATAATTCTTATTTATGAATTCCATAAGTCCAAAGGATATTGTTTAAAAGTAAGACCATTTTTGGACGAAAAACAAAGAGGCTTGTTTGCCACAAGATATCCTAGGAGACCAAACCAGATTGGATTAACCACAGTAAGGCTGTTAAAGCGAAAAGGTAACACTTTGTTCGTAAAAGGTATTGATGTAATAGATAATTCTCCACTTTTGGATATAAAACCATACGTTCCTGATTTTAGCCCGAAAGAAAAAGTCAAAATTGGCTGGCTTAAAGGGAGGATAAGATGAAAATAGTTATTCCGACAAATAATAAAAAAGGGCTAGAAGACATAGTAGCCGAACATTTCGGTCGCTGTTTGGCATATACTTTTCTTGATGAAAAAGGCGAAGTTGCGGAAATTGTAGATAATACCAGTGAAGATAGGGGTGGCAAGGGCCTGCCGCCGGAGTTAATAAAAGAACATGGAGCAGATATTTTATTATGTAAAGACATCGGGCCGAAGGCTCTAACTTTATGTAAAAAATTAGGAACAGAAGTTTATATCGGACAAGCGGAAACAGTCAAAGAAATGTTTGAAATGTGGAAAAATAATAAATTTAAAAAAGCAGGTACGGGAGATGTCTGTGAACAACATAAAATATGAAAATCGCGGTTACTGGTGGAAAAGGTGGGGTGGGAAAGTCAATGGTTGCAATTTCTCTAGCGGTAGAATTTGCGAGAATCGCCAAAACTATGCTGGTGGACGCAGACGCTGAATGCCCTAACGACCACCTCTTGCTTTCCATAAAAAGAAAAAAGCATGCTATCGTTTATCAGCCGATTCCCAAGTGGGATTTTAAAAAGTGCACAAAATGCGGCAAATGCGCCGCGGTTTGCAAACAAAACGCCATAGTTTTTGCCAAGGGGAAGTACCCTGCTTTTGTTAAAGATGTTTGCATCGGCTGCAAGGCCTGCATCGTTGCCTGTCCTTATGGCGCGATAACGGAAACCAAGAAAGAAATTGGAAAGATTTATACGGGGGAGAATTACAACGTCAATTTGGTTTCAAGCGAGCTTAAATTGGGGGAGTTGGCTTCCGGCGAGGTAGTGGCTGAGGTCAGGAGATACTCTGACAAAATTAATAAGAAAATAAAAGCGGATATAATGATTATAGATTCTTCGCCAGGAATCGGATGTCCAGTTATTGCTTCGTTGGTCGGCACTGATTATATAGTGGCTGTGACCGAACCGACTCCCGCAGCTCTTTTTGATTTAAAAAGGGTTTTATACCTCGCCAATCATTTTGGAATTAAACATGGGATTATTATAAATAAATCTGATCTCGCAGAAAATTTTTATAAAGAAATAGAGAAATTTGCTAAAATAAATAAAATCCCAATTCTTGGCAGAATTCCTTACAGAAAAGATTTTGTTGATTCAATGATAAAAATGAAGCCTGTAACTAAAATAAATTCAAAGTACCGAGAATTATTTCAAAAAATCAACGATCAAATAAAGCTGGCAATAAGTCGATGAAACTAAAGCTTCATCTCCACCTTCGTTTTAATAAATTAAAACTCGGTAAATGAAAGAAAAAGTAGCAGTTATTTCAATATTGGCGAACATAATCTTAGCCGGAGGCAAAATCATTGTTGGTGTGTTTTCGGGTTCTGCCGCCATTTTCGCAGAGGGAGTCCATTCTTTTATGGATATTTTTTCCTCGGCCGTTGGCTATATTGGAATTAGAATATCTAAAAAACCCAGCGACCAAAAGCATCCCTACGGTCATTATAAATTTGAGGTTTTGGCCGGCACAATTATTACTATAATCCTTTTAGCGACAGGTGTGGGAATTATTTACGAGGCCTATCAAAATTTTCTTGACCCTGGAAAAGTTAAAATCAGCTATTTAGCTTTCGGGATAATGATATTTTCAGCAGCTGTCAATGAAATAATGGCTAGATTAAAAATTCATTATGGCAAAAAAGAGAATTCCATCAGTTTACTTTCAGACGGATTTCATTCAAGGGTTGATGTCTATGCTTCACTTGCTGTTTTTGCTGGTTTGTTTTTAACAAAATACTGGATTTATACTGATTCCTTGCTAGCTTTTTTAATTGGCGCTTATATCATTAAAAAATCTTTTTCTTTGGGCAAAGAAGCAGTTGATTCTCTACTCGATGTTTCTGCCGGTGAAGAAACTGAGGAAAAGATAAAAGCAATCGCTAAAATGCAGAATATTGAAATTTCCTCTTTAAAGACTCAGAAAAAAGGTTCGGCTATCACTGCCAATTTGGAAATAAAACTGCCGAGCAATTTAAGGGTGGAAGAGGCAACTAAAATTTCCAACGTCTTAAGAGAAAAACTTATAAAAGAGATAGAAAGTCTTCAGTATGTCGCCATTCAAATCACAAGCCATGAAGTAGAAACAGGATTTTATAAACCCGAATTTGGCAGAGGCTTTGGCTGGCAAAGAAGAGGCAGGTTTAGAGGAGAAGTTGAAGAGGCGAGAGGAGGAGGACCGGGCGGCTATTGCGTTTGCCCAAAATGCGGTTATAAAATTCCTCATGAACGCGGCGTCCCTTGTTCGACACTTGAGTGTCCAAATTGTAAAATTAACTTAGTTAGAGAATAGTTCGATAAACTCACTATAAATAATATGGCTAGACCATTAAAACCAAGAAGAGTGTTATTTGACCCAGATGTGGTCTATTTCAAACCAAGAGCGGTTCCTCTTTCTATATTAGAAGAAGTAGATTTGGGTATAGATGAGTTGGAAGCTCTCAGACTTTGCGATTATAAGAATTTAGAACAAACAGAAGCTGCAAAGAAAATGAAAGTTTCTCAAAGCACCCTTCAGCGAATTGTGACTTCGGCTCGCAAAAAAGTTGCTGAGGCCTTAACTGAAGGGAAAGCAATTAAAATCAGAAAGAAATAGTGAGTAGTAGGGTGGGGTAGAGGCTTACATAGAAACTCTAATGGGTTCAACTACTGGGAATCTCTCCCAAAACCAAGTTCGAATTATGTCCCCATCCTCGTAGCAAAAAAACGGCAATTTAAGCCGTTTTTAACTTTTGATTATCAAATTCTTTAGTTTTACCCCGTTAGAAGTTTGAAAAATTTACGCTTCTCACAAATACTTTTCTCTAAGAGTATAAAGTATGGAACTTCTAACGGGGTTTACTCGACCCGCCTTCCATATTCTCCTGTTTCAGTATTCACCTCAATAATGTCACCGCTTTCGATAAATAAGGGAACATTTATTTTTGCTCCGGTTTCTAAAGTGACAGTTTTTGTACCGGCCTGGGATCGGTCGCCCTTTACTCCTGGCGGAGCCTCCGTAACTTTTAATTGAACTTTTATTGGCAGAGAAACATTAATAATTTTTCCTTGAAATTTAATACCGGTAAGATTTTGATTTGGTTTTAAAAATTTTGAACTTTCGCCAATTTGCTCTTCAGTTATTTCAAATCTTTTGGAGGGATTTCGAAGTTCGGAAAAACAAAGTTTCCCTCGGTGAAAATAGAGAAACCTTACCTCAACTTTTTCTATTTCTGCCTCTTCAAATGTATCATCTTGATGAAAATTTCTTTCCGAAACCTTTCCGGTAATTAAATTTTTAATTTTCGTTTTAGCAACAACAACATCTTGGGCCTTTCCAATTTGCTGAAATTCCAAAACCTCGAAAGGCTCGCCATCCAAAATAAATTTTACTCCTTTTCTGAGGTCAAAATAACTAAGCATAGTGTCAAGTTAGTCGCTCGCCCTCTTCCAGCACTTCGTACTGGCGCTCAGCCTTCGGCTTCGCTTCGGGCTCGCTCTTTAAAAACCCTCGGTTTTTAATCTTTTCCTATACGGGGCAACCGAAGGGTTTCCCCGACCCCCTTCCGATATGGGATGTTATCTATTTAAGAATTGTCCCAATAAAATCTTGATGGAATCTAATAAATTCTTCAGAAGACATTTCCCTTTCTCCTTCTAATTTCAATTTTTCAATAACCAAAAAATCTCCTTTTCCTGGTAAAAAACCTGGGCCGCATTGAATGCAAATCTCATTTTGGGGAACGACTGAGGTTTTGCCAATAGGGTAAGCAGGGCCTCCCACTGCCTTTAAAACCCTCGCTTTTAAAATTTCTATTTTCAAAAATTCACTGCCTTTTTGCCAAGTAGCATAGCTACCTGGCCAAAAATTAAATGCCCTGATTTTTCTCTCCAATTCTTCAGCCGTTTCCCGCCAATTAATTATACCATCCGCTCTGGTTAAAATTTTAGAGAAAGTCACCTTTGTCTCATCCTGAAGCTGAGGTTTAATTAAGCCTTTTTGCCATTTGGGAATTGTCTCTAACAAAAGCCGAGTTCCGAGATTAGCTAATCTCTCTTGCAGATTTTTTGCCGTTTCGTTTCCTTCTAATTTTATTTTCCTTTGAGCTAAAATTTGGCCTTGGTCTGTTCTTTCATCCAAAACTTTAACGATTGATATTCCGGTCTCTCTATCACCATTTAAAATTGTGTATTGAATTGGAGAAGGACCTCGCCACCTTGGTAATAAAGAAGGATGAATATTCAGGCATCCATATTTGGGGATATCAAGAATGTCTTTAAGTATTATTCGATATAAACCTGCAACAACAACTAATTCTGGTTTATATTTTTCGATTTCTAATTTTGCATTTTCAATTCCTTCTGATTGGAAAACTGGAATTCCATATTTTTCGGCTATTTCTTTGACCGGTGACTTATTAAAAATTGTCACAACCAGATCTGCTCTATTTCCACTTTTAATCATTCCTTCTAAAATTATTGCTCCAAATTCAGATATTCCAATAAAAGCAACTTTCATAATTTTTTATTTAATTATCCTCCACTCAATATCTGACTCTTTTCCAGCAAATTCTAACCAATCACCCGATTCATCAATGACATACCATTTTTTATGGGTTTGGGACCAAATCATTGGATTTCCCTGGAAATATGGTTTTTTGACTATTTCTTTTGGTTTTAACCTATCTAATTCTAACCATTTTTTGAAGACGGTCTCAATAGCATAATCTAAATTTCTTGATTTTGCCCACTCAGCCACTTTTGAAATCGCTTCTTTTGATTTCTCAACTGAACCAGATAGAACCAAGAGTTGTTTGGCTGGTTTTGTAAACCTCGAATAAATTATTTTTCTTTTTTTGGCATCCCGTTTAAGTTGTTCTAAGTTTATGCCTTTGGTTTCGAAATAATGAGTAACAATCTGTCTAATGGCTGTTTCCTCTTTAAGTTCTTCATAATATTTGATTTTTCCTTTTTTTAAGTATTCCTCAATTTTTTTGGCAATGCTTTTTCCCACTCCGGGTATATTCTCAAGAGCTTTCACTCTCTCCATTTTATAAATAGAAGAAATGTCTTCTTTTAAATTCTCTAAAGATTGGGCAGCTTTCCTATAAGCCCTTGGTTTGAAAGCCACGCTGTTTATTTCCAACAATTCAGCTATTTCCCGCAATATTTTGGCAATTTTTTGATTTGTCATTTTTTTATTTTTTTCACGATATTTTAAATTTTGGTTCGATAATCAAACTATCTCCTCCCCAAAATAGCCACGCGAATATTAATTTATCTTCAGAAACTTCATATACCCCTCCGTATCTGGCGTGTGGATCGTTGATGATGAAGTTTCCATTTTTATAACCGCCAATAACGACGAAGTGGCCGACAGGTTTTCCATATTCTGAACGTTTATCTTTCTTTAAATCAAATCTTCTTCTCTTGTATAGGATCGTGCTTGATAAACACATTATTATTGGAATTTTTCTTCTTAAATAATCTATTAATAATTTTTTTGATGGAATTTGAAAAATTATCTTACCATTTGTTTTCAAATAATCTAATAAGGAAATAATGCCATCCTTTCTTATCTTGCTTTTCTCTTTCTTTAGTGCGACTTGTAATTTCCTTATAAGCCTATCCCTCGAAAGCTTGAACCAAGAAGGGTCAATGTAGTTTACATCATAATAAATTCGTTTTGCATTGAACCCATGCTTTATAGCATAGATTCCAAGATAACTTGTCCAAGTGCCATATTTGAACATTTTTACCTCCTTTAATATTTCATCTAAGGTTATCTTCTTTCCATAGTAGGTTAAAACTTGTTGTAAAGAACTAGGCCCACAAGTTATTTTTCTTTGCTTAAAATACGGGATTCGCAATTTTATCTTTATTTTAGACATTTTCCTATTTTGAAAAAAAATTATTTTAATTTACTTAAAATTTCCTGATAAATTTTTTTAGCTGCTTTTAGCTCTTTTTTTCCTTTTTCGGTAATTTGATAAACCCTTCGTCTATCTTCCATTTTACTTTTGACAAAACCATCTCCTTCCAATCTATATAAAACTCGATAGGGAGTAATCTTTCCGGGTTTGAAACCAAATTCTCTTTCAATCGCAGCTGGAATTTCCCAACCGTAAACCTCCCTGTTTTTTAAAAGATAAAGAATATAAATCCATAAATTCTCTTTAGTATTTGATATTTGGAGACGTTCGAGTGGTAGCATAGGTTTTCCACAACTAAGGTCTTGACATACTATTTTACCAGCGTAAAATAGAATAATATGAGGTCTGAAATTAAAATTGCTATTGTCGGAGTAGGAAACTGTGCCTCAGCTTTAATTCAAGGAATTTTTTATTACAAAGATGTAAAAAGCGATGACGAATTAATCCCTGGCTTAATGCACAATCTCATTGGTGGATATAAAATTAGCGATATAAAAGTAGTGGCTGCTTTTGATATTGACAAAAGAAAAGTAGGGGAGGATCTCTCTGAAGCAATTTTTGCTCCCCCAAATTGCACTAGGGTCTTCTGTAAGAATATACCACATCTCGGAGTAAAAGTAAAAATGGGATTAGTTTTAGATGGAGTGGCGCCTCATATGAAAGAATATCCCGAAGATCAAACTTTTGTTGTGGCAAAAGAAAAGCCAGTTGATGTGGTAAAAGAACTCAAGAAATCCGGAGCCGAAATTTTAATAAATTATTGTCCTGTTGGTTCTCAAAAAGCTGTGGAATATTATGCCAATTGCGCTCTGAAAGCCGGTGTAGCCCTTATTAATTGTATGCCGGTTTTTATTGCCTCCAATAAAAATTGGGCAGAAAAATTTGAAAAGAAAAATTTACCTTGTATCGGAGACGATGTCAAGAGCCAAATTGGGGCAACAATTGTCCATCGAACACTGTGCCATCTATTTACTGCTAGAGGAGTCCCTATTGACAGGTCTTATCAATTGAATTTTGGCGGAGAAACTGACTTTTTAAATATGCTCTCTAGAGAAAGATTAAAATCAAAAAAAATATCAAAAACAGAAAGCGTAGAATCCCAGCTGGCTAAAAGATTGAGTTATGATAATCTGCACATTGGTCCCTCTGATTACATTCCTTGGCTAAAAAATAATAAAATTGCTTTCATTAGAATTGAGGGAAGGCAATTTGGAAATATACCAATGAATCTTGAACTACGTTTATCAGTTGAAGATTCACCAAATTCAGCCGGTTGTGTGATAGATGCAATAAGATTGGTAAAAATTGCCTTAGATAGAAAAATAGGGGGGCCTTTAATTTCAGCCTCATCCTATTTAATGAAAAGCCCACCTCAGCAATTTACTGATGAGAAAGCCAGGGAAATGGTCGAAGAATTCATTTTTGGGAAGCGAGAGCGGTAAAATTTATGATGCCATTTGAAAGATTTAAAAATTTAAATACTGAAGGAAATTTGTGGATTTATATTTTAACTTTGGGAAAGGAAGAAGAAATTTGTGTTGAAGATGTCAGAAGGTTAATTTTTGAAAAATTTGGATTTTTACCTGGAAATCTTTTATTAAAAAGGGTCTTATATCGTTTAAGAAGGCAGGGATATATAAAAACTGAAAAATATAAAGGGAAAAGAGCTTTCACTACCACAGAAAAAGGTCAAAAAGAGTTAGAAAAAATGAGAAGGTTCTGCCAGGAATTATTGGAGAAAATCTGAAAATCTTGATATTTTAAAATCCATTTGTTATATTTAAAATAGCATCATTAAAAAAAAGAAAGAAAAATCGGAGGGAGAAAAATGTCAGTCGTCAAAAGAAAGTGCCCTAATTGCAGAGGAGAGATAGAACTTTTAGTAAAAGTAAGAGAAAATCGAGACAGCTTTGTTCCTCTCTTCCATTGTAAAAAATGTGGAAGGGTTTATTCTCGAGAAGCTTTTAAATAAAAAATTTATGCGGCTAGAAAGCCGCTTTTTTTATTTTCTCTTTTTATTTCACTAAAAAAATCCACTTGACATTATCTTATTAAAATGATATTTTTAAATAATAGATGTTTCCAAATTTAAAATGGGATGACAAAAATGGTTAAACTGTTGAGAAAACTGTTGAGAAAAGAGGCAGATATAATCTGGAGCTGGCTGCAACCGCAAGTGACATCAGAAGATATAGAATGGCTAAAACCACACTGGCAAGGAAGATGGGAGCTAAAAGAAAGTGAAATTGGCAGGGGTAGGACAGAACTATGAGGAAGCTTAAACCTTTGTTCTTTGTCGTCTGGCTGTTCTCTATACTGGCAGTTGTTTCATTTAACTTTCTCAAGCTAAATCCTGTTTCAACTCAAGACCAACTGCTCGAGTTGCACAGCATTTGCGAGATTCAGCATCTGTTCTTCGGAATCGGCATTTCGTCTTTCCTCTTAACTTTTGGATTCTCAAGAACCCAAACGGTTCTCGGCGTTTTCCTCGGCGCCTTTCTGTGGGAGGTGTGTGAAAACCTATGGCGGGTCCAGCCACCGATAGATACTGTTGCCGACATTATATTGGCGATTGTGGGACATTTTGCGTTGGTAGGTCTATTGGGGGCAAAGAGTTGACGAAAATTGCTATTCTTGACCGGCATTTCGGTATGAAGACCGTTGAACTATCTTTAGGGAAACAATTAAAGCTTAAGCTATTTGGCGAAACCTACCTTTTTCACGCTACGAAGCCTGGTTGGTGAGGTAAACTGCCTTTTTATGTAGTCACGATGCGAAAACCACGGATATTTTATTGATTTTTGCACGGATATGAAGAACACCTACTCTGCCCAAAATGCGGAGAAAAAGGCGAATGAACCATAAAACTAGCCTGTTGCCTGCAAGAAGATCGAACTTCCAGAAAAAATTACAGATCGGAAGTTAGTCAAATTGAAGCACATTAACAACAAGTTAAACGAGAAAAATGGCTCAAAGAAAGAATTCAGCGAGCCATCTTTTTATTTTTAAATCAGGACGAGAACGCTTCTCGTCCTATTTGTATTTCTCAACGGTAAATTTGTAAACAATTATCTTTTCTCTCAGAGGGTCAATTCCTCCTTTTTGGCAGGCAATGGAGATTTGTTTTTCAAGAGTATCTATACTTTCTAAATCGGGAAGCAAAAGCCCAGTATTTTTTATTTCGGAAAGAAAATACTCTTGACTGGAGAAATCAAATTCATATAATTAAGGTAGTACCTAAAAGTGATAAAAAATGAGTGATTATACTTATCTCGTACTTTATGAAATAACAAAAGAAACACAAGGTAAACTGAAAAAAATCCTTAATTCTCTAAAACCAAACATTTCTGTAGAAGAAATGAAATGGCTACGAGAAAATTGTCCAGCCTGGACTTCTCCTGAGTGGGATAAAATAAGTGCCGGAGAGCCGATACGAACTAGCTGTAGGATTCACGAGGTCTTAGACGCAAAACAAGGAGAAGAAAGAAGGCATCCCATTGTTGGCTTGGAGGAGAGGGACTTGCGTGAGATAGCCAAAATACTCAACATCGAAATACCCTGGATTTCAACAGTTCAGGAAATACTCGAGATAATCTTCGAGAGGAGAAAGAAAATCGAAGAAGATAAAAAGAATCTAAGCGGCTAAAACCGCTTTTTTTATTGATATTTTTCGACTGCAAATTTGTAAATTAAAATTTTCTCTCTAAGAGGATCAATTCCTCCTTTTTGGCAGGCAATGGAGATTTGTTTTTCAATTGTATCCACTCCTTCTAAATCGGGAAGCAAAAGCCCAGTTTTGGCTACAAAATGACCATTAAAAACTACATCTCCGGAAGGGGTAATCGGCACTGTTTTTACAATAATTCCATATTTTTTCGGGTCTAAATCTTTTAAATCCTTTACCAATTCCGGTTCGCTCAAAATATAAACTGTAAAAAAAAGATGGGGAAGCTCTTCTTCTTGAATTGGACCAAACCTGTAATCCTCAGTCGCTGCCGCAATTGCATTATAAATTATTTCCTCAGCAATATTTTTGCGAAGAGGCAAATAGGTTCCGATACATCCTCTAAGCTCTCCATTTTTTTCAATCGTCACAAAAGTTCCCGCCCTGCGATTTAAAAATTCCTCAGGTAAGTCTTTCGGTAGAGAAATAATTTTCCTCTCTCTAATAAAAATTTCAATTGTTTGCTTTGCAAAAGAGACTAATTGATGCATAAATTAAGATAAAATTTTCAATTCTAATTTATCGGTTTTTGTATTATAGATTGCGAAGGTTGGCTTAAAAAATAAGCCAGCTATATTTCCGGAATTTATCAACTTTATTTTTCCAATCGTTTTCTCAAAAGGAAAGTGCAAATGACCATAAAAAACAATATAATATTTTTGGGAAAAAGCTAATTTGAAAGCAGTTTTTGGTGAATGACAAAACGCAATTTTCTTTTTGTCGGCCTCAATTTCTCCAAATTTTCTCCAGATCTTCAAATTTGGGAAATCTTTAAAGTAATTCTCATCTAAGTTTTTAAAATAATCCTCATCAACATCGCTCAAAACAAAATGGGCTTTCTCCGAAAAATCTTTTAAAGCCTCCTTCATCGTCTCTGGCTCAAAAATATCCCCGCAATGAATCAAAAGTTCAATTTTCTCTTTTTTAATTTGATAAATTGCCTTTTTTAAATTCGCCAAATTATCATGGCTATCGGAAATAATTGCGATTTTCATATTAAATTAAATCTATCTCAATTTTTCTAAAAGTCGATTTAAAGCACTCAAGGGCAAGCCTACTATATTAAAATAATCTCCCCTGATTGATTCCACAAATAAAGAGGCCTTTCCCTGAATTGCATAGGCGCCAGCTTTATCAAGGGGTTCACCACTGGCAATATATTTATCAATCAAATTTTTATTAAGGTGCCGGAGTTTTACTTTAGTAATTACTACATCTTGTAATATCTTTTTTGTTTTGGCATCGATAATAGCTAAGCCAGTGATAACTTTGTGCACTTTTCCGCTTAGGCTTTTTAACATTCCTCTGGCTTCTTTTTTATTTTTCGGCTTTCCTAAAATTCTCTTGTCTAATACCACTATTGTGTCAGCAGCAATCACAATTCCTTCAGAAATTTTGGAGGCGACATCCAGGGCTTTTAACCGAGAAATCCTTTTTACATTTTTGATAGGGGATAAGCGAGGATTAATTTTTTCTTCAATCAAGCTGGGAATAACTTTAAATTTACACCCCAACAATTTAAGCAGCTCGATCCTCCTCGGCGATCCCGACGCCAAAATTAATTTTATATTTTTCTTTTTCATAATCTAATTTCTTTTTCAAGCCAAGGGATTTTCTGGCTACGCCTTTTCCAAAAAATATCTTCCCAAATGTAATGCACCGCAAGTTGTCTGTATTTTCCGTATCTTTCAAAATACTTCAATAACTTTTTGACCGGTACAGGGTTTTTGGGGTCTCTATTGAAGAAAAGTTTTGAATAAATTTTTTGCTCCCAGGGCGAAATGTGGTTGAAAAAATCCCAATGATGAAAAATATCAAAAAGCAAATACCAAACGGTTGCCGGCCCAACGCCGTAAAGTTTAAGCAATTCTTTCATTTGCGTTTCTCTGTCTTTCCTTCTTAATTCATGCTCATTAATTAAGTTTTGAACAAAATAATCATCAATTTTCTTAATTGATTTTGCACGATAGCCGACTTTCAGTGCCCGCAATTCTTCCTCGCTAATTTTCTGAAGTTTTCCCGGCGCCCAGAAACACCACAGTTTTTTGTTATCAAATTCAAGCAATGTTCCATAGTTTTCTAAAAGTGCTTTAAACATTTGAACTGATCGCCTCACCGAAGCGTTTTGCAAAACTATCCCGATTATTAAGTACTCATACAAAGAGCTGGGGTGTCCTGGACGCATCCCGCGCCACTTTTTCAAAATGGGAAAAAGAAATTTATCTTTCTTAAAAGTCCTATAAAAATCTTTTAACTCAAGATTAAAATTGTAAAGATATTTAATTTCCTCAATTAAAGAATTAACAAAATCGTCTGAAAGTTTGTTTTTTGCGTAAATTTTTATTTCAACTAAAGGGTTATTGATATTTCCTTTATTGGAGAATTTAATGCCCAAGGGTGTGTTTTCCCAATTCCAGGTTTGCCAGCGAACGCCTGGCTCCCAATAATTATCTCCTGAAGTAAAGTGGTCTGGTTTATGAAAAGTCGGGTCAAAGGCAAATGGTTTTGCTGGTTTAACTTGAATTGTTCTTTGCAATTTCAGTTTAACAGGTTTTTTCATTTTAATTTCGTTGATTTCGCTTTAATTTCCTTAATTTTTAACATTAATTTAAATTTGATTCCAAATATTGAGGAATCTTTCACGGCATTTTAAAACATTTTTATAAGGAAAAACTTCTAATATAAAGGGTCCGCAATAATTGAAATTTTTACATTCTTTTAAAAAGTTTTTAAAATCTATATTCCCTTCACCAATCAAAGCATGCTGATCAAATTTACCATCGTTGTCATGAATGTGGATATTTATCACAAAATCTTTAACTTTTTTGAAATAATCAATTGGTTTTAGATTAGTAGTATTTGCATGAGCTACATCAAATGTAATTCCCAGTCCTTTAACATAATTTAATACGTTTAATAAATCCTCTGCTTCTACGCATACGCGTCTCTTAGCACCATTAGGGGAGTTTTCTAAGCCAATTTTTATTCCATATTTCTTCCCAAATTCGACAATTTTCTTTAAATTTTTTATCAGGATTTCAAAATTTTTAGCCACGGCAATTTCTCTTTTTGGCATATCTCTTCGGCCGGAATGAAGTGTTATTTGTTTAGCACCAACTTTATTAGCCAAAATGATTTCTTTTTTAACGAGTTTAAGGGCAACTCTTGAAATTTCTGGAATTAGACTAGAGATTGGTAAAAATTGTATTGCATGTAAATTTAAAGAAATATTATTGTTTTTAGAAATTCTTTTGACTTGTTTAACTATTTCTGGATCTATGTCAAATTTTACTCCCAATCCTTGAATCTCATAATAATCAAATCTGTTTTTGGCAGCAAAATTCAAATCCTCCAAAATATTTTGTCTATCTGATCCTATAAATCCTATTTTCGGTTTAATTTCCCTAATTTTTAGCATTTAATGACTCTAAAGGTTTAATCACGAGTAAATAGGCACTGGAATCAAGAACATTCGTTGATAAAGCAAAAATTAGTTTATCATTATCAGCTGAAATTGATTTGGCTTTGCCATCACTGGGATCATTGTAATAAAATTTACCATCTTCATAATCAGTCAAAACTATACAGTGGCCTGCCTTGAACCTTTTCCCTCTTTTTTCTTCGAATAAAACCTTTGACCTTACTCCAATAACCACGGGTAATTTTTTATTTAAAAAACTCTTTATAATATCTAGAGAGGGAATTATCATCTTATTTGCTTCTTAAAACTTCTAATACGGAATTAAGTTCTCGTCTGTTGTAAGCTCTTTTCTCTTTTTTAATCAATTCTTTAGTTTTCTTAGCCAATTTTAGTCGAGAAAGAGTAAAATCGATTGGCTCGAAAAATTCTAAATTATAAGAATGACAAGTAACCTTAAAACCCAAATTTTTTGCTATTAAAGCATGATCGGTAACAAAACTGCCCCATTTAGTTAATCTCCCAATTTCTTTTATAATTTTTTCTTCTGAAATATCTTTTCCAAAATATTTATAAACCATGCTCATTGCCGCAGACCCACAACTAACTTTATATTTTTGTTTTATTAAAGGTACATTTAATTTCATAATTTATTAAATTCACACTTTATAATTTTATTCGGAGTGATAATATAATCGACCCTTCATTAACCTAATCA
>Ga0315280_10004381_pt1 | contig 20900 bp, 18 predicted proteins | sample YL17G06_40_MG_FD_203697 | JGI IMG/M metagenome (GOLD analysis project Ga0315280, IMG submission 203697) | Sediment microbial communities from Yellowstone Lake, YNP, Wyoming, USA - YL17G06_40 | ecosystem: Environmental > Aquatic > Freshwater > Lake > Sediment | place: USA: Wyoming | collected...
CGCCTACACCCATACGTTCAATTTTTTTAATGTTTTCTTTCAGTTTTTCTTCGGCTCCTTCATATCCTGCTGGAAAGAAATCTGAAACAACAACTAATACTCTGGCTTCTTCTAGACGCTTAGTCAATGCTTGAGCCGCAAGCAAAACTGCGTCGGGCAGATATGTGAAGCCGCCGTGGGTTAAGCCGCCTATCCTCGCCCTCACATGTGAATCGTACTTCTCGGAAAAATCCTTTATGACGTAGAATTTGGTGTTAAAAGCGTACATGCCCCAAGAATTTTGGTCAAGAATGAGCATTTTTGCAACTTCAGCCAAGGATAAGGCTATGCCGCGAACCTCCCCTTGGAACATGTTTAGGCTGTGGCTTGCATCTATGAGTATTGACCATGCGTCCTCTCTTGTCTGAAGTTCCTCACGCATAAAAATATCAGTCCGCTGACTTTTGCTGGCAATGACCTGTACAGCTTCTTGCAAATCAACAAATCCGCTTTCTTGCCTAAAATCTTCACCACCAACGTTTTTCAAAAGCCTCAACCGATACAATATACGCCTTATAGGACCGCCCAAAATTTCCCTTTTTCTTTGGAACTCGGTATAATCCTCTTTTGGAAACTCGAAATCCTCAAATAGTGTATCCTTTCCTATCTCAACATAATCTCTCAAAATCTTCAATTTAGAATTCTCATATTCCTGCCACGCTGTAAAAACTTGCTGAGCCTCGTTTTCTTTTAAACTTTGCAACACTGTTTTCTGTTGCTCTTCATCCTTGATCTCAGTGTCAAGAGCGGTTAATGCTTCCACTAGAAGCGGTTGTATTTCCTCCTCATTAGGCATGGATTGCTCATAGAAAAGGTCGTTTGTTCCATGACTTTCTGCATATAAGAGCGATGGAACCTCGAAAGTTTCCCCGTAAACAGTCATAGCGTCATAAATTTTGGTGGCTGCATCTAATTTCTCATCGGCTGTTGGGTTTTCCCTTATTTTCTGAAGAATAGAAGTCATTGCCTTAACGTCCGTAAGCATGTCATCTTCTAGATTTCCCTTAACTTTTCCTAGGCTATAGTTTAGAAGTATTGAAGTCATAATTCGCGATATATCGTTTGGGAGTTCCTTGACACCCTTCATTCGAAGGAAAGAAACTGTGTTTGCATAGGCTATTTCGGGAAGCACCCATCGAAACGACTGTTTTAAATGCTTATTTAGAACAGCGTCTTCAAGTAGGCTAATCACAAATGTTGACAAGTTGGAATTTTTGCCTCGCGCCCACTTAGAATAGAGCGAAAAGTCCGACAGAAGCGAATGCATGCTTAAGTGATAGACTGAAGCCTTAAACAAGTACCAAATTATTTTCTTATGAGTCGGATTTTGAAGGTTAAATTTTAACCCTTGAAAACAGACACGCTTCTCGTCTAGTCTTTTAGGCTTAACTAGGTGAAGAACAAATCCTCTGCTGTCTTTTCCAAGGTATGGATACCTCAAATCGTCGTGAAGAAGAATCTTCAGTTTATCACTTGACTTTTTTGTTATCTGATGCGCTGTTGACAATGCAAAATCAAAAAAGTTCAAGGTTTAAACCCATATTTTATGATCCGAAAATAGATTCGACAACATGTTTCACAGCGGCTTGTATTTCCACATCGTCGCTTGTTGTTCCAACTATTGTTTCTACAGCCGCTTCTACGGGTCCGCACCCATCCACAATTAAAGTTGCCCAGTTGATCAAATCTCCCGGCGAAGGCCCATAGGGCAAGTCGCCGTTTTTGTACTGTCTTCGAAGTTCGGCGCCAACTTGAACTATTTTTTCAGCTATTTTTTCGTCTACGCTACTTCTTTTCATAAGGAGTTCTACTTCGTCATGGGATATTTTATCGCCTATGCTTAGGTAGTCAAAGTTTATCCATACGGACATTCGTCTTCTTAAAGCCGCGTTCAGTGGTTTTGTCCCTACGAATTCCGCTGAGAAGGGGTTCATTGAAACCATTAGGTAACCATGTGGATGCCTATTAATTATTTCATTATCTTTTTCCGTTAAAACAAGATGTCCCCTTGTATCTAGGACTGGGTTTAGCCTTGTGGCTATGTCTTGTTTCATCATGTTTGCCTCGTCCAAATAGAGTAAGCCTCCTTGCCTGCACCACATCACTATTTGACCGTCAATCCAGTTCTCTTTTCCAAGGCCTATGTATCGCCCAAACAAATCGTACGCTGATGTCTGCAAACCACAATTTATTTCCCACATGGGAAGCCCGCAAAGCTCTGCAATCAAGTAAACTATGTGCGTCTTTCCAGTTCCACTAGGTCCAATTAAGGCAGCCTGCTTAAAATAGAAGAGCGCTCGGACTATTCTTTCAACGTAGTTAAATCCTTTGTCTATGTATTCTGGGGTGCCATGCGGGATAAGTGAACGCGCGGCTTCCGGAAAGACAGATCCTGGATGCAGGTCATACTTTTCTATCCGATATTTTCTTCTAAGCACGGAGTGCATGGGGGAGTTTATATTTGCGGATTTTGTTATAGAAACAGACAACCGCGTATCTTTCAACGCAGTTCTCATCTGCTCCTCCACAACGTAGACAGCTTCTTCTGTCTGTTTTTTTCCGCCTTGGAATCCGAAGCCGACTGACTTTTCTTCGACTGATTTTTCTGTTAACTTTGGTTTGGAAGTTGGCAAAATATTCCCTCGTAGGTTTACCAATCAATGTTATTCGCATGAATTGATTTAAATCTTACTACTCAAGATTCAATACATTGAATTAATCCGAAAAATTACAATAAAAGATCAACTAAAACGTTCTGCAGTTCGCTCTTGTCTTTTAAATTTCGAAAAATAGCCTTTCCTGTACCGTAAAGACGAAAAGAAACATCCTTAAAAGTTAGTTCAAAAATTATGGCAGAAATTGACTTTTCTATTTTTGCCTTTTTCAAAATTTTTGCGATCGCTTCTTCTTTCTTATCATATTTAAAAATGACGATAAAGTCTTTTTCTTCGCCACATGTTTCTTCGATTCTAGCCACATAATCTTCAATGGCAACCATTAAACTTACTCGATCTCCTTCAAAACTTCAATGAATCGGTCGACTTCCTCGCGAGTATTGTAGATATGAAAGCTTACCCTAGCTGAGGATCTTAGCTTGAATATTTCATGTAATGGTTGGGCGCAGTGGAAGCCACTTCTGATCATGACCCCATAATTGTCAAGAAATAGAGCAACGTCGTGCGAACTTAAACCTTCAATGTTAAAGGGAATGATGCCACATTTAATGGACACGTCTTTTGGTCCGTAAATCTTTACTTTTTGGCATTCTTGCATGCGTTGCATGGCATATTCTGTCAACATGCACTCATGTGCCTTAACGTTTTCCATGCCTAGTTTTCTCAAGTATCTTACAGCTTCCATCAATCCAACGCCGCCACAGACGTTTGGTGTTCCAGCCTCGAACTTCCAAGGCAAATCATTCCATGTGATAGAACAACGTTTAGTCACTTGGTTGAAGGAGACTTCTCGTATCATTTCGCCTCCCCCTTGAAATGGCTCCATCTCCTCAAGAATTTCACGTTTACCGTAAAGAGCGCCTATACCCGTTGGACCCAACATTTTATGCCCCGAAAATGCAAAAAAATCTACATCCAAGTCTTTAACGTCAATAGGCAGGTGAGGCACGGATTGCGCTCCATCGATGAGAGTTAAGGCACCATGCTCACGGGCAACTCTTGCTACTCTTTTCACATCGTTTATGACGCCACTAAAGTTTGAAACATGGGAAACACAAACAATCTTGGTTTTTTTAGAAACCATATCTTCAAAAGCCTCATAATTTAGCGTTCCATCATCGTTTACTTCAGTGTATTTAACGTTAAACCCATTTATTTTTGAAAGAATCTCCCAAGGAACGATGTTACTGTGATGCTCCATCAATGACACTATAACTTCGTCCCCTTTCTTTAGATTACGAAGCCCCCAAGCGTAGGCAACCAGGTTTATTGCTTCAGTTGTGCCTCTCACAAAAACTATTTCTTCCATGCCATTTGCGTTTATGAAATCGGCAACTTCTTCGTGCGCCTTCTCGTAGAGCTCGGAAGCTTCTTGGGAAAGTGTGTAAACGGCTCTATGAACGTTTGCATTATGATTTTCATAGAAATTTTTGATGGCGTCGATTACTTGTTTTGGTTTTTGCGAAGTTGCAGCGTTGTCGAAGTAGATTAGTGGGTTGTTGTTTATTCTTCGTTTTAATATTGGGAAGTCTTCTCTAACCTTATAAGGGTCGAACATTATTTTCCTTCTTCCATCTTCACTCTTTTCGAGAGCACCTTCGCCAGTTCTTCCTCTTCTAATGCTTGCTTTTCTTCAAAACTCGGTTCTTCTTGCAGCCAATTAGGAGAAACTCCTTTGTTTTTATAGTGTTTTCTGATGGCTCTTTTCAGCGCTCCAACAGCTAGAATGCCGCAGTGAAACTTTATGCTCGGTAGTCCACCTACAGCTTCTGCAACGCTTTTCCATGAGATTTTCCATGCATCTTCAAGTTTCATTCCTTTAATCATTTCCGTGACTATGCTTGAAGTTGCTATGTTTGCGGCGCATCCGTAACTTTCGAAAGATGCCTTTTCGATTATGTCTTGGTCGTTGATTTTTAGGTAGAAGGTTATCATGTCCCCGCATAAGGGATTTCCTGCAACTGCTGTAACTGTCGCGTCTTCCATTTTTCCAAGATTTTTGGGATTTTTGAATAACTCGAGAACTTTAGGGTTGTAGGGCAAGGGCATTCGCGACATGATTATTCCACTCCAGTAGAGCCAGTAATTCCTCTTATTCTTTCAACAGCTTTGGGAATTACTTCTAAAACGTAGTTTATGTCTTCTTCTGTATGATATCGTGTGACTTTCATCAGTATGCTGCCGTGGGCTTCGTCAAACTTTCTGCCTATGGCAACAAGAACATGGCTTGGTTGGAGAAGACGCCTAGTGCATGCACTTCCGCTTGAAACGTAAACACCGTTAAGGCTTAACTCAATTGTTAACGCTTCGCCTTCGCATCTTAGAAAGCTTATATTTACATTGTCAGGAGCCCTCTTATCGCCTTTAGGTCCGTTAACTCTAACATCCGATACTTTTCCAATTATTCCATCAAGCAGTTTATCCCGCAGTCTTCGCATGTGACGAATGTTGTCTTCAAAATTTTGGAAAGCCAATTCAGAGGCTTTTGTGAAACCAACAATTAAGGGTGTGTTCTCAACTCCAGGCCAGAGCTTCTGCGTCCCCATCTGACCTTCTAAAATTCTTTCCACATTAACCCCGTCTTTTACATATAGAGCGCCTATTCCCCGCGGACCCAAAATTTTGTAGCTGCTTACTGTGGCTAAATCCAACCCCAAATCCCCAACGTTAAATTGAATTTTGCCATAAGCATCTGAAGCATCAGTGTGGAAAATTGTTTTGGCATTTTTGTCCTTAACTATTTCTAACGCCTCTTTTATTGGCTGTATTGTTCCAATTTCGTGGTTTACAACCGACAAACTTACTAGAATTGTCTCTTTGTCAACAGCTTCCTTGAGCTTCTCAAGGTTCAAGAAGCCTTCGCTGTCGACTGGAATTTTCGTAGTAGTAAATCCATATTTTTGCAGCATTTCAGTAACGTGCAAAACGCTTATGGGTTCAATTTCGGAAATCACAATTTTTTTACCCTTATCTTTCATTGAAAAGGCTGTTCCCATCAATGCTAGGTTGTCGGCTTCTGTTTCTCCGGGAGTAAAGTTGACTTCCTCGAGTGTTTTACATCCCAAAAATGTGGAAATCTTTTGTGTTGATTCCATTATTGTTTCGAAGGCTTCCCAACCGGGTTTGTGTGTTAGTGTCGGGTTGCCATATGCATGTTGATTATAGTACGGCAACATCGCTTCGATTATTTCGTTAGGAACAATGCTTGAATTTTCAATGTCAAGGTAGACTTCATGCTTTATGCCTTCGTGTGCTTTAAGCAGTTGTTTCACGTTTTCAACCATTCTAATTCAGTCCTTGATGGGCAAATACCGTTCTTCTAAAGTTTAGTATCACTTATCTAATAGAAAAACATAACCTAAACAAACTTGCTATCCACGCATATCACTTTATAATTGTTGATGTGGTAAAATGCTGTTGTAAGAGAAGAGATGGGCGCATTCAAGTGAAAGTAACGGATTTGCAGATACCAGAATCAGTTAAAGAAATTATAGTTAGGTCTGGAATCGTTGATCTTTATCCTCCGCAAGAAGATGCAATAAAAGCCGGAGCCCTTGAAGGAAAAAACCTTGTTTTAGCCAGTCCGACAGCCTCTGGAAAAACTTTGGTTGCAGAGTTTTGTGCCCTCAAGCACATATTGGAAAAAAATGGAAAAACAGTTTATTTGACGCCTTTACGGGCTTTGGCCAATGAAAAATTTGAGGATTTCAAAAAATATGCTGCGTTAAGGAAAAGTGATGGAAAACGTGTAAGGATAGGCATTAGCACAGGCGATTTTGACAGTAGGGACCCGTGGCTGGAAAGATATGACATAATTATAACGACGAATGAGAAGGCGGATTCGCTTTTGAGGCATAGAGCCAAGTGGATGGATGAGATTTCGCTTATAGTTGCTGATGAAGTGCACTTGTTAAATGAAGCTGAACGTGGTCCAACTCTTGAGGTTGTTTTGGCAAGGCTGATGCAGATTAATCCGGACATACAGATTTTGGCGTTAAGCGCAACAATAAATAATGTTGAAGAAATTGCAGAGTGGCTTAAAGCGGACTATGTTACAACTGAGTGGAGGCCAATTCTTCTTAAGGAAGGAGTTCTCTTACATGACGAAATTCAATTTAGGGATGGAGACGCGCGCAAAATAGAGAAGAATACAAAGAACACGGCCATAAACCTAGCATTAAACACAGTAAAATCCGGCGGTCAAGCGTTAATCTTTGCATCAACACGGAAAAACGCGGTTACCCTTGCGAATAGAGTTGCGGGCGAGGTTGAAGAAGTCTTATCCAAGCCTGTGAAACGGGCTCTAGATCACGAGTCAGAGAGGATTTTGGCGGCTGGCGAAAGAACAAGAATAAGCGAGTCACTTGCGGAGCTGGTTAAGCGTGGCGCAGCTTTTCATCACGCTGGTTTAGGCGGTGGGCACCGCAAATTAATAGAGGATTCTTTCAGACAGGGAAAGATTAAGGTTTTAACTGCAACGCCGACGCTGGCTTTCGGCGTAAACCTACCAGCCAGAACTGTTATAATCCAAGATTATAGACGGTACGAGCCTGGATATGGCTACTACCCAATCAGCGTTTTAGAATACAAGCAGATGGCTGGGAGAGCTGGAAGACCAAAGTACGACAAGTTTGGAGAAGCCGTGCTTATCGCTAAAACTGGTGATGAGTCAGATTACCTTATGGAAAGTTACATTCTTGCGCGTCCAGAACGCATATGGTCACGGCTTGCTGTTGAAAGAATTTTGCGGTCTCACGTCTTAGCAACTATTGCTGCGGATTTCGCCCACACGGAACAAGGGATTTACGACTTTTTCGGCAGAACCTTCTACGCTCACCAATACGACGTGAGCGCGATTAAGAGCATCATAGCAAAAATTCTCAAGTATCTATACGATGAGGAAATGATTGACCTTGCAGCCGACAACATTTACGCTACAAAGTTTGGAAAGCGAGTGAGCGAACTCTACATAGACCCAGTTTCGGGAGTCATAATCCGCGACGCGCTGAGGCGGAAACCCGCATACTTAACAGACTTAAGCCTCCTCCACATGATTGCGCACACGCCAGACATGGGTCCAGTGCTACGCCCATACTCGCGAGAACTAGACGAAGTATCTGTTTTCATGGAAGAACACAGAATAGAGTTCCTAGTAGATGTACCGGACGAATGGGAAGACCGCATAACTTACGAACAATTTCTCGGCGAAGTAAAAACAGCCATGACTTTGAATGCTTGGATTGAAGAAATGACCGAAGACGAAATAATCGAAAGGTTCAGAGCGCAGCCAGGCGACCTCTACAGGACCATTGAAAACGCTAAATGGCTGCTTCACGCTACGCATGAATTAGCAACGCTTTTCGACAACAAACAAATTTTGCCGCAAACCCTTGAACTCAGGGAAAGAGTAGAGAAAGGAGTAAAGAAAGAACTGCTGCCAATAGTGAAGTTGGAGGGGGTTGGGAGAGCCCGCGGACGCATACTATACAATGCTGGATACAAAACGATAAAAGACATAAAAACTGCGCAAATTGAGGATCTGATATCACTTCTAGGACCTAGAGTGGCAAAGAGGGTTAAGGAACAGGTCGGCGGTTTTGTGAGGAAGGAAGCTTGGGAAAAACTTCAGAATGAAGAGACTTGGAAACAAAAGGCTTTAACGGAATATTAAGTTAGACCTCTAGCCTTGCGCTCTTTTATTGTTTTTTTAACTATGCGCGCAACTTGCTCTTTAGCCGTTCCCAAATAATTTTTCGGTTTTAAAGCCTCATCAATTTCTTTCTCTGCAAGTTTTCTCCTCACAATCTTGTCTTCTAAAAGTATTTCTCTAAAATGTCGCCTTTCTGTTTCACTCTTTATTGTCAGTTTTCTAAGTAGTTCGTGGGCTTCTTGGCGGTTCATGCCTTTCCTTGTCAACGCAATCATGACGGCTTCTGACATGGCGCGTCCTTGGGTCAATTCAATGTTTTTCAGCATTCGTTTTTCGTCAACGCGCAAATTAGTCACAATGTTAGTTATCAGGAAAAGCAAGTAATCAGCCAAAATGCATGTTTCTGGAATTATGAACCGTTCTGCAGAAGACTGCGTCAAATCTCGTTCATGCCACGTTACAACATTCTCCAAAGCCGGAATGACAAGGCTTCTAACAATTCTAGCCAGCCCACAAACCCTTTCGCAGAGTTCAGGATTGCGCTTCTGAGACATGGTTGAACTTCCAACCTGCTTTTCAATCTCAAAAAACTCGAAAAGCTCCCCGATTTCAGGTCTCTGCAACTCCCGAATTTCAGTGGAAAAATTGTCAAGTGTAGAGGCAATTACTGCCAGCAACCATACAAGTTCTGCATGGCGGTCTCGCTGCACAATTTGCGTAGAAATCTCAGCCGTTTTAATCCCTAACCGTTGCATAACAAGCTCCTGAATCTTTATAGCATTAAGCCCTAAACCCGCCTGCGTGCCCACTGCTCCACTCATTTTTCCAACCAAAACACGTTCTTTGTATTGCCTAAGCCTTTGAATATGCCGAGAAATCTCGCGCGTCCAAACAGCAAATTTGAAGCCCAAAGTTATTGGCAACGCGTGTTGACCATGTGTCCTACCCATCATCAAAGTATCTTTATATTGTAAAGCTTTTTCCATCAGGATCTTCTCGAAGTCATCCAGCTTTTGCTCAATCAGTTGCAGGGCTTCTTTTAGTTGAAGGGCATTTGCCGTGTCCACGATGTCATAGCTTGTTGCGCCTAGATGCACATACGCCCCGCTTGGTCCACATGCTTCTGCTAAGGCTCTAACCAAAGAGGCAACATCATGCTTTATTTCACGTTCAATCTCCTTTATGCGGCTTAACTTGACATATTTTGTCGAAGCCATAGCCACAATCTTTTCAGCATCTTTTCGCGGTATGTTGCCAACTTCAGCGTGTGCCCATGCTAGGGCTGCTTCCACATCAAGCATTTTCTGGACGCGCGCTTCTTCTTCAAAGATTCTCCTCATTTCAGCAGTTCCGTAACGGCCCGTTTCAATAGGACCCGTGTCTATGGGAAGAATGGACAAGTCATTTATCCCTCGCAAGAAGATAGAGCGATTAAAGATTAATGTTTTACCGAAAAAACACATAATATCTTAAAGTGAAAGGCTGTTTGGCATGGGAGCAATAATAGCAATTGTTAACAAAAGAGGTGAAAACGCAACAGAAACAGCAGTTGCTATGCTCAAAATGTTAAAGCATAAAGGCATTGACGCCTTTGGAGTAGCATCACCAACGACTGTAAAGATAGAAAAATCCATTGAAGCATTGCGGAAACAGGATGTAGATTCGCCAGTAGTGGTTGGGCACGCTTTCTCAAAAATTTTTACTCATGACAAGCCTCAACCAATAAAAGTCGACGACGCAACATTGGTTTTTGACGGAAGAATCTATACGGCTAGGCAAGTTTCTGACGCAGAAATTGTTGCCAAAAAACTCCAAAACCATAAAGAAGCCATTAAAAATCTCATTGAAGAGTCTGAAGGTTTTTTCGCTTTCGCAGTAGCTGAACCCGAAAAGATTATTGCTGGCAGAGATGTCATGGGCATTCACCCTTTCTATTATGGCGAAAACACGGAGTTTGCGGCTTTGGCTTCCGAGCGCAAAGCGTTATGGAAAATTGGAATAAAAACTGTAAATTCGTTTCCGCCGGGAAACGTTGCATTTGTTGATAGAAACGGCTTCAAATTCAAACCCATAAAAACTCTTGCTTATTCAAGGGCAAAGCAGACAACGATGCAAGTTGCAGCAAAAAAACTTCAAGAGCTTTTGCAACACTCGGTCAAAGAAAGAGTTTCGGGTTTAAGCGAGATTGCAGTGGCTTTTTCAGGAGGATTAGATAGCAGTATAATCGCGTTTCTAGCTAGAAATTCAGGCGCAGATGTGCACCTAATCCACGTAAGCCTAGAAAACCAGCCGGAAACAGAACAAGCAAAAAAAGCCGCAGAAAAATTGAGACTGCCAATTCATGTCTACCTCTATGATGAAGAGGATGCTGAAAAAATTCTTCCAAAGGTTCTTTGGCTGATTGAGGAACCAGACCCCATTAAAGCGAGCATAGGCATTCCTTTCTATTGGACAGCAGAAAAAGTGGCAGAAATGGGTTTCAAAGTTATGTTGGCTGGGCAAGGTGCAGATGAACTTTTCGGGGGCTATCAACGATACGTACACGATTACTTAACATATGGTGGTGAAAAATTACGTAAAACATTTTTTAACGATGCTCTTAAGATGTATGAAACCAACTTCGAAAGGGATTCTAAAATCTGCAATTTCCACAATGTAGAACTGCGTCTACCATTTGTAACATATCAAATAGCAAAATTCGCCACAGAGTTACCAGTAGAACTAAAAGTAGAAATGAAAGATAACGGACTGCGGAAACTTGTGTTAAGGCGAGTTGCCGAAAATCTTGGGGTTCCGCAATTTATAGCGAAGAAACCGAAAAGAGCGATGCAATATGCAACTGGCGTAAACAAAACCCTCAAAGAACTAGCCAAAAAGAAAGAAATGCCCATGAAGGAATACATACAAGAAACATTCCAAACAGCCCTCAAAAAAGATGAAACGACATGAATAAAACCGCCGTCATTTTTTCACCCAAATACTATCAGCATAATACTGGCATAGACCATCCAGAATCGGCAAAACGTCTTGGCGCAATTGTCAACGAACTAAAGAGGGGAAAGCTCTCAAGAAGCAAGAACTGGCAGTTTATCGCGCCGGAAAAAGCTCACATTGAAGATGTTGAACTAGTCCACGATATAGAATACATTAAATTTGTTGACACTTTTTGCAGGGCTGGAGGAGGCCTCATAGACTTAGAGGACACAGTGGTTTCTCCCGAAAGCTTTGAAGTTGCCCTTTATGCTGTGGGTGGAACGCTTAAAGCGGTCAACCTTGTCATGGAAAAGAAGTTTGAAAATGCTTTCGCTCTAGTGCGACCGCCAGGACATCATGCTGAAAAATTTCGTGCATTCGGTTTCTGTATTTTCAACAATATTGCCATAGCCGCTAGATACTTGCTTAGAAAATTCAAGTTGCAGAGAATTTTGATATTGGATATAGATGCTCACCATGGAAACGGCACACAAGAAACCTTCTACGAAACCAATAAAGTCTTATACATAAGTTTACATCAGGACCCCCGCATCTTTCCTAGGACAGGCTTCATAGACGAGATTGGAGAAGGCGAAGGCTTAGGTTACAACGTGAATATTCCATTTCCCTTTCGAACTGGTGACCAAATCTATCTAAAGGCAATGAGAGAAATTGTATCGCCAATAATATACCAGTATAAACCACAATTCATATTGGTATCAGCTGGTTTAGACGGTCACTACACAGATCCTGTGGCGAGTCTTTCCCTATCAGCATTGTGCTACCAAGAAATTTATGAAATAATAGTAGATCTGGCATCAGAAATATGTGATGGAAAGTTTGTATCGGTTCTTGAAGGAGGCTACAGTCTCAAATTCGTTGGAAAAATAGCTGCAGCAGCCATTGCAAAAATGACCCGTGCCTTTTACATAGTAGATGATAAAGTTCCAGCAACCAGCAAACGCAACAGAAGGCAAGGTGAAAAGGTTATAAAGGATGTGAAGGCAGTTCAGAGAGTTTTTTGGAATTTAGACTAGCAGTTACTCGATCACTTGGATTGCGCTTTCTGAACATTGGACTTCGCAGGCTCTGCATACCAAGCATTCTTCAGGTTTTATGGGAACGGATTTTCCGTTTTTGACCTCAAAAACGCCCACTGGGCACGTATCTACGCATGTGGCGCATCCAGTGCATTTATCATTATCAATTACTATTTTTACCATTTATCCATTCCTCTCTAACAGGAATTTCATTGAAATTTAAGCAGTAGAATAAAAGTGTTTAGGTTCACTTAGCGGATTTCTTCACGTAGCCTTAAGAGGATTCCGTTAATTGTTGTACCAGCTCCATCTTTTCTGCGCTGGTAATCTGATAAAAGCTTTCGATGAGCTTCTAGCGAAAGTTCTCCCCGACTGTGGCGGGCTTCAATGCTTTTGATGCTAGCTTCAACTTCGTTGATTTCAGTTTCTGCAATTTCAAGTTGCCGCATTAATTCTGCATATTGACCACCAGCCGCACGCATCTTCTCTTTTAATTCTGCCAAGTTTCTAGACAAGGTGCTGACACGTGTTTCTAGAGTTTTTCTCAGCACCTTATACCGACGCCTCGGAATCTTCCCTTTCTGCGCCCTATTTTCAAGGGATTCCAATTCCAAAGTTGCTTTCTTTTTATCTTCATATGCGTCTACAAAAGACTTAAGAAGTTCTGGGCGAAGCCTCCTCATAGCCAAAGCGGGCACAGCGACGTGTGCAGGAGCCTTAGGTCTTTTCCAAACAACAGCAACTGCACATCCAACAATTGCCAAAGCCCACATCCATAATGTAGAACGGAAAGACAACCATAAAGGATTGTAATCGTACACGATTCGCAAAACATTCTCTGAAGAAAAATCACCATCCAATAAACTGATGTTTCCCCTGTTCATGGTTACTGTTTCTTGAAAAACATCTCTCGCAATGTTGCATTCACTGCCAATTAAGGTGGTTTCGAAACTTGAAATTCTTGCGCCTTCTGGCAAAACAAGGGTTACTGAAGCCCACTCGATGTAGTAATTCACATGCAGAAACAATGGAAATGTAACATTGAAATTGTTTGTTCCCATTTGCGTAGTGTAATTGTTAGGCAACTTGTATTTCACAGTAAACCTAGTGGATCTATAGCTTTCCAGTGACGAGCTAAAACTAATCTTGTAGCGGTTCGTTTTTTCATCCGTCATTGTAGGTTGGGGCATTGTTCTTCCAAATTCGTCTTGGACGCTTGGACCAGAAGCGTTGGGAGGCAAAATTATTTCGATAGAGGATACGCTTGCAATTGATTTACTTGTTATATAGTAACTGTCTGAGCCTTCTATTTCACCTGTTCCGCTTATTCTAACTTCACTTTTTAGTTCCTTTACATCAAACAACTGTATTTCATTATCAGTTAACGAGAAGGTTAGGTTTGCGGGTGAATAGGTAAACTCCGGCAGGTTTTCTTTTGAATAATTTAATGCTGTTCCGCTTGTGTAATTTGCGCCTTCTGGCAAATCAAGTGAGACGTTGCAGATGGCTGCTGTTTTCGTTAAACTTGGATATGCTGGAAAGTTTAAGGTATAGAGACTTGTATTTGAAGCGTCTTGTGTGAGAAGGCTGTTTGAGAGTACAAATCCAACAGTAAACACTTGTGGGGTTCCTCGCGGAAAATCAATCTCTACCCCATAAAAACCAACACGATCTTCCAAGGGCACATTGAGAGTTACTGGAAAAATGTAAGATGAATTATAAGCTACGCATCGAAGAGTGTATGAACCATACTTGTATGGAAAACCCATGAGAAAACCGTCAGACGCGTTTCCTGTTATTTGTATGGTGTCGTTTATGAAAACATATCCATTGTACAAAACCTGTATTTCATGGTTCACATGATTTATAGTATAATTTTCAGTGCTTTGCGCCTGGACTGTTTTTGTGTTAAATGAAGCTGAAATAAGAATCATGATAGCAACGGTTACCATTGTAATTGCTAGGGTTGTTTTTTTCATGTGGTTTCCTCCGCCTAGTTTCCGAATTTTTTAGCTCTCTATTTATTGATGAGCACATTTATTTACTTTTAGAATCACACTATCTTGGTTACGTATATACTTACCCGTTCCCGTTAAAGAAGAACCTCATTTAAATAATTGGTAGGGGTTCACTCACATCAAATTACGACCGTAGGAGATTTAATATTGCTCTATGACCCTGTTCAAAGGCATTTAGCCATTGAAAAATTAGTTACTCGTACAGGGCCAAATGGCCAAGAGAAAAAGTATTATCGCATTAGACCGGCAAAGTGGTATGGTGGAATAGTTACTGCCGATTGTGTTGGCTGCGGTTTGTTGTGCAAGTTTTGCTGGGTCTCAGATGTTGTAATGTTTCATCCCGCTGATGTTGGAAGGTTTTATACCCCGAGGAAGGTTGCAGATGACCTAGTTGCTTTAGCTAGGAAACGCTGTTTAGATTTGTTGAGGATTAGCGGTGGAGAACCCACAATAGGAAAGCCCCACCTGCTCCAAGTTCTTGATGCTCTTCAAGACAAAGGATACCGTTTCGTTCTCGAAACCAACGGAATACCAGTAGCTTACGATGAAAGCTATGCTGCAAGCCTTTCGAAATATAGTTTTGTTCATGTGAGGGTTTCATTGAAGGGCTGCAATGAAGAGGAGTTTGCCATGCTGACTGGCGCCAAGTCAGATGGTTTCACGTTGCAGTTAAAAGCCTTACAAAATCTAACCGATGCAGGAATTAGCTGTCATCCATCAGTTATGATATCTTTTTCGCCAAGAAAAAGTCTTCAACAACTTGTCCACAGACTTGAGCAAATGAGTCCAAAGTTGGCTGATGAGTTGGAGATTGAAGAGTTAATTTTGTACCCACATGTAATTAAGAGAGTGCGAAAGTATAAGTTAAAATATCATAGGGCTTATTCGCCTGAGAGGATTCCACCAGAACAAATCTAGGCGAGAATTGTCATAGCTGACCATGTTTAAGATAATAGTTTTCTTCCTTTTTGGGTCCGAAGCTTCTTACCCCTTTGTCTTTAAGTTGTTTTCTAAGCCTTTCAGCGTATTGCTTTTCTATTTCGCCTCTTTTCTCCATATAAGCTATTATCTCTTCTGCTTGATCCTCTGTGTCGCATCGGCGAATAAAGTCTATTACATCAGGCATGTAGTGGACAAACCTTTCTGAGGCTGCACCTTCTCCAGTTTGCACATCTGTCCGCACAGAGTTTACTGAAACCTTATTCTCATCGGATTCTAACTCTTTAGCTAGGTTTGGAAACATCTTTTTGAGCGTTTCCTTGTCAAGTTCCAAGCTTGCACCTTCAGCTACAGCAATGCGTCTTCACTTCATTTATGAAACAGCCAATATTTAAGTGTCTTTAAAATTAAGAGGCAAATCGATAATTTAGGAAGGAACAAACCGTTGTGCCGGGTTTTCTTTAAGCAGCTTTTCTAACTTTTGCACGGAAAGACCGGTAATTTCATCTCCGTATATCTCGCATTTTTCTTTCATGAAGGCTTCTGAGCCTTGGACGATTTTGATTTCAGCTTTTTCTTTAGCAGGCAATTCAACATATACGTGAAAGGAACCTTTCCTCTTTCCTTTCTTTGTCACAGCGACCCATTCGGCTTGCATTATTTTGAGGTTGTTTTGCTTCAGAATTTTTAAAATATCTTCAGGCTCATCGTGATATACAACTATGTCTACATCACTATCATAACGTATTGTGCCACGCCAGACGCTTCCAATTAGAAGAGGTTTGTATGCTTTGAGAATTTTCATCAGCTTTAAGGCTTCCTTTCGCATTTGAATTAAACGTTCATTTCTGGCTGAACCTTCGTTTTCCTCTGCTAATTTGTCAAGTTCCAATGCAACTTCAAGATTTGCTGGAAGAAACTTGGACTTAACTATTTTTGCAGCTTTAAGTTTTGCCTGCTTGTACTCCTTTTCAACCCCGAAATAGAGAAGGCTGGCGGCTTCCCTCGCAATTCTTTTTCTTAATCTTAGAGAATCAACGTTCAAAGGTTCACCAATCAAAATTTAGACCATAACAACGCTTAACGTTTCAGTATTTGTTCGTATAGTTCTATGGTTTTTTCAGCTATCTTATCCCATGTAAATTCTTCTAAAACTCTACGTCTACCATTTTTTCCAAGCCATTTTCTTTTTTCAGGATTCTCAAGGGCGCTGTTTATCCCCCAAGCAATGTCCGTTGGATTATCTGGATTTATGTGGAAGCCGCATTGCTCCTCACCGCAGCAGATAACTACTTCCCGCATTCCACTGATTCCAGCAGCGCCAACAACAACTGGGCGTTCCATGCTCATTGCTTCGAGAACAACTATTCCGAAAGGTTCGTAGAGGCTTGGGAAAACTGCGACGTCACATGCGGCATAGTGAAGAATGCGCTCCTCCTCTGAAACAAATTTGAAATTTAATTTTACAGAATCTTGCAGTCTCATGGTTTTAACCAAGTTTCCAAGATAATCCTGTAAGTCGCCTAAGCCCACGATGACTAGTTTTGCTTTTGGTGTTTTCTGTAAAACATGCGGCATGGCCATTATTAGCCTATCAACGCCTTTGACGCCAACAAGTCTTCCAAGATAAAGAACCATAAGCCCATCGTCTTTTATACCGTAAGAATCTCTTATCTTCTTTATCTGTTCAGCATCTGCGGTTTCTGGATTGTATTTTTGTGGGTCAACGCCGTTGTAGCATACTTGGATTTTTTCTTGAGGGAATCCAAGTTTTATGAGTTCATCTTTCATGGCGTAAGATACAGTCACAATTAAGTCAGCTGCCTTAGCAGCGTGAAGTTCAATGTTGCTCACGACTTCTGAGCCATTTCCGAGAGTTCTTCCTTTCTCTGCGGAGTGAACGTGAAACGCGAAGGGCAGTCCAACCTCTTTTTTGATGGTTATTCCGCTTATTGCCGATAACCAGTCATGTGCAATCACTAGGTCATATTTGAAGTTCTCTTTTCTAATGAGTTCGTTTACGAGTTTCGAAGCGCTTAAGTAATTGTAGACGAGGATTTTAGAGAACAACTGGATGCCACTGCCCCATTTTCTAACGTCTTCAGCAAGCACATCTGGCAATGAATCAGAAATATCAATATGTAATGGGCGGTGGATTTCTATCCCTCTCCAAATTTCCCGCGTCGGAAGACTGCCCGCATCATCATTCATCGTGAAAACCGTGACATCATGATCCATCAAAACAAACTTGCGAGTAATTTCAGCGGCATAAGTTCCTAAGCCACCTACAATTTTTGGCGGATACTCCCAAACCAGCACAGCCATCTTCATTGATTTTTTTCACCGTCTCTCCTTTGCCTCAATAATGGTTTATTGATTACTAAAACATTGCTTATTTAGGTTTCTTAGGTTTTAAATTGCACAATCTGTAGGCGTGTCTTGCTAAATTTTCGATTGCCATTCTATGCATTTACATCCTTGCCATGACTATCAAGCGGCTCTCAAGATATCCGTCCGCCGATTTCCGCTCACGCAGCTCTATATTGACGTTTTTAAAATCTTTCAAGAGTCTCGCTATTTCTTCCTTATCCGTGAAATGGTGGATGACCCCTTTTTCTGGACCATTTTGGCGGATGAAAGTGTCTTTTTCAACTTTCACTCCCTTTCCGTACATGTGGCTTCTCTTTGATTGAAAGTTTGCGAGGAAAATACCTCTTTTCCTCAATACTCTATGGACTTCAGAAATTGCTGTTCGAATTCCCTTAAGCTTCTGATGATAAATAGTGAAAAGGCACATGACAGCGTCAAAACAAGAATCGATGTAGGGTAACAGGTTCATATCGCCCTTTAAAATATGAGCCTCCAAATTTCGCTTTCTCAGCCTTTCCTTAGTGAAGTTTAGACCAGTCTCCGACATTTCTACTCCGTGAGCCTCGAATCCTTGATTTGCCGTGTATATCAAATTTCTTCCTGCTCCAAATCCCAGATCGAGAACGCGTGCTTTTTTGTTCTTCCTTTTTAACAAGGCAACAAAACTAACAACGTTTTCATCTGGTTCTTCTTGGCTATACCATTTCTCCCGCAGTATTTGATTCCATTCAGTCAACCACTTTCTCCCTCTAACTTGCATTCCCACTGCTTTTCTGTTAGTGTGAAGTACTCGATTAAAGCGTTATTCCGCAAATTTGTGCGTGTGCATTCCTAAGCCAATACCTTTTCAGCCTAGCCGCAAAAGGGCAAATCTAAAAAATATATTAACAACATACAATAAACTATAAGGGGTGCAATAAGATGAGTACATCACCAGTTAAAAGGTTAATCCTTGAAACCATGTGGATGCTTGACAAGCCAACAAAGGCCGCAGACATAGCTAAGGAAACCAGATTAGGGTTTCCCACGGTTATGATGCATATAATTGGGCTTAACCGTATGGGATATTTAGAACAACGTGAAAAAGGATATTATGCCATAACAGAAAAAGGCAAGAAAACACTTGGTTTTCCAGAAATAAACAACGAAAAAGCCAGCGAAATTTTGGCGTATTTACCATTAGAAAAATCATTTCACTTTTACGTTGACATTGGAAAACCATTAAACATTCATGCAGCGAGTCTCCAAGACTTCTGCGAAAAAATCGCAAAAATTGACATAGGCTCAGTGGAATTCCATGTTAATCGTGGAGATTTCGAGGCGTGGTTTATGGAATTGGGTGACATTGAACTAGCGAGGAAAACCTTGCTCATCAAAGAGCAGAAAGTTTCGGGAGAGGAGCTGCGCAAAAAACTTTATGAAATTGTGAAAAATCGATGCGAAGAGCTAGCGAAGATAAGGAAGCATGAAGCTTAATCCGGATAATCCAATCGACTTTAAACTGGCTTAAAACGTTCCTTGAGTTTCTCCAGAGTCTGCTGCAAAGTTGTGTATTCCATCTCTTCGGGACCTAGACGGGCTGGCTCAAACTCTCCCATACGCCTAAGCATAGAAGCATATTCTAAGGTTTCGCGCCTAGCTAAGGCAAATGCTGGATCGTCAAACAAGTCAGCGATCATTGGTTTTCCACTATCGTCGCTTGAAATTTTACCATTAGCCACCTGAAAGCCTAAGGCAACTATTCTTGGCGGTCCATCGAACAGTGTGCACTTGGCATCTTTTAATCCAACTGGCATTATTGGGCCCCAATGGCTTCCCCGCATCCATCCTTCAACAAGATAACTATGCATGAAAGGCGCTAGAATCTCTCCCACTGCTGGCAATCCATGCTGTGCACGTATAATCATAACCGGATCGTCCTTTCCGACGTATTTTCCTGCAATTTGTGAAAGTCTAGTGACGCTGCCCACGGCGCATATTAGGTCGTCTCTACTCCGCCAGACAGTGGAAATCATGTAGCGTTGCACTGTTCCAATTAAGGCTATTAGCTCATACATTTCTTCTGGACATTTAAGCACAACCTTCTTGTTTTCTATGGTATCTAAAACCTCAAACTTGAAACCCCCAGCCATGTGCGGATCAATCACAAGACCAGACGTATTCATGGGGTCAGCGAAAATGCGGAAAAGGGGAAAGTTAAAGGCTCCACCGGAAGTTTTGTCAGCTCCGAAAACTACAATTGGGTCAGAGCCTCTTTCTTCTATTTCCATCTCTGCAACGCCCGGACCCATACCACAAACGGTCCCGCTGAAAGCCGTTTTCAAAATGTCTTGGCCAGCACCATAAAGTTTCAGTTCCAAGGCTTTGTTTGCAGCTTCTTTAAAAGTGTCCCAAGCAAGTTCATGAATGGCGGAATTTGATTCACCTCTTTCGTGCACCATGAGTAGTTCAAGATCGTCTCCAACGTTGAAAACATAATAACTGTTTATCAAGCCTTCTTCCATTGCCCCTTTAAGATTTTGCTCGGCGATTTTTAAAAGAGGTTTCGGGACAACGTGATGACCTGCCAACGAGCCTACATCACATTTGATTAGGGAAATTGTGGTTTTCCTTGGCATATATACCACCTTAAATTCGGCTTCGGTCTAGAGTTAGACTGTAGCTTTTAAAAGACTTCCGAAAGAAAATCGGTAAAGAAACCATGAAATAATAAAAGCTCTATAATTAGTAGCGAGGGACGCTCTTATGGAAAAGGTGAGAGTGGTATCTGTGAAAATACCTGAAGAAGTCTACAAAGAAATGATTTTACGTGTTCCAGAGGGCGACAGAAGCAACTTTATTCGCGATGCAATAATGGAAAAGCTGCAAAAAACACCTAAACCAGACAAGATCCTAGAGCTAGAGCAAAGAATGGGCAAGATGGAAAGGGAGTTTTCAGAAATAAGGAAATACCTTGCAAACTTGGAACTGCTCACGTATGAACGGGGAAAAACAAACCCTCACGCGTTTTGCGTAGACGAAACAGACCAAAAAATAATAGATTATCTCATTCATTACAAGGGCGCAACAACGCCAGAACTGGCAGAATACATGAAAACAAACAGATGGCTGGTTCTGAATAGACTGAGAAGAATACAAAAAATATCGAGGAAGCAGCTTGGAAAATCCATAATAGAGTATTATCCAGGAGAAAAAT
>Ga0315280_10004382_pt1 | contig 20900 bp, 22 predicted proteins | sample YL17G06_40_MG_FD_203697 | JGI IMG/M metagenome (GOLD analysis project Ga0315280, IMG submission 203697) | Sediment microbial communities from Yellowstone Lake, YNP, Wyoming, USA - YL17G06_40 | ecosystem: Environmental > Aquatic > Freshwater > Lake > Sediment | place: USA: Wyoming | collected...
GCTCAAATTGCATTTGAGCTTCGGAAGGGCGAGAGGAATCTTTATTCCCAAGATACTTGTCCATCCGAAGCTTTGATGAATATCAAAGCGTAGGAGGGCCCGTGTAGCTTAGTGGCAAAGCAACGGTTTCGTAAACCGTGGACGGAGGTTCGATCCCTCCCATGGGCTCTTTTTATTCTCTCCGAATCTTGCTATGCTTAAATCAATGCAAACTCCGCGTGAAATACTTGAGGAGATAGAGAAAGAAATGACGAAACCGAATTTTTGGGACGACAAAGAAAGAGCTCAAAAAATCATTAAAGAGATAAGCGAACTTAAAGAAAAATTGGCCGGGAAGAATAAGTACGACCGCGGTGATGCCCTGCTTTATATTTATTCCGGCGCCGGCGGGGTGGATGCGCAGGACTGGGCGTCAATGCTTTTGCGGATGTACCAGAAATACTGTGGGAGAAAAGGATTTGGCTTCAACTTGCTTGACCAGACATTCGGCGAGCCCCGTAAAGGGACTGGGTCCCCACGGGGCAAGCAGGGCGGCACAAAGAGCGCAGTCGCTGAAATATCCGGCAGTCATGCCTTCGGTAATTTGCGCGGGGAATCTGGAGTCCATCGTCTTGTCAGGGTCTCGCCTTTTTCCGCCAAGGCGTTGAGGCACACATCTTTTGCGCTGGTGGACGTTTTGCCGGAAATCGAGGACATTAAATTGGAGATAAACCCAAAAGATTTGCGGATTGATACCTTCCGTTCTTCCGGTCCCGGCGGGCAGAATGTTAATAAGCTGGAGACCGCCGTGCGCGTTACACACATCCCGACCAATACCGCCGTTGCCGTGCAGTCCGAACGCTCACAGGCGCAGAATAAAGAAAAAGCGATGCGGGTATTATACTCGCGTCTCGCAAAAATGATGGAAGAAGCCAAAGTAAAAGAAATTTCCGAGCTGAAAACCACCGGAGAAACCGCGATAGAGTGGGGGAGCCAGATACGTTCCTATGTCCTGAATCCTTATAAACAAGTGAAAGACCACCGGACCGGCGTAGAATCAAGCCAGCCGGATAAAGTTTTGGATGGTGATTTGGACGAGTTTATCGAAGCGGAACTACTACGAAGTACGAATTGATACGAATATACGAATAAAATTTCTTATCTCAATTCGTATTTTCGTAAAGATTCGTAATTTCGTAGTGATATGATAAAATTTCAAAGTGTAAAAAAAGTATATGAGCCGCACAATGTCGTTTTGGATAATATAAACTTGGAAATCAAGCCCGGGGAATTTGTTTCCCTCGTAGGCCTGTCGGGCGCCGGCAAATCTACCCTGCTAAAATTGTTGACCAGAGAAGAACGGCCGACGGCGGGCAAGGTGATAGTTGAGAACATTGACTTGGATGAGATTAGAGATAAAGACGTTCCTTACTACCGCCGTAAGATCGGCACCGTTTATCAGGACTTTAAACTTTTGGAGAAAAAAACCGCTTTTGAAAATGTTGCTTTTGCGATGGAGGTGTCGGACGCCGACTCGGAAGAAATAGATAAAAACGTCCCCCAGATTCTGGCCGTTGTGGGACTGGGGGATAAAGTGGATAGTTTCCCCGAACAACTGTCCGGCGGCGAGAAACAGCGCTTGGCAATCGCCCGGGCGATGATACACCGCCCCACAATATTGCTCGCCGACGAGCCGACTGGGAATCTTGATTTGGTAAACAGTTACGATGTGCTAAAATTGCTTTTGAAGATAAACGAGCTGGGGACGACGGTGGTCCTGGCTTCTCACGATACTAATCTGGTAAATACCATAGGCCGGAGGGTGATAAGTATGGATAAAGGGAAAATTGTCAGGGACCAAACCCATCACGGAAGATATGTAATATAAAATCCTAAATCCTAAATAAGTTTAAGCAATGACGAATGTCAAAAAAATAATCAGGAGCGCCTGGACCAATTTTCAAAGAAACGGCTATCTTAGTTTTGGGGCAACGGGCATAATGGCACTGACCCTTATTTTGTTCCTCGGCCTTTTGTCGCTTCAATTTCTGACCTCCCAAGTCGTAACGTCAATTCAGGACAAGATTGATGTAAGTGCCTATTTCACCTCCGATGCCACCGAAGACCAGATATTGCAGGTGAAATCGGATCTTGAGTCACTGCCGGATATTTCCAATATAACTTATACTTCCCGCGACCAGGCACTGACAGATTTCAAAGCGCGCCATGCCCAAGACCAATTGATCCAGGATTCTTTAAGCCAGCTTGATACAAATCCGCTGGCGGCGTCGCTTAATATCAAAGCAAAAGATTCTTCCCAATACGCTTCAATAGCCCAGTTTCTGGAGAACACCAAATTTAGGAGCGTCATTGATAAGATTGATTTTTATGAGAATAAAGGGGTTATAGAACGGATTCAGAATATTTCCGGCGGCATCAGGAACTGGGGCCTAGCAGCGACTTTTGTTTTGGCTATCATCGCTGTGCTTGTAACCTTTAATACCGTCCGCCTTACGATTTTCAATCAGAAGCAGGAGATTGAGATAATGCGCTTGGTCGGCGCTTCAAATTGGCACATCCGCGGCCCGTATCTTGTGGAAGGCGGATTCTACGGGCTATTCGCGGCAGCGGTGGCTCTGGGAGTATTCTACCCAATTTCGTATTTTGCTTCCGGCAAAATTTCGTCTTTCGCGCCGGAGATCAATCTGTTTGGCTATTTTGTGCACGGCATCGCCCAAGTGTTTTTGTTGGTTATCGTTTTGGGGGTCCTCTTAGGCGTGGTCTCCAGTTTCATCGCGATAAGAAAGCATTTGAGGATTTGAGAGCAAAGTTTTGGGGGCGAAATTTTCATTCTCACATTCTTGAGAATGTGAGAATAGAAAAGAGAATAGATTGGGTTTTGTCAAGCGGGATTGAAAAATGCCGTTTTTTGTTGTAAAATGTTTAAATATTGTCGGGTCTGCTAATGGTAGGCATCCGCGCTCTGAACGCGGCAATCTTGGTTCGAATCCAAGCCCGACAGCAGTCCTGTGATAGGCTTTGCCCGTCCGGAGCTTGGCGCCCGGCCTTCGCAGCCGCCCTTCTTCGCCCTCCGAAGTAGCCGAAGGGCTACGAAGGACGGGAAGCGGCTGCTTCGGCGGAGTAGGCAAGGAGGGTTCCGGTGACCGAGACCCTCCTTCAGTAAACTTTCGGGCGGGCAAGCGGGTCAAAAGTAGATAAAACAAAACAAAAAACGTGTCCTCGGGGCACGCTTTAGTTTATAGTGCGATTCTTCTGTGGACAAAAAAGAACGGGGTTTTTATTGGGTGATAACTTCGTCTTTTTGCTTCGCAAAGACAATTCGCTCAGCACCCTCTTCAATATCGGCAAGGCCTTGTTGAATTCGGACGCGAAAATCTCAAAACCATTCCTGCCCAGGATAAAAAGCATAACCCCTCCGAAAGTTTGTTCCATCATCTCAAACTCACCGAGAGGGATTCGCACTTGGCCGTCTTCGGCCAATGCCGAAATGTGCGCTTGAACCAAAGCAGTAACCTTACTCATTATTTCCTTCAGGTCTTCTTTTGAGCTGGCCTTTTTTAGTTCCTTAGTTTCTAGGCGAGCATCATCATAGTGGTCATAAAGGTATTGATTGGCGCTTTCCCACGCGTCAAGAAGAAAGAGAAAACTGATGATCTGAAACTCGTCCATTATGCTTGTAGGGCCCAATCGGCGAAAATAGCTCATCCTGCTCTTGGCCTCGTTCATTCGTAGAAGGACTTCCCAATCCTCTTGAGTTACGGGGCGCCCCAATTTTCCTATTAGTTTTCCGAGAATTTTTCTGCCAATTTCACTATATGCCGTGACGGCGGCTTCATTGGCGGACGGCCGATTCAGCCAGTTTTCAGCGGCTATTTCCAGGATTTCGCGTTCGTCCATAATCCCTCCGGTTTTTAAGGTACAGACCGTTTTCTTCGTGGTTTTATTCTCCCATTTCTGTCTTACTTTGTCAATCCCCACACTCATGCATGAGTGTGGGAATCAATAGCGTAATAGGCGCCCTGGCTTCTGCACGGGACTTTTCTGTTTTAAATACATCGTGGTAATCTTAAAACTATGAAGGCAAAAATGATGAAAATCTTCGTTAAGGTAAAACCAAATTCAAAAACGGAGAGCGTTAAAAAAATAGACCCCGAACGAGGCCGCGAGGGCTCGCAGCGTGTCTCTGCCTCATACGGGGTAGACCCCGCTCATTTTGAAATCCGCACCAAATCTACTCCCCGGGAAGGCAAGGCGAATGCCGCTGTAATCAGCGCGCTTGCGCGGCATCTTGGTATCTCCAAATCGCAAATTAAAATCCTCGCCGGGGCCAAATCCAAACAAAAAATATTTGAAATTCTCTGATTTGGCCAAAGTTTTTTCATTTTGTCTTTGGTTGATTTTATGGTATATTTAAGCAACTATGAGTTATTTGACTGATGAACAATTAGTTGCGCAATATCTAAAAGACAACGATGAGCATGCCTTGGAGGATTTGATTAAGCGGTATCTGCCGCTTATATTTGCTTTCACGCGTAATTATACCGGCAATCAGGACAACGCCGCGGACATTACTCAAGAGGTTTTCGTGAAGGTTTGGCAGAATCTCGGTAAATTTAGCCCCGTAAAAAGTCGCAAAGCGACTTCACGGGGCAACTCCTCAAGTAGCTTTCGGAGCTGGATTTTTACTATTGCTAAGCGCACCGCCATTGACTGGCTAAAGAAGAAAAACGCTCTGCCATTTTCCGCGATTCAGGACGAGATCGGGGATGATAATTTTGCAAACTCACTGGCCGATGAATCGCCTTCAATTACCGAGCAATTGATGCTTCAAGAGACCTCCAAAAAATTGTCATTTGCCCTAGTGCGACTGCCTAGTAATTATAACACCGTTGTTAACCTTCGCATTAATGACGACCTTAACTTCCGTGAAATTGCCGAGCGCCTCAAGAAACCTCTGAATACGGTGAAAAGCCAGTACCGCAGGGGCATATCTTTGCTGAAAAAAATTCTCCTCACCGACTCTCGCAGGAAGAGCTAATGCACCAAAACGCATAGATAGCTCGTATTACTATCTATGCGAGACGAGAGACGGATATTTACACATATCTCCCCGGCGACACCTCCTCGGGGTCTCTTCTCGCGCATCATAAAGCGTTTGGGGCTTGAAAAACGGCTCGGCGTGGCGAGAAAGCACCTCGGGTTTCTTGTTCCCGCCCTTTTGGTTTTTGTTTTTCTGTCCATCTTTGCTTTTATCGGCCTCAAACAAGTGCTTTTCCAATCCAGTTTCGGCCCGTTTTTGTCCCTTATCTTTTCCGACCCCAAAATGGTATTGAAATATTGGCAAAGCTTTTTACTTTCAGTTTTTGAGTCAATGCCCGGAGCCCATATCTTATTTTTCCTTATTCCGCTTGCCCTGTTTTTGCTTTTCGTAAGGTTGGCCGGCATTTATTTTGAAAAGTTCTCATCGCTTATAAAATTAATTAACAAGCAAAAACATCAATTCCGCCACAGGTAACCCGGGTTTATTACACGAGCTACCCGTATCGGAACTTTAAAATATAATGAATGCGAATAATTTTCTGAATTTTATAAAATCAAGAACCTTCGTTGTTATAATCATTGTTCTTTTTGGTCTCGCGCTGTTGGTGGGAGTATTCACTCTGGGCGCGGCGATCGGATATCGCAAGGCCAGATTTTCCTATGCGTGGGGAGAAAATTACAACCGCAATTTCGGCGGTCCCAGAGAGGGATTCATGGGAAATTTTGCCAGAGATTTCAGCGGGAGAGACCTTATTGACGCTCACGGGACTTTCGGGCAAATTATGAGGATTGATAGTTCAACGCTGGTTATAAAAGGCCCGGATAATGTTGAGAAATCAGTGTTAATAAAAGACGACACGACAATCCAGCGTTTGCGGGAAACCATAAAACCTGGCGATCTTAAAATCAATGACAGCGTCGTGATTATCGGAAGCCCGAATAATTCAGGCCAGATAGAAGCCAAATTTATCCGCGTTATGCCATATTCTTCTCCATTTCCTTCCTCACCGCTTCCCCCTCCGCGATCTCGCTAATATTTATTAATATCCGCAAATATACCCATGTTCCAAAAACTCTTTAGAACAATTTCACAGCACAAAATCGCCACGGTATTTTTGGTCCTCGTAATCATTCTAAGTTCATATTTCGGCTACAGAAAGTTTGGCGGGAGTTCTGCGGAAACTCACTACGCGCTGGCCGCCGTTCAGCAGGGGACTATCATCACTTCGGTCTCCGGGAGCGGCCAGGTTTCCGTTTCAAATCAGGTGGACGTAAAGCCGAAAGTATCCGGAGATGTTATTTATGTCGGTGTGAAAAACGGTCAGGAAGTTAAGGCAGGTACCCTTTTAGCACAGCTTGATACAGCCGATGCCCAAAAAGCGGTCCGTGATGCCCAAATAGCTCTTGAAAGCGCTCAGCTGCAACTGGAGAAACTGAAGCTCAACCAAGACCGCGATATAACCTCATTGGAAAATGATATTGAGAACGCTGAGGACGCCATAACCAGCTCGCGCGAAGACGGTTTTAATAAGGTCTCGGACGCCTTTTTGGATCTGCCCGATATTTTAGCCGGCATCAGGGGAATCCTTTACGATTCCATGGTCGGGACTTCAAATCAAATAAATACCGGGGCCTATCAGGACTTAATGGACAGATATGATTTGATGAAACTGGTAGTTATGATAAATCAAGCCACTTCTGACTACTTGGCTTCGGCGGAAAAATACGATAAAAATCTTGACGATTACAAAATTGCCACAAGATATTCTCCGGCCGGCCAGATAAACTCGCTTATAGACGAGACCCTGGAGACGGTAAGGACAATGGCTCAAACGGTCAAAGATGAGCAGAACATGCTTGATGCCGTCGTATCGAGCTTGAAGCAATATCAGCAAAAAAGACAAATACCGCAGGCCATCACCCAGTATCAGTCAGACATTTCCAGCTACATCAGCAAACTGAACGGTTTTATCTCCGGCTTGTTAAGCATACAAAATACAATCAAAAATAACGTACAAAAACTTGAAGACGCCCAACAAAGTTTGGATATGGCTAAAAAATTCAATCCTTTTGATGTGGTATCTCAAGAAAATACGGTGAAGCAAAAAGAGGCGGCCCTGGCCGATGCGCAGAAAAGTTTGTCAGATTGCTATGTCCGCGCGCCGTTCGGCGGCATTGTCGCGAATATTGATGTGGAAAGGGGGGATTCCGTTTCCGGAAGTACCGCTGTTGCGACCGTGATTACAAAACAGCAGATTGCGGAGATAACTCTTAACGAGATTGATGTTGCCAAGATAAAAACCGGCCAAAAAGCGACGCTTACTTTTGATGCGATTCCCGATTTAAGCGTTGCGGGCGAAGTTGCGGAAATTAACATCTTGGGCGCCGTTTCGCAGGGCGTAGTTTCTTACACCGTCAAAATCGCTTTGGGCACGCAAAATGAACAGATAAAGCCCGGCATGAGCGTTTCCGCCGATATTATTACGAACGTAAAGCAAAATGTTTTGTTAATCCCTAATTCTGCGGTCAAGTCCGCGGGGGGAACAAGTTACGTTGAGGTGCCTCAAGATGCGACTGCCGCCAGCCGGCTTCTGGCAAATGCAGCCAACAGCGCGACGGGCATTATCTTAAACCCCGTGCCTCGCCAGCAAGCAGTTGAAATTGGATTGGTAAATGATTCGGTATCGGAGGTCACAAGCGGGCTAAAGGCGGGCGATTTGGTGATAACAAGGACAGTAACTTCGTCATCCACAACGACCCAGACCCAGTCCACCCAAACCAGGAGCATTTTTGGCGGTTCTAGCGGCGGCGGTTCAACCAGAAATGTAATGCCGCTTCATTAATCCGTTACCCCGATGATTAAATGTGACAACATCACAAAAATTTATAATAGCGGGGACGTAAAGACCATTGCCCTCAAGGGGGTTTCTTTTGAAATAAATGACGGGGAATTCGTCGCTATTATGGGACCTTCCGGTTCCGGTAAATCAACGCTGATGCATATAATCGGAGCGCTTGATACGCCCACCAGCGGTAAGTATTTTTTGGATGGCCAGGATGTTTCCAAACTTTCCGACGATGAGCTGGCAGATATCAGAAAAAATAAACTGGGATTTGTGTTCCAGTCATTTAATTTATTGCCCCGGACAACGGTTCTCCGCAATGTAGTTCTGCCTTTAATCTATGCCGGTTCTTCAAGCGGGGAGCGGGAAGCGAGAGCGAAGGCGGCTCTTGAAAATGCCGGATTGAACGAGTCGCATTTTCATCATCATTCCAATCAGCTCTCGGGCGGGCAGATGCAGCGTGTCGCGATTGCCAGGGCGCTTGTTAATGACCCCTCTTTAATTCTCGCCGACGAGCCGACGGGCAACCTCGATACTCAAACCGGGGAAATTGTGCTTTCAACATTTCAGGGGCTGAACGAGAAACAGCATCGCACAATAATTCTTATCACGCACGAGCGTTATGTCGCGGAACACGCAGACCGCATTATTACCATCCGTGACGGAGAGATAGTGGAAGACGAAAAAAACAGGAATAAAAGAAAAATAAATAGCATTGCTTAATCAACATGATTATTTCCGACTTATTTAAAGAGACATCCGCGGCCCTTTTAGTGAATAAAGCGCGGACCGGCCTGACTATGCTCGGTATCATAATCGGCATCGGTTCGGTCATCGCTATGGTTTCCATCGGGCAAGGTGTGCAAGGTACCATTGAATCAAGCATCCAATCGCTTGGATCTAATTTGATAATCGTTATGCCCGGCGCTCAGCGCGGCGCCGGGGTTCAGGTAAGCTCAGGCCGTGGCAGTTCCCAGACCCTTACGCTAGCGGATGCTGATGCGGTTCAGCAGCAAATTTTACTTGCTCAAGCCGTCGCGCCGGAGGTTAGCGGCCGTTACCAGATTACTGCGCGGGGAACCAATACCAACACCCAGGTGATAGGAACGGCAGCAGCTTATTCCGTAGTGAGGAACGTTGAGATTGACACGGGGTCATTTATTGACGACCAGCAAGTTAGAAGCCTTTCTAAGGTAGCGGTGCTCGGGCCAACTGCCCGAGATGACCTTTTTGGGCAAGACGTAGATCCTACCGGCCAGACAATACGGATAAAGGGAGTTATCTTTAAGGTTGTTGGTGTTACTAAGGCAAAGGGCGGAAGTGGTTTTAGCAACCCCGATGATGTAATTTATGTTCCAATTTCTACCGCCCAGCGTTTTCTGACCGGCCATGAATATGTGAGCGACATTAATGTTCAAGCGGTTGACCAGCAGTCAATGACGGACACGCAGGCGCAGATTACCAGTCTTTTGCTTGACCGGCATCATATATCAGACCCGACTCTTGCCGATTTCAGCACGCTCAACCAGGCAGATATTATTGCGACCGCCTCTTCAATTACCGATACTCTTACAATATTCCTGGGCGCTGTAGCCGGTATTTCTCTTATTGTTGGCGGCATCGGTATAATGAATATGATGCTTACGACTGTAACCGAAAGGACAAGGGAGATAGGGTTGCGCAAAGCCATAGGCGCAAAGAGCAGAGATATAAACCTTCAATTTCTGGCGGAAGCGGTGATGTTAACTTTTACCGGAGGCATTATCGGCGTTATTCTGGGATGGGTTTTGAGCTTGCTTGTCTCGCGATTCGGGGGAATCGCGACTTCCATTTCATTATTTTCAATTTTATTGGCATTCGGCGTATCCGCCGCTATCGGAATTGGTTTCGGCTACTACCCTGCGCGACGCGCGGCTGGGCTAAATCCTATTGAAGCGCTTCGATATGAATAACCTCACATGATTCAAGTTAAAAATCTTACAAAAAGGTTTGATGATTTTATGGCGGTGGATAATGTCTCCTTTTCCATTCCTGACGGCGAGATTTTTGCATTTCTTGGTCCTAACGGCGCCGGGAAAACTACGACAATCAGGATGCTCACCACACTTTTGCACCCCACTTCCGGCGAGATGCGATTGAACGGCCACAATCCGGTTACTGACCAAAATGAAGCGCGCCGCTCATTCGGCATCGTATTTCAGGACCCAAGTTTGGATGAGGAACTTACGGCTTATGAGAATATGGAGTTTCACGGCGTATTGTATAAGGTGCCGAAGGATATCCGTCGGGGACGGATTGGACAGTTATTGCGATTCGTGGAACTTTGGGACCGGAAGGATGATTTGGTGAAACATTTTTCGGGCGGCATGAAACGGCGGCTTGAAATTGCCCGCGGACTCGTGCACCATCCCAAAATTCTTTTTCTTGACGAACCGACGCTCGGCCTTGATCCTCAAACGAGGGACCACATTTGGAGCTATATCAAAAATCTGAACCAAGAGGAGCAAATGACGGTCTTTTTTACCACCCACTATATGGAAGAGGCCGATCGCGTTGCCCAACGGATTGCGATTATTGACGGCGGGAAAATCGTCGCCCAGGGTTCGCCGCAAGAACTAAAACGCCAAACTAAAACCTCATCTTTAGAAGATGCGTTCCTTGCGCTTACCGGCCGCGCCATTCGGGAAGAAGAGGTCGGCGCAATTGACCATTTGCGCATGCATCGCAGGATGCGGCATAGATAATAAATATTATGAGCACTATCTATATTCTTTGGTTAAGACAATTAAAACGTTATTTCCGGTCCAAGGCGAGGATAATCGGTTCGATTGGCCAGCCCCTTCTTTTCCTTTTGGCTTTAGGATTTGGTTTCGGCCCGATATTTCAGCGCGCCGGCGGGGGAAATTATATTCAGTTTCTGGCGCCCGGTATTATCGCGATGAGCATTCTTTTTACCGCGTTATTTTCCGGCATTGAGATTATCTGGGACAGACAATTTGGCTTCTTGAAAGAAACCCTTGTTGCTCCCGTACCCCGTCTTTATATTATGATTGGAAGAACCCTCGGAGGCACAACGGTTGCCTCGCTTCAGGGGATTATCGTGTTTTTGATTTCTTTCCTTGTTGGATTTCGACTGGTAAGCGCCGCCCTTTTACCCGCCGCCTTTCTGTTCATTGTGCTTATCGGGCTTCTTTTCACTGCACTGGGGACAACCATCGCGTCTTTGCTTGATGATATGCAAGGATTCCAGCTTATCATGAACTTCCTCGTAATGCCGATTTTTTTCCTTTCCGGCGCTCTCTTTCCTCTCGAGGGATTGCCGAAGGGGTTGGTTGCGGTGGCCAGCGTTGACCCGCTTTCCTACGGCGTGGATGGGCTTCGGGGGACTTTGGCAAACGGTGTTCATTTCGGACTTACTATGGACTTTCTTGTATTGGGCGTGATTGTGGCCGCTCTGCTTGTTGTTGGAGGATATTTATTTTCAAAAATACAAGTATAAAAATGTTATGAATCCCGCTAGAGATGGCTTGGGTTAATAACACGAGCCAATCATAACGGGAATCTCTAACGGGATGAAAAAATCATTAATTATAGCAGTTGCGATAGCGGTAGTTTTCGGAGGAACCGGTTTTTACGGAGGCATGAAATATGCCCAAAGCAAAACCCCGCAGAGAACCGGGCAGGGGAATTTCCAGCGTAACGGCACGGCCAACATAGGAGGATTAAGGGGAAATGGGTCCGGAGGTTTTACTGTTGGCGATATTATCGCTAAAGACAGCAACAGTATCACCGTCAAATTGAATGATGGCGGGTCAAAAATTGTGTTCTATTCGGGCACAACCGAAGTTGATAAATTCGCGAAAGGAACAGCAGGAGATTTACAGATCGGCGAATCGGTTACCGTCAGCGGGCAGGTAAATCAGGATGGGAGCTTAACCGCCCAAACGATTCAAATCAGACCGGCAAAACTAGCGCCGCCGCCAGCTGGTCAATAAAGAGAGATCAGATTCAGAAAAGTTTCATAAATTGAAAATCGCCCCATTTCGGCGGTTTTCAATTGCACGTTTTGCGCTAAAAACTGGTATAATTGATAATATGACGAAATTTCCGGAAGGTTTTTTTTGGGGCAGCGCGACTTCCGCCTATCAAGTTGAAGGCGGGATAGAAAATAACGATTGGGCATCCCACTGCCGAGATTGCCAGGCCTTTGGCTGTAAGTCCCATAAAACACCTTTGCCCTGCGCCGGCCGCGCGTGCGACCATTACAACCTTTACGAAAAGGATTTTGGCATTGCCAAATCGCTGAGCCAAAATGCCCATCGATTTTCAATTGAATGGGCGCGGATTGAGCCGGAGGAAGGGAAATTTGACGAAACCGAGATCGAACATTATCGCAAAGTGCTGAAAGCTCTGCAGGAACGGGGGATAGAACCATTTATAACGCTTTGGCACTTTACTTTGCCTGTTTGGTTTGCACACATGGGCGGCTTTGAAAACCCGAAATCCCCAGATTTTTTTTCCCGATATTGCGAATATGTCGTCAAAAATCTCGGGCAGGGGAGCGGAGCTCCCAAATTTTGGATAACCATGAATGAACCGTCGGTTCATGCTCAAATGGGCTACTATCCTTTAAAAATGGGAGGCCTTGGAAGAAGTTGGCCGCCTTTTAAGAAAAACATTTTCGCCTTTTTTAGAGTGATAAGTCGGATGGCAACGTCGCACAATATTAGCTATCAAAAAATCAAATCCATACAACCGGATGGATTTGTCGGAATTGCCACGCATAATGTAAATTTTGAATCCAACCGGAACCCTTTCAATTATCTCTTGGTCAAATTTTTGATTTGGCTCCAGAACCACAGATTTTTGCGAAAAATTGAGGACAGGCAGGACTTTATCGGACTTAATTATTACTTTTACAAGAAATTCGGCGATAAAAAACAGTATGAAAAATCAGATCTTGGTTGGGACATTTATCCGAAAGGAATTTATAATGTGCTGATGGAGCTGAAACAATATCACAAGCCGGTTTATGTTACCGAAAACGGAATTGCCGATGCTAAAGACACGAAACGCGCCAAATTTATCAGAGAACACCTCTATTGGGTAAAACGCGCGATTGATGATAAGATGGATATAAGGGGCTATTTTTACTGGTCCCTTTTAGATAATTATGAGTGGGCCGATGGATTTAAGCCAAGATTCGGCTTGGTTGAAGTGGATTACGAGACAATGGAGCGCAGGATCAGGCCATCGGCTTACGAATATAAAAGAATTTGTGAGGCAAATTCTTTGTGAATTTCTAATTCCAAATTACTGATTTCTAATAAACCCCGTTACATTTATCCAGATTTAACTTCGACTGCTATCCTATTACGTAAAAGTGTAACGGGGTAAATGCCCAATGCCTAATTCTCAATTTAAATTCAGCATTAGAAATTAGGAATTAGACATTAGAAATTTTTAGTTATGCTCTGGATTTATTTAGCTCTAATTGCTTACTTTTTGGACGCCATTGTTTTTGCTTTTGATAAGTTTCTGCTTATGGCGCCCCTGCCGCAAACTCTTCCCTACGCTTTCTACGCCACGATCCTGTCCGTTTTGGTCGTTGTACTTTTGCCTTTCGGGGTTCATCTGCCGCCCGACCCATTTTATCTGATCGTAGCGTTTTCGTCGGGACTTTTTTTCTTCCTTGCCCTGATTTATTTCTACAAGGTCATTAAGGCCATTGATGTTCTTGAGGCCACGCCAGCCGTAGGCGCCATCGCCGCCTTGGCGACTTTTTTCTTGGGTATATTTGTCTTACATGAGCATCTTACTAGTATTCAGTTTGTCGCATTTTGTCTTCTGGTTGCGGGTACATTTATAATGTCCTATTTCCACTTAAGGACCCGCATTATTATTTTTATGCTTCTTGCCGGAATATTTTTCGGGGTTTCATCCGTTGCTCTGAAATATATTTTTAACCTCTCTTCTTTTATTGACGGTCTTTTTTGGAGTCGCCTGGGTTCGGTCATCAGCGCTTTGGCGGTTCTTGTTTATTCCCCCGCCCGACGGCAAATCTTAAATTCTTTCGGTGCCGCACCTACCGGTTCCAAGTTTCTATTCGGCCTCAATAAAATCCTTGCCGCCGCCGGTTTTCTTGTTCTTTACTATGCCATTAAATTAGGCAGCGTTGTTTTCGTGAATGCCCTTCAGGGCTTGCAATATGTGTTCATACTTATAATCGGGATATTTGTGGCCAAAAAGCTGCCTATGCTTTTTGAACGGCATCTTCACGAAAAACTGGCCAGAAAAGTTATAGCCACAATCCTTATCGTTGTTGGCTTCTTTTTCTTGGTATTTTAATCCCCACACTCATGCATGAGTGTGGGGATTAACGCCCCTTATTAATGCGAATGCGAAAGCTCTATAAATTCCTGTTCATTGTCGGCATAGTCGTTTTAATCCTTTTTTCATTTTCATTCAGAAAGATGCCGGCACAACTGACGTACGGTGTTTCTTTTAGCAAGTTCCATTCCGATGAACTGGGCCTGGACTGGAAGAAAACTTTTCTGGCGCTGCTTGACGACTTGAAAGTTCGCAATTTCCGATTATCGGCTCATTGGCCGAATACTGAACCGGCAGACGGGAAATTTAATTTTTCGGAGCTTGATTTTCAAATCCAGGAAGCGCAAAAACGTAGCGCTTCAGTGATTTTGGCCGTAGGCCGTCGCCTGCCCGGCTGGCCGGAATGCCACGTGCCCGACTGGGCTTCAAAATTAAGTCCCGATGAGCGCAATCAGAAATTACTGCAGTACATTGAAGCCGTAGTCAATCACTATAAAGGTTTTAACAATATAAAATACTGGCAGATTGAAAACGAACCATACTTTACTGCTTTCAGCCGTGCCGATTGCGGGTCTTTTGATGAGAATTTTTTGAAGGAAGAAGTCGCACTGGTGCGCCAATTGGACCCGACTCGGCCCATCTTATTAACCGACAGCGGCGAGTGGGGGCTTTGGTATAAAGCATATAAAAATGGGGACGCTTTCGGGACGACTATGTATCTGTATGTTTACTTCAAGCAAGGCGGCATAAGCGAGCCGATCAGATATCCTCTTATACCGGCGTTTTACAGGATCAAGCAAAATATTATCGGAACCATATTAGGCAAAAAGCCGTCTTTAGTTATTGAGCTTCCGGCCGAACCGTGGCTTTTGCAGCCGATAGTAGATACACCGCTCAATCTCCAGCTGGAACGTATGGGGCTGGACAAATTTAACGAGATGATCAAATTTTCAAGCAAGACCGGCTTTGACACTTTTTATCTTTGGGGCGCCGAGTGGTGGTATTGGATGCGTGACCATGGCCATCCAGAGTTTTGGGAGCACGCCCGAGAGCTTTTTAAATAATGCACACCTTGAATTTTAACCCGATTTTTGCTAAATTGTTTAATATATGAGCAACAAAAATAACAAATTTTTAAGATTTATCAGGAAACACTTCTTTTTATCAATTGTGGTTTTAAGCTTTGTAGTTTCCGCCGTTGTCGGCGGGGTTTTTGGGTATTACGGGGCAACGTTTTTTAACCAGGGCGCGACGCCGTTGATACAGCACCTTACGGGAACTAAAAGCGATACCTACCAGCCGGTTACTGACGAAGAGTCCAAAGTTGTAAACGCGGTAAAACAGGCATCGCTTGCGGTTGTCAGTATTGTTGCCACAAAAGATTTAACTATTGTGGAGCGTCAGGGCATTTATAATCCCTTTGAAGAATTCTGCAAAGATCCATTTTTCAAACAATTTTTGGGCAACCAGTGCGATATTCAATCCCAGCCGCCCCAGACTCGAACGGAAAAACAACAAGTCGCGGCCGGCTCCGGTTTTATCATTAATTCAAACGGACTGATCCTGACGAATAAGCATGTTGTAAACATCAGCGGCGCCAACTATACCGTTATTACCAGCGACGGTAAAAAATATTCTGCCCAGGTGTTAGCAAGAGACCCTGTGCAAGATTTAGCCGTTGTGAGAATCAACGCCTCCGGTTTGTCGGCATTGACCGTGGGCGATTCCAGCAACTTGCAAATTGGCCAGACAGTAATTGCCATCGGCAATGCTCTCGGTCAGTTTTCAAACACGGTTTCCAAGGGGGTCATTTCAGGTCTTTCGAGGTCCATTACGGCTTCGGAAGGTAGCGGTTCTTCGGAAACATTAAATCAGGTTATTCAGACCGACGCCGCAATTAACCCGGGTAATTCGGGTGGGCCGCTCTTAAATCTTGCCGGGCAAGTGATCGGCGTGAATACGGCCATTGTGCAAGGAGCGCAGAATATCGGGTTTGCCATTCCAATTAATCAGGCGAAAAAAGATATCAGTCAGGTGGAAACCACTGGGAAAATAAGCTATTCCTATTTGGGCATCCGCTATGTTTTAGTCACCGACGACATAAAACAGAAGAATAATTTATCCGTGAACTACGGAGCCCTAGTGGTGCACGGAAGCGGCGCAGGTGATGTGGCTGTCGCCCCGAATTCACCTGCGGATAAGGCAGGGATTAAGGAAGGCGATATTATTTTGGAGATAGACGGAAAAAAGATTGACCAAAATAACGATTTAGCCAAAGCAACCCAGTCCCATAACGTAGGAGATACGGTTACGCTGAAAATATTGAGCGGGGGCCAGGAAAAAACAGTTCAGGTTACTTTGACAGAGCGGCCGTTGTAGGCCGGATTGACCCTGTTAAATCCCGCAAAGCGGGAACTCTGAAAGAGTTATTTGACGGGGTTGACTGACTGGCGCGGTTGTAGTAAGAAGAGGGCATGAAATCGGGAAGGGGAATGGTGGAAATTTTTGGCAAGTGCTCCCGTCTGTTAAATAAGATTGCCCTGAACATGGAGGACGGTTTTTTCTCTCTGTTGTGCGCTAAAGAATCCGACAAATTGTTGTCGGAGTTTGTTTTTTTCTTGAAGGGAGAAGAGCGCACAGGTTATATCGCACAATCAGGGGTTTTGCGACAACCTGTTGTCGCAAAACCCGGCAACTTTGTGCAACGTGAGCACCACGTCGCACAAACGGGGATTTTACAACATCAAGATATCGTAAAATCCGATGATATTGTGCAACACGAATATCGTGTCGCACAATATCATCTACAATTAACCTCCCAAATTAAAAATATTTTAAATCTGCTGGACATTCTGAAGCATCTCGGTTTGGCAAAACTACCCACTTCCCTACTCCTGGAAAAAAACCTGCTTTTGCTGAAACTGTCGGTTTTGAACGCTTGCCAACAAATAGCACGGCCCTTAACCGAAACAGAGAAGCCCATTGCTTTAAAGATAAGAAAAACCAATTTGCGCCGCTTGCCGAAATTAGATCCGCCCAAACTGGGCCGGACTCATCAGGAGGTCTCGGAGTTCATCAAAGGCAAAGAGCGGACTCAAAATCTGGAAGTATTCAACCGGTTCAGCCATATTGGCCGCCGGACCTTAAAAAAGAAACTTAGCGATCTGATAAGGGCGAATGTAATAAAAAGGATTACCGACGGCAAAAAAGTCTTTTATACGCCCGGTGACACGAATAGTCATAGCTAGAAAAGCAGCACGAAATAATCGTAGCCAGAAATCAGACAGGAATCAGAAATCTGATAAAACATCGAGCATTTAATATATAGGGCGATCACGCCCCTTATATCATTCTGATGCGGTCGCATCAGAATGATATGCTCTGATTTATGAAAGAAACAGCAAGAAATAAAAACTCCGCTACGTTCAAGATTTTTAAGGCGATTAAATTTATTTTGAATGAAGGCAAGGATATTTGGCGCGATTCAGCTCCAGCTTTTAGCGCCTTAATGTCAAGGAAGACCCTTGGCCAGGTTTTGTCTGCCATGCCTGGCAATCCTTATGGCGAGTCAAAATATCGGCCGAATTATTCTCTGGCCCTTAACAGGTTAAAAAAGAAAGATTTAATAAAATTTTCTGATAATAACTTATTTACTTTGACGGAGAGAGGAAAGGAGGTTTTGTTAAAATTCGATATGGACGATATAAAACTGGCTGATTTTGACGCTCAAAAATGGGATAACATCTGGAGGGTGTTGATTTTTGACATTCCCGAACCTGCTCGGGCCATCCGGAATCTTTTTCGGGCCAAGTTACAGGAACTTGGATTTTATACCTTGCAAAAAAGCGTATACGTCACACCGCGGCCGTGTGAAAAGGAAATGATGGAATTAGCCAGGATGCTGAAGATAGGCGATAAAGTTTTAGTACTGGAGGCTAAAAAATTAGGCCAAAGAGAGCTTATAGTAAGGGATTTTTTCAATCTTTTTTAATTATATCATTCTGATGCGACCGCATCAGAATGATATGGAGAGTGGATAAGATGTGGATAAGAGGCGTTGACGCAGAAATTGATCTGGGATAAGGTGGGTTTTAATCTAAATCGCTCCGACCGGCAAGCCGGTCGGAGATTCACTAATTTTTAGTTGAATGCTAGAATAGTTAGAGCTGAAATGGAAACATCTTCTGACCCCGCGGGGGTCAAAAAAATTAATTGGCGGCAGTTCGGTAGACACTGGATTGTCGTTTTTATTTTGGCCATTTTAGCCGCGTTTGTTATTTGGGGCATGCTCAATGCCAGCCCCTGGCTGAAAAAGTTGCAGGATTGGCGGGCGGCGCGGGCTTTGCAGAATCAGCTGGAAGAGCTTTACCGCAACGACAAATACGGCGGCAAGACCCCCGAAGAGACATTTGATATGTTCATCGCGGCGCTGGAAAAAGGCGACGTTGAGCTGGCAAGCAAGTATTTTGTGATAGAAAAACAGGAGAGTTGGTTAAGATCCCTGCAGACAATAAAGGAGCACAATATGCTCGGTGAAATGCTTGATGAAATGAGGCTCGCGAGGGACAATTCGACTAAAAAAGTAGAAGGTGCAACAGCCAAGTTTTCCTATAGTCTAGAGATCAAAGAAACGAAATGGTTAACTCTCCCAGATGGGAGCAAAAGCAAGTTTCCTCCGGGTAAATATGGAGCAGATATAATATTTGAGAACTTTTTTAGCAAGTGGAAAATTTCCGAACTATGATGACAAAATCCAAAGTTTTGCTAGCGCTTGGAGGGGCACTTATCGGAGGTGCCCTTTTTGTTTCCGCCAACTTTGCCAGAAGCTATGATCGGCAAAATACCCACCCGGCGCTAACTGATGAGGCGGTTGACTTTTATAATTTATCTTTCCCGGGTAAGCGGCTGACCGAAGACGACAAAAAATGGCTGATAAAAGGCGCAATTGATGAGGATACCCCACCAAGATGGTTTAACCATTTTTACGACCCGGTTTATAACCAAGGATGGCTTGGTTATACATCATCCAAAGTTTGGGCCTATAGTTCGGAAAAACAGGTAGCATTTATGGGCGGAAAATCTCAAACCGCTGGCTTCGCCCAGTTTTTTATTAACAATGAACTTTCGGCTGATGACTACTCATATCAACGGGCGCTTTACGATTATGCCGTTGGTGACAGAAAAAGAGCGATAATTGCGATGGGCCACATTATGCATCTATTGGAGGATGCTAATGTGCCGGAACATACAAGAAATGATACCCACTTGCCGTGGGCCGGGACGGAAAGTCCGTATGAGCAAGAGATGGCGAAATGGAGCCCTGCCAATCTTGATATTGCGAGCAAAATTTTTGCAGGTGGCATTAGGCCGGTTTTGTTAAACGAACTAGGGGACTATTTTGATAAAATCGCGAGATATTCAAACGGCTATTTCTTTAGCGAAGATACGATTCTAATTAATAAGTACAATTTGCCCAAAAAGATTTCGGAAAAAGTTTTCATGGAGGATGGCAGAAATTATAGTTTCGCAATGGGATTCGACAAAGACAGAACTTTATTTCCCCTTTTTAAGATAAAAACCGTTTCTGATTGGCGGAATTTGGTGACGGAAACCAGCCTTACCATAAAAAGCGATTTAGTATTAGACAGTTACTGGTCCCGACTATCAAAAGATTTCGTCCCTCTGGGCGCGGGGGCGTTGAGGTTGTTTTTGGAGCAGGCGGAAAAGGTGAAAAAAGAATACCCCAAAAATCAACAGATTGTTCTGGAACCAAGCCCATTCAGCGGAATTTTGGGGCTTTTAGGCATTTCGGGCCAAAACGGGCAACAGTTGGCATTTGATCCGACGCTTATTGATTCTATTTTAGAGGGGTCGGTGATAGCTACGAATGATGTCGGCACGCCCCCGACACCATACCCGACATCATTGCCGACACCATCCGCGACACCATTGACATCATTGACACTATTCCCGACACCATCCGCGACACCATTGCCTTCCGCGACTCTAACCCCTTCCTCCAATTCATCCCCAGCCAAATTAGGGGGCAGTTCTGATGGCAATAACTCTAGTGGTGGTGGCAGTGGTGGCGGCTCTGGCGGCGGCGGTAGCCAAAATAGTGCTTCTTCCGGTTCTTCGCCTACTCCTTCGCCTAGTGCAACTCCATCCCCCACACCCTCTCAAACGCCAACACCAACTCCAACACCCACGCCTACACCTACTCCCACGCCTTTGCCTTCCCCGACACCCAGCCCATCGGTCACTCCGACACCTTCCCCTTCGCCTACATCTACCCCCGAGCCGGTACCACCGGGGACTGAGGTTGTTATTAATGAAGGTAATTGACCAGCAAAACGGACTAAATTTGATTAATTTTATTGATATTAGTGTTCTTTAAAATCCTTAGGATAAGCGGAAAAATGTCATATTCGCGATTATTGAAACGGAAAGAAAGTTCTGCAAGATAAATTGGGAAAAACTTTTTATGCACCCCGCGATATTGATAAAGCCAGTGTTTGGCATAACTCCAGAACCCCTCAATGCCGTTAATATGATCTCTACCTTTCGGCCTCCCATCTTCTTTTTTAATGATAACATGATTGCCGCGAAGGCGCAGCGATCCATAGGCGTGCCAATCATCGGTATAGTAAAGGCTGCCCGGTTCGGTATATTCTTGAATAAGCGGAA
>Ga0315280_10004383_pt1 | contig 20880 bp, 20 predicted proteins | sample YL17G06_40_MG_FD_203697 | JGI IMG/M metagenome (GOLD analysis project Ga0315280, IMG submission 203697) | Sediment microbial communities from Yellowstone Lake, YNP, Wyoming, USA - YL17G06_40 | ecosystem: Environmental > Aquatic > Freshwater > Lake > Sediment | place: USA: Wyoming | collected...
ATACTTTGTATCCGCGCACTGTCATGCTGCAGCGGCTGGATATGACCGTACTTCTCTTGGTTGTCGTGCTCGTATGCGTTCTTTCGAGCCTGCTTGGAATTTGGCGCGCATTGAAGGTTGACCCATCAACGGCATTAGGTGGCGGCGGAGGCTAAGCCAGTGGAAGCGGTGCACGTCGAAAACCTCTCCAAGATTTACCGTCGCGGCGACACAACCACCGTTGCCCTTTCCGATGTTGATCTGAATGTCGACAGAGGCGAGCTTGTGGCCGTGCTGGGTCCAAGCGGCTCAGGGAAGACCACCTTGCTAACCTGCGTCTGCTGCATCAGTGAGCCCACGGAAGGCCTGATCGAAATCGATGGTATCCGCGTTTATGAAAATGGCTGGACAGGCGTCGAAGTTCGCGCCATGCGCCGGCAAAAGATGGGAGTAATCTTTCAGGCCTACAATTTGCTTCCGTTTCTCACAGTCCTGGAAAACGTGGAGCTCATCTTGACGCTCAACGGATTCAGCCGGCACGAGTCGCTCGACAAAGCAATGTGGTTGCTGGACTACCTTGAAATCGCTCATCGCTGGCACCATTACCCGACTGAAATCTCGGGCGGCGAACAACAGCGGGTGGCTATCGCACGTGCTCTCGCTAACGACCCGGCGGTTCTGCTTGCGGACGAGCCTACGGCAGCTCTCGATACCGAGAGAGGCAAGAGCGTCATGACATTGCTTCGCCGCCTGAGCCGGGAGAAGAATACAGCCGTCATTGTGGTAACGCATGATAAGCGAATGGTGGAAGGCTTCGACCGAATCTACCAAATCGCAGACGGTCAAATAAGAAACGGAAACAATTCTCACGATGTGGATATCCCTAGCTCCTTGCATCTTTAGTATGCAGCAAGTAGCGCAGGCCTGCTTTGAAGGTCTGCGGCTTCTTCCCTCAGAGGCGGGTGCCCCTCTTCAGTGGCAAGCGGGTAGCCACGATCAGCCCTTTCCTGACCGTGGATTTTTGTTGATGGGAGAAGCCCACTTGCTTGCTGATGAGGTCGATGTCAGACAAGAGCGTTGATATTGCCTTCAGTAGGCTTTTTTGATCGCCGCTATAGTCCAACCGGGCATCTTGATCGTTTGGCCCAAATCCAGCTTGATTGTGAAGGTGCTGAGGTCAATGCTGGTCTCGATGTTGTCTTCAACGATGACGGGTGCAACGTCGAGGATTTTACCTTTCATCTCGTTTCCGAGAACACAATCAGCACCTAGAGTTCCGCGAATTCTGCCATCAAGCGTCATATTCCTCCTTACGCGCGTACCGTTCACCTACACCGACGCCCCCAATCCTCAATTTTCCCAAGTGTAACACAAAATGAAGGCCAACGGCGAAGAAAAAGCGATAGGCGCCGGAGCAAGCCTGTAGCGCAGACCCGTCTTTGGGTCCGCGGCTTCTTCCCTCAGAGGCGGGGGTTCTCATCGGCCGGCCGTCGCACGCGATCAATCTCGGGCCCGCATCGGCTCTCTGCTTCGTCTGCCTCCGCCCCCCTTCAGTGACAAGTGACGAGCAAAGCGAGGGCGGCTCAAAACTCGCAGTTGCCCACGTGTATCCTTCGCACACGCAATCTTATATCACGATTAACCCTGCGCGCCCCGGGGTCCTCGCCTCTTCCGCTCTCATGGTGATTCCTGCGGGGTTTTGCCCTTTGCCTTCGCTTTTTGCCCTCCGTGTCTCTGGGTCTTTGTGGTGATGCAGAAGTTACGCCGCAAGTTGTGGGAGGCGAGTTCCCTGTTGCCGGTTCGCTTTAAGGCGGAACTACACGGATCCCGGGCCCCGACCCGCCGGCCAAAGCGCTCCGTCGCCAAAGCTCTGGAGTATCGGCGACCTCTGGCCGGCACGCCGAATCCCCCAACTCGATGCAATCGCCCCTCAACGCAGTGCCAGCTTCCTGGCGAGCGACAGCAGAACCTCCCGGTCGGACTCCGCGATCGCGCTGATCAGGTTCCTGATCTTCAGCAGGAAGTGCGCGTCCACTCCCGCTTTGCTTTCCTCCTGCGCCAACGCCTCGAGGCTCAACCCCGGGGTCAGGTGGGGCGTGGGAGGCGGTTCGTCTCCCTCATAAAAGAGCTGGTACAAGGGCACGCCGAGGGCGGCCGCGAACTTTTCCAGAGTCTCCAGCGAGGGAATGGTGTGCCCGTTCTCCACGCGCGAGGTGTAGCAACGCAACAGGCCGGTCACGCGTTCGATATCTCCCTGCGAGAGTCCCTTCTGCGTGCGCAGCGTACGGATTCGTTCACCAATGGGCATGACGGTTTTCTCCTTCTGAGTGGTTTGGTGCTTCTCGGGCGATACGGTTTTCTTCCCTTGCCTCTTTGGCTTCGAGATCATTGTTCACCCCCGATTTTGCAGCGGCTGCCGTGCACATCCGCCGCCGGCAAGAACTGTAGCCGAAGAAAGCAGGGCGGAGCCCCTCTCTGACTCCGCCCTGCGGCCCGCCTCTCGGTATTGCCACTACCGCCTTCCGACGTTCGAGACGGGCAACCTAGCACACTGCTAATCTGCAATCGTGAATTTGCGATTTTCGCTTGCCGATTTTGGATTCGCGGTTTTGGATTTTCGATCTGCAATCTCCAATCTTGAATTCGCGATTTGCGATTTCCACACTGTAGCGGCGGTCGGCGCCTGCCCTGACGCAGGAAGGGACCGCCGGTGCGTTGTGGCGATTCCGAATTGCCATCTTGGAGTGCGGCGGCTCTGCCGCCGCTTCTGCAAAGCGGGAGCGAGCTCCCGCACTCCAAATGTGGGGCGGGCCGTCCTCCCACGCGACCCGCCCCTGGGCGCTGTCTGCTCAGTGGCAGAGAAAGCAGGGCGGAGCCCCTCTCGACTCCGCCCTGCGGCCCGCCCCTGATATCAGCCACAACCATGCCGCAGGCTTGAAGCGGGCAACCTAACTTCGCCGATGATCGGCAATCGGCGATTGCCAATTTTGAATTTCCGATTTGCGATTCGCGATCCTGGATTTTCGATCTGCCATCTCAAATCTTGAATTGCCAATTCCCGACTCTCTAGCGCCCGCCTATGTTCGCCGATCATTCCCCTCACCCCCTGACCCTCTCCCTCGGAGGGAGAGGGCCAGGGTGAGGGTCGCCACTGTCCGCACGTCTCCGCGGAACGTCTCGGTATCCGTGTTTGTGATGAAGACATGGACCAAAGCGTGTAGATCCTCCTCGCTGACACCTGCCTCCAGGTAGTTCCTGGCCGGAAGCTAGACGCACAATGTTCATACGCTGAGGGTAATTCGAGTGTCAGTCCAGAACTGCTCACGCATTTGTTCAAAATTGCTCAGGCCAGTTAATGGGCGGAAACGCCCCCGCAGGGCGTCCCCACCTCCCTAGCGGCGGACTATGACCGCCAATCATCCGTCGCTCACAGAGCGGCACTACACCCTTGGCTCCCCTCGCCGGTCCCAGCCTACGGCACCGGCGCTACAGTCGGTCGGGGGCGCCGCGCTCGAAGCAGTAATCGAGAATCTTGACGGCCAGCGTCTTGGGGGCATCGCTCGCCGGCGGCTCAAGGACGCGCACGACCTCACCGTGACAGACCACCACCGCGCCGTCTTCTCCCCCCACTTCCGCCGGCAGCGCAAAGCGCATCTCGATGGGTACATCCGCGCTGACCGGCTCCGGCCCTCGCAAGAGCACGCCCGAGCGGCTGATGTTTTCGACTTGGCCTTCCAGCCAAGCGATATCATCCAGAGACCGGTATTGAATCGGCATGGCGATGGCAAAGCGCTGGGCGCGCCGTGCGCCGTTCATGCTCATTTCCACCCAGCGCTTGCTCATCGCTCCCCAGTCCGCCGGTTGTGCCCACGGCCGGCGGGTGGGACTCTCCACTCTAGGATTCGCGCATTAGCGTCGCTTGAGGATAGCAACGGCCCGAAAAACGCCAATGGCCCAGGGGTATGGCGGGTATGGCACGAAGGTGCCAGAAAGGCGGAGAAGAGGAGTCAGGAGTCAGAAGTCAGGAGAAAGAACCCGTCAGCTGACGGGCCGGGGACCCGGGGGCTGGGGACTGGGGACGCGTAACCGAAATTGGTGGCACACCCGAGTGGGGGGCCATGTCATGCTGAGTCCGTCAGACGACGGACGAAGCATCTCTGCATTCCCAGCATTAACTACGGCGATTCTTCGCTGCGCTCAGAATGACATAGCGGCGAATGTGTGACTTTACTTCGTCACACGACACTAGCAGCCGGGGCTAAACGTCCGTGAGGTGGTGGTTGACGGCGAAGAGGGCCAGCTCCAGGCGGTTGGAGACGCCCAGTTTGTCGAAGATGTTGGTGAGGTGATGTTTGACCGTCTGCTCGCTGATGGAGAACTTCTGCGCGATGTCTTTGTTGGTGTAGCCGGCCACGATCGTGGAGACGATTTCGAGTTCGCGCGGGGTGAGGCCGAATGTCTTCTTGCGCTCTTCGCCCGCGGCGGGGGCCATTAGGTCGCGCAGCGTGGCCACGAGGTCGGAGACGCTCTCGTGGCCCACCCAGTATTGGCCCGCCATCACGCTGCGAATGCTCTTGAGCAGCAGTTGGGTGGCGGATTCTTTCAGCACGATGCCGCGCGCGCCGAGCTGCAACGCCTCGACGATCTGCGCGCGCTCGATGGCGGCGGTGAGCAGGACGGTGCGCACGGGAGTGGAGGATCGGGCGAGCTCCGCCAGCGCCTCCAGGCCCGGCACACGCGGCATACACGGGTTCCCCTTCCCCGTGGGCACCCCATAATCTCACTCCCGCTCAGCGCCAGCGACCTGATTATCCCGGGCCGTCGCGTCAGCCTCGACCCAGGCAGTGGCGACCTTGGAAGCGATTGATGGGTCTAGGCTTATAACAAACCCATCAATCTGCCAAGAGACATAATGTCGCGGGATTGAAACGGTACATCGTATCCCCCTGCGAGCCGAGACGGTAATCCAAGAAGACGGGAGGAAGCAAGCAGAGGCGGAGGGGGGCGGGGCTCAAGTTGATAGATGATAGGTCATGCAGTGAGACCTCGCTTGTGAGAGTTGGGAAGAGCCAGGTTGAAGCAGAGCTGATAGAGAAAAGCCTTGGCCAGGAACTCAGCCCGACTGGGGAAGGTTCCCAGGTCGAAGATCTCATCTCCGATGGGGCGGTGCACGGTTCCGATCAGCCGCGTGCTTCATGTGAATCAATTGAACCGCGGTTGGAGGACTTACCTCGTCACACTCCAGAGGCGATCTGATCAGGCAGCAATACATACCTGGACTATCCGATTGATTTACCCCACACAACAGTTGGCATTGAGAAACTGCGAGGATCTCACGGTTGTGCTGCAACCACTTGGGCCCTAAGCCCCGGCCGCGCATATGGTTGCGGCTGCGTCGGCGCACGGGGCAGCCGCGAGAAAACTGGGCGTTCGGAATGTCACCTTTCCCATCGCGCCCGCGGCGCCTGCCGCGCGGCACATGAAATCCCGGCGCGAGATCTCAAGTTTGCTCATGGAAGGAACCTCCCCGAAGGGTGGAATCACGGCGGATTCTGACGGTGGCTATCCTATTCCTGGCGGGAAACCCCGGGCAAGGGTGAAATGACGGGCAGGGGCATGGGCACACCACGTCCCTGCCCGTTGGCTTCAGCTCACGATCTTCTTGGCTGTGGCGTCCCAGATTGCCGGCTTCTGGGTGAAGTAAGCCTGGTTCGACATGTGGCAGCCGAGCGCAGCGTCGTGGCCGAAGACCTCGTTCTCCGTGACCGGCTTGCGCGTCCGGACGGAGTTGAAGAAGTTGGCCAGGTGGTCCGACATATCACTGTAGCCCGGCGGCGGAACGAACACTTCTTCGACCTGGCCCACCTTGAATTTCCCGGGCTCGGGACGCGGATGCTCCTTGCGCCAGTTCGCGTAGTACTGGTCGCGCAGCTTTTTCGGCCAGCCGTCGACCGAGTAGTCCTCCGCCTGCTCATAGGGCGCCTGCGGCTTGAAGGTCAGTGTCGAACCCTGGATGGTCATGGTCCCGGTCTTGCCGTAGAAGCCGAAGAACTCACCCACATCGTTGTTATTGTGGTTGCAGCGCAATACGAGCTGGAAGTTCGGGTAGTCATACATCGTCCAGAGCAGATCGGGGAACTCGCGGCCGTCCTTGTAGTGATACAGCCCGCCGCTGGAGAACGCCCGCTGGGCAGGCATGTTGGTGCCGGTGACGAAGTGGATGCCGGAAAGCAGGTGGACGAACAGATCGCCGGCCAAACCGGCGCCGTAATCCTTGTAGCAGCGCCAGCGGAAGAAGCGCACCGCGTCAAAGGGTCGCGAGGGAGCGCCATCCAGCCAGGTCGTCCAGTCGATCGTCTGCTCGCTGGCGTCGGGCGGGATGGGATAGACCCAGGCGCCTGAGTCGGTGTTGCGATCCCACGCCGCCATGATGGTGTCCACCATGCCGAGTTTGCCGGAGTCCCAGATCTCCTTGGCCTTGGCGTAGAGGATGCTGCTTACCCTTTGGCTGCCCACCGTGCACATGCGCTTGTTCTTCTGGATGGCCTCCACCATCGCCAAGCCGTCCTCGACGCTGTGCGACATGGGCTTCTCGCAGTAAACATCCTTACCGGATTCGACGACATCGATCACGGCCTTGCGATGCCAGTGGTCGGGCGTGGCCACGATCACGGCGTCAATGTCTTTGCGGTCGAGGATGCGGCGGTAGTCGCGCGAGGTTTCGATCTCCTTGCCGCGCAGCGCCTCCCTGGCGGCGATGTGGCGGCTGTCATAGAGATCAGCGGCCGCCACGCACTCGACGCCGGGAACCGGGAGCGTGGCAGTGAGCAACGAGCAGCCTTCCACGCCCGTTCCAATGATGCCGAAGCGCACGGTGTCCGACGGCGGCACTGGCCGCAGCGATGCCCAGAGCGTTCGCGGCTCCAGGATCGTCATCCCGCGGCGCGGGACTGCCGCCCCGAGCGCCGCGGCGCCGGCACCCAGCCGCATGAAATCGCGACGAGTCAAAGAGTTTTTTTCCATGAAGATTGTGACCTCCTTCAGAAAGGAATCATGAGGGCCGTGCGACCGCCGTCAAGTCTGCCAGAAATGATGTTGCACGAAAAGCGTTTTGTCGGCCGGCGGACATTTCGCGCAGGAGGGAATCAGGCACAGGAATAGGCAAGTTGGGTTAACATTTCCCGCCATGGATCCACTGCCGTTTGAAGTCCGGCTCGAGCTCGAAGGCTGGAGGCTCTTCTGGGCGTTGCTCGAAGTGGCGGAGAATACTCAGGGAAGTTTTTCCGACATCGCCCGTGAAGTCGTGGCGCGCGTCAGGCGCGAAATGCAGCTCGACGCGCTCTCCACTCATCCCACGGTGGCAGCACTGCGCAAGCTCTTCAAAGCGGCAGGGACCGACCCGACACGCTATCGGCCGTCCTCGGAAGCATTGCTGCGCCGGCTCCTGAAGGGCGAGGAGATGCCCGTCATCAGCCCACTCGTGGACCTGAACAACTGCCTTTCGGCCTGCCTTGCGGTCCCCTGCTGCGTCATGGCTGTAGAAACCCTCTCGCCGCCATTCTTATTTCGCGCGGGTCGGGCTGGCGAAAGCTACGAGTCATTACGCGGGCCTTTCAATCTGGAGGGGAAGCCGCTGCTGCTCGACTCAGCGGGTCCGTGCGACGCCCCCATCACCGGCAGCCAGCGCGTGAAAGTCACACCCGAAACCAAGCGCGCCTGGCTGGTCGTCTATCTCCCCGGGGGCATCGTCTTAGCGGAAGAAGCCGAACGCCACCTTAAGGTATTGCTTTTGGCCGCGCCGATCGTGAATCTGCTCAGAACAGGTGCGGCATGACGTTGCCGCAAGAGTCATCTCAAGCCCAGGCCAGGCGCGCGCTGACGCTTAGTTGACTCGGGTGGTTCTCTTCGCATTTCCCTGTCCATTCCTTGACTTGCTCGCGCGCGGGCCGATAAAATCGATTGTTTGGATGTTGCTCGCCGAAGTGAGCTATCAGTGGCCGTTCGCTTTTACAACACGCTGTCGGGGAAAGTTGAGGATTTCGTTCCCCTTGAGGACAACAAGGTCCGCATGTACACCTGCGGCCTGACGGTCTACGACTACGCTCACATCGGCAACTACCGCACTTTTGTCTTTCAAGACATCCTTAGACGTTACCTGAAATATCGCGGCTACGACGTGTTGCAGGTGATGAACCTGACCGACGTCGACGACAATACCATCCGCGGCGCGAAAGCCGCGGGGATTCCGCTCCGCGAATATACCGACAAGTTCATCAAGGCGTTCGAGGTGGACGGCCAGCTCCTCAATCTGGAAACCCCGGAGATTATCGTCCGTGCCACCGACCACATTGACGACATGGTGAAACTCATCCAGTCACTCGAAGAAAAGGGTTACGCCTACCGGAGTGACGGATCGGTGTACTTCAGCGTGCGCAGTTTTCCCGAGTACGGCAAGCTGGCGCAGATCGATTTGTCGGGTATTCGTCCGGGCGCACGTGTGGACTCCGACAAGTACGACAAGTCGGATCCCCGCGACTTCGTGCTGTGGAAAGCCGCCAAGGAAGACGAGCCTTATTGGGAGACACCGCTGGGCCGGGGGCGCCCCGGCTGGCACATCGAGTGCTCGGTGATGTCGATGAAGTACCTGGGTGAGACCTTCGACATCCACTCGGGCGGCAGCGACTTGGTCTTCCCTCACCACGAAAACGAAATCGCCCAAAGCGAGGCCGCCACCGGCAAGCCCTTCGTGCGCTACTGGCTGCACGCCGAACATCTCATTGTAAACGGCGAAAAGATGTCGAAGTCGCTCGGCAACTTCTACACCCTGCGCGACTTGATCGCTAAAGGCTACAAGCCCACGGCCATCCGCTATCTGCTGGCCTCGGTGCCGTTCCGGAAGCAGCTCAATTTCACCTTTGACGGCCTGCACCAAGCCCAGCAGTCGATCGACCGGCTGCGGAATTTCCGCTATCGGTTGACGATGGAGAAATTTCCCGCCGGCGAAAACCCGGAACTGCAGTCGCGGGCAGAGAAGGCGCGGACGGCCTTTGAAGAGGCGCTCGACGACAATCTGAATACCGCCGAAGCCCTCGCCGCTATCTTCGACGTGGTGCGCGACACCAACACCGCCATGGACCGTGGCGAGTTCCGCGACGGCGTCCGCCCGGCCTTTCTCGACGTGCTCGAGCGCTGGGATCGCATTTTCGCCGTGCTCGAGGACAACGACCATGCGAAGCTCGTCGAGTTCGGCTTCATCAAGCCGCTCGCCAAAAGCAAAGGCGATTCGATCGAATGGCAGGACGATGCAAAAGTCGCTAAAGGCGATGGCTACACCTCGGCAGTGCTGACAGAAGCCCTGGCCGACGAAGAAATCGAAAAGCGCATCGCCGAGCGCAACGCGGCGCGGCGCCGGGGCGACTTCTCGAGCGCCGACAAAATCCGCACCGATCTGCTCACTGCTGGGGTTATACTGGAAGATACGAAGGCCGGTACCCGCTGGAAGAGGAAATAGCGATGACGCTTTTCATCTCCCGATTCACGCTTCCCCTGCTAGCTCGCCCCAACCTTTTCGGCGGCGACTGATTCTCCTCGCCTGTTCCCTTCCCCATCCTGATTCACCGCCTGTTTCGCGGCTCGCACCGCAGGCCCGAGGAGAAAAACCATGGAGAGACTACCCAAGATCAAGACGTCGCTGCCCGGTCCCGAAGCGCAAAACATCCTGGGCCTCGACCACCGCTTCGTCTCGCCTTCTTACACCCGCGACTACCCGCTTGTTGCGCGTCGCGGCGAGGGCATGATCGTTGAAGACGTGGATGGCAACACCTTCCTCGATTTCAGCGCCGGCATCGCCGTGGTATCCACCGGCCATTGCCATCCGGACGTGGTACGCGCCATCCAGCAGCAAGCAGCGACGCTCATTCACATGTCGGGAACGGATTTCTATTATCCGCTGCTGGCACAGCTCGCTGAGAAGCTGGCGCAGATCGCGCCGGGCGATTCTCCCAAGCGCGTCTACTTCGGAAACTCCGGCACGGAAGCCATGGAGGCCGCGATGAAGCTGGCGCGCTACCACACCAGGCGCCACCGGTTCATCGCCTTCCTGGGCAGCTTCCACGGCCGCACGTTCGGCTCGCTTTCGCTGACCGCGTCGAAGGCGGTGCAGCGCAACGGCTTCGGTCCACTGCTGCCCGGCGTCTCCCACGTCCCCTACCCGAACCCCTATCGCTGCGCGTTCGGCCACCCCGCGGGCCAATGCGACTGCGACTCGATCAATTACATCGAGAAGCTGTTCAAGACCGCAGTACCGCCCGAGGAAGTCGCGGCCATTGTCGTTGAGCCGGTGCAGGGTGAAGGCGGCTACATCATCCCGCCACCCAATTTCCTTCCCCGGCTGCGCGAGCTGGCCGACCGCCACGGAATTCTCCTCATCTTTGACGAAGTGCAGTGCGGCATGGGCCGGACCGGTAAAATGTGGGCTTCGGAGCATTTCGGCGTGGCCCCGGACATCCTGGTTACCGCCAAGGGCATTGCCTCCGGCCTGCCGCTCGGTGCGACCATCGCCCGCGCCGAAGTCATGGACTGGGGCCCGGGCGCGCATGCCTCCACCTTCGGCGGCAACCCCGTGGCCTGCGCCGCGGCCATGGAAACCATCCGGCTGCTCGAGCTCAAATACATCGCCAACGCCGCGCGGATGGGCCAGTACATCCTGAAGCGGGTATCGCCCTGGCGGGAAAAGCATCCGATCGTCGGCGACGTCCGCGGCCTGGGACTGATGATCGGAATCGAGCTGGTGAAAAACAAAGAGACGCGCGAGCCGCATCCTGAGGCGCGCAAGAAAGCCGTCCATCGCGCGTTCGAGCAGGGTGTGCTGGTGCTCGGCTGCGGCGAGAGCACGCTCCGATTCATGCCGCCCCTCGTCGTCGAGCGCGACCAGGCCGATTACGCCATGGATGTGCTAGAAGGGTGCATCGCAGAAGTTGAGAAATGACGGGATCCGGGGTTCACAAGGGGCCAACAAGTGGGTGCCGCCCGAATCCCGAACCCCGAATACCGAACCCCGATGTCTTTATTTGCCCGCCTCATGTATCGGCTGCTGGTGTGGAAGGAGCGGCAGCGCGCACGGCGGGCGGCGGGCGGAGAATCAGGCCGGGCCAGGCATCTCGATACGGGCGAGCGGGGAGAGACACTCGCCTACTGGTATCTTCGCCAAGCCGGCTACACGATCGTGGCGCGCAACCAGCGCGCGCGCTCAGGAGCAGGGGAACTGGATCTGGTCGGTTGGGACGGCCCGGTCCTCGCGTTCGTCGAAGTGAAAACCCGAACCTCGCTCGAGGCCGGCCCACCCGAGGCCGCCGTGTCGCGAGCCAAGCAAAAGCGTGTGGCGAAAGCAGCAAAAGAATACCTGCGGCGGTTGAGGAAGCATCCGGTCAATTACCGGTTCGATATCGCGAGCGTCGTCTGGGAACCCCAATCGGGCTTCCAGGTGCGCCTGATCAAGGACGCTTTCAAGGGGTGACCCCAACGAGGCCATGAACCAGAGTACGGTGCGAAAACGCGTGCTGGAACTCGGCTGCGGGCGCGTCAAGGCGCCCGGCGCCATCGGCGTGGATTCGAATTTCGACGCCACGGCCGCGGACGTGATTGCCGACCTCAATCACCCCCTTCCCTTCGCCGACAACAGTTTCGACGAGGTCCGCGCCATCCACCTTATCGAACATCTCCACGACGTGATGAAAGCCGTGGCGGAAATCCACCGGGTGACGCGTCCCGGCGGCACGCTTTACCTTGTGACACCGCATTACACGGACTTCATCTCCTGGTGCGACCCGACGCACCGCTGGCACCTGAACAGCTTCTCGTTCCGATACTTCGGCCCGATTCATGGCGAGCGGCACTGGCACACGCGGCTGGAATTGCGTGAGCGCGAGCTGCACGTTGAGTTAGCCCGGGTCTGGAAATATCTGGGCTTTCAGTGGCTCGTGAACCGCTTCGTCTGGTTCCGCCGATTCTGGGAAATGTATCTCTGCTTTCTCCTGCGCGGAAAGCAGATGGAATTCACTTTCGAAATCGTCAAATAACAGCTCCCGCGGGAACCAAGTCTTGGCAGGCGGGCAGGAATCACGCATAATAGGTGGTTCTTCCGTCCGCGCAAAAGATATCCTGTGGAGAAGCGAGGACCCGAAGCGTGCCCGAACTGAGAAAAGACCCCATCACCGGCCGGTGGGTCATCATTGCAACTGACCGCGCGAAGCGGCCGACGGATTTTGTGCGCGAAAAGGTTGAGATTCGCGGCTCCGGGTTCTGCCCGTTCTGTTCCGGCAACGAGTCGAAAACGCCGCCCGAGATTCTTGCCTACCGGAAGGACGGCAGCCAACGCGACATGCCCGGCTGGTCGCTGCGCGTGGTGGCGAACAAGTTTCCCGCCCTCGGGATCGAGGGAACGCTGAACCGGCAGGGCGAGGGCCTCTACGACAAGATGAACGGCATCGGCGCGCATGAGGTCATCATTGAGACGCCCGATCACAGTTTGACACTCGCCAGCATGCCGGCGCGCGCGGTCGAGGACGTGCTCTGGGCCTTTCGCGACCGCATCCTCGACCTCAAAAAGGACCGCCGCTTCAAGTACATCCTGATTTTCAAGAATCACGGCGAGGCCGCGGGCGCCTCGCTCGAGCACACGCACTCCCAGCTCATCGCCTTGCCGGTCGTCCCTAAGCGTGTGCGCGAAGAAGTGGACAGCGCGAAGGAGTATTACAACTTCAAGGAACGCTGCATTTTCTGCGACATCATCCGCCAGGAGGTCGAAGACACCGTACGCCTCATCGCGGAGAATCAGGCCTTCATGGCCTTGGCGCCGTATGCGCCGCGCTTCCCTTTCGAGATGTGGATCGTGCCCAAGGTCCACCAGTCGGCCTTCGAGGAATCGCAGAAATACGAGTTCGAGCAGCTGGCGGTTATGTTGAAAGATATGTTGACGCGCCTGGACAAAGTCCTGGATTCGCCCGCGTACAACTACATCATCCACACGTCTCCGATCCCCGAAGCCTCGAACGACTACTACCACTGGCACCTGGAGATCATGCCGAAATTGACCAAGGTGGCGGGCTTCGAGTGGGGCACGGGTTTCTACATCAATCCCACGCCGCCGGAAGAGTCGGCCAAGTTCCTGCGTGAAGCGATGGCCCCGGTGACGGCCTGAAGTCGGCCTCTCGTCAAGTCGTGCGCAGTGCGTCCGCCGCCGGAGTGACGCGCGAGCCCCCGCTATTGACAGGCGTCCTGACCGGTTCCTATAATTCGTGATGGCGCGGCGGGGACAGGCCGCGCGCAGTGCGAGCGGGAGTAACTCAGTGGTAGAGTGCGACCTTGCCAAGGTCGAAGTCGCGGGTTCAAATCCCGTCTCCCGCTCCATAATTTGATTCCCTTCGCCAGTCGTTTGAGGGGCGCGGTACCCAAGTGGTAAGGGAGAGGTCTGCAAAACCTTTATGCGTGGGTTCGATTCCCACCCGCGCCTCCAGCTCTTCGGTGTAGTTGTCTCGCATCAAGACCGAGTCGTTTACCCACCTTCGGGCTCAACCGATCAGAACCGGCCAATTCAGGCCTCCGACACCATGAAAGGCGGAGGGGCATTGCACTCTTCCGAGAAGGATCCCTTTCGTGATGGCCGTCTCGTACTTCCGCATCGTTTCCCGCGTTTCCCGCGTGTGCTCCGCCATGATGCGGACCTTACGCTCTGCCGATCACACGAACGAGTGCCCCAGAGTCACGGTGAGCGACGCCATGCAGCAGGCGCAACGGGAGGTTCTGCAATTCTCGGGGATTTGGCTAAGATGGTAGCTTTGTCCCTGTCCGGCAAGTTCGATCGTGCGGCGAACTGATGCCATCGTTCTTCCGCGCTCGGGCGTTTCGAGTCCGAGCGCGGCGGGTAACGACATCCCCAATCGGTGAGAGTGCACCGCGCGGCATTCCCGGCGGGCTCACCGCCCGGGCCAGCCCTGCTTGTTGGGGATGTAGGCGACGCCGTGGACGTTCACGCTCTCGGAAGGGTCTTCGCCGGCATACACGATTCTGGCGGCGGCGAAGATGTTGGCGCCGCCACGCTGGTAGGGCAAGGCAGCTTCAATCACCCACCCCTCACCATAATGCTTCCGGCTCTTGAAACGGAACCCGCCACGCGAGACATTGACGGTGTGCACGACCTCTTCTCCGTATTGCGGGTGGCGGACGCACACATCTACCTTTAGGTCGAGCCGGAGGTGCTTGCGGTCGTTCCGGGTCCGCTTAGGGGGAGGCGGGGGCAGCGTGACCGCGGGCTCCGGGGCTGCCTGCGGCAATTCTTCGTCCGCCCGGAGGTGCGTCTCCCGCCAGACGCTCAAGTCACCGCATTTCCTGCAAGGGCGGGAGAGCGAGCGGTTGACCTCAAAAACTTCCGCCTCGATTTCGTGCAGATAGACGAGCTCGCGGCTGTGGCAGCGGATGCACTCGAGCAGGACGCGTCCCACGGCCACCTCGGATTCGTCCACGGGCGGGAACTCGATGTCCCAGATGTTGGTGTCGGTATCGAGGAGTTCCACGCCATAGTAGAAGAAGCCGTCCAGGGTGCCGCCTACCTGCCCGATGATCCGCGCGTCCGACTCCTTGCTGGTGTTCAGACAGCGGACGTTGATTTCCTGGTGCGGGGCCAGTTTGCGTTGCAGAAGGATCTTTGCCCCGTGGCGCCCGATGACCGCCGTGATTCCCTGCTCGAGGAACCCGGAACCCAGGGCGTCCGATCCGGTGACGACAATGGGAAGCTCGATGGAGATGCGGTCACTTCGACGGGCAGCGCGCGGTATCATCGAGATCCATCCCGGGGCAAATGAGCTTCGGCAATTTTCCCCTGCCGTCTACTCCCCTCCAGGTCAGAGGGCTGCGGGGTTACGCTGGACGCTTCAGCATTCCGCAGCCGCACCCGAGGCTCCTCATTATATCGGTCTGGGAAAGTCTGCGGTAGTGTAGTCAACAGTTAACGCGCGACCCCACTCGACAAGGCATCGCCGAACAGGTTGCCATCCCTGGGGCCTTGGGCATAAACTGTGTCGCGATCTTCGACTCTCGGAGGTCTGGAGAAAGCGCATGGGTGCCGAGAAGCGGCGTTCCGACCGCCTCATGCTGACCATCCCTCTGATGGTGCATGGGACCGACGCCAAAGGAAACTCCTTCAAGGACGACGCCCGGACCATCACGCTCAACCGTCACGGCGCCCGAATACAGGTCGCGCGTCCGCTGCGCTCCGGCCAGATCATCATGCTCACCAATCTCGTGGGGCGTCGCGAGGCCGAGTTCCGCATCGTGGGCCCCATCGCGCCGATCACCGAACAGGGTGGAGAATGGGGGGTGGAATGCCTCGACCCGAAGGAGAACATTTGGGGCATCCAGTTCCCGCCCGCCTCGGAAGAAGAGGGAACGGAATCGAAAGCACTGCTCGAGTGCCGCCGCTGCCACGCGGTGGCCCTGATGCGGCTGTCCCTGGTGGAAGTCGAAGTTCTCGAGACTTCGGGCCTGCTCACCAAAGCCTGCACCCCCTGCGAGCAGGCCACGCCCTGGGGTTACGCGGAGAAGCAGGTGGCGATGGCCGGCCGGCCCGAAGAGGCCGCGATGCTTGCCGAAGCGGTGGCCGAAACCCGCGCCACCGCTCGCGGTGGCATCGAGCAGCGGAAACACCGCCGCGTCTCTCTCCAACTACCGGTGTTGGTGCGCGACTATTACGGCGGAGTCGAAGTCACCAAGACCGAAAATGTCTCCAAGGGCGGATTCTGCTTCGTCAGTGAGAAGGACTACCACATCGGCGTGGGCATCCTGGTCATGTGCCCCTACAATCCTTCCGCCCAGAACATCGAAGTCCGCGCCCGCGTCGTCCGCCAGAGGCTCGTGGAAGGCACCAACCGCAAAGTGTACGGCATCCGCTACGACACCCCGCCAGCGTAAGGGACGTGTCCGGACTCGCTGAATCCTTCCTCGCTGCGCCCCCTTGAGCGGATCAACTGGTGCGGCCGCTGAGCGCCGTCTCTCCGGAGCGCGGGACCAGGCTGATTGACTTGTTCTCCTCCTGATTGGAGCTGCCCGACATTGTTCAACGTCCCCAGCAAGCATAGAATATCGAGAGGAACGTGGGGCGATGTTGCGTCGTCCGAAGGGCGGAGGGGATTGAGAATGAGCTTTGAATTCCTCGCGCGTGTTCTCAGAAACAAGACGCTGCATTGCGTTTTCACACTCGTCTTGACCGTCGGCGTGGGGTACGTGGGCGCGGCCTCGACCGCTCCGGAGCCCGGCGGCCCCTGGGCGGCAGGCGGCGCCTTCGCAGCCACTGTCCCGGCAGCGCAGGAAATTCCGCCCACGTCCGAGGGCCCCATTCCTCCCACCAAAATCACACGCAAGCAGCGCCAGGACATCCTGAAGTCAAAGTTTCAAAAGATGAAAGAGGACGCCGAAGAACTGTCCTCCCTCGCCAATTCCCTTCAGGACGAACTGAACAAGTCGAGCGAAAACATCCTCTCGCTGCCAATCGTGGAGAAGGCCGAAAAGATCGAGAAGCTCGCCAAGCGCATCAAGAACGCGGCGAAAGGGGACTGAAGAAGCAGGAGTCAGAGGTCAGGAGCCAGGATTCAGTAGGGGCGGTTCGCGAACCGCCCCTACGATTCGATGATCTTGCGCTCTTCGTCCGTGACGCCGTAAAGCTCGTAAACCAGTTCGTCGATTTCGGTGTCGGTCGCGGCAATTTCGCGCTTCAGGCGGTCAAGCACCGACGGCGCGAGCTTCGTAGCGCCGGCTTCCAGCCGGCCTTCCTCATCTCTGTGCCGCCAGGATGGCGGCGCTACGTGCTTCTGCTTATTCAATTCCAGCATCCGCTGCACCAGCACTACCATGCGGTTGTGCCGCGCCTTGTCGGCAGAGTGGCCCCGCACTACTCCACGGCGGGGGTTATTCGGCGAAATAGCTTCGACGAGACCACCCTCCCCGCCGCGCTTTCTACGGAGACGTATACGATCGCGCTGACCGGAATCCTCCTCTGGTGGCAGGCGCGGACAATGTCCGTCTGAAATTGGTTGAGCCACTCAACGAGCATGCAAAGCCTGGACTCGCCACGTGGCAGATCAAATTCGTCCCAATCACGGGCGTCGGCAAATATCTCTTCCAATTCGCCATGCGCCGCCATTAGGGAAACGCTAACCCGTTTGACCCGGATGTCCAGATACGGGGATGCGTTCAGGACCTTGGCCCAAAACCAGAGTGACGGTGGACACCACTCCTTGGGGAGGTGCACCTTCAAGGGTTCCGAAGAGTCAAGGATTATCATTATGTCTTCTCGAAGATGGTCAACCGAGTAGAATCTCGCGAGCAGCACCCCTGGAAGGCGTCTAAGCAGCCAATGGAATGCCGGCTTTGCGAACTGCTTCCACGATATTCCGTCTAACACCGAACCTCCCTACTCGCGCTCGATGATTTGGCGCTCTTCCTCAGTTATCCCGTACAACTCGTGAACCAGCTCGTCGATTTCGCGGTCGGTCGAGGCGATGTCGCGCTCCAGGTCTGTAGCGCCGGTGTCCCCACCGGCGGCGGTAGGGGCGCGTCGTCCGTCGGCTGGCGGACGCCCGAGCTGGGCGGTTCGCGAACCGCCCCTACGCTTGTTCAAATCCAGCATCCGCTCGACCAGCGCCACCATCTTGTCGTGCCGAGCGTTGTCGGCGGGTTTGGATCTAGCGTGGGCCTCATGCAAGGGGCTGCGGCCGCGGGAAGTGGTGACCAATTACCTCCTTTCGCCCAGAGGCCTTCTGGAGATCGTTCAGATACTCTTCGTAGCGGTCCAGGAAATACACAAATCGCTCTCGAAATGATTCGAGATTACTCCTCAGGCTGGGCGTTAGAAGTGGCGCAACGTCTTTGGGCAAACGCGCAAAAATCGGGTCGGTGCAATTGCAGCAGTAATACTTGATCACCTGGCTGAAGTCGAAGATGGCGTCCCAAAGAATGTCAGGGGCAGGCCTCGGACGGTTCAGTCTTGTCTGAATGCTATAGCAGAAGTCGTGCAGGAAGGCGATAGGCAATACCCCCAATCTGTCCAAGCCAATTCCGTTAGGGTTGCACAAGCCGTTGATCAGAGTTGTGTGAAGGGTGTCACCCGCGTCCGCGGGATAACCGATGAACCGCCCAAACTTTGATAGGAATTTCAGCGCTTCGGGAGAGGCCCGCCTCGACACTCTCCGGTCTTGTCGTCTACTTCGGACGCGGCGAACCCAAGCGCCGAACCGCCCAAAGAACGAAAGGAGCATCGAGAGAAAAACGAGGGCAAAGAGCAGCCAGGCCAACCGCGGCTGGTCCTTGAGGAGCGCCACCATGGCCGCAAGCGCTGAAAGCGACGGCAAGATGAGCTGGGTGAGCAGTTCGAAGCTCGTTCGCTTTACTGGGTCCTCGGCTTGGTTTCCCTGATCGATCACCAGACAGGTTTTCGCATCGTCCTGCCACATATCACTTGTTACCTCCCCTCAATGATCTTCCGCTCTTCGTCCGTGATGCCGTAAAGCTCGTAAACCAGCTCGTCGATTTCGCGGTCGGTCGTGGCGATGTCGCGCTCTAGGTCCGTTGTAGCGCCGGCATCCTGCCGGCCCTGCCGCCGGGACGGCGGCGCTACGTGCTTCTCCTTGTTCAATTCCAGCATCCGCTCCACCAGCGCTACCATGCGGTCGTGCCGGGCCTTGTCGGCAGGGTCGGAGAAATTGATGGGACGGATGGGCAGTTGCTCGATGAACTGCTTGTTGGCCGCGAAGTAGCCGCCGTGGAAGGTCGTGGATACTTTCTTCAAGTAGAAATCGAGAAGGCGCGAGTTTAGCAGAGCACAGAGATAAGGCAGGCTGGGCAGGGTTTCGTTTGTCACGAGCCCGTAGCCCCCAGTTGTAACGTTTATGAAGTAATATTTGTCGTCCAGGTCTAAGTAGGCCGAGAGTTCCTTCACCATGTAGGGGACAAGTAGCTTCGGCTGCTCCCACATTCCTAGGTTCTGCGTGCGGCCAAACCGATACCAGTCCGCGTCTCTGAACTTCCCTTTCTCTCTGTTCTGCAAAAGGCTTTTGTTTCGGTTGAGGTAGTGCCAAGCCGCAGGGTAGAGCCTTTGCATTTCCCGCGGCGAGTATAGCCGCGCTGAATCATCTCTCACCTCGTACGGGAACAGTACGAGCGCGGCAGGCATTGCGTCATACCTGTGTATATCGCCACTGCGGACGACCCGCTTCAAGACCGGCAATTCAATCTGGACCCATTCCTCGAGTTTCGCCGAGTACACTTCCATCGTCTGCTTTCGTTTCCCGTGCCGGAACTTCTTGAATAGGTAAACGGTGTCAGCGCTGGTGATCGGGCCTTGGTAAATGCGCCTAGCCACATCTCGCAGGCGGGTTGGTGTCTTATCCAGCTTTTCGAAAAGAGCCGCCCCGCTTCCGACAGCGAAATTCCAAACGCCCTGGCTGGCTGCCGACGCGGGGAGCCTTCCGTCCACTGCCTTGCCCGAGGATCGCCAGCTCGCCAAATCGTCCACCTTTGCGAATTGGAATTTCGCCTGGCCAGATTTCTCCAGAAAGAGCAGGCAGGTGTAATTGGTGGCGCCCTCGAAGACCTGCTGGTCGCCGAAGTGGACGACGTGGGAAAGGTGCTTTCCTTCAGAGATGAGTTTTCGCAATGGCTCGCCGTATTTGGCGTTGAAGAACTTGTGCGGGAGGATGAGGCCGAGTCTCCCTAGTTTGTTGAGCACGCTCAGGCCCTTCTCGACAAACACCACGTAGATGTCGTAATTGCCGGAACTGGCGGACTTGTAGTGCTCCTTGTAATACTCGGCCTCAATGGGCGCCCATTCCTTCATGTGCTGGATTCGCACGTACGGCGGGTTGCCAATCACGCAATCGAAGCCGCCTTGGCGCATGATTTCGCCGATGGAGGGGGCTGTAGCGGCGGTCTGTGACCGCCGGGGCTTGTCACCCTGAGCGGAGCGAAGGGTCTTTCTCATTTCAAAATGCTGAGATTCTTCGCTTGCGCTCAGAATGACATCCGGAGGACGGCGCTCATAGAGCGCCGCTACAGCGGGCGGCACAGCATACCAATCGAAGGCGTTGATGCGGTCGCGCTCTTCATCGGCAAACAACGCACCCTGGTCGTAGATATCGGGGCCGATCAAGGAATTCCCGCAGATGATGTTGTATTTCAGTTCCGGCAGGAGCGACTGCTTGGGTGGCAGTTGCGACTTCTCGCCTTCCAGCGCCTTTAGGTACAGGCTCATCATGGTGATCTCGACGGCCTGCGGATCGATATCCACGCCGAAAAGGTTGTGCCGCAAAATCCTCGCCTTCAGCCGCACGGAGAGCCGGGGTCCGTCAGCCGACGGATTGCCGTCGCGAATCAAATCGGGAAACAGCGGATGGATGTGAGCTTCCTTGGGATGTGCGGTGAGGTAGCGCACGTGGTAGTCGATCAGATACTGAAACGCGCCGATGAGGAACGAGCCGGAGCCGCAGGCGGGATCGAGGATGCGGATTTTCTCGATCTGCTTGGGCGTTTTGCCCTCGATGACTTTGCCCACCGTGTTCTTGACGATGTAATCCACGATGTATTTGGGCGTGTAATAGACGCCGCCCGCCTTGCGGACCTCGGGCTTCTCCTCGACGCGCACCGTTTTGGCCGTGGGCCGGATGGTCTTGCCGAGATAACGCTCGTAAATTGAGCCGAGCAGCTCCACGCCGATGACATCGAAGCGGTAAGGGCTCTGGGGCGGATAGAGGCGCTCGATGATGCGCACCAGGACGTCGGAATCGATCTTGATGGTTTCCGAAAGGTGCGGCTTGAAGATTTCGCCGTTGAAGTCTTCATTGATGCGGTGGAAGAGGT
>Ga0315280_10004384_pt1 | contig 20877 bp, 20 predicted proteins | sample YL17G06_40_MG_FD_203697 | JGI IMG/M metagenome (GOLD analysis project Ga0315280, IMG submission 203697) | Sediment microbial communities from Yellowstone Lake, YNP, Wyoming, USA - YL17G06_40 | ecosystem: Environmental > Aquatic > Freshwater > Lake > Sediment | place: USA: Wyoming | collected...
ATGACTTAAGGTTTTTACAATCATTTCCTGTAGTTTCTTTTCAAGAGTACTGCCCATCCTTGCATCCCGATGATATATGGGATGTTAGGTTGAAAATATTTCCCTTGTTCTACTCTCCGAAGTACTGTTTCATTTATGTCATTCCTTATAAATGCGATAAAAATGATTTAAATCTCTCTTGATTTCAGAAAGAGCACGTATTTCTCTTCAAAATCAGTTTTCTCTTGGGCACAGCAGGATACGACAACCGCTATTTTTTCAATTCGACTATGTTTTTGGGGAGTTCTGCCAAATCACCAAAACCAGCATAAACCGTATCGAAATATCCCACTGATGTGAATGAACCCAAGAAAGATACAGGAAAAATAAAAATTTATACCCTGGTAAGTGTCCTGTTAAGCCTTATTGTGATTATCCTTATTTTATACTTTACTTTTAATGCACAAACATTGTATTATTTAACGCATACGAGTATTCGATATGAATATTTTCTTATCGCGGTGCTTCTCAATGTATTCTCCTGGGTCCTCTGGGGTTTCCGGTTACAGGTCTTAAGCAATGCGATTGACAAGGAGCTCCACATAAGTCTATGGGAGTCAACCAGGATCGTCATCGCAAATCTTTTTCTGGCATTAATCACGCCTGCTCTTATTGGGGGAGAACCATTACGGATTTATCTCTTAAAAAAAGATGGCATGAAGCTTGGAGGAGCCACTGCAGCGATACTAGGGGAACGCCTGATTGACGCAATATGGGTTCTTATCGCGGTTCCTTTTGCGTTTTTTATTTTTAAAGATCGCCTCGGAAATTCAACGTTGACAATCGCACTCACCATAGGAATAATTATTTTCCTCGGATTTTTATTGATATTTCTTTATGCCCTAAAAAATCCCGATAAAATCAAATCATTTTTAATTTTTTTAAATAATAAAATGAACCGACTATTTAAGAGGAAAGAGGAAGAAGAGTCCAACAACTTCGTGAATTTCGTTGAAAGAGAAGTCGATAATTTTCACACAAGCATAATGTTTTTCGCCAGGGAAGGGAAAAAAACATTTTTGTTCGTTAGTTTTTTAACGTTAGCATATTGGGCTGTTTGTTTTATGATCGCCTCCATGCTTCTTCTTGGGTTAGGACTCCCGCCTTTTTTCATTGAATCATATGCGGCGCAGATGCTGCTCCTTATCATTGTTTCGATACCGACCACACCAGGGAGCAGCGGTGTCGCAGAACTAAGTATGAGCGGGCTATATGGGGTGATATTAGGATCATCATATGGGTATCTCCTTGGTGTCTTTGTGATCCTTTTCCGGTTTATCACCTATCATATGAATCTCATCGCTGGTGCAATCTTCCAGTACAGAATCTTCAAATCACTCACCTCCTTTTCATTTGATATATTCAAAAAATAAAACGATGAAACTTATCGAGTATACCCTTGTGAATAATCATGGATAAAAGATTTTATTTTACTAGCTTCGATGTGTACACTGCTGGGATGATACAAAAAGCTGCTATTACTGAAAATGAATATAACGTAATCACAATGATACTGAACTGGTGAATCATCGGAATGTTCACTGCGAAGGTTGCGAGTAACGCAACCATGGTTGTTGATGATGCTGTTACAATCGCCCACCCGCTTGTTTCTATCGTTTTTTTAAGCGCATCTATCTTAGAGAAACCATTGACTCGTTCCTCCTTTAATCGTTGAGTAATAACGATCCCGTAATCGATTCCGGAACTTACTATTATTGATGCAACGGTCACATTAACAACGGAAAGTGGGATACCTAGCATGACCAAGGACCCTGGCTCCCAAGCGAGGACGAAAAGGACAGGGATGAGAGCCAAAAACCCCATACCGGTGGAACTGAATCCAATGATGACACAGGCGAAAATCAATAACAGCTCGGTAATAATTGACGAAGCTTGCGTACTCATTATTTGTTTATTGACTTCAACCGTGACGACATCTTGACCAGCGAGCTGGGATACTTTTCCATTATGAGGGATGACTGTCTGCGATGCGATATCGTTCACGGTCCTTACAAGCGCCTCCAATTTTTCGACAGACATGTCAGCAGGGAATGAGACAAGAACTATGGTGGTGGAATACGCTGGATCTACCAATCCTTTTTTTGCTATTTTATCTAAAATGATTTTATCGACGCCGACAAATTCTGCGATTTTTTCTTCGATCACACTTCGTTTCAATATATCATTGACCTTTTTTATTTCATCAGCCACCGAGTACGCTGAACCACCTGCGTTTCGTATTTTAACCTCCATAGAGTAAATAGCATCAATCACCTCGGGGTAGGTGAGGCCCTGGCTATCGGTCTCGATGAGCAAGGCATTAAAATTCGTCCCTGTACCGAACTTTTGAGAATATTCAATCAACTTGTCTACCTCAGGGATCCCCTTGGGTGCCATTTCAAGAAAATTCACATCTGTTTTGACCTGCGGTAAGACAACTAATGAAAGCACGACTAAAAAACTTCCGACCACAAATAACCGTTTTCTTTGATCGACGACGAATCGTGCGAATCGCTTCCACTGATGATTTTCCTCATGCCTATCATATTTTAAAAGAAGGCACAGGCAAGGAACAAGGATTGTTGCTGAAAGAAAAACAAATGCTGTGCCAAGCACACACACAAATCCGAAGGCAATCATCGGCGGCATATTGGAAGTCATCAGAGACCCAAAGCCAATGATTGCTGCAACTGCGCACATGGCTACTGCACTCCCTGTGCGTGTAAGGGTGCGTTCGACACGTTCTATTTTATCTTCTACTGTGCATTCCTCGATAAATCTATTTGCGTAATATACTGAGTAATCATCCCCGAGTCCTATCAGCAAGGCAACAGCAGCAATGGTAAGAATCGTTAATTCGGGCTGTACGGTGCCAAGAACACCAAAGGTTAAAATCAACGAATACCCCAGCGGCAAAAAACCTATGGCGAAACTTTTCACATTCCTATGGAAAAAGAACATGTTAATGGCGACGAACAGAATGGCCAATACGAAAACGATCGTGAGGGACTGGAATGTTTGTTCTTGCATTGCCTGTTGTACTGCAATGCCACCGGTGACCGTCATCTCGGAATAATGGGCGTCTTTGCTTACGGCCGCTTTGATGGTGTCAAGTATATGCTCTTGGCTGGCATTTTTTGCAAGTTGGATAATGATGACTGCATCTTTATAGGTGTTAAGGAAAAGTGTTCCCGCAGCGTATTGGATACGTGCCATATACTTAGTAATCAATGCCGGATCGGTGGGAATCTCATATTTTCCCGTGCCCCCAAGGCCGTCCGGTAGTTCAGGTTTTGCATTCTCTTCTTTTATGAGAGAAGCGATGCTGGTTACGGAGACGACCCCATCTGCTTCCCCTCGATCAAGTTCATAGGTGTTAATTTCGACGCTTACCCGATCAATTTCATGTAACACATAGGGATCACGTATATCATCTGCTTGAACATAGACGATGATAGCCGATCCGATCTGAAACTCCTCGTTTATTTTATTCCACAGCTGTAACGTCGGGTCATTATCCGGTAAATACGATGTAAAATCGGATTGCATGTAGACATTGCGGATTTGCAGTCCGATAAGTATGGTGAGGATCGTGAAGACGATGAGGACCGTTTTTGGTCGTTTTACTAAAATGTGCGCAAGGGAGCGGGTTATCTTCATGTGTCACCCTCGCCATGACCAATCCTTATTTGCACAAGTTTGGTCGTTTCGTTTGGTTTGCCGGTAAGCCGAACAATTTTATTGAGTCGTGCCTCAATTATTTTCACTCGGCGCTGTAATAAAATAATTGGAGAGACCGCTTGATACAAATATGGGTTTTTTCCGATCGTATCAGTGCGAATTTTCTCTCGGAAAATGATTTTCTGTGTGTACATCTTGGAAAGTAGTTCGCGAACAGTGCTCGGGTGCAGTTTGGTTCCTTTGATGATATCACCACTACGTGCCCCATCCTTGCGAAGCAAATAGACATAAATACGTGATTCCGCCCTGGAGTCCAGTAATTCATGGACCGCAGCTTCAATATTTTTATCGACAGGGGATTTCGGTTTTCGCATTAATTCGCTCCAAATTATTTTAATTTATAAATAAAAAGGTTGTTTTCTTGGTTTAAATACCTTTTCATTTTGTCGTTTCCCACCCGACAAAATATTTTATCGGGAAAAAGCCGATAAAAATACGGTGATGCAAACATTTATTTGCCCGCATCTTCTCCCGAAAACAAGAGATCATGGACGAGAAAACAAGGGTACAAAATGACATTGCACTGTTCGAAGAAAACATCACGCGAATAAACGACAAAACCATCACCGAATCACAGAAAAAAATCATCGAACTCGCACGACAGTACTACGAAGATACCAAATACTACTGCGAAAAAAAAGATTTCTTCACGGCATTCGGCTGTGTAAACTACGCCCATGGACTCCTCGATGCAATCCTGAAAGCGGAAGAATAAGGAGGATAAATGATGAAAACCGAAGGAACACTTGAAAATTACTACCATTATGCCTTCCCCATGCAAACCGTCCTTGTCACGTGCAATGACGGGTTAGGAAGAACAAACATCATCACCCTTGCCTGGCATACACCGATCTCACGAAAGCCACCCTTGTACGGTATCTCAATTTCTCCAAAGCGATACTCCTACGGGCTGATAGAGAAAAACAAAGAATTTGTTGTGAACTTTATCCCCTACTCCCTCGCAGAGGCAGCCCAGTTTTGTGGGACATATTCAGGTCGATCAACTGATAAAATAGGTCAAACTGGTCTCACCCTTATACCTTCGAAAACACTCTCCTTACCGCGAATCAAAGAAGGATACGCACACATCGAATGCACGCTCGTACAGAATATCCCACTCGGGGATCACCGGCTCCTTGTCGGCGAGGTTGTCGCAGTCTCAGCCGATGAGGACGCGTTCAAAGACGAACTTCTTAGAACAGATCACATCCACCCGCTGTACTATATAGGAGAAAACTCGTACACGACCCTTGATAAAGCAAAACGCAAAACGTTTTAGCCGAAAAACAACTCGACGGCGCCATCTTCTTTTAATCCTAGGGTATGCGCAGCATTCCCCTGGTTGATGCTAATCTCAATAAAATGATTACTACCGATCGTGAGAAGCAATTCCCCTGGTTCCACGAACCCATAGCTGGCGACAAAGGGGAGTTGTTCCCAGCGATGATCGCCAGAAACAAGAGAGATTTTTTTCTGGTCACTCTCTTTCGGTAAGATATCCTCCGAGATATTGGTGATGAGATTCCCAAACCGATCGATGTATAATATTCTTCCAACAATACAATCACCGCGATGCTCACCAAGGGTAAACTGCAAGTCAATGAAATGCGTCGTTATTGTACCAATATCATGAAACGGCACCCCCCGCGCGATATACGCAGCAACTGGTGCAAAGATATCACGACCGTGAAACGTCCGGGAGAGCGGATGGATCATGTACTTCGGGTTTGTAATTTCATAGACAGTAAAGTCACCAAGGAGATGAGCTGCGGGAAGTAAAATACCGTTGTCAGGACCCACCAGCACTTGCTTTTTTGTGGTAATAATCAACCCTTTTCTTTGTGTCCCAACACCAGGATCAACAACCGCGACATGCACGGTTCCCACGGGGAAAAACGGAACGGTCGTCCACAGCAAAAAGGCTCCTTCTCTAACATTCTGAGGTGAAACCTCGTGGGTGATGTCGATCAGATGTGCATCAGTAATACTCGAAACAACCCCTTTCATCTGGGCAACATACCCGTCTTTCGTGCCAAAATCCGTCAAAAACGTTATCCTTTGCATACAAACAACTCTCGTGTATTTATTTCATAATCACATATCGGTTAATTAAGTCTATAGGACTTTTCTGTGCGTTCCTGCGAACAAAGAAAATGTAGAGAAAAAGTAGGAACGTTCCACGTTCGCATTAGCACCTGCTTTTATGAAAAAAAAAGTGTTTTTGACCAAAACTATATATGCAAGAAGCGTGTATAATAATACGAATTGGAGAAGTATTGAAGGAATGGAGTACCGAGAGATGAATTACAAAAAAGTAAATATTTTTGACAGTGTCTGGAACCAACCCTCCTCCGGAACGATGATCTGCCCTCAATGTAAAGGGGTACTAACCGTAGTGCAAATTGAGCCGATCTACGACACTGAGAATGCATACACCCCATACAGGACTGTTGTCGAATGCTCCTCTTGTTCATTCCGCATGGTGACCGAATCATTCACCATTCTGGGGGGCATCAAGGATTTCAACGCCGAGTACGTGGAGATAGGTAGCTGGGGACCCAGTGGAAGCAGAATGCTTTCACGGTTTAAACATACCATCAGTCCTGACCTCCTTGCAGAACTGAAAAAGTCTCAGGAACTCGTCGAATTCCTTGTGGTAAATGAACACGTCGTTCAGGTCATTGGATAACGCGGACGCTCAGGGTAAGACACCTTTCTTTTCAACACCATGAGTAATCATTATAATAACCACGAAATCATAACATTATGACACGAGATTAAAGAACACAAAAGATAAGACCTTATAAAGGAAAAAAGTCTAATAAAGAAGCTGACATTCTAGTGCTGTGAAGCTTATGGTAAAAAAAGCAGTGATTTTAGCGGCTGGCGAAGGAAAACGACTCAGACCGTTTACCGAAACCATGCCGAAAGTCATGCTTCCTGTCGCAAACAAACCGATTCTCGAATACGTTCTTGATGCCGTGAAAAAAAGCGGGATCGATGAAGTTATCCTTGTCGTTGGATACAAAAAAGAAGTCATCATGGAGTATTTCAAAGATTATAAAAACATCACCATAACGTACGTCACCCAAGACAAACAACTTGGTACCGCCCATGCGCTGCTACAAACAAAGAAGCACATTAAAGAACCGTTCATCATCCTTGCAGGAGACAATATCATCGACCCAGGCAGCATCCAAAAATTAATGAAGGATCCCTCAGAGTACGTGATTCTTATCAAAGAGCATCCGTACCCATCAAAGTATGGGGTCGTGTTCGTAGAAAACAAAAGTGTCAGACGAATCGTAGAAAAACCAAAGGAAGATATCGGCAAATACATCTCCACCGGGATTTACAAACTCCCGCATTCTGTGTTCACCAATATCGAGCAATGTTCCTCACAGGGAATCTACGCCCTGTCCTCGGTCATTCAAACACTTGTCGACAAAGGAAAACATATCAACACCGTCCTCGCTACCCTATGGATGGATATCGTCTATCCCTGGGATCTTATCAGCGTCAATGAAACAATGACTCAGGGGACTGTAGAATCCACCAGTGGTATTATTGAAAAAGGGGTGACCCTGAAAGGCCCAGTAACCGTGGGAAAAGATACAACGATATACGCGGGATGTTACATCGTAGGACCAGCGGTTATTGGGGAAGGCTGTGAGATTGGGCCGAATGCCTGTATTTTCCCGTCCACGACGATCGGGAATAATACGGTTGTTCATCCATTCAGCGAGATCAGAAGCAGCGTCATCATGGATGATGTCCATATCGCATCTAACTGCCATATCTCACGTTCTGTCATCGGTAAAGGATGCGTCATCGGTGATAACTTTTCCACCATAACTGATAAAACCGTCATCGAGATCGACAATGAATTCAACAAACTGGATGTTCCCATTGGTGCGATGATCGGCGAAGACTGTAACATTAAAAGCCATGTCGTTGTCTCTCCTGGAAGAATCATTGGAAGGAAATGCCAAATCAGTCCTCTGACAAGAATCAATAAAAACATCCCAAGCGAAAGTACTGTGATGTAACCGTGTGCGGAATCATTGGATATGTTGGATATCGAAACGCACGAACCGTGCTTATTGAGTCGCTGAAACGACTTGACTATCGGGGATACGATTCAGCGGGCGTCGCAATCATTGATAAAAAATTAAAAGTATTTAAGGAAGTCGGAGAAATTGCAAAGGTAGAAATGCAAATCCCACCGCTCAAAGGTACAAACGGGATTGGTCATACCCGGTGGGCGACCCATGGGGGTGTCACCAAAGAAAATGCTCATCCTCATCTCAGCTGCGATAAAAAAATAGCGATAGCCCATAATGGAATCATTGAAAATTACGTAAAACTCAAAGAAGAACTTCAGAAAAAAGGCCATAAATTCCTTTCACAAACAGATTCAGAGGTCATCGTACATCTTATCGATGATGTCTACAAAGGAAACCTTGAGGACGCGGTTGTCTCCGCAGTGAAAAAGGTCCAAGGGTCCTATGCAATCATCGTAACATGCGAAGACGAACCAGAGAAGATCGTCGGAGCACGCAAAGAAAGCCCGCTCGTAATTGGAGTAGGAGACAGCGAAAATTTTCTTGCCTCAGATATCCCCGCACTCCTAAAATATACGAATCGGGTGATGTTCCTTAACGATGGAGAACTGTGTGTTCTCACCAAGAACGCCATCACCGTGTTTGATATACATAAGAAACCAATACCTAAGAAAGAAGAGCTCATCACTTGGGATATCAAAGACGCAGAAAAATCCGGGTTCCCTCATTTCATGCTGAAAGAAATATACGATCAACCAGATACCATTCATCAAGTTCTACGAGGGAGAATCTCAGAAATTGAGGAATCAATCACATTCCCTGACCAAGTGGAACACATATTAACTAATGAAATAAATTCCATCCACATCGTCGCCTGTGGCACGTCGTTTTATGCAGGACTTGCAGGAAAATACCTCATTGAACAGTTCACGAATATTCCCGTGTTTGTTGAACTCGCTTCGGAGTACAGATATTTTGGGGCCAGAAATGAAAACTCCCTTATCATCGCAATCACCCAATCGGGGGAGACTGCCGATACCCTCGCTGCATTGCGTGAAGCACAAAGTTCCGGATGCAAAACTCTGGTGATAACCAATGTGATAGGAAGTACCGCATCACGGATCGCCGATGGATGCATCCTTCAACAATCCGGCCCGGAGATCGGCGTTGCGGCAACAAAAACATTTACCTCACAGATCATTGTATTATTTCTTCTCGCGTTAAAGATCGCGACACTTCACAAGAAACTAGGCTCCGATGAACTCTACCATAACATAATTCAACTCAAGGAACTTCCGAAAGACGTCCGAGAGGTTCTCGGACGAAGCGATGACATTATCGCAATCGCGAGATATTTAAAGGATGCCCACTCCGTTTTTTACATCGGGCGAGGGATGAACTACCCGCTTTCATTGGAGGGAGCCTTAAAATTAAAGGAAATATCCTATGTGCATGCAGAGGGATTTGCCGCTGGTGAGCTAAAACATGGTCCGTTCGCTCTACTTACAAAAGATACACCAGTTATTGCCATTGTCACCCAAGATACGACTTATGAAAAAATGCTTGCGAATATTGGTGAGGTCAAGGCACGAGGAGCTAAAGTCATTGCGATTGCAGAGGATATGGATACCGAGATAGAAAAACACGCTGATTTTGTCCTTCGATTCCCAACGGATTCAGGAGTCCTTCCTTCAATACCTATCACGGTCGTACTTCAATTGCTTGCATATCATGTGGCGAGCCTTCGAAAATGTCCGATTGATAAACCACGAAATCTTGCGAAATCGGTCACGGTTGAATAAGGAGCGGAACGTGAAATGAAATGCGTGATTCTTGCAGCAGGTGAGGGAAAACGGATGCATCCACTGACATTCACCAGACCAAAGGTGATGTTGCCGCTCGCAGGCAAACCAATCCTTGAATGGAACCTAAAGAACGCCCGTGCTGCTGGTCTCAAAGAATTCATCTTTGTTGTGAGTTACAAAAGCGAGATGGTACGCGAGTACTTTGAGGACGGAAAACACTGGAACGTTAAAATCAGCTATGTGAATCAAGGAAAAGCCATGGGGACCGCTCATGCAATCGGGATAACGGAGACATTTGTTGACGACTGTGTTGTGATGTGCGGGGATACTATTTTTGGGACAAGCGACATCAAACAAATCATGAAGAAAGGGACAAAAATCGGGTTAATCCACATTGATAATCCGACAGAATATGGCATCGTCGAACTCAAGGGAAAGCACCTCGTAAAAATCTATGAGAAAATGGAACAACCGTTTACGAACGTCGTGAACGCAGGTATCTATCATTTCAACAGTTCTATCTTCAAGTATATCCGAAGAACCAAGAAATCACAACGAGGAGAATATGAGATCACCGATTCTATTAACATGCTGGTGTGTAAAGAACCAATGGAAGGCGTATTTCTCAAACAGTGGAGAGATGTCGTGTACCCTTGGCATCTTCTTGAGGCAAACGAAACGCTCCTTAAAAATATAAAAACAAAAATCCAAGGGAAAATCGAGAAAAACGTTACGATGAACGGACCAGTGATGGTTGGAAAAGACACGATTATTCGGTCCGGAAGTTACATCGAAGGACCAGCAATAATCGGCACCAACTCTAAGATAGGCCCGAACTGCTACATCAGACCGTACACCGCAATAGGCAACTACTGTCATATTGGAAACAGCTGCGAAGTGAAGAATTCGATTGTCATGGACCATAGTAACATCCCTCATCTTAATTACGTTGGTGACTCTGTCATCGGACAACATTGCAACCTCGGGGCGGGAACGACAGTCGCTAACCTCAGGCTCGATAAAAATAATATTCCGGTAGTCCTGAACGGGAAGAAAATTGATACGAAACGACGCAAACTTGGTATGATCATGGGGGATAACGTGCAAACCGGAATCAATTCCATCATTAACGTTGGTACCATAATCGGAAACGACGTGTTCATTGGTCTGGGGGCAACGGCAAGAGGGGAAATCAGACCGAATACTAAGATATTCTAAGACGTATTTTTCCTCTGCACCATCTATTTAAGATAAATACGTAATTCACCCACGCAATGATTGCGAGAAAATCCTTCCTGATTGTCATTTTCCAGTTCCTTACACGCACCCTTGGCTGGATTGGATTAGTTGTGTTAGTTAAACTCTGGGGAGCGTTTGCACCAGAAGCGCTTGGTGTTATCGGCTTTGCCATGGCATTTGTCGGGGTTTTTACCATTATTGCCGATTTTGGTTTCGGCCAAGCTCACGTGAAACGGATATCTGAGGGAAAGGACTTGGGTACATGCCTTGGAACTTTTTTTGCAATCAAGATCATATTGACAACTGCGATGGTTGCGATTGTGTTTTTCACGATGTTCTTCCTAGAAAATGTGCTTCATCAAGGGTTCAATGATTCAACAAAACAATCAGTGGTCCTCGTATTCCTTCTCTATTACGTCCTCCTCAGCATTCAACAAATAGCATCCTATACGTTTAACGGGAAGGGTGAAATAGCAAAGATGCAAATCACCTCTGTATTTGAAAATATTTTCAAAGTACCCCTCATGATTATTGTCGCATTAGCAGGGGTTAGTGTAATAGGTCTTGCTGCCATAGTTCATTGGCCTCAATTCCTTCAACCGCTTCAACAATATCTCGCAAGTCATCCCATCGGTTCTTTAGCTATGGCGTATGTATTTGGAATGTTGACAACCGTGTTTATTGGATTCTGGTTCTTGAGAAAATACCCATGGAAAAAACCAAATATCGAGTTAGGGAAAAGTTACTTTTACTTCGCATTTCCTATGTTTCTTTTTTTAATTATCGGGACAATTTCTACCAACATTGATAAACTCACCATTGGATATTTCTGGACAGCAACAGAAGTCGGATATTATTTTTCATTACAACAAATACTGCAAATCATCTTAATTATTTCTGCTGCATTTAATACGGTTCTGTTTCCTGTGTACTCTGAGTACCATGCGCAAAAAAACCTTAAGAAAATAAACACAACAACACATTTAGTAGAACGGTACATCTCTATGGTCGTTATACCTCCAATAGTGGTGATCATTTTATTTGTAAAACCTGTGATAAGTATCATGCTTAATAGTGCGTTCCTTCCCGCGGCATCAACACTTATTGTACTGGCAATATACGCGGTCCTCGTAAGTTTTATGGCCCCATACAATTCATTAGTAATTGGTGTGAACCGACCTGGTATTTATGCTAAAATCGGTTTAGTGATTTGTCTTATCAACATAGTCTTTGACTTTCTATTGGTTCCACGATGGGGAATCCTTTCTTTTACCGGAATAAATGGCCCGCTCGGCGCGGCAGTTGCATTGGTAATAGCTAATACCACTGGTTTTATCATGATACGGCTTGCAGCAAAAAAATTAACAGGAATCAAACTAATACAGAACCATACACCACGCCATATCATCGCGGGGCTTGTGATGGCGATTGGATTGTATCCCTTTACCGTACTGCTCTCTGTTCTTCATTGGTACCATATACTCGCATTTGCAATCATAGGACTAGGAATCTACCTTTTCATTCTTTTCTTGCTTAAAGAATTCACACGAAAAGACGTTGATTTCGTTCTGGATCTTCTGAACGTGAAAAAAATGTGGAAATACGTAAAAGAAGAAATAAAAAAAGAAAAGTAAAAATCACAAAAAAAATACTTCATAACCGTGAAAACAATGAAAAAAAATATCCTCATCTGTGGTTATCCAAACACCGTCCTTAGGATTTTCATTGAAGTTTTAAAAGACCACTTTACCGTTTATTTTCTTAGCTACAGTAAAAAAGCACAGTATGAAGAGATAAAGAAGATTCTAGGAGAAAAGGTTTTTCTCCTTGATACTGAAACCGGGACACTACAAAAAAAACTATGTACAATATTCCGACTGTTTTCTCTCTCCTTTCATATCGCCTCAGATAAAAATACACAACTTTGTGTCGCTTATCATAACCATTCCATCAAAAACGGACTTATCACAATCCTTCTGAAACTGTGCTTCCCGAGAATTACCCGCGTTCATTTCCCCTACGACATCTATGTGTATCAATTCCCCAAAGAGCTCAAATATCGTTACTATTCCGAAAAACAAGCACGAATAAAAAGTAACATTCATAGCTGGCTTACCCTCTATTTTGATAAACTATGCTTTGAACATGCTCACAAGCTGATCACTAAAGGATTCAAAGACGAACTCATCAACCTCGAACCACTGTACAGGATCCATGCGAAACCACACTTTGTGTTCAACTTCTTAATCGAAAAAAAGGATTTGGTAGACAAACAAATACACAAACTACAAGGAGATAGTTCCCACCTTGTTTCGATTGGAGGAATCTCAAATGCTCAAACGGCAGACAATAATTACAAAGTATTTGAAGAACTTCTCAAAGAGAAAAGCATCGTGCTTCATGTCTATTCACATTCCTCCGAGATTCTCAAACCGTTAACCAATAATAAAAATCTTCAGATTCACCCATACATCACCAACCATACAGCACTCATCAACGAGATATCACAATATGATTTCGGCATCTCAGCATCACTACCCCCTCACCATGATTATCTCCAAGCAAAAATGGCATCAGGAGTGCGAATCTACGATTTCCTCGCTGCTGGATTACCGATCATTATGGATACAAACCACACCTCCATGGCACAATTTATTACCGCGAACAACTTCGGTCTCGTCATCCCGCTTAACGACATCGCACACATCAAAACCAATATCGACAACAGCGACTATGAATCACTCTTACGGTCAGTGAAAAAAAACCGAGAGCAATTTATCGTCGAAACCCATACAAAGGATATCCTCAGATTCTTACAAGAAAAAACCTAGCTCACGATGTGCTTTTTTTCTGAAACTCCGCCAGAAGATCCTCTGTCGTTTTTCCTTTGACGTCGATATACTGAGCACCAAGATTTTCCGCTAACCCTGCATCCTCTTCCCGGTCACCAACAACAATGATTCTCTGAAAATTATCCACCCTTTTTTTCAGATGGATTAAACCATCCAGCACCATATCGGTACACGGTTTTCGCTTTGTTTTTTCTTTGATAAATTCTTTTTTGAACCGTATCGTCGTCGTTTTTTCCGCATACGATCGATCAACATCAGGACAATATTGCCACAGATGAATCGTCACATGGTTTTTTTTCAGCAACTCATCGATGTACGAGTTAATCTCTTCGACACGCGAACAATCAAAATATCCACGGGCAACACCTGCCTGGTTCGTCACCGCCATAAGGATGACATTTGCCTTAGTCTGAACCGCTGAAAGAAAATCCACCACAGGCGTATTCAATCGCAGTGTTTGCTCCCAATTTTTTTCTTTCCCGAGAAACTCCGTCTCCTCAACAAGGGTACCATCACGGTCAATGATAACCAATATTTCATCGCGAGCGACAGACATGATAATGTAATCAATAATTTTCGTAGTAGACATTGTTGGATCACGAGTATATAGGATGTCTCCTCCAACGTTTTTAATCGCTTGACGTTCTTCTGTGATCCCTGGTGTCGTTTTGTGTATGAAATCCGGGCCTTTAATGTAGAACGATGGTTTGAGTTGCATGATGACGTCAGTTGCACGTTGATAATCGCTGATGACGACATAATCGACTGAGGCTAATGCAGCTATAGAGTACGCTCGAAGATTCTCAGTAAAGATTGGTCGTCCTTTCCCCTTTCTCTCAGCGACAAATCTATCTGAGGTGATCGATACAATCAAGATATCGCAAAGTTTTTTTGCGGATTCGAAATGCTTAATATGACCAGGGTGAAGAAGATCATATCCTCCATGGCATAACCCAACTTTTTTGTGTTGCTGTTTGAACTCGTCTATCATTGTTTGTGCTACAGAAAACGAAAGAATTTTTTTTGACGTATATTCGTTTACGTTGTCGACATCAAGCATCTTGAGAAATATATAGGAGGAGTATTATTTAGATTTTCGTCATGTCTTAAAAAAAATCGATATACAGTAGCGAGCGACGTTGTGTGTTGACTTCATTTTTTGTGTATGAGTGGTTTCCACCACCATTCGTTTTGAACGTACCATTGAATTGTTGTGTTCAATGTCTCTTGAAACTTTTTACTCAAAGTTGGTTTCCAACCAAGATTGTGTATTTTTGATGAGCGAATGCTGTACCGACGGTCATGACCAAGGCGATCCTTCACATAAGAAATAAGTGATTTAGGTTTCTGAAGCTCCTGCAAAATAATCTGAGTGATCTCAATATTGGTATGTTCGTTATCAGCACCGATATTGTAAATCTCCCCATGTTTCCCTTTTTGACGAACAAGATCGATTCCTCGACAGTTATCCTCAACAAAAAGCCAGTCCCTGACATTCAGACCATCACCATACAAGGGGAGTTGCTCATTGCGCGACGCCTTGATGATAAACAAAGGAACCAGCTTTTCAGGGTACTGATAGGGACCAAAGTTATTACTACTCCGAGTAATGACAACAGGAAGACCGTACGTTACAAAATAGGAGTTCACCAAGAGATCAGCAGCAGCTTTCGAAGCCGAGTACGGAGATGAAGGATTCAACGGATCTGACTCTTGAAACGATCCTTTCACAATACTTCCGTAGACTTCGTCAGTAGAAATTTGCACATATCGTCTCACATCATATTTTCTGCATACCTCAAGTAAGGTAAACGAACCAAAAACATCTGTTCGTATGAACAGTTCAGGCCCAGAAATACTTCTATCGACGTGGGATTCAGCAGCAAAATTAATTATCTGATCAACATGATTGCTTTGTACAACATCAGCAACCAGGTGGGCATCGCAGATATCACCTTTGACAAAACGATATCGCGCATCACCTTTGATATCCTTCAAATTATCAAGATTACCAGCATACGTCAGTTTATCAAAATTCACAACCTCAACATCATCGTAATTCCTGAGAAGATAATGGATAAAATTCGAACCAATGAACCCTGCTCCACCAGTAACCATCAACCGCATTCCCTTCACCCATGTTTCAAACCAGGAGCAAGCACCCAATCATACGGTATTTTTTTCGTATCTGGCGGCAACCGATATTCATCAGGTTTTTTATAATGATATACTTCTGTTGGAACATTCAGGAAATAGGCGGTATCCGTACCCAACGCCTTAAATCCGTGATAGACGAACGGAGGAACAGTGAGTAACATCTGGTTGTTCTTACCAATAAAAAATTCATTAATCTCCTTATAGGTCGATGAGTTCTTCCGAGAATCAAACAATACCACCTTCATCATCCCAGCGATGCACGTAAAATTATCTGTCTGTTTCTTATGCATATGCCATGCTTTCACCACGCCAGGATATGCAGTGGTTACATAGACCTGCCCAAACTTCGTAAACTCTTTATCATCGCTACGTAAAATCTCCATAAGCCATCCTCGTTCATCTGGAATAACACGAAGCGGTTTTACGCTTACATCCTTTATCATATTCTCACCTCTGAATTATCACCAATCACAAACCGTCTCCCATTCGGCAGACTCCCATTTTTCACTATTCTTACTCCACGTCCAATAAGCGAATCAATAATCCGCCCACCATTCATAATCTTCACCCCATCCAACAAAACAGAATCCTCAATCTCAGTCCCAACAATCTCACAATGATTCCCAATACTCGTATACGGACCAATATAGGAATCACTAATCCGACAATGCTCGCCGATAATCGCAGGGCCTTTGACGATAGAGTGTTTCTCAATCACCGTCCCTTTATCAATGTGGATTCTCCCTCGAATTTCAGAATCCACAACCGTCCCTTGGTTATACCCCGTGATATCATCGAGAATCAAGCGATTCGCATGAAGAATATCCTCAGGTTTACCGGTATCTTTCCACCAATTCTTCACAAACGCGGATTTCACTGTATACCCATGATCAATCAACCACTGAATTGCATCTGTGATCTCTAACTGATTCCGATGCGATGGTCTAATCGCATCAACAGCATCAAAAATCTTCGATCGAAACAGATACACACCGATCACCGCATAGGGTGATGGTGGATTCTGCGGTTTCTCAATAACCTTCACAATATCATTCTTTTGATTTAACACCGCGATACCGAAATCCGACGGATTCTCCACCTTTGCCAGAAGAATGCTTCCTTCATATTTGGAGTGCTCAAACGCATGAACATGCTCGGTGACTCCTTCTTTCAGAATATTATCACCAAGATACATGATAAAAGAGTCGCCACTGATGAATTTTTTCGAAATCTTGATTGTATGAGCGATACCGAGCGGCGCCTCCTGTTCAAGAAACGTAATCTGCGCGTCCCACTGCACACCTTTTACGACCTCTATGACCTGCTGTTTATTGGGACCAACAATAATACCGATATCATGCACACCTGCCTCAATCAAATCCTCGATCCCATAAAACAAAATTGGTTTATTCGCCACAGGGATCAACTGCTTCTGTTGAGAATACGTCAACGGACGTAACCGCGTACCAAAACCACCAGACAACACTAACCCCTTTATAGGAAATCACCTCGATACAGGACTAAGATAATCATCTGTTCACTCCTTTTTTACAGTATTTTTACAGACAGCAAATTTTGTACCATAAATGTGAATCAATTGAAGATCATATTTTATGCAGATATCAGAGACAGCTTTCATAGTACCAGGATAAATTTGAGAGAAATCATCCCATACAATGTACCCATTTTGTCTCACACATTGAAGAGCATTTTCACTATCTGATATCACATAATCATATCGATGATTCCCATCGATAAACATAACATCGACTTTTTCATAATACGGCTTAAAATCAAATTGTGTTGAATTCCCATACAGTTGAACAATTGCATTGCTTATATTCGTGTCGTTCTTAAACAGTTCACCTGGAGTAAAATCAAGAAAAGGTAGTAAATCAAGGGTATAGATCTTTGCATCTTTCATTAAATTATATGCAATATTGCTTGTCGTTGCACCTTTATATGTCCCGATTTCAAAAACTGTCTTAGCATTGACATCTTTTATTAATGACACAAGGAAATAGGTTTCTAACAGGTGAATGGTATCATGAGTATGGTTGATGATCACATTTTTTTCCATTTTCATTTGTTCTTTCTCTAAAAATTCTTCTGGCAACATGATGGTACAATTTTTTCCACTTAATAGGTTGGAGACGCATTCTTTGTAGACTGTTTCATAGATTGCTTTATGGTATAAAGTAAAAAAACTATAGAGTGGATGTTTAAAAATAAATTTGATCAGTATTTGTAAGTTTTCTAAGGAAATGTTTTCAAATTGTTTGACGAGTCGTATTCTATTCATAGTCATTGCCAGTTTAAAACATTAATTTTTCAGTACGATGATTGCGTTTATACCATATTTCATTTAGATTTTTAATGTTAATCCAATATGCCATTAAAAAATATCGGATTTTCCTACCCATATTATGTGTGAAGGTAATATTATGTAACGAATAGCCTTTTGAAGTATCTTTTCTTTCAAAAAACATATGCCAGAATGGAAAATATCGTTGATGAAGATGGGAAACAAATATTTTGTAGAATGGCCAATTTAGTAATATATATCGTAGTCGATTTTTTTGAGAGATATAAAATCTTATATAATCATAGTTCTCATTATTCTTGAGCAGATCACCAAGCGATATGCTCCCGTAGTGAACCATGTTTGTTCGAGGTGTATATATAATTGTATATCCTGCCTTTTTTGCTCTTGTACAATAATCTGTTTCCTCCCAGAGAAACGGCGTGAACTCTTCATCTAATAAACCGATTTTATCTATGACTTCACGTTTAATAAGAAAACATGCTCCTATTGCAAAATCAGTTGATGTATCAACAGTGAAACCGTCTGACGTATATTGTTTCCAACCAAAGACAGTAAGAATAGAACCAGAGTATTGAATAGACCTATCTGGATTGAGTAATTTGCATGTGGCGATACCTACGGATTTTTTACTTGCGACATCTACAAAGATGTTGAGCCAGTTACCATCTATAATTTCGATATCGTTATTGAGGAGTAGTACAAAATCAGGATTGTACTTTGTTATCGCATGTTTTATACCAATGTTGTTTCCTTTTGCGAATCCGAGGTTTTCTGTGTTTTCAAGTATATCGACAGAAGGATATTTTTGTTTGACCATTGTTGCAGATCCATCGGTGCTTCCGTTGTCTACAACAACGACTGAGAAATTATCATAGATTGTTTTCTGTAGGGAAGAAAGACATATGTCCAATTGATCTTTTTTGTTCCAGTGAACGATGACGATAGTGACATGTTTCATAACAATCATCTGCATTGATGGTGCGGTGTTTTTTATTCAAACAGGGCACGTGGGTTATTTCAAGATATCACTTTATATCCTGTCTCTCATCTCCTCTTGCAATAGACGGATAGCCTGTTCTACAATATAAGGTTTCTTTATTTTTGTAATTTTTGATACGTTCAGAGAAGAATCGTTTGGTCTTCGTGCAATCCACTTCATCTCCTTCATCTGTCCAGCATTAATAAGACGTTTATCGAAACCAAACACGTCAGCTACGTTGCATGCAAATGCATATCGATTTATGCGCTCTCCACCAGCCGTATGAAACACCCCGGATTTGTTCATGTTAATCAGTGCAATCAGCTGCTCTGCAAGATCGCTATTTAACGTCGGAGAAACAAATTGATCTTCCACGATGGTCACTTTTTCATTCCTCTGCAACTTCTGAACTAACCATGTGGCAAAATTATTTGTATGAGCCCCATACAGAACAGACGTTCGTGCGATTATGAAATGTCGACACAGTGTAGTCACAGCGTTCTCGCCTTCAAGTTTGGTACGTCCATAAAAATTCACGGGATTCACTCGATCATTTTCTTTATACAACCCTTGATCGCCATCAAACACGTAATCAGTTGAAATGTACACGAGTTTAGCATCATGCTGTTGAGCAGCAGAAGCTACATTCTTCGTTCCTTGAACATTCACTTGTAACGCCTGTTCTCTTTTCATTTCACATTCATCAACATTTGTCATTGCTGAAGTAAGGATGATAACATCAGGAGAGATTTTTTCAACGAGGTGATCAACATCGTCTGCCTTCGTGATATCAAGTCGAAAACAGTTCTGGTTTTGAATGGGATGCTCAAAAAAAGTACCAGAGACGTCGAATTGTTGTTCATCTAGTTTTTTGAGTAGTTTTTTTCCTAAAAGACCACAACCGATAACGAGAATCTTCATTCATGTACCTGCGAAGACGATATGGATTGACCTTTTTAAATATGACCTTTTTTCCTATTGAAAGATTAGGGGGGGTTTATCTGTCAGTAGGGTTATATATTTATAGTAAAAATGTATACCTTGTCCAAACTTTGTATGGAGAATGTTGAAAAATTATTTACATACTTTCAACAAATTTGAAATTGTTCAGAGGTTAATGTTATGAAAATGAAAGCAGCTGTTTTATATATAAGGATAAAAACCATACTGTATGGGCGTTGAAGAAACCGAGAGGTGGAAAATGAACGAGTTATCAAAGTTTCTGAGATATAGGCTTTGCACACAAATAAGGTAATTTATGTGCAGACTAATAATTTGCACATAAATTAAATATTGGTTAAGGTGGTTTAGATTGCCGTTTCAATTGAAGATTCCTACTGGTCCTCGAAGATCGTTGATGTCCTTTGCTCGTGCTCTGATTTCATAACTTCCGCCTTTCTCCCATGTGTGCGTGATGGTTACGGCTTGTCCAGATGCATAGGGGCCAAGCCATCCGCTAGTGTTCCCATCTCCCCAATCCCAGAGATAGTACACCTGGTCTCCATCAGGGTCAGTTGCACTCCTCGTATATGAATATTCTTGTCCCATCAGTACTTCGGAAAGTAGAAAATTATTCAATCTTTTTTCCACCGCACACCAACATAAAGCAAAAAAAACAATCAAAATAGCCCTTCTCCAGAACGTATGAAATACCACTTTCAAAAAATTCATACAA
>Ga0315280_10004386_pt1 | contig 20876 bp, 15 predicted proteins | sample YL17G06_40_MG_FD_203697 | JGI IMG/M metagenome (GOLD analysis project Ga0315280, IMG submission 203697) | Sediment microbial communities from Yellowstone Lake, YNP, Wyoming, USA - YL17G06_40 | ecosystem: Environmental > Aquatic > Freshwater > Lake > Sediment | place: USA: Wyoming | collected...
TCATATTGCTTATGGCAGTCTAAACCGATATACTTCATTCAGCACCTCCTTATAGTGTATTTGGATTCTCCAATTCAAAACTCTACATCATAGACCCAAGAGGTGCATTACTCTTTCATGATACCTAAATTGTGCAATGGGACAACGAAATACTACTTTGTTCTATTATTGAGCCAGCCTGTTCATCTAACCATCTCATCTATAGCTTCTTCATCAGGAAGTCTGAACAACGCTGGGTTTTGTGCCTAACTTGGAGAGCAATTCTAATACGAATTGTGAAGGACCATTCCTAAATACTTTGCCATACCGATTCTTATTCCACCCTGAATACAGGAGATAGACAGCATCCTTAGCGCGAGTCATACCCACATAGAACACTCGTCTTGCTTCCGAAAGTGCGCCTGCTGAAGTTGCAGCCCAACCAGGGAGTCGCCCTTGTTCAAGTCCGGGCATGATCACGATCTGATACTCGAGGCCTTTGCTGCTATGGAGTGTCGTCAGAGTTACCGTATCCGATCTCCCTCCACAACGAGCGAAATCATCCACGGTAAAACCACATAAGGGATATCCGTCCGCACATCGATTAACAATATCATCCCAGACGACTAGGTCATCAGGTGAAGATGTTCGCTTGATCAAACAACTTCGAATTCCGAGGGAAGCATCAAGCATGCCAAGCCATTCCACCAAAGGCATGTTTGACTTTGCTGCCTGCGCAAGGCATGAAAAGAATTCCGTTTGCTCCTTAAGGAATGCCGGATTGATATGAACACCAGCATCGGTTTTCATTGCAATCCAAGTGGACAATAGAGTATCAATCCCAACACTGTCTTGCACGTGTGGATATAAGCTACACCATGCGGCAATATCCTCCAGCCACCTTGTTAATGGCGTTCGGGGATACCTTAAATCTCGTTCTCCAGCAAACTTTATCCCAGCAACTTCTAGAGCTTTGGCCAAGACTCCTGCATCCAGCTTGTCGATATAGAGAATGGCGATCTGGCCGTTTTGAATGCCTAACCTGTTCAGACCTGGGATAATTTGATTCACTATCGTCGCTGCTTGTTCGTCAAGACCACCCGGACATTCGAAAAAGAAGAGTTCGCCGATAGTATCGTCTCTTGCCGACATGAAGTTGTGAGGCTCATCAAGCGCTAACGCAACTTGGGACCCATCGATAATTCGTTGGGCACATCGATAGTTCATTTTCAACTCTACTTGGTGAACAGCAGGGTCGCTGGCAAGCTCTCTGAGGTATTTGGGGTTGGCTCCGGCGAATCCATAGATCGACTGATCAGGATCACCAACGGCAAATATCTCGATATTTGTGGATTGCATCAACAGCCGCACGATTGCATGGAGGGGATAACCTAAGTCCTGATACTCATCAACCACTAGGAAAGGAAAGCGGGCTTCAAGTGCTTTTCGCACAAAGGGTCGTCGCCGAATTAGATCAAGAGCAATGATCACCATGTCGTCGAAGTCAAGCAATCCCTCTTGGTGGAGCAGAGTTTCATAAGTCTCGATGAGGAGCGCTATCTGCGGATCCTCTTTCCAGTTCTTCGAGTCACGAAAAGGATGTGTGCGGCGATACTGTTGGAATGGCAGGTCCCAAGAGTCGGGCGTGCTTCCAACTTTCGATTGACTTACCGCCAGTTCGAATGTCCTGCGCTGTTTAATGGTGCCCGCAACAGTGAGCTTTGCGGGCAGATCATCTCTGAACAAATGGCCGAAAGGAGCAACAACGCATGACAGACAGAAGCTATGCACAGTCCCTATGAAAAGCCTGCGATCCTGCTCATATCCAAGCTGGGTAAGACGTTTGCGCATTTCTCTAACAGTTTCATTGTTATATGTTACACAAGCAACGCCACGCGGTCCCGTTGCTCTCCACTCCAGCAAGCGTGCGACCCTAGCCACAAGCACTTTGGTTTTTCCGCTGCCCGGCCCTGCAAGTACCGCACAATGGCCATCAAATTCGTAGGCGTCACGCTGCTCATCGTTGAACCCCGAGGTCCAAGCTTCTAGGGGATTTAACCGTGTAGTCGTCATTGAGATAGGACCTTATCAATATGAGTCAAAGAGCCTCTAATGTAATCAGGACATCTCTCCTTATCAACTTTTGCCGCGAATCGTTGAGCGAATCTGCCCTTCCCAACACGCTCGATGTCGCTCATAAACTGCTCTTCGGCTTCGGTAGTCATTGGTGCTTGCATCCCCACTAGTTCCTTGGCGCGTTCCAACATTTGCTGCGAAATTCCTAACTCCTCAAAGGTGCTCGCAAGCTCCGGTCCATACCCAACATTGAAGAGATCGACTTCCAGCGTGCGTTTGCCAACGAAGACTCCGCGCTCAGCCACAATCTTATTGATATCCGGCCATTTTCGAGATTTGTGCAGTGCCTCAAGTGTAGGAAATTCGGGGTAACCAGCAGCTTTGAAGATTTCGATTGCTCTCCGGAAGCCTCTGCTTAGGATTTCACCTCTGGTTGATTCATACCAGTCACCATCAGTGACCACGATAAAAGGCAATTTCAAACCGTAAGAGCCCAAGAGTTTAACATAGGGTACAAAATCAGTTCCATGGACGCTACAGACAGTAATCCCGTGCTCATCCAAAGGGGTTCCAAAGCACGAAGCGAATGCAGGGAGCAAGAATATCTCAGAGGCTCCCTCAACGAGTATAATACCTTGGGCAAACAAGATCTCAGCCCGGGTCGCATCCAGATAGCGCTCAAGGTCACTGACATCTTGTTCAGACAGTTTAGCTTCGTGCGTTGACCTGCCAATCGAGCTCTTCTTGTTTTGGTCTTGTTTAAGTAGCAAGATGCTTGGTAGAGGCGCAACACTAGCAACGTGAGGTGAATGAGTTGTCAGTAGAACAGGAGACTTCCTGCGCAAGAAGTCTCTGAAGACCAATCGTTGCAAGTGAGGGTGAAGATGAGCCTCTGGCTCTTCGATTGCCAGGATTGTCGTCGCCCTTTCGGACACAGCTTCCTTGCGTTCTAACTCAAGAGAAAGCAATAGCAAGTAGAGAATGTTGTTGATTCCCAGACTCAAGTCTGAGACGTTTCTCTTAGACGTGCCATCTCCAAACATTTTGAGAGACCTAAGCAAGCGGTCTGGATTGGTAGGTGTAAAACCGAGAGAAGGGCCGATGGATATTACACCCCCGATCATCTTCGCCAAGCGACTCTCAATGCTCGTGATCAGTGTCTGTATGTCCTTCTCCTTCATTAGTTCGTTAGTGGCTTGGTCAATTGTACCCGCGACAGTTTCCAATTTAGTGGGCGCTATTTGTAGGCGCTCAATCAATGGTCTTAGCGGGGAGTCCCGCCATGCTGAAAGGTCGGACTCAGCGTCACGCAAAGCGGGCAAGAGTTCGATTGGTATCCACCTCCGGACGTCATGACCGACTCGATTCTTTTCGTCAACTCCTCCGAAGACTACGAACTCATAATCCTCAATGGTTAGATCTCTTCCTTTTGGTAAGGGTGATCTTGGGCGAAATCTGTACGTGAGCCTAGCGGTATCCGGCGTGACCCCTTTGACAAGATAGGATTGCAGCACAGCTAAGATACTTTTATCTTGTTGGAAGTCCTGAAACTCAACTGCGATCTCAATCACTGTCTTGTTCTTTAGTGGCTGTTTCAATCCATCCCAGAAGTCTTCTTCTCTTAACTGTCGGGCGGCATCAGGCAGTTTAGGGTCCAAAACAAGTCGCAGAGCATGAAGCAGGTTTGATTTACCTATGTTGTTCTCACCGACAACGACTGTCGTGCGCCCGAGCTTGACATCCAAATGCTCGAAGTTGCGGAAGTTACTAATCTCAATGCGTGAAAGGAACATATAGCCCCAATTCGGTGTATTTTATTATTATGTTAGGATGCTAGACTAATTATACATCTTTCACACGCGTTAGTCTTGACTTATAATCTAAGATTCAAGACAGGCTAGGTTTTTCTTGCCTTTCCTGCTTTGCGAAGTCGGAATGGGGTAAGAGTAACAAGATGAGTCAATGTTACACATATCTCACTCGCCAGTCAGCAATCCGAAAGTTGTTTGCTTGGAAGTAGCCCTTTTTCTTTTTGATCTTCGGTACTGAGTCGGCAACAGATACCGAGCTGTCTTGTTAGCGTTGCCTCAACCCTTGATTATTCCTCTAGTTATACCTTCTGCGATAGCGGATACTATGTCTAGCCAAACCCTTCGTTGCTCACCGGGAGTGGCTTCTAATGCCTTCAATGAAGGCCTGATTTTGTGGTAAAGCCTGATGTGCTTTGGGCTTTCGCGATTCACAACCTCTATTAAGCCTTGACGTAAAAGTATATCCATCGCTGCCAACCGTGCTTGACCATCACCGAAATCTGTACCAGATTCCTCTATAAGTGACCAGGGATATTCACCATGGGCCCTAAAAGCATCATCGGCCTCGTATTTATCACGGATGAATTTCATAAATTTTTTTAACCTATCTACGAAGTCCATACACTAACCTCCTTCCCACTTAGGTTTCCTACTTAGCCCAATATAAAACTTCAGAAACGGCAAGCTCTACCCCCTCTCGTTCGCCGTAGCAAACGGAGAACACGATTGGAGGCGGACATACAAGACGCCCACAGTTCATTGCTTTGCCTCGACTCAAACCAAATCGCAATCACATTCTATCACATCGGAATAGGCTACCGAGGCTATTGATAGCTCCGATGCGATGTTTGTCTGGATTAAACAAAACCGAGGAATGTTAAATGAACTCGCTAGGGCAATGACAAATAAAGGTGCCCTGTATGGCCAACGTTAGGCTTCGCTCTCCTGCCAGACGCTCTCAAAGAATAGTTTCGCAGCGTTGACTACCGTAGGATTCGTAGTATAGACAGAGGCATTCTTATGAACTTTCAACCCATAATAGTCTGGGTCGGTGGATCCCACAAGAGCTACACACTCCGAAACAATCAGCCGGGCATGCTGTTTCGCATTCTTCTTCACTTGAATCTTTGGAGACGCCTTCTTCAAAGCTTCTTCCAGACGTCCTATCTCTGGGTATTTTTCCTGTTTCAGTCTTTGAGTTGGCACCGTTACAATCTTTACCACCACTCCCCTGTCCTGAGCTTCGGCTATAGCAGGGAGCAGGGTCTCATCGAATGCCCGACACATTATGAGGAGCTCTTTCTTGGCGCCTTCTATGACTTCGGCCATCTTTTCCTGTATTTTGTCCTCACTTGTTACCAGAATCGCCTCTGCCGTTGACCCTTGATAAGATTTGACTAGCTCACTTATGACTTCCCATTCAAAGCCCACGCCCATTGTGGGCTTAATCGCCCGCAGTTGATTCATAAGCTGTGTCGGTAGGTAAATTGCTTCACAGGCTACTCCCCATGCCTTCATCCATTCCCACCATTCATAGGCTTTTACTTGTCCCTCAACATAATTTGATAGGCCTTCAGATGGTCTTGCGACGGTTTCCTGCGAGACAACTCCATTAAGGTCTTTACACACCATCATCGTGTGACCTTCAATGACGGACAGTTCTAGGTCGACCCGATACGGACCAATGTTCTTCCTTTCAAAGCTACTGGCTAAGGAATTGAGCACCATGGCATCGATTTCAAAGCAGCAGTATAGCTGTCGGCTGGTTCCTTCTTTCCAGTAGAAGCGCGCTTGGTTTATGCCTGCACCTTGCCATATCGCGCCCCACAGCGCACCCCTGTGTGAACCGGGGGACTCGGGAGTTGCCATGGCGAAAGCAACGAGTTCGCCAAACATTTCCAGTCTCGCTACCCCTGGAAGGAGGTATTTACCAACGCTTGTTTCGTTCTTCAGTTCGATAGCCCATACTAGGTATGGTGTCTTGTGCCAAAGCTGAGGCGTAAGAGTAGACCTCACAATGTCTATTGGTCGCTCGCTCATCTCTTTTTTTCCTTTGCTACACGATTATACCGCATATCTTAAGGAGGGAGAAAGCAGAAGCCCGCTCGCCCCCTTGGAAAGCGCCTACAAGGCGGGGCTTAACAAAAGTCAGTTTTGTTTAGTGATCGGTTCATACCCTGTCAAAAAATAAATTGGCCACTGCATGAACCGTCAGAATGTCAAGTGCAGCCATACGTTATTATTGACATTAGTTCAATTCCAAGTATATCCATGCTACTGCTTTCTCAATACAACCAGGATAAGGACTGCCCTTCTTAAATCCGCGTTTCTTATACCATTCTACGAGATTAGGCGTTCTGATAATATCCTTCTCAACAATGGTGCCATAAATATGTCTCAGTTGTTTCTCTCGTGCATGGTCTATCACTAATTCTAACAATGCCGTACCAAGGCCTTTTTCTCTATAGTTCCTCATTTCGTCCTTGGATTTCGCTTGGCTCTTCATGATGCTTTCGATGATGCTGGCACCAGGATCAAGGGAATCAGAGTCGTCCCGTATATGAATCTCGCTTAGTTCCATCATGTCTGGTGGTCGCAATATGCACTTGACTTCACCCACATACTCTCCCCGATGTCTAAGTTCCACATGGAACAAATCAGCAGAATTCTCAAGCACTTTTATATAGTATTTTTGACCGTAGATATCGGTTATGAATCTTTTCAATATTTTTATCCCTATACCACCCTACGTTTCTTGGTATAGTTGACTTCTTCTCCATCCTAACTTTAACATAGAATGAATGATTTTGACGTATTCCTAGGCCAACATGAACCGTGAAGTCAGTTGCCTCAATGATTCGATGGGATGTGACTTGATACCCTTAAACTCAAGTTAACGCGCAGTTAGTGAAATTAACTTCGCTTACAAGGGGTAAATTACGACATCTTTTTATAGTGTTTCCGCTTCCTACCAATTCGTCTCTCAATGGCTGCCTTATCGTAATTCTGCACTGGTTCGGAACTGGAAACGTCTTTACCGAAAAATCGGGACATACTATCGCCATAATCATTACCCTGGGGAGTCTTGGGCTTCTTCGAAACACTTTCGCTATGCATCTGCTCCTCCCAAGAGACAAAACTCATTATTTAATTATATCACTTGGATTTGCCGATGTAAGAGTATAAGGAAATAGCATCGAGTTCCAAGGTTGGTAAGAGTTAACAAGTGAATCACGCTTAAAAGGTATCTTGCACTTCTTGGCTTTTTGTGTTCTCCTTGACCACCTCAAAGATCCCATTGCATAAATACTCAAGCCCAATTACTGTGATATAAATGGAAATGCAGTTTCAGAGCTGGCAAGACCCCCTACAATATGCAGGAACAGATGCAAACGGCACAGCTTTTTTGATGCTGGACTACTATCAGAGGCCTTTCCATCTACTTCATCAAGAAGACGCTCGTATCGGTCGAGACTTGACGACACCGCATCCTATTCGAAACCGTTTCTGGCAGCTCGTTCCCCATGGTCAGTACCTATCAGAAGAAGGCAGAGTTTTTCTCAAGAGCTACACTCGTAGTGTTGAAGCGGAACTTGCCAGCCTCATAGGGAAGTTGTCACTTGCATACTGCCTTCATCTCTACAGGCGTTTAGCACCAGGACCAATTGGAATAGACCGACAACCGAGGACCATCGGCCTGACCAGGGCCGTTCTTGAAGCTGCAATCCAGAAATATGCTCGTTTTCAACTCTGCAACAAAATCGCCGAGAGTTCCACTATACCCATAGATAAAGTCCTTGGTGGCCTGCTGATGGCACCGGAGTTCGAATTTGAGCGAAAAATTATCGCCCAAGCTAACCAGCTTGTTCTTACCGACTTTTCTAACATTGACCTTGCGGCATTCTACGACCTTGAAAGACTGGCCTATGAAATCTGGCGGACTGCCGCAGCCCTAAGAACAACTGGGAAAGGAGCTCCGCTGATAGTAGACGATCCTCCAGAATGCTTCGCTGACGGCCGTTCATCAGAGCTTGATTTTTTAGTTACCAAATATGATCAGAGGATTGATAGACTCCAATCGCCACATTCTGCCCAAGGTGTCGTATTTTCGGACACGTCCGAGTCATCAGCAGCCGGCTGTGTGTTCATTCCCACATACAACGTAGGCGGAGTCACAACCTCAGACATAAAAGAGCTTTTCAGCAAGCTTTATAGAGTGAGAATCGAATCTGACATTACGTTCAACTTTGCATGGTTTCCCTTCAATCTGAAAGAATACCGAAAGGCACACCTCCCTTTCGCGTCCGCGTTTTATGAGAAATATGAAGTTTCGCTCGATGCTGTTCTAACCGTGGTTGCGGCGCTCTCTTTCAGAGTATTTTACTCTTGGCAACAAACGCGCGGTATATCACTTTTTAGATACTGGCAAAGAGCTTATGAGGGCCCATGTCCAAGACAATCTATTCTCGAAGAAATTATCCAACTTATTCCTGCCGCCTGTGAGACAATGGGTATTAAAAAGACAGCCATTAGTTCTCATGAGATTGAATCTGCCGTCCGTTTCTGGGAACTGGATATGTCAAAGCGAAGAGATATTGACTTGTCGTATTCTGGCCCCCACTACGTGTTTTTACCGGTCAAAGATGGCCATGTTTTCATAGATTATGCATGGATTCACAGAAGGCTCCATGATCTGTTTATAGGCATACGGATACCAGATCAGCACTTCAAAGGCAGTTCACTAGAGAGTATAATCAGTAAAGCCAAATCGGCACTTCCCACTAAGCCATGCAAGGCTGACACCGGCGAAAGACGACAGATTGACTACGCTGTTGCATGCGGCTCCCACCTAGTAATTGCCGAATGTAAGGCTGTCGGGAGTTCAATCGCTTTCGACCGTGGTGAGCCACAGGCAATCGAGTACCGTACAAACAATGTGATAGAACGCGGACTTTCTGAAGTCGATGATAAAGCTAGATGGTTAGCCACCCACCCAGTGGGCACCAACTACGATGTGACCAACTATGAATATGTGTTGCCTGTGGCAATAAGCCCATTTGTTGAATTCATCCCAAGCCGAGACACACGTTATTGGGTATCAAAAGATGTTCCTCGAGTTCTTACGCCAACAGAATTTGAAAACCTTCTCAACGACGCGCCAACTATCAAAAATGCCTTCAACCGGGTTTCACTTCGGTACAATCCAACCAAATAGCAGCGCGGCCCTGTGTAGGTCAATCAATCCCCCATTGTCTAGAATATAGCCAAGGTAATCTTCGACAATTTGACGTAATGTTACCTGTGGCCCCCGAATTGGCTTAGATAAGCTTGGCACTGGCAAACACCAGCAGGTCAGAAAACTGTGTTGGCTCCAGTTTATCAAACTCTTTCTGGGGCACCTTGATGTATTCCCAGTGGGTGCTTGTTAGCAGCGTGGCATTCTCACACCAAATTTGAGCTGCTCGGTCCTTGTGAGCCACATCCACATCCTCACGGCCTTTGGTTTCCACCAGATAATGGGCGCCATCGGATAGCACAACTACAAAGTCTGGTTCATAATAACGCAGGTTGCTGACAGCATCGGTGTATTCTATCGCGAAGCCAAATGGCTCCGGCAGTTTAGCAAACGCTGTTACGTCACTGGCGCCGTCAAGGAATCTGGCGAATCTCTTTTCAAAATCATTGTCACAGGGGATGAGGTTGAAAACCGTCTTTCGGGCATCAAGGGTAAGCCGAGAATATGGGAACGGTTCGGTTTCAGAAAGTTTACGGCCTACATTCAAAAGGTGCGGCTCCAGTTCCTCAACCACTAGACGCCGCAGTGCCTCCACGAAGGTCTTGACGGTTACATACTGGGCTACATTGCTGCTTATGGCCTTTATCATAGCAGGGTCATCCAAGTTCACTTTATCGCCGAAAGCCTTAGTCTCCAAGAACTCTCTCACTTTGGGGGCCAGCACTGCGAACTGAGATGGTAGCTTTACATCCTGGGCAATACGCTTGGTATAGTAGGAGATGACCTCTTGTGCCGTCTGAGCTTCTGGGATGGCATACTCCCGTTCAATGAGTTTTTTCAAGGTTATGAAGTCATATCCCTCGTATTTGAAAGTTCGCGCTACCATGTCGTCCTCTTTCCGGGGCAATACTGGGCAGGTCATAAGGGTAACATCCAGTCCGGCTATTTCTTCAGCCAGCGTTTTCTTCCGTGCCAGGATAGGACTGAGTACCGGCAGCGCGATGTCTTTGTCCATCTTGTTGGGGTCAGGGGCGATGGTGACGATGACCAACTTGTCTATACCGACATTGAAGGTTTCAAGTTGCATCTCCTCGTCCTTTTCAAGCTGCTCCACAAACTCAATAAACGCCTTGTTGCCAATTACATCTACCCGCTCAGTATAGTTTGTTGCTAGACCCCGGAACATTAAGCGAAGCCCTCGGCCAATGGTCTGCTCCGGCAGGATATTGGCCTTGGCAGTATATGGGCGCAGGCCCACCACAACTGTGACATTTTGGACATCCCAGCCCTCCCGCAGCATCAAAACGCTTACAATACAGTTAACCGGGCTTTCTACCTCGTCTACCTCTCTCACCACCTTTCGGGCCTTATTCAATTCCCGTTTGGACACCTCCCCCGTCTTGTCTGTATGTATAACTTGGAGTTTTTCAGATGCAAATTCTTCAGGATACTTTACCTTTAGGTAGTCCTCAACATCATCGGCATCATCTGTATCGTTCATCATCACAAAGAGGACTGGCTTCTTGCCTAGAGGACGGAGCTGGTCCCGGTATTCTCGCCACCGTTCTACCCCGGCCGCCAGATATGCGGCGTAGCGTGTGCTGGCAATGTTTGAACGGCCCTCCTGGATTCCGGTGGCAATACCTTTGATAGGACGCTTAACTATGCCATCTATGATAGCTTGCTTCAGCGGGTAGTCGTATATCACCCAAGTAAACAGTGCTCCTTTGCTGTATCTAGGTGTCGCCGAAAAGTCCAGTTGGGCTGCCAAGCCACCGGGAACTGTGGCGTGCAGCCCTCTAATGACTTTATTCCATTCGCTATCTTCATCATGGGTATGATGAGCCTCATCGTTAATAACTAGACACGGGCCACCACGCTTAGCTATGCGCTTGTCAAAGTCCTCTACCTCTACGTTACTGGCTGGTGGTCTTGGCCCCAGCATAGCCGTCATCTCTTCTGTCTCTTCCTGCCCTGCCTTATCCGGGCGCTCATAGAACTGTTGTATGTTGGTTAGGTAAAGCGCCCCTTGGGAGCTGGCCCGCTCCCCTTCGTCTCGCATGTAGCAATCGAAGTCCCAGAAAATCTTCAGCTCCGGCGGTATAACCGGGTCCGCCTGAAAGATGTGCCCTCCACTGAAATCAACTCGCAGCCGCTCAAAGACGATGACATTGGGGGCAATGACGAGGAATACCTTGGCGTAATCATTCTTGCCCTCGGTCACCGCATTGAAATACTGCCAGGCGATGGCTAAGGACATCACCTTAGTCTTGCCGCTACCGGTGGCCATCTTGATGCAGTAGCGGCTAAAATCGTCGTATCGCAACAAACGCATCCCGGCTATATTGGGGGCATACTTCTCCAATAAGTCCTTATGCCGCCGCAACCGGGCTACCTCATACACATAGATTAGTGTCTCCATCGCCTCCCGCTGCGAATCGTGATACCTGAATGGTCTCCCATTAGGCAGACGGTGGTCCGTCTTGAACCAGTAATTCAGCAGCAGCCTGGTGGTATCGCTAATGCCCTTGTAGTTGCTATCCCGCCATTCGGCTACCACCTTGCGAATAGCGGGCACGCATGGGGCTGTCTTTACCTTGGCTTCCAGCAGGCTCAGTTGCTCAGAGGGAGTCACCTTGCGCCGGGGCATGTCAATAGACCTCCACCTTTAGCGTCTTGGTTGTATCGTTACCCAGGATGTCAATAACCTTAACCACGATAGTATACGTGCCGGGTTGCTCATAGGTATGGCTGGTCACTCGTTGTAACTCCCGCTTCTTATGGGTGCGGTAGTCCTGCCATTCATTGTGGAAAGTGTCGTCTCGGTTGTCCCAGTCCACTGCCCAGTAGTCAATCCACTGCTCCCAATGGGAGATAGCCCGCCGCACATCTTCGGGGACATCGTCCGGCGGGATAACAAAATCGGTTAGCTTGAGCGTTATGCTTCGGCCTTTTTGCTCTACCTCTACTGCCAGAGCAGCTAGCTCAAAAAAGCGTATGTCGCCTTGCTCTACAGCCTTTTTCTCCAGCACCTCCCTGGGGATGCGCAGGAATCTCATGTTGATATTGGCCTGGGCTGCCTGCTGTTTGGCTACTTCGTTAAGCTCAAAGGCAAAGTCCCACCCCAGCACATCCACCCCATTAGTTTTAGGTGCGTCCTTGCCTGTACCCACCACTCGCTTGAACTCGGCTGCTATCTGCGCCACATCACCAGGGCTTATCGGGGAATCAACCGCCCCTACGTGTACCATTCGTCCTGCCTTGACACCGTGGAGCCAGGCATAGCCAGTAACAGGCTGGGCGTGGTATAGCTCCACGATGAAATTACGGTAGTTCAGCATCCTGGCCTCTGCCTGCTCCCCGAACTCTGCCGCCTGCCATAGCTGACGCTCATATTTACCTAAGTTCTGCACAATGAATGGCCTGACCCCCGGTGTGGAAAGCAGGCGCTTGCGAGTAGTGTGGATAGCGAATCGGCTCAAATCGCAAGCTATCCACCGGCGGTTCAGTTTCTCAGCAACAACAGCGCTAGTACCACTGCCAACAAAACAATCTAGAACCAGGTCGTTTTCGCTGGAGAATCCGGATATTATTCTGTCCAGTAGTTGCTCGCTCTTTTCGGTGTTATAGCCGGTGGTAAATGAATATGCGGATACATCAAGCCACAGAGTATCTGCAAACTTCGTATCAAGCGGAGGCACCCAATGTTCTATCTTGCCGGTGGGGGATTTTCTAATGAACTCCAGACTTCCGTCTTTTGACTGCCAGTAATCGTAGAGGCTTTGTCCACCGCCTTCGGCCACCTTGCGATACTCTTGATAATTTTTGAGCGCCGCAAGCGCTCTTTCTTGACTCCACTTCCATTGACCATGGGTTGGGATGACATCAAGTATGGGATATCTCATCGTAGGGCGGTCAGCAGTGCTCCAAAAGTCCTTCCAATATCCCTCGGGGTGTTGGGGCTCCTGTTTCAACAGTAAAGGAGCAAATCGTTTGCCAGCAGTTCGGGAATACCATAGCAGGATGTCGTGCCCTTCTGGCATGCTTTGTATATTTGAGAACTGACGCTGAAGATTCTTTGTTATTCGTTTGACTACTATCTGATTACGGCGGTTTTCAAAGCCGAATACCTCATCCATCACGCACTGGACATAACTAGAAATGTTAGTGCCAATATGAACCAAAATACTACCGTCATCATTCAGTAAGTCTCTTAGCCAAATTGCCGTATCATAAAACCACTGAAGATACGAATCCACACCCCGGCCCCACGTATCACGGTAAGCCTTCTGCTCTATAATGCTGGGTTCCTTGGTGAAATCCTCGTCGTTCACATTCACATGGAAGGAGAAATCCTGCCCAGTAGCAAAAGGCGGGTCAATATAAATCAGGTTCACTTGGCCTGCAAACTCTTGGAGTAGCGCAGGTAACACATATTTTTTGTCTCCCCAGATGACTCGGTTGCGCCACTCAGACGGGCGGTTGCTACCAAAAAGGTCTAGACTTCGCTGTCGCTCCTGGGCCGACTCGTTGACAGTCTCTACTGTCTGGAAAGGTAACTGCACCCGCAATGGGGCTACCTTGTGACCGTCCTTGTCGTATTTGCCCTCCCAGATTAGCTCCGTCATTTCAGTTTCCTGCTTTTGTTACCCTTGTGCTTCACCTGATTCGATGTAAGCTCCTCTACTTTTACCTGAAGAGCTTCGGCCAGTTTCCGGATGGTCCGTGGCATGGGTGTTTGCTTGCCGTTCTCAATGCGATTGATAGTGACCCTGCTTAGTTTTGTCATGCGGGACAAATCAGTCAAAGATAGAGCTCGCTGCTCCCTTAATCTTTTTAGGTTGCCGTCATTTTTACGCACCTAGGGGGCACTGCGTATTCATCTTATGCTATAATTGTATCAGTGGCGTGAGCAAGATGTCAAAGATGGAATTGTAAGTGATAGGTGCTAAACTACGGAAAAGGCGCCTAGACTTTCTATTTTAGTGATAAATCTAATTGGGTTACCACAGGTTGCAAAAATTGACAAAGTTCAGGTTTACTTCAAGAAAGTGGAAATAATTCAATACGGGAGGGTAAAATGGCATCTGAATCGGCAATAAAGGCTGCCATCGAAGCGAAGGTCACCCACTATTCTGTGTGGACTATTGGGGTAACTGATGACCCCAACCGCCGTAGGAGAGAACATGGCAATCCTAATGTCTGGTATCACTGGGACGCTGACTCGCAACAAGTTGCTAGAAATGTTGAAGCATATTTCTTGGACAAAGGTATGAAAGGCGCCGCCGGCGGAGGTGGAAGGGCAGACTACGTTTATATATTTATATAATTAGACGCCCTCATTGTGTTCTGCACTGTTAAGACGCATCCTCTCAGCGATTTTATCAATTAGGCTGTTTTGAAGGTGCTGGACTCTCATACCGGGTAAAAACTAACGCACCACTCAATTGGCACGAAGCTAAAGATAACATAGGGAAGACCGATGAAATTAATTGGTATTGACTGCGCAACCAAGCAGAGCAACATTGGCCTTGCATTGGCTTCGTTTCAAGATGGAAAGGCTATGGTGCGAGACGTAAAAGTGGGCAGCCGAACCAAATCGGCGCTGACCATCATTAAAGACTGGCTGGCGGAAGGACAACCTGCACTGCTTGCCTTAGACGCGCCGCTCGGTTGGCCAACAGAATTGGGACGAAACTTGCACGCACACAAAGCAGGCGAAAGGATAGATGTAGGCCCCGACATATTGTTCTCTCGTTACACTGACCGGGAATTATGGCGAAGGTTGAACAAGAAGCCGCTTGAAGTCGGTGCGAACCTGATAGCCAGAACCGCACACGCAGCACTGCAGTTATTGGGACAGTTGCGAAAGGAGACCGAGTTAGCGATACCTCTGGCATGGAACCCTGATAGTGTTACCGAGACATGTGCCATTGAGGTCTATCCTAGGGCTACTCTTGAGGCAATGGGTATCAAGTATGAGCAACGGTTGTCCGCGATACGTGAGATTGACTACCTAGCTGTAGATGTGGCAGGGAAGAATCTCGCGAGTGAGCATGGCTTGGATGCGGTAGTATGCGTGCTCGCCGCAGTGGACTTTATGACTGGCAAGTGCCCGATGCCAACTAAAAGGGAGAAGGCACTTGCGGATAAAGAGGGCTGGATCTGGGTACGGAGAAAATTGAGCCGTTAAGGTAGCGGCCAAGTCAAGTGCGTCTTGCCACTAGGAAATTCTTATCCGGCAAGCTGGCACTTCTAATCACACTTCCCGTCATCTAATTATTGCCACAACAGAAAGTATTTTGGAAATCCCCCCAGTTCTCTTAGCCAGCTAGAGCCTGGACACGCGCAACGGTCTGGAAGAGTCTTAACCTTTGCCTTAGCAAGCTTGTCCGAAAGCAGTTGCACATTCTAGCGTTTTGTGACGCTTCCTACATCGAACAGCCAAATCCCATCTCAAAAGTTGCAAGCCCACTATAAAGCTTCAAGCTATCCTCCTTGCTACCTACCTGTATGTCCCTTTGTCTTGATAGCTTATTTAGCTCTTAGCCTTATAGTGAATTTTGATATAGTGAATAAATCTCCAGATGGCAAAGCCAATCGTTGCTGGCAGGATAATTAGTTCGGTTATCAATGCGGGAATACAAGGCTCATACCATCTTCCTATAAAGTAAAGGTAAAGAATATCACCAGCCATTACTATCAATAAGGCATCTGTTACTACTTCTATCATATCCCTCTTCATCGTAACCCCCTTAAGTTCTTACTATCTAGCCCCCCCATTATGGTAACACTTTTGAAAATTTCCATGCCCAAAAACAGCTATTCTCTCTAGAAGTCTTCTATTTGGGGTTACAGTTGCGTAAAATGAGGTTATGAACGCCAATATAAGCGGAGAGCTACTGTGATGGTTTATAACATAGTCGGCGCTGTAATAGGAGGGATAATTGCCACTTCCATTGGTATATATCTTCACTACTTCGTAGGAGATAGAAAACTAAAAAAGCGTATATGTCAGGTACTTTATGATGAGTTGGATTCCAACCGAACACGCTTAGAAGGGGCGGTAGTGTCATACGAGCTCTGGAGGAAGCATTCGCTTCCTTATGTCTTTTTATTAAGTAGTTACATGGAGGCTAGAAACTGCGGGATATTCAGAGAACTACCTAAAGAAGTACGTGAGTCAATAGAAGGTTATTACTCATTCCTGCAATTTCTTAATAGTAATAGGTTTGACACTTTTCCCAAGACGACGTCGACAATTGACACTGAGGTAATGAATAACCTTGTAAAAAGTATGGATGAAGCACTTCCAAAATTAAAGGAATTTTGTTCCAACTTGCGTGTCTCCCCCTTTGATGACGTAGCTTACGTAGTAAGAAAAATTAAAAGAGCAGTGCTCAGGCGTGGCTATCCTCAAACTTAGCAGACCTTCCAGCAGTATCCTTCAGTCACCCTAATGACCACGCCAGTCATCAATATCAGGATGACGCAAAGCGTAAACGAACATTGCTACTAGGATAATCAGGCATAGAATAATATCAGGTCTCACTCCCTACATAATACCACGATAATTATTCATTGCCGAAACTCTCTGCCTTTGCCTGATGAGCAAGTCAGCTAGCAGATGTGACTTTTGCCTAATGTCGACGGTTTACAGAATGGCTTATTGTTGGGTTATAGCCAGAGTAGCAGCTGCGTTGACATCCACATCTGGTGCGAAATCGAGGAAGAAAAGAAATTTCTATGTTAAAATTAGAATATGGGAAGTTACGGGAGACTAAGGCAGCGGTCAAGAGTACGACGGCTGGTTCCAAGGGTCGCATGTGTGTTGGTCTCGGTTTTTCTGATAGCTCTAGTTGTTTTTTACCCGGTCAATCCTAATCAGTATATAGTCACGGTGGCCGATGACTATATAGGTGTAAAGTCAGGAAACACGGGAGAGCAGTTGCCTGGTTTTAAACAGACACTGCAGACGGGGATAAAGGTTATCGTGCCTCATGAGGGTCTTTTAGTTTGCGTGAAGTCAGTGGTATATAGACCTGAACCCACAACGCAGGCAATTCGTGGTGAACCTGCAAATGGAATCGTAAGTGTAATCGTAGACCCAACTTTTGTTACTGCCGATGCCTTCGTTTTTACTTATGATGAGCCTAGAAATACGGAACATACTCACGATGAACAGGCTACTCAAATCGACCTTCGTGCCCCTTTATGGCAGCGAGAAGAGCCAATGAATGCCAGATTTTGCTAATTAGAGTTCCAGTGTCCGAGTCAGACAACCAAAGCTTCACCCTTTTATGCCAATGGATTTTGCCTTCAAAATCACCACTTTAAGTTAACTATCCCGTTGACAAGCTGGCATCTGAATTTGGCTAGCTAACAATCCATATTCAAACTTTAACATGTTAATTACATGTTCAAGTAATTCTCCACCCGTAAAACCGGTTAGCAAATCCATAGTGAGAGTTAAAGTGGTCAAATGAATTCAAATTCCCCACCCACTGATACTTCAAGATAGTAGGTAATTAACACCCTTCAAAATTCAACCGTATGACGGTTATAACTATTAACCTTGGAATATTATACCACCCACCACCAAAACCACCGTTTAGGAATAATCTAGAATATACTAAGCTTAGTAAACAAAGAGAATGCCTCCCCCAGTCTTCGACTAAACCAGAGGAGGATGAAACGGTCGCCCTTGCCACCGTCAATGGCAAGCAAAGTAATTAGCTATCAGCATTGATGATATGCTTCTGAACATACTCGTCCCACGCCTTATGGCAATTTGAACAACCACATTTTAAGATATGGTAGAGTAGTTGTTTCTCATTCTTAAAAACTAGCTCACCACTATGATAGCAATGAAATCTAAGCACGTCCTGCGGAGGCTGAGATACATGGGTAACACTCAGTTACCTATGTGGTCAGCCAGTACATGATATTGACATAGCATAGCTTTAGTGATACAATTCACTCGAAAATTAGTTAGCATGGGGACAGTGAGGCAGGGCTTGTATCTGGGCGCTTGAGTTCTGCGGAGTCAATAGCGAAACCGACCGTAAAAAGTCGGTTTCGTTTTTTTGTTGGGAGGTGCGTCCGAAAGTTAATTAAGGTAAACAAGAGACAAACTGAGGTAATCGGGAAAGACAAAAAAGGAATAAGGAGGGCTGGGTAATCATGAAGCGGAATTTAGTGGGCAAAATCTTCGGGATTGCACTGGTACTTGTAATGATTGGGTCGATGCTTGGTGGGTTAGCTCCGGCACATATGGCATTTGCCCAACCGGGTATTGGTACGAGTGAGAACGGTACACTCGTGCAAGAATGGAAGTACGATATGTACTACTATCCAGGGATGTACTTTGGCTCATCTCCAGCAGTGGCTAATCTAGACCCATACTGCGGCGCACCGTTTTCGGATCTAGAGATAGTCACAGGCAGTGACGAGTGTGGAGTTGGTCTGCCAGGCACCAATGGGCTTTGGCGGGCGTTTGACTCGCAAGGGAATCTAGTGTGGTCTACTCCCACAGAAACGGATGAAGCCAGAAGTTCGCCTGCAATCGCCGATATCGATGGAGACGGAGATCTAGAAATAGCGGGGGGTACCACCAGTGGTTGGTATGTCCAGGTCATGGATCACAATGGCGATTTCGTCTGGACATTTCCAAAGTTAACAGGATTTTTTGTAGGAGGCCCGTTCGTTTGGCCTTCTTCCCCAGCTTTGGCTGACGTCGTCGGCGATGACGACCTTGAGGTCATAATAGGAAATCGATGGCTTGGTAGCGTATGGTGTTTTGACGGAGATAATTCAGACTATACTGATGATGGAGTAAGCATTAGTCAAGTCAATTTCCCCTGGTTCTATTTCTTAGGATTTGAGGGGATCGATTGGGATGTCCTTTGGGTTTTCAACCCACCTACACTTGGCGAAATAGTTGCTTCACCCGCTGTCGCTGATATCGACAACGACGGAGAACTAGAGGTTGTCATTGGTTCAACGAACGGCAACCTCTATGTCCTCAATGGCAGCGATGGGCATCTAGAATGGACGTTCCAAATCGGTGGTGCCATTTATGCATCGGCTGCTCTGGCAAACCTGGATGCAGATGCGTACATAGAGATAGTGATAGGTTCAACTAATCACAATGTTTATTGCCTCCAGTGGGACGGGAATGCTGGGACAAACGAGTGGCCATCGCCTTTCCCAACAGGGGGTGCTATCTATTCCTCGGCTGCTATTGGAGATGTAGATGGGGACAAACAGCTTGAGATAGTTGTAGGTTCATATGACTCCAGACTGTATTGCTTAACCGCAACCGGAACGGAACAATGGAATCGCTCCACAGGTGGCGCAATACATTCATCACCCGCGTTGTTCGATTGTATTCGCGTGGAGAAGCCCGATGAGTCACAGCCTGAGCTTAGAAACAAGGAATGGCCAATGTTTCGACATGACCCTGAGCGAACAGGGTTCTATGGCAACAGGCCAACGGCTCAACTCGATGTGGGTTTGTATATCAGCATTGGCTCCGATGACGGGTATCTGTATTTGCTCGCAGGGAAGAGTGGAGCGGTGATTGACCGTTTCCGCACCTATGGTCGGATTGGCACCTCTCCTAGTGTTGCTGATGTCGATGGTGACGGCAAGCTAGAAGTCTTCTTCTACGATTGGGGCACAGGAAGCATCCATGGTGGTCACACTTTTTGGGCCCTTGAGATAGATCGTACACTTTCAGAAAAGGCAGTAGATCTGGCTATAAGCGTCATAGGTATACCTTATCTATGGGGTGGAAAGGGTTGGGAACTTGGGAACCCGACATCGATATGGTTCGTTTCAGCCACTGAACTAGAGAATGGTTACACTTATTACGACCCTATAACAGAACAGTATAAAATGGGAAAGGGGCTTGATTGTTCAGGACTAGCGTTTTGGGCATACAACAGGGCCTATTTCGGCGATAGAGAACTTATGAGGAAGTTACCGGAGTGGCCACTTGTCTTGTCCGAGGTGAGGGACAGACCGATATCTTGGGAAGGTGCGGAGGATCAAATAAAATACAACACGGTCAAAGATTTAGAACTAACAACAATCGCGGAATTGCTACCTGGAGATTTGCTATTCTTCAAGCCGCCGAAACAGGTTGCACATATAGCTATTTATACGGGCGATTTCATATATGAAGGTAATACTTATAATGTAGTCCACGCCTCATATGCCCATGGTAAGGTCGTACCAGCAACCTTGGTCCTTGAGAAGGGCGAACTCAAACTCATTACGGATTTTGACGGGATACGCACGGTGATAACAGTTAAAAAGATGGGCAGAGTCGAAGAGGCAAGACATAGAGCAAATTACTAGTAATGAGCTGTTTCTTGGCCGAAAAGAGTCCGGGTATCTAGTGGAAACTTGAGAGAACTAGAAAGAACTTACGGATGGGTTGGGCCACCCTTGAGACCCTAAAATAGTGACGAACATAACTGTGAATTGGAGGAACCCCGGTAGCAGCAGTTTCGCTTCTTGAAACCCACTGGCTGCTGTTGTACAAAAGTCCAGAACGTTCAGCGTAAGTAACAAAAGCCTATTTTGTTCCCTCCGAGAATAAAAAATAGGGCCGTGGACTTAGCTCCACGACTCTTTATTGCTATTAGACACCCAGTTTAAGCTGCTCTGGTGCTCTAGCTTTTGCCTCTGCCATAGCTTGTGCCTTTTCCACTCTCTGCTTCTCTCGCCTGTGTTTAACTCTTCGCTCGTATATCCAGTCCTTCAAG
>Ga0315280_10004387_pt1 | contig 20871 bp, 22 predicted proteins | sample YL17G06_40_MG_FD_203697 | JGI IMG/M metagenome (GOLD analysis project Ga0315280, IMG submission 203697) | Sediment microbial communities from Yellowstone Lake, YNP, Wyoming, USA - YL17G06_40 | ecosystem: Environmental > Aquatic > Freshwater > Lake > Sediment | place: USA: Wyoming | collected...
GCTCAGGGCCGTCCCCCTCTCCGCTAGCGGAGAGGGGGTGGTCACTGGCACCGCCAGGGACCGGGGGTGAGGTCGTCAGTACACGGCATGGCGATGATGGAAAGGCCCTGGCCGATACGCCTCTTGGCTTCGGGTCGGCGCCACTGTACAAAGACGCGGGCCGGACAAGCTCAATGGGCCCGTCCGGCCCGCGCGTTCGGTTCGAGGCGCTCTCCGTGCGCTACTTGTCCAGCTCGATCTCGACCTCGATGGCGGCCTGGGCCGCGGCCAGACGCGCGATGGGGACACGGAATGGCGAGCAGGAGACGTAGTCCAGTCCGACCTTGTGGCAGAATGCGATCGACTTCGGGTCTCCACCGTGCTCACCACAGATGCCGCACTTGAGCTTCGGGCGAGTGGCCCGGCCCTCTTGCACCGACATCGCCATCAGGCGCCCCACGCCGGCCTCGTCGATGGAGTTGAACGGCGACTCATCGAGAATGCCCTTCTCCAGGTAGTCGGCGATGAACTTGCCCTCGGCGTCGTCGCGGCTGTAGCCGAACGTCATCTGCGTCAGGTCGTTGGTGCCGAAGCTGAAGAACTCGGCGTACTCCGCGATCTCGCCCGAAGTTAGCGCCGCGCGCGGGACCTCGATCATGGTGCCGAAGCTGTAGGCGACCTTGACGCGCTGCTCCTTCATGACCTGCTTCGCCACGATTTCGAGCTGAGTCTGGACCGCGCGAAGCTCGGCGACGAGGCCCACAAGCGGGATCATGATCTCCGGGACGACCTTCTTGCCGCGCTTCTTGAGATCGCAGGCGGCCTCGATGATCGCGCGCACCTGCATCTCGTTGATCTTGGGACGGGTCAGCCCGAGGCGGCAACCGCGCAGGCCGAGCATCGGGTTGGCTTCCTCGAGCTGCTCAACGCGCTGCAGCAGCCTCTCGAGCTCCTTCTGCCGCGCCTTCTTCTTGCCCATCGCGCGGAGCTCGGTGAGCTCCACGAGGAGCTCCTCCTTCGGCGGCAGGAACTCGTGCAGAGGCGGGTCGAGCAGGCGGATGGTGACCGGGCGGCCGCCCATCGCCTCGAAGATGCCGATGAAGTCCTCCCGCTGCATCGGGAGCAGCTCGGCGAGGGCCGCGTCGGTCGTCTTGTCGTCATCGGCGAGGATCATGCGCCGCACGGCCGGCAGACGGTCCGGGGCCATGAACATGTGCTCGGTGCGGCAGAGGCCGATGCCCTGCGCGCCCAGCTTAACGGCGTTCGCGGCGTCCACGGGCTCGTCTGCATTCGCGCGGACGCCGAGTTTGCGGGTCTTGTCGGCCCAAGAGAGGAAGGTCTCGAAGTCCGCCGTGAACTCGGGGTCCACCAGCGGGACAGAGCCGATGTACACCGCCCCGGTGCTGCCGTCGACGGTCAGGAAGTCGCCCTCTTTGACGACGTCGCCACGGGGGCCGACGAATGCCTTGCCGTCGAGGTCCATCTGAAGGTCCTCGCAGCCGGCGACGCACGGGAGGCCCTTGCCGCGAGCGACGACGGCCGCGTGGGACGTCTTCCCGCCGCGCGACGTGACGACGGCCTTGGACTTCAGGAAGCCGTGCACGTCATCCGGGGTGGTCTCGATACGGCAGAGGACGACGGCCTTGCCGGCGCCGCCCAGCTCGGCAGCGGTGTCGGCGTCGAACACGGCGATCCCCGACGCCGCCCCGGGACTCGCGTTGAGGCCCACCGCGATCGGCTTGATCCCCTGCCTCTTGAGCTCCTTCTCGTCGACCCGCTTGTGGAGGAGCTGATCCAGGGTCTCGGGCGGCACCCGGAGCAGAGCTTCCTCGCGAGTGATCAGCTTCTCATTCGCCATGTCCACGGCGATCTTTACCGCGGCCTGCGCCGTGCGCTTCCCGGCGCGGGTCTGCAGCATCCAGAGCTTGCCACGCTCGACCGTGAACTCACAGTCCTGCATCTCGCGGTAGTGGGTTTCGATCTGACGGCAGATGGCCGCGAACTGCCGGTAGATGGGGGGCCACTTCTTCTTCATGGCGGTGATGTCGAGCGGCGTGCGCATGCCGGACACGACGTCCTCGCCCTGGGCGTTCGGCAGGAACTCGGCGAAGATGATGTGCTCGCCCGTTGCCGGGTCGCGCGTGAACGCGACGCCGGTTCCGCTGTCATCGCCCATGTTGCCGAACACCATCATCTGCACGCTGACCGCCGTGCCGAGGTTGTGCGGGATCCCCTCGCTGTCTCGGTACACGCGCGCCCGGGGAGCGTCCCAGGAGTCGAAGACCGCGCGGATGGCTGCGGCGAGCTGCTCGAAGGGATCCTGAGGGAAGTCGGTCTTCACGAGTCTCTTGTATATGGCCTTGGAGGCGGTGACGAGCTTCTTGAGCTCCTCGGCAGGGACTTCGTAGTCATTCTGGACCCCTATGCGCTCTTTGATCTTGTGGAGCTCGTCATCGAACGGGTCCTTGCCCGTGCCCATCGCTACGTCGGCGAACATCATGATGAAGCGACGGTAGCAGTCGTAGGCAAAGCGCGGGTTGTTGGTGAGCTGCGCGAGACCCTCGACCACCTCGTCGTTGAGGCCGAGGTTCAGGATCGTCTCCATCATGCCCGGCATCGAGAACTTGGCGCCGGACCGGACCGAGACCAGCAACGGGTTCTTCGAGTCACCGAAGACCTTGCCGGAGTCCTTCTCGACGACCTTCAGCGCCTTGCGCACGTCGTCCATCAGGCCGGCGGGCAGCCTTTTGCCGCCCTCCACGAACTCATTGCAGACCTCGGTGGTGATGATGAAGCCATAAGGCACAGGCAGGCCGGCGCAGGTCATCTCGGCGAGGTTCGCACCCTTGCCGCCGAGCAGGTCGCGCAGGTCCTTGTTGCCCTCTCCGAACAGCCAAACACGCTTCTCAGGCATCGATTCCCCTTCGTCCCTTCGCCCGGCAGCCCGGGCTTGCTCTCATCCTCCCGCGCGACGCGGCCCACTCCCCGGGCCGCCGCGGGTGTTCTGTCTCATTAGGCCATGCTTGCTTGAGGCTGGTTGCCCTACGTGGGTGCGCTCCGCGCAACGACGGTGTATTCTACCAATCCTCGCGGATTCGTTCATCAAGCAGACGCACGTATCTCTCGGCTTCATCCTTGCGCGGCTCGCGCAAGGGCACGTCCAGCACCTCGTAGGTGACGACCTTTCGCCCGAAGTCAATCCTGATCCGGCACCCGGGCCGCACCTCGGAGGCCGGCCGTGCGGCGCGCTCGTCGATGCTGATGCGGCCGGCTGTGGCGAGGTCGTTCGCCACCGTGCGCCTGCGGACCACTCCGGTCACCTTCAGGAACTTGTCGAGTCGCATGGAGCGCCGTCCGTCCCCGCCTGTCGGCTAACCGGAGGAGCGGCCGCCTCCTCGGTCTTCGCCGTCTCCCACAGCACATCCATCTCCTCGAGTGTCATCTCCGAGAGCCTCGGGCCCGACTCGCCGGCCAGCGCCTCCATCCGGCGGAAGCGTCTATCGAACTTCGCGCAAGCGCGTCCGAGAGCCAGCTCCGGCGAGACTCTGAGGAACCGTGCCAGGTTCACCACCGCGAACAGCAGGTCGCCCAGCTCCTCCTCAACATCGCCCGACGAGCGCGTGAGCTCGGCAGCCTCCTCAGCTATCTTCTCAGCCGGCCCGGCCGCGTCCGGCCAGTCAAAACCGACCTTCGCGGCCCGTTTCTGCAGGAGTTCGGCGCGCAAGAGCTGCGGGAGCCCCCTCGGGGTGCCGTCGAGCGCCGAATCGCGCCGCTCGCCTCGCCCGGCACGCTCCAGGGCCTTGATCTCGTCCCACTGCTCGACGACCTCTTCCGCACCCTCCACGGTCGCGGGTCCGAACACGTGTGGGTGGCGTCGGATGAGCTTCTGGTTGATACCGCGCAGGACTTCCGGCATGGCGAAGGCACCGGCCTCCTCGCCGATGCGTGCCTGGAACACGATGTGAAGCATGAGGTCGCCGAGCTCGTCTCGGAGCCGGTCCGGTCGGCCGGAGTCTATGGCTTCCACGGTCTCGTAGCACTCTTCGACAAGCTGGCGTCTGAGGGATAAGGCCGTCTGCTCGCGGTCCCACGGGCAGCCCTCATCGCCCCTCAGCCTCGCCATTATGTCGAGGAGTCTCGCGAACTCGGCGGCGGCGTCCGAGCTCAATTGGAGCCTTCCGCGGCCCCGCTCGTGGTCGCGCCGTCGCCCGAACCGTCTGCGGAGCCACTCCCTGCCGCCCCGCCCTCACCCGGCGGCGGGGTCTCCTGCGGGATAGTAATGCCCTCGGCACCGGGTCCGGCCCGCCGCTGCTTGAACGCGGTCAGGGTCTGGTCGATGGCGGCGTAGTCATTGTTCCGTACCTCTATCTTGTAGTCCAGCAGCAGGCGTGGGATGAGTTGAGTGGGATCCTCGGCCTTCTCATTGTAGATCTTGGCAAGAAGCTCGGCCTTGTACTTTACCTCCTCGAACGCGGGCAGGCTCGCGTCCTTCTTGTCGATAACATAAGCCACCCGGTAGCGAGTGGCCATGTCCGCGCCGAACTGCACCTCCACCGGAGGGCTCATCTCGCCCGGTCTCGTCGCGATGATAGCGTCCATCGTCGGGTCTGTCCCGGGGGGTGGGAGTTGGTTCCATGACGCATCCCGGCCGTAGTCCATGATCGGCTCGGATGAGTCCTGCTGAGCGACGGTCTCGAAGTCAGCGCCTTCCCTGACCTTCTTGATGGCGGCCTCGGCTTGCTGCCGCGTCTTGGTCTGGAGCACCCAGTACTGAGCCTGCGCCGGCTTGCCGAAGCTCTCGGGATGCTTGTCATACCAGTCCTTGACCTCGGACTCGGTCATCACCACGTCGCGCGTGACGATCTTCTGTTGGAGGATCGTCACGCGAATCGCGTCCGCCACGTCCGCTGTCGTGAGCTGGCTCTGCGCGAGTTGGGCCTCGTAGGCCTCGTCCCCTCCGACGGCCTTCTTGTCGGCATCAATGACCTGCTTAACCTCGTCATCGGACACCTTAACGCCGAGCTTCGCAGCTTCTCGCTCGACCAGCGCGCGCTCGAGGGCCTCCAGCGCCGCCTGGTTCCTCGTGGAGGCTGGACAAAGCCGCAGCACGTCGGCGGCGGTGACGTCCTGGCCGTCTACGGTCATGACGAGAGGATTGCTCTTGGACTTGCCGCAGCCGGCGCAGAGGGCTGCGGCCACCAGCACCGCCATCCCTGCCGCCGCCCAGCGAGTGAGAACGCGCCACAACGTAACTCCTCCTTCGGCAGCTCCGTACTCGATACCGTACCTCAACGTATGTGCCCGCCGACCTGTTCCGTGTTTCACGACAGAGGGTCCGCCGGCTGGGCGCTCAGACGGTCCCGGAGCCCGACAACCAGCTCCACTTCACCCTCCGACATTCGCACGAGCCTGGCGATCTCCGGCACGCTCTTGCCCTCGGCGAGCAGCCGTCCCACTTCGGCGTGCCGCTCGCGGAACGACTCCGCCGCCACGCCGCCGCTCCCTTCGCCGTCCGGCTCATCGGCCTCCAGCGCGTCCACCTCGGAGCGGCCGCCGCTTCGGCCTCGGGTCCGTACCTCACCTCGGAGTGAGTCGATCTCGCCAAGAACTTGCTGCAGCCGCTCCTCGAGCGCCGATAGCCTGCGGTCGACGTCCTCATAGTGTGCGGACATTTCAGCGCCGGCCTGCTCGATCTCGCCCGCGACGCGCGCCAGAAGCTCCTCGACCGCGTCGGGCCCACCTTCCGCGGATACACTGTCCGGTCGCGCTTCGGAGATCTCATGACGAAGCCTGACGAACAGCCACGCGAGATAGAGGCCCAGACCGAAGTTCACCGCCACAAGCGCGATCAGGGTTATCTGCGTCGAGTTCATTGACGCTGCTGTGAACCGCCCTCGGCTTGATCGTCGGAAGACAAGAAGGCCGCGTACAGCCGCCCATCCGCTCGCGAGCGTACGACCGCGAGCGGCGCGGCGTCACTGGACCGAACGCCGACAGGATACCACAACAGCAAGACGTTGCCATCGGCGATCACGTCGACGCGCTCCGGCTGGGCCGCAGGCACCCGGTCGAACACCCCGATCAGGTCCACAGCCTTCGGTTGCAGGCCCGTCTGGTGGAGGATGGCACGGTATGCCCGGGCCCTCGCCGCCGCGGTCCGCAACGGCATCCTCCGGCGCCGCACCGGCAGCTCGGCCGCGCGCGCCGTCTTCTCGAATGAGGAGACGGGCGACCTGGGTGCGATCACCGGCGCGGACGTCGCCCTCATCCGCGGCACCGGCGTGTTTCGGCACTTCGCGCGGGCCGGGCCCATCGGCCGTTCGCGGACCACGGCCACCGGGGTCGCCGTCCGCCACGGAGCGGAGTGCACGGTGGTCGGTCGGGGGCTCACGCTTGCGACCCGCGGCGACGCGAGCCGCGCCAGCATGGCGTCCACCACGGTCACCGACGAAGTCGCCAGCGCCCCGGCGTCGGAGCTGTGGGCTGCGAGGGAGGTGTCCGGTGCGACCGTCGTCGTGGCCAGAGGCGGCACCCCCCGAAGGCGGGGCGTCGCGGCGCTGTGCTCGACGGCCGAGGAGGCTGTGAGCGGATGGAGAGGTGTCTCGCCCGCAGGCGCGCACACGAGCGAGACATCGACCTCCCGGGTCGGGATGTGGCCGAAGAGCCGGCGGACCGTCTCGGCCAGTTGCTCTAGGATTCCGCTTTCTCGGCCTCGGCCCACAGCAGGGACACGGCCTCCTCCATGCGCGTGAGCGGCTCCACCACGTCCATCGTCTCCGCGGCCCCCAGCAGGATCTCGCAGGCGGCGGCGAGCAGCGACGCGTCGGGCCGCGCGACAGTGACGCGCACCGGCCCGGAGCCTGGCGCGAGCTGCACCAGTACGGACTTCTCATCGATGTCGCGGCGCGGTTCACCGTCGGGAAGGGGATCGAGGTTGGTAGCGAAAACCACCAACACCGGGCAGCCCGCTTGCTGATCGAGAGCCAACAGAGCCTCCTCGCGGACGACGACGGCCGTCGGCTTCGCCTTCAGGTCCTTCAGCAGGCATGAGCCGATGACGTCCGCGCGAAGGTAGGCCTCGAGCGCCCCTCCGTACAGCACGCGCTGGATGCGGGTCGGGCGGATAGGTTCGGTGTGCCGGAACTCCCTCGGCAGGCCCCGCGCGTCGGTGACCATCACGGTCCCGAGGTAGGCCGCATGGTTCGAGTCTGTCGCGGTCATCACGTACGCCAAAAGGAGCTCAGGCATTCAGCGGGTCCGTTGCCTCTCGGTTGGTGGCTACGCTCGGATGTCGATCAGATGAACTTGGCCGTCCGGCGCGGGCCCGCTGCCGGGCTCGGCCGAACGCGGCCGCCTATCCCTGCGGGGCCTACGACGACGCTTGCCGGTCTCGCCTTCCTCGTCCGCGTCGACGTGTCTCGCCTCCGGCGAGTCCTCGGACTGCACCACGGTGGTGTGGCGAACCTGCTGAGTGCGCTGCAACTGCTGTTCGAACTGCTGGCCCTGCTGGTCGGCCTGGCCTCGGTCCACCGCCTGCACGCGTTCGGCGGCCGCGGCCTGTTGGATCGTATGCTGCATGTCTACGGAGCGGATGGACATTGGGATCACCTCCGCCTCGACCGCCGCCTGTACCACGTAATCGGCCCGGCGCATCGGTCCCTTGAGTCGGGGCCACTAGCGCCCCAGCAACGTCTCCCGCTCGCGCTCGAGCCTCGCGCGCAGCCGGAGCAGCGCTTGCGTGTGGATCTGACATACGCGCGACTCGGTCACATCGAGGACGCGCCCGATCTCCTTCAGCGTCAGCCCTTCCTGATAGTACAAGGCTATCACGAGTTGCTCTCGTTGAGGAAGGGCCCCGACGCCGTCCATGAGGATTTCCCTGCGCTCCTCGGCCTCAAAGGCCCGCTGCGGCGCTTCCTGCTCTTCCAAGGCGCTGTCCATGGGACGGACCGCTCCGTCGCCCTCCGCGTCCATGGCGCCCTCGAGCGAGGTTATGGTCACGACGCTGATCTCGCCCAGCATCCGCTCGTACTCGTCGACCGAGACGTCCAGCGCTTCCGCGATCTCCGTATCGGTCGGCGGGCGAGAGAGCTCCGACTCCAAGGCGTTGACAGCGTCCTGCACGCGCCGGGCCTTCTCGCGCACGGAGCGGGGCACCCAGTCCTCCTGGCGGAGCGCTTCGAGGACCGCGCCCCGGATGACTGCGATGGCGTACGTCTCGAACTTAACGCCTCGGCCGGCATCGTACCGGTCCACGGCCTTGATGAGGCCGATCGTGCCGTGGCTGACGAGGTCGTCACGGTCGACGTGCGCGGGGAGCTCGACCATTATGCGGCCGACAACGTACCGCACAAGATGCGCGTACTCGAGGATGAGCGCCTCGCGCTCAGTCTCGGGCATCGTCTTGCGATAGCGCCGTAGCCCTGTCTGCAGGGGTTCGGCCATCTAGCCTACCGGCTCCTTACCGATCGGATCGGGACGCGAACCGGCACTAGCGCTCGGCCCGGGCCCCATCGGACGCGAGCTGTGCTTGAACCGCCCGGGCCATCTCCTCAGCCGAGAAACCCTCGAGCTCTGTCGGAGGTTCTTTGAGTGTGTACGGCGCCAAGTCCGGGACCAAGCGCTCCGGCGTGCTTACGAGGTCGACCAACTGGCCCCGCGTGGTTACTGCCGTCGCGTCCAGCCCGGTTTCCCCATCCTCGACCTCTTCCTCCGCTACGGTGGGCTCCTCCTCCGCCGGCGGCTCCTCAGTCGCGTAGAGCTCGTGACCGCCGAGCGCGAGAAACACGAGGTAGCCCAAGATCCCGGACACGACGGCGCACAGACCTCCCCACACCGCCCCTCTGGCGACAGGCGCCCACCAGTCGCCGGACGGGTCGGTCTGCCGAAGGTAATCGCCCGCCACACAGGCGACGAACGCGAGCGCACCCAGGCCCCAGCCCAGGTACAGTGGCAGCTTGTGGACTTTGGCGATCCTGCGCTCCATCCACACCCCCTACAGACCCAGGGCGCGCACCGCACGGGTGATGGGGCGCGCTGAGCCCCGCATCCCCGAAACCGCGACGACACCGCGGGTCAGGACCTGCCGAACGCTCTCCGCAACCTCTCCACCGCCGCGGCCAACCCGAGTGACGGGTTCCGCGTCCTGCTGTTGGACCTCGACAGCGCCCTCGCGATCTGTGCCAGGTTGCGCGCGGCCGGGGCCTGCGGAGAGGACAACACGAAGGGCTCCCTGCGGCGCACGGCCGCTGGCACACGGTCGTCGCGCGGTATCCAGCCCAAGCCGCGGAGCCGGACTCCGAGGAACTGCGACGCGACGAGGCTCAGCCGGTCGAGCACGGCGAGCCCCTCGTCCGCGCTCCTGCACATGTTGACCACCAGGCTCAGCCTGGCCTCGGTGTTGCCGGCGGCCACGACCTTCACGACGGCGTAGGCATCGGCCATCGCGGGCGGCTCCGGCGTGGTCACCACGATGACCTCGGACGACGACTGCACGAACTCGAGGACGCTGTCCTGGATCCCGGCCCCGGTGTCCATGATCAGAAGGTCGCCCAGGGCCTGCAGGCCCAGGAAGCCGTCGAGGATCCTATCGAGGCCTGCCGGCGGCAGGTTCGCCAGCTCACGAATCCCGCTGCCGCCGGCTATCAGCTTAACCCCCGCGGGACCGTCCTGTACTATGTCGCGGATGTCCGCGATCTCGCCCCTGACAAGGTGCTCGAGGGTCCAGCGCGGGCTGACCCCCAAGACCATGTCCAGGTTCGCCAGACCGAGATCGGCGTCGAGCAGCAAGACGCGGTTGCCGAGCTGCGTGAGCAGGATGCCCAGGTTGGCCGCGATGTTGGTCTTGCCGACTCCTCCCTTGCCGCTGGTCACGCAGATAACGCGGCTCGCGGTCGGTGCCTGGACCACCCGGAGCGGCCCGCCCAGCTTCCGATCGGCGAGAACCCTGAGGCCGGCGGCCTGATCGCTCATCGCTTCCCGGCCTCCAATGGCCCCAGGACCAGGTCGGTGAGCCGCTCGCTCGTGGCGACCTCCAGGTCCTCAGGCACCTTCTGCCCGGTCGCGAGATAGGAGACGGGCAGCTTCGCCGCATGAGTCGCAGTGAGGAGCGCGCCGTAGGTCGATGTCTCGTCGATCTTCGTGAACGTCAGCCGGTTGGCGCCCAGCTTGCCGAACTCGCGCACGATCGTCAGGAGATCGTCGGCCTTGGTCGTCGCGCTCATGACGAGGTGGATCTCGTCGGGCTCGAGGGCCTGCATGAGCTCCCCCAGCTCGCGTACCCGCTGCTCGGCGTTCTGACTACGACCGGCGGTGTCGACCAGCACCAGGTCGCGACCGCTGAGGGCCGAGAGCTTCGAGCGCGCCTCCTCAGGCGAGCTTGCGACCTTGACGGGGATGCGCATGATGTCGGCGAAGGTCCGGAGCTGGTCTACTGCAGCCACCCGGTAAGTGTCAACCGTCAGCAGGCCGACCCGCTTGTCCTCCATCAGCGCGTGCTGGGCCGCGAGCTTGGCGATCGTGGTCGTCTTGCCGACCCCGGTCGGTCCGACCATCGCCACGATCCGGGCGCCCCGGTGGCTGTTCTGCATCAGCGGTCCCGACACGGCGAGGGTGGACGCCACCCGCGCACGGAGGGCCTTGTCTACCTCCCCGTCGCTCGCCCCGGAGTCCGGCACGGCCTCCGCGACGCCGCGCAGGAGCGACGCTGCGCAGTCCTCGCTCACCCCGCGCGTCGCTAGCTGCCGGAGCCAAGGCAGGAGGCGCACCGGTACGTTCCGCTGGAGAAGCACCGCTGCTCCCGCGTCGCGTACAGCCACGAGCTCGAGGGCGGCCTTCATCTCGGCGAGCGTGTTCTCGAGTCGGTCGAGCCTGTCGTCCCGGGGTACCGGGGGCGCGGGACCGGGCGCGACAGCGACTCCGCCTCCCGAGAGAGGCGCGGCCGGGGGTTGGCGCGACGCCATCGGCTGCGCGACGGCGGCCGGGGCCCCTCCGCCCCTCTGCGCCGCGGCCCGCGTGTACGTGGCCAGACCGCGCCTGCCGGCCGCGCCCGTCTCACCCGCCGAGCCCGACTTGCCCGCAAGGCTGTCGGTGGCTCTGCGGCTCGCGGAAGATCCCCGCGCGGCGGGCAAATCGGCCGCCGCCACGATCTCAACCGCGCCCCGCGAGAAGAGCCCGAACAGCCCGCCGCGCGCCAGTTCCTTGGTTGTGAGAATCACCGCGTCCGGGCCCAGATCCTCCCGCACCTGGGCCAGTGCATCGCGGTAAGTGCGACCCTCGTAGCGTCGTACCTTCATGCCGGGTAGCTCACCATTCCGAGCCGCTCAACCGTCACGTCGGCCACCAGCTCGCGCATTGCCATGATCGTGAGCCCGTCGAACACCGACTCGGTCAGCCGCCTCAGCGGCAGACGGATCGCGTCGGCGCACACCAGTACAGGCTCGAAGCCCAGGGAAGTGACCTTCTGAATGCCCTTCGCGATCTCTTGCAGGATTCCCTGGCCCAAGTCGGGATCGAGAGCGATCACGACCCCCTCCGGGGTCCGCTGCATCGAGTCGATAACCGCGCGTTCGATGCGTGGATCGAGGGTGAGCACCTTGAGCTTGCCGTCCTCGGCCGCGTGCTGCATGCAGATGCGCCGACGCAACGCGAACCGCACGTTATCCACCAGCTCATCCGTGTCCCTGGTGTGCGCGATCCGGTCCGCGATCGTCTCCAGGATCGTTACCATGTCGCGGATCGAGACCTGCTCGGCGAGAAGCCCCTGCAGCACCCGGTGGACCTCTACGACGTTCACGACGTCTGGCACCACGCCCTGCACCGCGGCCGGCTGAACGCTCGCGACGTGGTCCAGGAGGTTCTGCACCTCCTGGCGACCCAGGATCTCCGCAGCGTGACGCCGGATAACTTCCGTCAGGTGGGTGCCGATGACCGTCGTAGCGTCGACGACGGTGTACCCGGCGGCCTCAGCGCGCTCTCGCTCCGACTCGGCTATCCATAGCGCGGACAGGCCGAACGCCGGGTCGCGCGCCTCGATGCCGTGAAGCTCGGTCTGGTCGGGCGGCACCCCGACCACCATGAGTCGGTCGGTGATGACCTCGCCCTTGGCGACCTGGACCCCGCGCAGGCTGACGCAGTACTCGCTCGGCTCGAGCTGCAGATTGTCGCGGATCCGGATAGGCGGCACCACAAGGCCCAGATCGAGCGCGGTCTGCTTGCGGATCATGGTGATGCGGTCGAGCAGGTCGCCCCCGTAGTCGGGATGTGCGAGCGCGACGAGGCCGTAGCCGATCGTAAGCTCGATGGGCTCCACGGTCAGCAGCGGGTGAACGTCCTCCGGTGCCGTGGGTGCCTGGCGCTCCGCGGCCCCCGCGCGCGCGGCCTCCTCGGCCGCCTCGGCCGGGCGAGCGACCCGCTCCAGGTAGACTCCGAGGGCAACGCCGGCCAGCCCCGCGAAGACGACCGCCCACACGGACAGGACCACCCCGAAGACCGCTACAGTGCCCCCTGCGATGCTGACGGCCCTCGGAAACCGGGTGAACTGAGAGTGCATCTCCTTGCCGAGGCTCGCCTCGCCGGCGGCACGAGTGACGATGACGCCCGTGGCGGTCGACACGAGCAGGGCCGGGATCTGGGTCACCAGGCCCTCGCCTATGGTGAGTTTGGTGTAGGTCTCGAAGGCGTCGCGCAGCTCCATGGCCTTGTATATGCGGCCTATCACGAGTCCTCCGATGATGTTGACGAGGACGATGATGATGGCAGAGATCGCATCGCCCCGGACGAACTTGGCGGCGCCGTCCATCGATCCGTAGAAGTCCGCCTCGCGTTGGATCTCGACCCGCCTGAGGCGGGCCTGCTGGTCGTCGATCATCCCGGCGTTGAGGTCGGCGTCGATAGCCATCTGCTTGCCGGGCATCGCGTCGAGCGTGAACCTGGCGGCCACCTCGGCGACGCGTCCGGCACCGTTCGTGATGACCACGAACTGGATCACGATGAGGATCACGAAGATGATGATGCCGACGACCAGGTTGCCGCGGACGACGAAGGTGCCGAACATCGCGATGAGGTGGCCCGCGCCGAACGGCTCGTTGCCCTCGGTGAGGATCAGCCTTGTTGCCGCCACGTTCAGCGCCAGGCGGAACAGGGTGGCCACGAGGAGGACGGTTGGGAATACCGACAGGTCGAGCGGGCGGGAGGCCTGGGTGGTGGCCACCAGGATCCCCAGGGCCGCGATGATGTTAACGCCCAGGGTCAGATCGAGCGCTACGGCGGGCACCGGAATGATGAGCATGCCGACGATGACAACGAACAGCACTGCCGGCATGAAGTCCGACAATCGTCCGACGCGCTGCAGCAGGCTTTGGCCGGTCGCCGCCGTGGATGCCATTCGATGCTCCGCACGCGCGACGCGCGGCTACCCCGGATGGGTCCCCACCTGGGGCGCGGCAGTCACGCGCAAGCGGGCCGTGTGCCTCGTTCGGTTACACGGCCCTTCTGAACGGCGTCCTACCGCGCAGCCTGTACACGTACGCCAGTACCTCAGCCACGGCGCGGTAGAGACGCTCGGGTATCTCGCCCCCCACCGGCACCGCGTCGTGCAGCGATCGCGCCAGCGGCGGGTTCGTGACGATAGGGATTCCGTGCCGCCTCGCCAAGTCCTTGATCCGCTCGGCGATGAGTCGCTGGCCCTTGGCCACGACCAGGGGTGCCGACATTCGGTCGACGTCGTACTGGAGCGCTACCGCGACGTGTACCGGATTGGTGATGACCACGTCCGACTCGGGCACCTCGGCCATCATGCGGCGCATGGCGAGCTCGCGCTGCTTCTGCCTGATCCGCTGCCTGACGGTCGGGTCCCCCTCGTGTCGCTTGTACTCCTCCTTCATCTCCTGCTTGCTCATGCGCTTGTCGCGCTCCCACTGCCAGCGGCGGAACGCGTAGTCCGCGGTCGCCAGCACGAGCAGCGCGATTCCGCAGTTCACGCACAGACGGAAGGCGATCGCCTCGACCACGACGACCATGCCGCCGGCGTCTAGGTGAGGGAGTGTGGATACCTGGGGCAATTGGCTCGCAAGCGACCGGTAGGCGATGTAGGCTACGGCGCTCGTCTTGAGGATGGCCTGCATCAGCCCCTGCAAGCCAGGCAGCGAGAACAGCCTCTTCAGCCCGAGGAATGGGTTTATGCGCTGGAAGTCCATCTTCAGCGGCTCGCCGGCCAGCAGGAACCCCACCTGCAAGACGTTGGCGATCGTCCCCGCGAGGAACGACACGAGCAAGACCGGCCACATCAGGTCGTAGAACGTCAGGGACCACCCCGTCACGAGGCTGCCGAGGTTGTCCACGGAGACCACCGGCCTCTCGATGGCCTGCCACTCGTACTCGACAACCCGCGCTATGCGCCCGAGGAAAGGCTGCGCGCCGGTGTGGAGGAGGAGCAGGACGGCGAGGAAGCCCACCACGGCGTTGATGTCCTGGCTCTTCGGCACGTCACCGCGCTTGCGAAGCTCGCGTCGCTTCCACGGTGATGCCGGATCGGTCTTCTCCTGCGCTTGCTCCGCGGCCATCCTGGGTCCTCACCTCCTTGTCGGCACGGCGTTCCCATAGCGCCTCTCCCCTTGGGAGAGGCCGCCCCTGAGGACGACGAAGGGGCGGGTGACGGATGCCAGCAAACACCGCTCATCCCGAGTAGCGCAAAGCGCGTACCGAGGGCCCCTCACCCCAACCCCCTTCGACGGGGCTCAGGACAGGCTCTCCCGAGGGGAGAGGGAGAGCTACGGCCCCGGGCTCATCCCTCGGACCAGTCTGATGAGGTCGGCATAGAGCCCGTTCCGGTCCACGGCGAACGTAAGCACGTCCATGATCGACGCCATTGCGAACCACAGCACCGCAAGGCCGATCGCGATCCGTATGGAGAAACCCAGCATCATGATATTCATCTGCGGAACCGCGCGGCCGACGACGCCCATCGCCATTTCGGTCAGCAGAAGCGCGGCCACGATCGGCGCTCCGAACTGCAGGGCGCGCGTGAACGTCTCACTCATCATAGTGTTCATGTGTTCCGCGAATGCGGGGCGCGCCGTGGTCTCCGCGAGCGGGATCAGCCGGTAGCTCTCCGCCATCGCCCTGATGAGCCAGTGGTGCCCGTTCACGGCCAGGAATACCAGCAGGGCGAGGATGTACATGAACTGCCCCATCAGTGGCGAGGCGATGTTCGTGCTCGGGTCGGTCACATTCGCCATCATGAAGCCCATCTGAATGTCGATGACCTCGCCCGCGATCTGCAGCGCCATGAAGAGGAGGGTCGCTCCGAATCCCAGCACCATCCCCACGGTCGTCTCGCGCGCGACGGCGACCGTGTAAGGCCAAAGCCCGGTCGGCACCGCCGCCGGGTCGTACTGCACGAACGGCACTACCAGCGCCCCTATAGCGAGCGCCGCGCCGATCCGGACCGTGGGCGGAACCTGCCCGCCCCCCAGCACGGGCGCGAGGATGAACACGCCCGCCATCCGACAGAAGACGAGCACCAGACCCGGGACCAGAGCGATGAACTCCTCCAGCCTCATCCGGCCTCGTCAGCCTCCGGCCTGCGGGATCAGATTCCATGTCTCGATCGTGAAGCGCAGCATCACCTGGATCATCCAAGGCCCGAACACGAGCGCGGCGACCATCGCCGCGATGATCTTCGGGACGAAGGTCAGGGTCATCTCCTGGATCTGTGTCGCGGCTTGGAACACAGCGACCAGCAGTCCGGCGGCCAGCGCCAGGCCCAACGTCGGCGCCGACAGCAGCAGCGTCGTCATCATAGCGTTCCGGCCCACCTCGAGGATTGTCGTAACGTCCATCGTGGGTCACCTTCCTCCCGCACAAGGCGCCGGACCCAAGGCGCGAGACACAGTACGCCCCGCACAAGCCGCGGGCCACTCACATGGGGCCGAAGCTGCTCACGAGATGCCGCACCAGCAGATCCCAGCCGTCCACCAGCACGAAGAGCAGCAGCTTGAACGGAACGGAGAGCATCATGGGCGGCAACATCATCATGCCCATCGACAGGAGCGTGCTCGCGATGACCATGTCTATGATGAGGAACGGCACGTAGATGATGAAGCCGATCTCGAACGCCCGGCGGAGCTCGCTTATGACAAACGACGGCACGAGAACGTGGGTCGGGATGTCGGCCAGCGTGTCGGGCCGGCCGATCCGGGCAAGCTCGAGGAACAGCGCTAGGTCTTGCGTCCGCGCGTTTCGGAACATGAACATGCGGAGCGGGCCGACCGCCTTCTGCGCAGCCTCCGGCATCGTGATGGTGCCTGAGATATAGGGCTTGAGCGCCTGGTCGTTCACCTCGACCAGCGTCGGCCGCATCACAAAGAACGTCAGGAACAGCGCGAGCCCCACCAGCACCTGCGTTGGCGGGATCTGCTGGGTGCCGAGCGCCGTCCGCACGAACCCCAGCACAACCACAATGCGCGTGAAGCTGGTCATCAGGACGACGATGCTCGGGATGAATGTGATGAGAGTGAGCAGGAGCATGATCTGGAGCGGGCCGCTGATCCGGACGTCCAGTGTCCCCTCGCCGGAGCGGCTGACCGACACGCCGCCCGACGCCGTCGGCGCGCTCGGACGCGCCGCGCTTGCCCCAGCGGGCGGAGTTGGCGGGGCGGGAGCCTGGGCATGCGCGGCCTGGATCAGCACCGCGGCCAGCAGCATCGCTGCCAGCACAACCGATGCCGCCCCGGGGCGAGCCACCGTCAATGCCTCCGCCCCCTCTTGCCGACCGACCGCAGCAAATGGAGCGCCCGTTGGATGCTCGCCCCTCCCCCTGGAGGCTCCTCCGCCTCGGACGCCTCGGACGGGCGGCGCTGCGCGAACACCGAGCGGTCCGACTCGTACGCGGCCTCAGCCTGCTCGATCTCCGCGCCGAAGGATGAGGGTTGTGGCAGCTTCGCGATCCGGGCGACCTCCTCATCGTCCAAGTCCGCGAGGAAGGTCACGCCGCTCGGACCCGATGCCAGGAGCACCACATGCCCTCCGACCGCCACGACATGCAGAGCCTTGTCCGGCGTGAGCTTGGTCGTCTCCAGGACATTGACGAGCTGGCCGGTACGCGCCCGGGGCGTGCCCTCGCGCCTCAACCAGCGCATGACCGCGTAGACCGCATAGATGAGCCCTATCACCAGGGCGAGTGAGAAGAGGGTCGACAGCAGCGTCGCCCATGGAGAGCGACCGGCGATCCGCTCGGCCTCCTGGCCCGCAGGCGTCGCCGAGGTCATGTCGACCTTCACGCTCTTCTCGCGTTGGACGCGCTCCCACTCCGCCCTGGCTACCGGGTCGAGGTCGGCGGGCGGCTGGGCTTGGGGCTCCGCGAGCTGCTGCGAAGCGGCGGCGGTCTGGCTCTCCGCGCTTACTGCCTGGCTCTCAGTTCCGGACGTCGGGGCCTGAGCGCGAGCGGAAGCTGATGCGACCGCTAGAGCGACAGCGAGGAGCGCGCAGGCCGCCGCCATGTGCCGGACCAGGTCCGCCACACTGGGGGCGCGCCCCGGCGGGGCCTGATCTCCACACAGCCGACAGCGCGTCACGGCCCCTCCTTGCGCTCGCGTACGTGCAGCGGCCTCAGGATCTGGCGAATGCGGACGGCGAAGTTGTCATCCACCACGACGACCTCGCCGGTCGCTATGTACCGCCCGCCCGCGAGTATGTCGACCGGCTCGTCGGCCGCCTTGTCGAGTTGGATAGTCGATCCGGCGCCGAACTCCAGGATCTCGCCAAGCGTCCGCTGAGTCCGTCCCAGCTCCACTGAGAGCTGCACGGGTATGTTCTTGATGAGCTCCAGGTTGTCGAGCCCCACAGGGCGCCGACGGTCGGCGCCCAGATCCTCGTACTCGACCGGCCTGGCCTCGGGCGGAGCGGGCGACACTGGCGCTGCCCTCGGGGCCGCCGCGGAAGGCGCCACAGCCGCAGCTTCCCGCATCACTTCCTCGGGCGGAGCGCCACCCAGAACAGCCGCGATCTCTTCCTCCGTGAGCAGCGCGCCGCTGCTTGGCGCAGAGGACCGTCCGGGCTCCGGCTCCGTGGCTGCGGCCGGCTCTTCGGCGGCTTTCGTTGCCTCCTCAGGCTCGGTCATCGACGCGACCGCCTCGACAAACTGCGCCGGCGCTATCAGGGTGAGCGAGACCACAGGCGCTCCGCAGATGTAGCTCGCAGTCACGACCGCGAGTGGCTGGCTGTCGCCCATCGCGTCGAGCTCCTCGCGCTCCGATCCGAGGGTCAGGACGGACACGTTCTCCGAGGTGGCCTGGACGCGCGAGCCGGAAGCGACCGATAGGTGCTCCGCAAGCGCCTGGGCGACGTACTTGAGCAGCTCGCCGCTTGCCGACTCATGGTACTCGTCGAACTCCTCGGCGACGCTCTCGCCGGTGCCGCCGGACATCAGGTTCACGGCGATCTTGGCGTCATCCACCGTCAGACAGAACAGGACGGCCGTCTCCGGGATGCCGCCCTCGAAGAACACCACCGCACGCACGACCGGCGCGTCGAGATGCTCGATCACCTCGGCCGGCGACTGTGCCGCGACATTGGTGGCCACCAGCGACACCTCGGCACCGGACATCGCGCTCGCGAGTGTCTTCGTCACGGCCTCGAATGCGCGCCCGATGGCGCCCTCGAACGCCGCGACGTTATCCTGGCCGGCGGCCGCTGTCATTCGTCATCAACTCCCGCGTCCTCACCCAGCATGCTCACGATCTTGACTGCGAGCTTCCTACCGGCGACGCCGGGTCGCACCAGGAACTTGGGAAGCCCCTCAATCCGCATTACGAGCGGGTCCGTGTGCCTCATATCGAGCGGTATCACGTCGCCCGGGCGCATCGACAGCAGCTCGGCCGGAGTTATCGTGGCGTGACCGAGCTCGACGGTGAGCGTTGTGTAGGTGCGTTCGACTCGGCTCCTGAGCGACTCCTGCATCTCCGGCGTGGGAGGCCTGATGCGATGTCGGCGCCAGCGCTCCGACGTCAGCTCGCCGGCCACCTTCTCGAGGGTGACCGCCGGCATGCAGACGTTCATGGTGCCCGTCTCGTCGCCGACCTTCACCTCCATCAGGATAGCGACGACCGTCTCCGCCGGCTCGACGATCTGCACGAACTGCGGGTCGACCTCCCTCTGCTCGATCCGCGGCCTCATGGGCGCGATCGACTGCCAGGCCTCACCGAGCCACCCGAGTATGCGCTCGGCGACGTTGTCCATGACGCGCCCCTCGATCTCGGTAAGGCCCCGGCCCTGCCTAGACAGGTGTCCGCCGCCGCCGCCGAGCAGCCGCTCGAAGAGCCAGTACCCAAAGGACTGGTTGATCTCGATCAACATGGGACCGTCGAAGATGTCCGCACTGAATATGTAGATGATGGACTCGTTAAGCAAGGCGATGAACTCGTGGTAGGGAAGCTGCTGGACCGACGCCACGTCGAAGTGGATTGGCGTGCGGAGCTGAGCCGCGAAGCCTGTTGAGAGCTGTCGGCCCCAATCCTCGTGGATGAGCTGGAGCGCCCTGAGCTGGTCGCGCGAGAACTTGCTAGGCGACCTGAAGTTGTACTCCAGGACCTTCAGCTCGGGTGCCTTCGGCCTCGTGCTCTCCACGCGCTCGGCCGGCGCCGCCTGCGCTGGTCTGGGCAACTCATCCAGGCTCGCGGCAGAAGGAAGCCCCGCCAACAGGGCCTCTATCTCCGCCTGCGACAGTACCTCCGGCACGACCGACCCTCCGAGCCCAGATCAGCCCGGCCGCTTCGCGAGCCGGCCCCGGGCCAAGGACACGCAAGAAACGGAGCCCTACCCTACCCCGCGCTAACCAACCATTCAGTGACCAGAACGCGATCCACCTTGCCTTCGCCGCCCATCATCTCATCGACCCGCGTCCTTACAAGGCCCTTGAATTGGGTGAGCGGCGTGGGGCGCGGCTGGGCGAGGTCCAAGTCCTGGATGACGTCTATGACCGCGGACTTAAGTAGCGTCAACCTCTCCGGGCGAGTCCACGCCGTCCGCAGGCTGGACTTCCGGTCATCCGCGAGCTGGAGCGTCACCTCCCACCTCAGCACCTGATTGAGCCGGTTGGTGGTGGTGCCCGAGCCGATCGCCACTTGGGTCTGATAGGCACCGGTCGAGGACCTGATGCCCTGCCCCCACGGACCTGTGGCCAGCACGAAAACCAGCGCCACGACGCAGAGCCCGATGAGGGCGATGATGACCACGGTACTCGGCCGCAGCCCCTTGCGCGCGGAGGCCGGCTCCGTAGCCCTTATCTCAGACACGCTGTCCATTCGCCGACCTACCACTCATCCGCTCGCGGGCCGGTGCGGCCGACGAGCCGCCATCTCCGACCAGGCGTCCGGGTGTTCCGCGAACCTGGCCCCGACTCCTCCGTGACAGCCCTGCCGCCGGGCCCCGATTCGCCCCTCAAGGGCCCCGGTCCGTGGCCTGGTCCGACGCGAGATCCTCGCGGACGAGGCGGGTGGGCAGCGTCCGGCTCCGGTACTCCACTACGCGACGGATCACCTCCTCGACGGGTTCGCGGACGATGTACTTCCTCCCGGATTGCAGCGTGATGACCGTGTCGGGTGTTTCCTCTATGGTCTCGATAAGCTCCGCGTTGAGGACGAAGGGCCGGGAGTTCAGGCGGGTGACTGCGATCACGGCGGCCTCACCTTGCTCGGCTGGCGCTCTCTGCCGCGTCCACGGAGCGGTTACGCCATGGTCGCGCTCGCACATTCTACACGCAGCGGGCCGGGCCGCACAGGTCCGGGGCGGCGGGCGGCCGCAACGGGGCCGCCCGATGTCTGTACCATCCGTACGGGCGAGTGGCAACTGGCCCGCCCACAGGGGGCGCCGGGAGGCGCCCCGCCCGGGGGTGCC
>Ga0315280_10004388_pt1 | contig 20866 bp, 16 predicted proteins | sample YL17G06_40_MG_FD_203697 | JGI IMG/M metagenome (GOLD analysis project Ga0315280, IMG submission 203697) | Sediment microbial communities from Yellowstone Lake, YNP, Wyoming, USA - YL17G06_40 | ecosystem: Environmental > Aquatic > Freshwater > Lake > Sediment | place: USA: Wyoming | collected...
ACGTGGGTCCTGATCTTCGTCCTCGGCCTGGTGTCGCTCGTCGTTCCGAAGGTCACGCAGTGGGCCATCGACGGAGGGATGACCGGCCACTCCCAGGAGGTGCTCACCCGCGCCTGCGCCATTTTGCTGGGGCTCCAACTCTTGCTCATAGTGGGCGGCATCGGCTCCGGGCTGCTGATGAACCGGATGGGCCAGTCCTCGATGCACACCCTCCGGTGCCGCGTCTTCGAGCACATGCAGTCCCTGTCGCTCGACTTCTACGAGCGGCGCGAGCCGGGGAAGATCATCGCTCGCGTCACTTCCGACATCGACGCGGTAAACGAGCTGCTCAGGCTGCTGCTGACCGGGCTCGCGCAGGACTTCCTCAAGGCTATCGGCATCACGGTGATCATGTTCTTGATGGACTGGCGGCTCGCGCTGATGGTTCACGCGCTGCTGCCGGCGATCATCGGCATCATGGTGGCGTTCCGCCGGTACAGTGAGGGCATCTTCCGCCGCGTGCGGGAGACGCTCGCGGGAATCGCGACGTATCTTCACGAGACGGTTACCGGCATCCGGGTCATCAAGGCATTCGCGCGCGAGAAGGTCTCTCAGCGGATCTTCGCCGAGCTCACGGACGGCCACGCCTCCGCCCAGCTAGCGCAGGGGCGGCTCTTCGGCACGCTGTTCCCGACGATGCAGTTTATCTCGTCCCTGTCTCTGGTGATGATCTTCTGGTATGGCGGATCGAAGCTCGCGACCGGCCGCATCGAGGTTGGCGCCATGGTGGCCTTCCTCATGTACTCCCAGATGCTGTTCGAGCCCTGGCGGGCGCTGACGGAGTTCGCGGCCTCGGCCCAGCGGGCGGCCGTGGCCCTTGACCGCATATTCGAGGTGCTGGATGAGGTGCCCACCGTGCAGGACCGGGAAGGCGCGCAGCCGCTGGCCCCTCTCGAGGGCGAGATCACGTTCGAGAACGTCACGTTCTCCTACGACGGCACCGTCGACGTGATCGAGGACGTCAGCCTGACGGCCCGGGCGGGCGAGGTGATCGCGCTCGTCGGGCCGACGGGCGCGGGCAAGAGCACGGTCGTGAAGCTCCTGTGCCGGCTGTACGAGGTGGAGCACGGCGCCATCAAGCTCGACGGCATGGATATCCGCGAGGGCACCGTGACTTCGCTCAGGCGCCAGGTCGGCATGGTGCCCCAGGATCCGTTCCTGTTTGCCGGCACGCTGGCGGAGAACATCGCTTTCGGGAACCCGGACGCGGACGCCGAGCGCGTTCGCCGCGCCGCCGAGGCCGCCAGGGTGAGCGAGTTCGCGGCACGCCTGCCCCAGGGGCTGGACACGCCCATCCACGAGCGGGGCGTCAGGCTCTCCGACGGGCAGCGCCAGCTCCTGTCGCTGGCGCGTGCCATAGTCTCGGACGCGAAGGTCTTGATCCTCGACGAGGCGACCTCGTCCGTGGACCTGTTCACCGAGGCGTCGGTTCAAGGCGCGCTCGAGGAGGCCCGGGCGGGGCGCGTTACATTAGTCATCGCTCACCGCCTGGCGACCGTTCGGCACGCCGATCAGATCGTCGTGATGGATAGCGGCCGCATCGTGTCGCGCGGGAGACACAAACAGCTTCTGAACACGTGCCGCCTTTACAGGAGTCTGTACCTACGACGTTTCGAGGATCTGTCCGACGAGGAGCGCCTGGCGACCGAGCACCAGGCGATCGAAGCACGCGCGGGGGCATGAGGCCCGATGAAGCTCGCGTACATGGTGGCAACGCCGGACGTACAACCACACCCCAACCTGCGGGGCATGCGCGGCGACCTGGAGAGGTGCTTCGCGCAGCTTGCGCAGATAGGCTACTCCGGGGTCGAACTCTCCATCGCCGACCCGGGCGAGGTCGCATCCCAAGCCGAGCGCATTGAGGCCTGCGCACGCGCGCACGGGCTGGAGATAGCCGCCATCTGCACCGATGAGATGGCCGCGAGCCGGGGAGTCGCTCTCGGCTCGGACGACCGTGAGACGATGGAGCGCTCGGACGAGCTCTTCATCGAAGCGATCGCGATCGCGGGGCGCTTCGGCTGCCCCGTCAACATCGGGAAGGCCCGAGGCCTTGCCGCCGAGCCGGTCCACGATATGCACGCCCTGGCCAAGGCGGTCGCGCGGGTGTTCGGTCGGCTTGTGAGCAAGGCGTTCGACCAAGGGACGCAGATCGTCCTGGAGCCGATCCCCAGGCCCGAGATGAACTGGATCTGCGACACGGAGACGGCGCTCAACGTTGTGATCCGAGTCAACAGGCCGACCGTGAGGCTTCTCGTCGACACGGCGTGCATGTACGGCGGCGACGCATCCATCGCCTCGAGCCTTGACCACGCGGCGCCGTTCATCCGTCACGTGCACCTTGCGGAAGAGGACCGGTCGGTCCCGGGTACCGGCTCGGTCGACTTCGCCGGGTTCATCCACCAGCTCCACCAGAACGGGTACACCCAATGGCTGACCGTCGAGGTGGAGGCCCAGGACCACGCCGCGGCCGCGCGGCAGTCGTTCGAGTTTCTGTCGAGGTTGTTGCCGACCGATGAGCTCTGACACTCGCGAGAAGCACTATGCCGCTCTGGTGTTGATGGCCGCGTTCGCCGCGGTGTACGCCCGCCCGGACCCCGCGTGGGCCGACTGGACCGCCCCGGCCTTGGCGTCGGCACGCCTGGCGCTGTTCGTGCAAGACGCGTCCGGCGCAGGCTCCGGCCCGGAAGAGGTCGCCCTGTCCGTGAACGGGCGGGCGGGGATGTCGCACGTCGCCATGCTCCGGCGCGACGGCGCTCTGTGCCTCGACCTGGCGACGCTCATCCAGTACCTGGGCCTCGCGTTCAAGGCCGAGGAGAACGGCGTCATAACGGTCTCCTTCTTCGGCCGCACCCTGGTGCTGCAGCAGGGCTCCACCGAGGCGCGCGGCCCCGGCGGCGCCGTCGTCTCCCTACCGTGCGCGCCGTTTATCGACTCCGGCGCGACGTATCTCCCTGTCAGGGCGGTCGCCGAAGCCTTCGGTATGACCGTCGCCGAGCGCACCCGGGCGATGGACGTGTCGATGAAGCCGGCTGTGATCCTCGGCGTGCGGTACTCGGAAGATGACGACAAGTTCCGCGCCGTTATCGACGTAGCCGAGCCCACGCCGTTCTTCGCGGTGGCCTCGCCGAAGGTCATCTCGGTCGGTTTGGTCACCGTGGCCGGCTTCGTGCCGCCCAACAAGGCGACCGTTCGTCGCGACTCGCGCGGACAGCTCATCGACGAGGGCCCGCCGAAGCTTATCACACTCGAGGCCGCGGGCGGAGTCCTCGGCTCCGGTGTCACAATCGAGAATACCGATCGCACATTCGTCCGCATAAGCGCGTACGGCAAGTACGGCGTCGACGCGCCCAGGTTCTACACGCTCGCGGGCCCTGACCGGATCGTCCTGGACTTCCCGAAGCGCTGGGAACGGACCAGCGTCGCCGACGTCGGCCAGGGGATCCAGAGGACGTGGTTCAGCTTCGGCACTCCGGCGGGCCCGGTCGTCGCCTACGCTCTGCTGGCGCACGTCGGCCCCGGCGGGCCGCTCAGGGCGCGTGTGGCCTTGGCTGGGGACGTGGCGCGCACGCGCGCGCCGCTGTCGCGGATCGCGAGCAGTGCCGGCGCCCTCGCTGGGGTGAATGGCGGCTACTTCGCCCCGGACTCGGGCGATCCGATCGGGCTGCTGATCCGCGACGGGGAATGGATCAGAATGCCCTACGCGCGTCGAACCGCGCTTGTGATCGGCCAGGACGGGCGGCTCTCGATGGGCGGCCTGGGGGCCCAAGCTGAGGTCAACGTAGGCGGCAGGCGCTACACGGTGTCGGGGATCAACGAGTGGCTACCGGGCGAGGGGGAATGCGTGAAGGTCGTCACGCCTCGCTGGGGCGGCTCGTGGCCCTGCATCTCGGGCCAGGTCTGCCTCCAGGTCGGGAACGGCGCGGTGACCGCAGTCGCGCATCCGACCGGCAATGAGGCGAGGCAGGACGTGTCCGTTCCGGCCGACGGCTTCCTCGTGACCGGCTGCGGGACTGCCGTGGCGGCTGCGCTGGGGGCGGTGCGCAACGGAACGACCGTCACGTTCGCGGCGGCCCTCGACCCCGCGCTGAGTGGGGTGCGTGACGTTCTCGGAGCCGGTCCGCGCCTCGTGGCCGGCGGGAGCTACCAGAACACGTCCGCGGCGGAGCAGTTCAAGACCGACATCACCGTCGGCCGGTCGCCGCGCACGGGCGTAGGGATCACCGCATCGGGCGATCTGCTGCTCGCCGTGGTGGACGGGCGCCAGCCCGGCTACAGCGTGGGGATGACGCAGGCGGAGCTGGCAACGCTGATGATCCGGCTGGGCGCCGTCGACGCGATGGCGATGGACTCCGGCGGCTCGGCGCAGATGTATGCCGACGGGCGGATCCTCAACTCGCCGAGCGATGGGCGCGAGCGCCCCATTCCGAACGCGCTCGTCGTGGTGCCGGCGGGCCGGTAGGGCAGGCCGGATGCGCGCAGGAGCACTATCTTAGCGCGCATCCGGCTCGGTCATTCCGCGGTCATGTCTCCCTGCCGTTCCTGACGCGGCGTATCACCCACGCGCCCGCGCCCGCGAGCAGCGCCCCCGCGAGGACGCAGCCTAGGACCACCAGGGCTGTTCGCTCGCGCCGATTCTGCGCCGCGTATCTTGCGGCGATCTCCGGTGGAGGCGGCCCCCACTCCGGGGTCTCGTGCGCGATGATGCTACCATCCTTGGCGCTGATGTCGTACGTGTGCGGGGGCTCGTCTCCCGCGGGGTCGAACGTCACTATCCAGACGACCCGACCGTCGGCCCACTTCCGGAGCTCAGGTGCGCCCAGTAGTACGGCTTCGGGTCTGGCGAAGTCGTCCTCGGCGATCTTGCGCGCTTCGTCCGCAGACACCCGGATGTCGAGGGGCGCGTCGTCGCCGACGAGCTGCTCGTACCTGATGATCGACTGATCGTAACGGCTGACCTCTACCTCGCAGTGGAGCCCGGTATCTCGGGCCGGGGGATCAGTGTGGATAGGCGCGGTCCCCACGACCTTCAGCGTGTGCGGATCCGTCCCCGACACGTGCCAACTGAGGCCCGCGGCTCGAGCGCCAAGGATCCGCGCGGTACCCTCCCGGGCGACCTTCAGCGCCTGCTGCTCGTCGACGGCGGCTGTGCCGCCTTCGGGTGGCTGGTAGTCGACAACCCTCCATCCGACGAACACGCCCCGGGTCAAGTCGACCAGATACCTAACGTTGTGGCCTTCCGGGCTCTGGCCGGAGAAGCTGCCGAGCTCCACAGAGCCCGCCTTCCAGGCCTTGCCTTCCCATCCGGCGACGCTCACCCCCGTCGCGTCCTTGACAACTTCGCGCGCATCCTCGAGCGTGATCGGGGCGGCTGAGGCCGCCGCCATCAGCAAAGCGGCCGCCGTCGCGAGGCATAGTAGTCTCATCGGTCTGCTCCTTTCGAGCCCGTCACGGCAGCGTGAAGGCCGGGGCGATGGACCCGTCGTAGTGCCACGGCGCAAGCTTGATCGAGTCGAGGCCCGGGTGCGGCCCGTAGTTCAGGTGCAACTCGGCGAGCGCTAGCCCTATGCCGGACCATATCCCCATGCCGTTGATCGCCCAGTGGTACCAGAGTCGCTCGTAGAAGAAGTCGGCGGCAGGGCTGGTGCCGGGGATGGGTATGCCCTCAACATAGCCGACGACCGCCTGCGCCCCCCTATCGGCTACGGCCTCGCAGTACGAATACCCCAGGAGGGTCGGACGGTCGAAGCTGTGGCAGGACTGGGCATAGACCAACCTCGCTTGGCTGAGGCTCTCCGGTGGCAGGGCCATCACCTCGTCCCCGGTCAGCGACTCGGCCGGGGGGTTGTTGTTGATCCAGATCAGCCCGGGGCAGCCGTGACCGGCGTTCATTATCACTTGGTCATGCTGGAGAGCCAGGAGGAAGTTGGCCTTCGTCCCACTCACCACGGCTCCGCCCCGGACGTGCTCCTCATACACGGCGGAGTAGAACGTCTGTCCCATCGACCCCACAGCCGGAAGGTCGCCCATGTACGAGTATGCGGTGGCACAGCATGCTTCACGTACGGCATCGTACGCATAGCATGCGGCCGCAGGTGTGCTGAAGGTCACGGCCTGAGGCGGCGTCCATCGATGGGCGCCGGGCATATGGTACGTGCGCGTGTCGCGGAAGGCCATGCCGAGGGAGTGCGAGCCCGCCTCGCCGAGATCCAGACCCTGAGCGCCACCGTACTCAACGTGCACGGCCGAGCCGTTCTTGCTGAAGGCGGCCTCAACAGTCGCCAAGAACCCGGACTGCCGCTGCGAGTCCTGGTACAGCGGGAGCGGCCTACACCAGGCGTACTCCTCGGCGGACGGATCGGCCGCTGTGCTTAGGGTCCCTTCGACGCCGATCTTCGCCTTGCGCGGGGCGCAGTAGGTGTAAGAGACAGTGTGCACGTCGGACAGCGCCCACTCGCCAATGTTGCTGGCCGAGTCACCGGTCGCGTCCTCCGAGGCATCAGCCCTTCTGTAGTAGAAGCCATACGGCGACACTCCGTTGGGGTTGTAGAACTCGCCGGCAACCGTGGGCGGGTTGTGCGGCGTACCGTCGCCCTCGCCCTGCCTCAGGGGGCCCGTTCCCAGTGGTACCAGCGAGGCGACGACGTGAGTCCAGGCCGGGTCGGGGATCTCGTGGCCGTCCTGCAGCGTTGCTTGCCATTCGGCAATCAGCTCCGCGGGGCCCGGACCATACGCCGCCGCGAAGAGCTCCCCAAGCTCCTCCACCACACCAAGCCCCGTGTGCTTGGTGGCGTGGATATGCTCGACCGTCAGGTTCAGCGCTGACATGCTTGCGGGCCCAATGTAGATGTCGTTCTGGCCTTCGTCCGCGCAGGGGAAGCCCTCCGGCCAACCATAGGGCGGTGGGGTCCAGGAGCACAAGAGAGCGGCAGCCTCGGCAGACTCAAGGTATGGATCGTCCGGCACAATCGAGTCGGGCCCTCCACCTCCCGGCGGCTCCGGGTAGATAACCTGACACCAGATCTGCCAGGCTCCGTCCGGCCACGAGGGAGACGGGTACTCCGGGCACATGTAGACGTACTCCTGCGTTGTGAGGTAGTGCCGCATCGGGGCGAATGTGACCTTCCAGGCGGCGATTGGGTCTGTCGTGTGGACCGCGAACCACGCGCCGGGGGCTGGAGAGATCGTGTCAGGGAACCGCACGCAGAACCGGACCGGGCCGCTCACCTGGTTGACGTCGCTGGCATCGACCCACTGGCCGTCGATCTCGCGCCCAATCTGTATGGTCGGATCCGCTGTGGCGGGTGCGCTCAGGCCGACCACTAGGGCCAGGAGGGTACGCACACAAACGCAAGTTCTAGGGGGGGGTACTCCATAGGTGCTCAACCCAACCACGCTCCTATCGAGAGGCAAGCGATGTAGCCACGCGGCTGTGGCCCGGTCACCTCGATTCCGCCGCCGCGTTGCTCCTGCCGGCATTGTACCACATAGTCCCTCCGGCATTCATATGCGCAACAGGTCCCGGTACACCCTTTCCAGCTCCTCCACCGCCCTCCTTATGTCATACTCAGCCAGCGCCTCCGGGCACGGCGCGCCCATGTTGCCATCGAGCACCTCTAGTATCGCCGACGCCGTGGCCTCCGCGTCGCCCGGCGGCACCGACACGCCGGCGAGCGGGCCCGCGAACAGCTCCCCGCAGCCGTCCACCGCCGTCGCCACAGCCGGCACACCCGCGGCAGCCGCCTCCAGCAGCATTCTCGGCAGACCCTCGTGCCGCGACGGGTGCACCAACACATCCAGCGCGCCGAGGACCCTGGGCACATCATCCCTGAGCGGGTACCTGATGAGCGACCGCCGTAGGCCGAGGCGCGCCACGGCTCGGTCCACCAGATCGGCTAGCGGGCCGTCGCCGACCAACACAAACCGGCACGTCCCGGGCCGTGCACGCTCGACTCGGGCCGCGGCGCCCACGAAGGTGAGCGGGTCCTTCTGCCGGCAGAGCCTGCCGATGAAGCCGACCAGTCGGTGGGTAGCCCTGAGTGCGTTGAGCTCCTCATCAGGGGTCCGCGACAACTCCGCGGTCGCGGCGACGTCTATCCCCGCGTGCACGATCCGGTACTGCTCGCGGCGGCCGATGCGGAGCGCGAGCCCACGCTCGACGTCCGCCTGCGCCACGGCCAGCAGGTGCCGACACCATCGCGCACCCAACCGCTCCAGCGCCAGGTACATGGGCCGGAGTGGGGCCGGCTCACCGCGGAAAGCCCAGCCGTGGACATGATGGACGGCCGGCACTCCGAGCCTCGCCGCCGCCCAGCGACCCAGCAGACCCGCCTTTGTCGTGTGCGTGTGCACAACATAGGGGTGCAGATCCCGGAAGACGCGTACGATCTCCCGCGCGGCAGACACGTCCATGTGAGGCAGCGGAGACCTCCGGAGGCAGCGGAGCCTGATGACGCGCACGCCGGCGTCGGCGAACCCGGCCTCCAGAGAGCCCTCGCGTTCCGGCTCGTGTCCGGACACGACCACGGGCTCGAACGCGTCTCCCGGCAGCCGGCGGCACACGTCGAGCACGAAGCCGGCGGCCCCGCCCACGTTGAGCCTCGTGATGACATGCGCCACGCGCAGGCGACCGCTCATGCACCTCAGTCCGCAGGCGGATGTTCCAAGATGACCCGGTAGCGCGTCAGGTCCTCGCCGGAGTGGTCGAGGATCGGCTCACCGTTCCGCACCAGCCACGCGTGCCCGAGCAGATTCCCCGACTCGGCCTCGATACCCACCCGCAGGCCGACGTCCACGATGCCGTGCTTTCGCAGGAGCCAGAACAGCACAAGCGAACGCGTCCAGCAGTTGTGCGCCACAGGGAACCAGCGCCTGGCAAGCCACCAGTTCACCCAGCGCTCGAGCGCCTCGACGCGTCCGGGCTCGCGCGGGCGGCCAGGTGGCGGGGAGAAGCGCGCCAGCAGCTCCGGGACAGGCAGCCGGGCCTTGCACCGATGCGCGATGAGGAGCCGCCGCCCGGTTGACAGGAATGCGAGGATATCGCCCGGCCGGCGGAAGTTGTCCTTCAGCTTCTGAAGCAAAGAAGGCATCGGCGCCCTCACGCGCTGCTGCGTTACGGTCTACGACAGCCTTCTGCGCAGCATCCGCGCGCCCTCCGCCGGGTCGCGCCCCATGTCGCGCCCGGCGCGTAGACACAGCCAGTGCGCTTCATCGACCAGACGACGCACGACGCGAGCCTGCGCGGCGGCGGCGGCCGCGTCGGCCGTGGCGAGGGCGCTCTGCCCCAGTGCCCGCGCAAGGCACTCCGTCTGCGTCGCCGGGACAAGCTCCGAGACCTCCGACTCGACGCGCTCGAGCAGGATGACCAGGGCGGGCGCCACGGACGCGAGCCCTGACCCGCCGATGTCGTCGCGATCAAGCACGTACTTCCGCCAGGGCGCTTCGTCGCGTACCTCGAAGGCCGCCGACCGCAACGCGTCCGAAGCTTGGTCCTCGGGCACGGAGAGGCTCCTTGTGAGGGGGGAGAGGACAACTCCGGCAGGTGTCTCGTCCAGCAGCGCCCAGTCGTCGGTGAGCAGCCCGAAGCCTCCGCGAGTGAGGCCGAGGGCGAGGGTGCTCTTTCCTGCACCGGTGGGGCCGACGATTGCCACGCCGCGCCCGCAGAACTCGCACAGCGCCGCGTGGAGTGGGTAGCGACCACGGGACCTGAGCATCTCCCCCAGCACCAGGCCGAGCAGGTCGCGCACGATGTACGGGTGCTCGCGGCCTGGGTCGATGACCGCCTCAGCGCTCCCTGCCTCTAGGTCGGCCCGCACGACCGCCATGCCTGGAAGCTCGGCCCACAGGGCGTCCCCCGCGCGGACGATGCGCCACCCCTCGGCGGGGCGCGACTCGCCTGCGGGAGCAGGTCCCAGCCGATCCTCGGCTTCCGCGACGCAAGCCGATGCGACGCCGAAGCTCAGTACCGCCCTGACCGGCCTGTCCCAGGGTCCGTCGAGGTACCTGAGGTAGCGCGCTGCCGCGTCCGCGAGGGACTCGGAGTCGACGCGCAACTCGATCATGAGGTCGTGAAGGTGGTGCTCGATGCTCGTCCGCACGCCCCGCCTTCCCTCCACCCCGCTCACCGCCTGACGTACCTCAGCACGGTAGCCGTCCTGCCCTGCAGCTCGACGTTCAGGAGGCCGTCGGGGCGGAAAGCCTTGGTCTCCTTGGTAGCTGAGGTGACCAGATCGCGCTCGCCTGCCAGGAAGATGGCCCTTCCGTCAGTCCTCAGCACCCGGGCGATCTCGGCAACCGCGTCGCGGTAGAGTGTCGGCGTGTCGACCGTGGGCGACTTCACGCCGAAAGGGGGGTTCGTGATCACCACGTCGAGGCTACGTGATGGCAGCGGGAGCCGCCGCGCGTCCCAGCGGGCTATGAGCCGCGGCTGGTGCCTCGGGCCGAAGTTCCCGGCCGCGGCCGCGACCGCCTGAGCATCCAGGTCCCCGGCGAGGATCGCCGCGTACCTGAGCCCGTAGGAGGCGCGCTCGAGAGCGATCGTGCCGGCGCCGCAGAATGGGTCGCAAAGCACCTCGCCCTCGGCGGGCCTCGCAAAGCGGACGCAGCACGCCGCAGCGGCCGGGCGAAGGGACCCGGCGATGTGCCCCTGCTTGTACGAGCGGCGCCGGTGCTCCTCGGGGGAGATCCGCACATCCAGCGTGAGGCGGCGCGCGCCCGCCGTCACCCACAACTCCAGCCCCGCGCCCTCCTCCACCAGATTGTAGTGTCGGCCGAGCAGCGGCGGCAGCTCGCGCTCGCACTTCTCTCTCAGGTGCTGACGCGGGTATGGGTACCCGGCCTCCATCCTGGTCACGATCCTGAGCGTCCGCAGCCGCCCGAGTTTCGCGGTCTTGGACTCTCCGGCGGCCGTCAGGATCGCGGGCACGGCGCGCCGCGCCAGGGGCAGGAGCTCCCTCGGGCCTGCCCGCTCGCCCGGGGCGGACGGGATGCTGACAACCCGTCGGAAGCAGAGCTCCGCGCACCGCAGGATCAGCGGGTCGAACGGCTCGTCCGTGGCGAACGACACCTCACCCGGAGCCGTGTCGATCGGCTCAACGCCCAGACGATCGGAGACCTCTTCGGCTGCGACAGTCTCAAAGCCACGCGGCACCGCGCACGCCCACTCGGCCGTGGCGGCGTGCTGGCGTGTGCGTGGCGATCCTGCGCGCGGCATGACCTTCTCCAGCCGACTGTCCTGGGTAGAGCGATAGCGCTACTGCGAGGCGCCGGCGGCCTCACGGGAGTGCCGGTTATCCAGGATCATGATCTGCGCCCTGGCCCGTTCCAGGGGCACGCCGAGGGCCGTCGCCAGCGCGAGGCCGTCCTGGCCCACCTGCTCACGTGCTGCCGCGAGATCGGCCACCAGTGGCTCGGGGCGGCCCGCCAGGTCCACGAGCTGGGCCGCCTGCTCCACCCGATCCCGCGCCTCGTCGGCGCGGCCGGCACGCATCATCGCCTCCGCGAGCTTGAGCTGCGCGCGAGCCAGCCCCGCCGGCCCGGCGGCGAGCGCACCCGCTCCCGCGGCGACATCCCACCGACCCTCTCCGTCGCAAGCAAGTGCCGCATCGACGGCTCGCAGGGCAAGGGCGTCGCGCTGCTGGCCCTGCGCGAGGGCGCCCACAGCACTCACAGCGGCACGGACGCGGTCGACGGACGGCACGCATTCGGCCACGGTGAGCAGCGCCTCCGCCCTGGCCCAGGCGCCGTCCACCTTCCCGGCGGCGGCCTGCGCGCCGTCGGCGTCGCCCGCAAGCGAAAGCGAGAGCGCTCGCAGTCCGGGGTCTGTTAGGCCGCGGGCAAGCGTCAGAGGCAGCGCCCCATCCACCGCTGCGGCCGCCGCGAGCACCTGTCTGACGCGGGCCGCCTCGCCCATACGACCGGCACTCGCTAGCGCCGCCGCGAGGGCCTGAGCCGCTTTGGCTCGGTCCAGCGGCACCAGTAACTCCGCCGCCTCTAGGAGTGTGAGGACCCTCTCTTCGGGATCCGTCAGCCGGTCCGCCCGCTCCGCCTTGAGACACCCGATCCGCTTCCGCAAGGCGGCCCGAGCGGCCGCTCGCCCGCGCTCTTCGCCCGCGCCCGGATGGGCGCCGACCTGGGCCTCGGCTCGCGTGAGCGCCAACAGCTTCTCGGTGGGTGAGGTGTCCCACACGTCCACAACCCTGAGAAGCTCGTTGACGGCTTGGGTGCACGCTGCCGGGTCACGTGTCCCGCACGCGGAGACGAGCACCTCCACCTTCGAGGCCGAGCGCGCCGAGCCGAGATCGGCCGCGAGCTGCAGCGCGTCCGCGGGCAGTGACGGGCCGACAGCGACGCCGATCCAGCGAAGCGCTCGGGCCCTGGGCCCCTCGCCGCTGACCGTCTTGGCGAGGGCAAGTGACTGTGACAGCAGCTCGTGCGCGCGCGGCGCATCGACCTGCACCGCGGATGCGGCTACGACCGCGATGGCGATGGCGCGCTCGCCCGGGTCCGCGACTGTATAGGCGACACTCGCCGCATGCTCGACGAGGGACGTTACGGGCGAGCCGCCGGCCCCGACATCGACCAACTCAGCCAGGAGGGCGGCCCGGGTAGCCGGGTCCTGGACGGCCTCGGCCGCGGACGTGGCGGCCGACAACACGCTCGCGGGGCTGCCGCCCTTCTCGGACGCGCGGACCCACCGCACAAGAGCTTCACACCGGCGCGCCGGGTCGACGATCCCGCTGACCGCCGAGAGGGCCGTCGCCGCATCCGGCGCGGACTCGCAGCGTACCTCGCACGCGACCGCGCGAGCGGACCCGGTCCGGAGGCAGAGCTCATCACCTGCCTGGGGGTCGGTCGTCAAGACCGCCTTCACGATCTGCCTCAGCAGGTCCTCGGGGGGCTCGGGGATGTCGGACAGCAGATCGAGGGCAAGGGCGGCAGCCTCCTTGCCCGCGGCACCTCCGGGCGCCGCTACGTCCAGGTAGGCCGCGTCGGCCAGCGCACAGGCCAGCCGTTCATTGGGCAGCTTGAGCTCGGTCACGACCCCCAGGGCCCGCGACAGCGAGTAGGTTAGCAGTCTCGCGAGGCCGCGACCCGCAACCACCTCGCGCCACTGCGACAGGGGCAGCCCCTGGCTCACCGGCGCCTCGCCGAACGCTTCCAGAATGGACTCGACCTGAGCGCGGCTCGCTAGCGGCACACTGTCCGCGTCCGCGACGCCGAGCAGCAGCGCCTCCAGCGCGACGGACGGGTTCTCAGGCAGTGCGACGGCTGCCAGCCGCCGGCAGAGCTCGGCGCGTGCCCGTCCGTTCGGCGCGTGCCGGAGGGCGTCGAGTGCCTGGTCGGCGATAGGTCCGGGGTCAGTCGGGCCGGCCAGCAACGTCAACGCAGCGATCAGGATCGCGCACAATGCTCGGTGCCTCCCTATCCACTAGCGCGGGCAGCCCCGGGCTAGTGCGCCCTTCGCACGCCGACGACGCGCACAATGCCTCGGAAGTCGTCCCACAGCCGGGTCTCGGCGCCGCCGAGAATACGCGTCACCGCGAGGTGCTGCCCGGCGCCCACCTCGACAAGCAGCCACCCGCCTGGAGTGACGGCGCCTTGCCACTGCTCGGCCAGGCGTCGGTACGTGTCAAGGCCGTCCGCGCCTCCGTCGAGCGCCAGCCGCGGCTCATACGCGAGATCTCTCTGGATCGCACCCACGACGGCCGACGGGACGTAGGGCGGGTTGAACACCAGCAGCTCGACGGGCTCGGCGAGCGGGGCCGTGAGATCCCCGCGGACGAACCTCACGCGGTCAGACACTCCCCACAGCTCCGCGTTCTCTCGCGCGAGGCTCAGCGCGTTCTCGGAGATGTCGGTCGCCACGACCGCTGCCTCCGGACGTTCGAGGGCGATCGAGACAGCCACCACGCCGGAACCCGTTCCGAGCTCGGCCACACTGTAGGCGCCCGGCTCGGGGGCGCACTCAAGGGCCGCGTGGACGAGCGTCTCCGTCTCAGCGCGTGGGATGAGCGCCCTTCGGTCCACCCGGAACCTACGGCCGAGGAACTCCACATCGCCGAGGAGGTACTGCAGCGGCTCGCCCGCGGCTCGCCGCCGGGCGAGCTCCCGGAGACGCTCTGCCAAGTCGCGGGGGATCTCCATATTCGGCTCGACAACGAGCGACTCCAGGCCGAGACGCGTGACGGACATGAAGAGCCAGTCCGCCTCAAAGGGTGAGTTGTCTTCGACGGCCGACACGTCCTTCAGTGCCGCGCGCACCTCATCGAGCAACTCCCGCGCTCGTAACACCGGCCGCTACCTCCAGTCGCGCCTCGTTCCATTGTCACCTCGTAGCGCGCCGCCTACCTCACCGCCGCCCTCGCTGCGCTCAGGCACCCCCTCTCCGCCAGCGGAGAGGGGGAACGGCCCCGAGCTTGTCGAGGGGCGGGAGGTGAGGTTCAGTCAACACGAGCCACCTTGTGGCAGAAAGGGATCACCCTAAGCTCCAGTCTCGCTCAGCCGCGCATTACTGTCGTCTTCGTCCCGGCCATGGGCGGCACCTGGGGCCTCCGTGATGCCGCCCAGCGCCAGTCTGATCTCGGCCTCGCGCAGCGCGTCGATCATCTCATCCATGGCGCCATCGAGGAACTCCTCGAGGTTGTGCACGGAGAACTTGATGCGATGATCGGTGATGCGCGTCTGCGGGTAGTTGTAGGTGCGGATCTTCTCGGAGCGGTCGCCGGTGCCGATCTGGCCGCGGCGCTGAGCCCCGCGCTCTTTGTGCGCGGCCTGCCGCTCCATGTCGAGCAGTCGGGTCTTCAGGATTCGCATCGCCTTCTCACGGTTCTGCCGCTGGCTGCGCTCATCCTGACACTGCACCACGAGGCCTGTCGGCTTGTGCGTGATGCGGACGGCGGAGTCGGTCTTGTTGACATGCTGCCCGCCGGCGCTGCTCGAGCGGAACGTGTCCCATTCGAGGTCGTCCTCGCCGATCTGCACGTCGTCGATCGCCTCGGCCTCCGGCAGTACGGCCACGGTCGCCGTTGAGGTGTGGATGCGCCCACCCGACTCGGTCACCGGAACCCGCTGGACCCGATGCACGCCCGACTCGTATTTGAGGAGGCCGAACACGGCCTTGCCCTGCACGCTCAGGATCGCTTCCTTGATCCCCCGGAGGCCCGTCTCGCTCATCGTCATGACCTCGTGCCGAAGGCTGCGGCGCTCGGCAAGCCGTGTGTACATCCGCAGCAGCTCGGCCGCGAACAACGCCGCCTCCTCGCCGCCGGCGCCGGCGCGGATCTCGACGATCGCGTTCCGCTCCTCATCCGGGTCTCTGGGGAGCAGGGCGACCCGAAGATTGCGCTCGAGGCCTTCGGCCCGCGAGGACAGGCGCTGGACCTCTTCCTCCGCCACCTCCGCCATCTCAGGGTCGGCGAGCAGCTCCCTCGTGTCGGCGAGCTCGGCCTCGACCTTCAGGAGGTGGTCGTACTGGCACACAACCGGAGTGAGCTCCGCATGGCGCTTCGCGAGCACCCGGTAGCGATCCAGATCCTGGGTGATACCAGGCTCGGCTAGGGTCTCTGATAGGGCCTGAAGCTCCGACTTGAGCTCGGCCAGACGGTCGCGCATCGGTTGTGCCTCCGGGTTCGGTCGCGTCAGTGGGGTGCGAAAGGCCGGAGGGAGCGCTACAAGCCGCCGCGCGCCTCGAGCGCGACGACCTCCTTCATCGCGCGAACCGCGATGTCGACTTGGGAGTCATCCGGTTGCCTGGTCGTCAGGTGCTGGAGCAGAGCGCCGGGCGCGATGATAGCCCTCATGAATGCGCTGCGCCGGCACCGTCCCGCGAGGCGCAGCAGCTCGTAGGCAACCGCGGCCACGACTGGCAGCAGCGCGACGCGCAGCCCGAACCTGAGCAGCGGGGCATCGGCCCGGATGAACGACAGCAGGACGATGGCCACACAGATCGCTACGGCGATGAAGTTGGTCCCGCAGCGCGGATGGATGGTCGCGAACCGCTGGGCAGCGTTCACGGTGAGATCGGCCTCGTTCTCGACCGCGTGGACCACTTTGTGCTCAGCGCCGTGGTACTCGAACACACGCCTGATGTCCCGAAGTTTGCCGATCGCGAATACGTAGAGGAAGAAGAACGCGAGCCTGACGACACCCTCGATCAAGTTGAGAGCAACGTTCGCCCCGGTCGGGATCGACTCGCGGCCCTGCGCGGGATCCCACAGGCCCAGGACGGAGCCGGTGAACCAGTACGCGAGCGCGTGAGGCGCCCACAGGAACACCACAAGCGCGATCGCGAACGCCACGATCATCATGGCCGTCATGGCGACCGAACTCAGCGCGCCCCTCTTGCTCTTCGCGCCATGAGCGAGCTCCGCGCCGGGAGGGTCGACAGGATCGACGGCCTGCTCCCGCGCCTTCGCCCTGGCGACCTTGCCGCGCAGGATGCGCTCGGCACGCTGTCGGTTCTTCTCGATCGTCCGCTCACGGTCGGAGAGGACCTCTAGCCCGGTCGCAACGTGACGCGCGACGGCGGCGGTCTCGCCCGAGTCGGACAGCTCCACCTCGCCCTCAACGAACGTGATGCTCTCCTGCTCGGCGGCCTCCTCCATGAGTACCTCTCCGCTGAATGAGAGGTAGCGCATACCCATGCTCAGTGCGTCCCAGAGAGCCACGCAGCCGCGGACGATGGGGAGCTTGAGCACCCGCCCCCTGAGGCCCGAGCCCGCGCTGAGCGCCTCGCGCTTCAGCACGACCTCGCCGTCCTCGCGCCTGACGGCAGCCGCGACGAACCGGGGGCTGCGCATCATCACGCCCTCCATGAGGGCCTGGCCGCCGTAGATCGGAGTCTCCTCGCGCGCTCCGGAGAGCTGCGCGACCTCCTGGGGGCTGAACGCCTCCGGGGCCTCCTCAACCGTTTCGACTGGCGCGGCCTCGCTCATCGCTACCACTCATCCGCGTGCCCGTGCGCTGCGGGTCTGCCGTACACACAGCCGCGGGCTGACTCGCCCGCGGGACACACACCGACAGCCTGGCAGATCGACCCCCGGTACTACGCGGGCGCGCCCGGTCGGCGCTGGCCGTAGCGCTGCCGGAAGCGCTCCACGCGGCCCTCGGTGTCGATTATCTTCTGCTTGCCGGTGTAGAACGGGTGACACTCGGCGCAAAGGTCCAGCTTCATGTGCGGCACGGTCGCCCGCGTCTCGAAGCTGTTCCCGCACGCGCAGGTGACCTTGCACACGACGTAGTTCGGGTGAATCTTGGGCCTCATTACATCGTACCTCCAGCGCTCGACAGTCCGCCGCCGGCCGCAAAGTGTCATTATATCGGATTCGCGGTGGCACTGTCATCGCGGAATCGGCGAAAGAAAGAGCGGGGCCGCGAGGCCCCGCTCCCCGGTGACTGCGTTGGATTGGAGTCACCTTTTGGTCGTGGTGGAGAGTCCTTCGAGGCTAACTCCTACAGCCACCTCGACTGTCCGCTACGTTACTAATCAGGACCACCTCCTTCCCCAGTCTGCGCACCAGTCTAGCGCGCGCGAGCCCGGCGGTCAACGGGCGCGTTGGACCCCGCAGGGCTGTTCCGTTCCCCGCGCCCGGTCGTCCCGGGCCGACCTCACCCCCCGGCCCTTCGTTGCCCTCAGGGCCGTCCCCCTCTCCGCCAGCGGAGAGGGGGTGGTCACTGGCGCAGCCGGGGACCGGGGGTGAGGTTGTGCGAGCACCACGAGGTGGGAGTGGACCGACCCTGTGGCCCTCCGCCGCGCCCATTCCCCGCAAGGTCCCGGCAGCCACCGCGCAGTATTAGACGACCCCGGCGCCACTGCCCCGAGGAGGATGCACCGGCTTGCCGTCTCCGGCCTATCTCGAGTGCGAGTCCGTCAGCAAGCGCTTTCCCGGCGTGCAGGCCCTTGACGGCGTCAGCCTGTCGGTTCCCGAGGGATCCGTCCACGCCTTGATCGGCGAGAACGGGGCCGGCAAGTCCACTCTGCTGAAGATCCTCAGCGGCGCGTACGCGCCCGACTCCGGCACCATCCGTCTAGCGGGCGTGCCGCGCACCTTCCGCGGCACGGCCGACGCCTTCCGCGCGGGTGTCGCGATCATCTACCAGGAGCTGCACCTCGTTCCGCAGATGACCGTCGCCGAGAACATCCTCCTCGGTCACCTCCCCAACCGGCACGGCATCCTCGACAGGCGCGCTCTCCGACGAGCGGCGCTCGACAGGCTCGCGGAGCTGGATGAAGACATCGACCCGTTGGCACGGGTAGGGTCGCTGCCGATGGCGCAACGGCAGATGGTCGAGATCGCGAAGGCGCTGGCGCGTGACGCGAAGGTCATCGCCTTCGACGAGCCCACGAGCAGCCTCTCCGACCGCGAGGTCGAGCGCCTCCTGGCCGTGATCCGCGACTTGCGCGATGCCGGCCGGGCGATCGTCTACGTCTCGCATCGCCTCTGGGAGGTTTTCCGAGTCAGCGACTCCGCGACGGTCTTCCGGGATGGGAAAGTGGCCGAGACATTCGACACTCTCGAGGGCGTGACGCAGGATCACCTGGTCAGCCGAATGGTGGGGCGCGCCATCGCGGACGTGTACGGCTACTCGGTGCGGGAACTCGGGCCACCTGTGCTCGAGGCCCTCCGTGTGACCGGCCCGGGCCTTGCCGAGCCTGCCGATCTGACCGTGGCGGCCGGGGAGGTCGTGGGCCTGTTCGGACTGGTTGGCGCCGGGCGGACGGAGCTTCTGAGGTGTCTCTGCGGCGCGGCCCAGCGCACCGGCGGCGTTGTGTCCGTCGCCGGCCGTCGTATCGGCGGAGGGAATCCCGCGGCCGCGATCCGCAGCGGGATCGCCTTCTGCTCGGAGGACCGCAAGCGCGATGGGATCGTGCCCCAGCGCTCGGTCCGCGACAACATCAACCTGAGCGTCCGCCGCCACCTCGCGCGGTTGGGCGTCCTCAGGCCCAAGGCGGAGATCGCCAACGCGGAGGAGTTTGTTCGGCAGCTCGACATCCGTGCCGCGTCGCTCAGTCAGCTCGCGGGCCAGCTCTCGGGCGGCAACCAGCAGAAGACCCTTCTCGCTCGTGCGCTGTCGCTCCCGATCAAGGTGCTGCTGCTGGACGAGCCCACCCGCGGGATCGACGTCGGCGCCAAGAGCGAGATGTACCGCATCATCGGCCGCCTCGCCGGTCAGGACATCGGCGTGGTCGTGGCCTCGAGCGAGCTCCCGGAGGTGCTGGGCATCTCCGACCGGATCGTCGTCATGCGCCAGGGACGGATCGTCGCGTCCGTGCCGCGCGGCGAAGCCACCGAGGAGGGCCTGCTGAAGCTCGCGCTGCCGGTCGCGGAGGGGGTAACCGATGAGTAGCCCCGGCCTTGGGGGTCGCGTCGTGCGGGGCCTGCGCGACAACCTCGTCGCCATCGTCCTTCTAGTGCTCGTCGCAGTCGCGCTGCGCGTCTTCGTCCCGGCCTTCTTCACGACCGAGAACATGAAGGGCCTCGGGCTGGCCGTCTCAATGGTGGGCATGGTCGCCTGCACGATGCTATTCTGCCTCGCCTCGGGCGACTTCGACCTGTCCGTCGAGGCCATCGTCGCGGCCTGCGGGGTGCTTACGGCGGTTGTGGCGCGCGAGATGCACAGCGGCCCCCTGGCGATCGCCTGCGGGGTGCTCGGGGGCGGCCTTGCCGGCCTCCTGAACGGGGTGCTCATCGCGAAGCTCCGTGTGAATGCCCTCATTGCGACTCTGGGGACGATGCTCGTCGTCCGCGGAGTCGGCTACATCCTATGCGGAGGGAAGGCCACCGCCGTCGCCGACCCGGCTGTCGTGGCGCTCGGGGCGGGTATGACGCCTGTGTGGATCACGGCGGGCTGCTTCGTGGTGTTCGGGCTGCTGCTGACGAAGACGGTCTTCGGAGCCAACACGCTCGCGATCGGCGGCAACAGGGAAGCCGCGCGCCTCGCGGGCATCCCGGTCGACCGCGTGAAGATCGCTATCTTCACCCTCCAGGGGGTCGTCGCCGGGTCCGCGGGCGTCATCCTGTCGGCGCGCATGGGCATCGGTGACCCGAAGACTTCGCAGGGGTTCTCGCTTGCGGTGATCTCGGCGTGCGTCCTCGGAGGCGTGTCGCTCTCAGGCGGTGTCGGCACGATCTGGGGAGTACTCATCGGCGTGCTGGTGATGGGCACGGTGAACAACACGATGAATCTGATGAACGTCGACACCTTCTACCAGTATGTGGCTATGGGCGTGGTCCTGCTCGCGGCGGTGCTGTTCGACCAGTTCGGACGGCGTCGCGCGGTGTAGGGGAGAGCGAGTTGAGCGGGGAAGCACCTCTGGTGGACGGCGAGGGGGCGATCGGAATGGCATGGCGGCGAGGGTGGATGTGCGGGGCGGCGCTGGCGCTGCTCGCGGGCGGTTGCACGACGGCGAACTTCTTCGGCTCGAACAGGGCCCTCATCCGCGCGGAGCCGGCCTACATCGACTTCGGCCGCGACCGCGAAGAGCTCACCTTCATGGTGAAGTTCCGCGAGACGGGCAACGCGCTCGACTGGCGGATCATGCAGGCCCCGGAATGGGTCACCTGTGCCCCCGACCACGGCGAGGGCGTCGACATCGTGACCGTTACCGTCGATCGTGGCCGCGTCGGTACCGGCACGACCACTACCACGATGAAACTGGTCGGCTCAACGGACTACGTCGACATCCGCCTGTCGGTAACCAGGTAGGGGCGCCGGCAGGCGCCCCCTGGAGTTTGGCCATTTGCTCGTGGGCAGATAGTAGCAAAAAGGAGAGGTGGTGTGCCGATCGGTATATGCGGTCGGGTGAGCGCATGTGCCGGGAGAGAAGAGT
>Ga0315280_10004389_pt1 | contig 20863 bp, 21 predicted proteins | sample YL17G06_40_MG_FD_203697 | JGI IMG/M metagenome (GOLD analysis project Ga0315280, IMG submission 203697) | Sediment microbial communities from Yellowstone Lake, YNP, Wyoming, USA - YL17G06_40 | ecosystem: Environmental > Aquatic > Freshwater > Lake > Sediment | place: USA: Wyoming | collected...
AAAAGAACAGCTGCACCAAGAACTCCTATACTACTTTGGGCTTATAGGCGCCACAGAAGAGTGCCAAGCCCTCGAAAACGCCTGGCGAGACCCATACAACAAGCACGAAATAGAAGAGTTCATAAAAGCATGGCTTAGGAGAAGACGCAAAAAGGAAGCAGAAGCCATCACTGGAATAGTCTAAACACCTTCAAAAGGCTGGTCGATAAGAGAATGAAGACGCTTAGAATATCAGAAGGCATCCATAGAAAACTCACAGCAACGCTCGGAACACTCATGGCTCAAACAGGCAAGATGCAGACATACCAAGACGCCATAGAAGCCATGCTAAGCCAATCAGTAATACTGCCGCCTGAACTGCTTAGACATGTGGAAGAATTCATTGAGGCTAACAAGCAACTAGGCTACACAACACGGGAAGAGTTTATTCGAGAGGCAGTAACCGAAGCACTTCGCAGACTTTCAGGCAAATACGAGGAGGGAGCTGAAGAGTGAAGAGTCGGATTAAGGGTACTTTCATTCTTCGACGTAAAGGGCGTTTCTATAAGGTGATCACAACAAGACATACTGGAGGCAACTAGTGGATGTTTGAATGCAAGGACCTTGAGACAAAACTGAATCGAGTCTTCAAATATGAAATGTTAGGCATGCTGGAAGCATTAGACTCTGCAGTCTCCGTGACGAAAGACCCCAAGGATATTTTACTAATAGATTTAGACAACCAAGGCAAGTGGAAAATAATGACTAAAGACCAAATAGACAGAGCTTTGAAAAGTCACTAATTATGAAACCTTTCTCACTTACTAAGGTTATTAAAGAGAATAGACATAATACAATCGCGCGCACGGCTTGCACTATCAACATAGCTAACGTGTAGCTTTAATATCAGTTGAAGGCTGGATGTTACCGAGGGGCAGGATCTTGCTAAACCTTGAAGAGGAGTTTGACAAGAGTTGGCAAGAAGAATCCAGAAGACACGCCGCTATTACAATCCGAAATGAAGTCAATGATTGGTGCGGTCCAAAAAGACCTACTGCCGAGAAAAGATGGCTGTGGGAGCTTCTTCAGAATGGCATAGACACTGCAAAGGAACACGATGTCGCGGCTTTGAGCATAAGTATCGAATCGAAAAACGGGAACTTAGTTGCCAGACATAATGGAGGAACCTTTCAACTTAATGAAATTATAGCTCTTGTTTCTGGCGGTACATCCAAGTATTTTGGGAGAGAAACGCTTGGCAAATTCGGAAAAGGCTTCCTAGTAACCCATGTAGTCTCCAAACAAGTGGATGTCGAAGGTCTGATAATCCATGCGGGAGTAACGGGATCATTCAAAATAGGAATGAACAGAGATGGCGATGAAAGCAAGATTGAACATAACATCAATGATTGCAAAAAACAGCTTTCGAAGACAAGCTATGATGCTACAGCAATTAAAAATACTGAAACCATTTTCACTTACCTTGATGCCGACGAAAAAGCAGCCAGTTGTTGCAAGGAATTATCCAAAGCGTTGCCATACATAATGACTTTCAACCCACGAATAAGTAAACTAACCATTGATTTAGGGCAGGAAAACTTCCAACGCCTTTGGCAGAGGGAAGAAAATAGGAGTTTCACTCATAATGGACGGATTTTACATGAGACAGTAATAACCACTTCAGTAGGGAAAACTACATGTATCAAAATCGAAGATAAAGGTTTGGAGCTTGCGATTCAGTTAGCCGATTCTAATGGTCAGAAAAAAGTAGTGGATACAAGATATTCCCCGTGTTTGTATGCTAACAACCTCCCACTCTATGATTCAGATGCAATCGGTGTATCTTACGCAATAAATAGCGAAGAATTCAGTATAGATACAGACCGTTCATTTGTTAATCCTACGTCTGACAATTCCAGCATACTCATCAAACTCGCAGATTTGTTGGCTTCCCTAATAGATTATTTGATCAGCATTGACGCGCAAAACCTGCATCTCCTGGGCCATGCGGATTTCTCAAGAATCATAGACGAAAAAAGAAAGAGTTTGCTGAAAGACTCGTTTTCGTTTATACCTAATGCAATCTGTTCTAAGCAAATTGTTTTATGTAAATCTGCAAATGTGGATCCTTCTTCGGCGCACATCCCCTTAGGCAATTATCTGGAACAATATATTCCTAATCTGACACCACAAATCCATTCTCTCCTCACACAATGCTATCTGAATGTTCCAGAGCTATATTCGGAATGGGAGCAAATAGCCAAGGAATGGACCATGTTAGGCATGAGCCTACAGACACACACCCTTGAGGATTTACTAGAGAATCTGCCGCAAGACCTGCCGAAGATCCAACATGAGTCAAAGAAAACATATGCAACATCCTTGATTAAAGCCCTTATTCTAGCTCAACAAATCACAAAGTCAATCCCAAAAGAAATAACTAGTAGAAGAATATTGCTTAATCAAAAGCTCGAACTTGTCGCACCTCAAGATGCGAACATTGACTTAGATGTTGACGGGAAACTAAAAGACATAGCATCAGCAGTAGGATGGGATATTAAGAGTCAGCTTCTAGATACGGACCAACTCCAAGAAGATTCAGTTAAGGGATTTATCAGCAACACTCTTTGCGCTGGGAGAGATGCTTTCACAAACGACCTTGTTTTGAAGAAGCTCTGGGAGTCTCACATTTCAACAAAATGGAAAGAAAACCAGAATCAGCCAGAGTACAAGAAAGCGTTGTTAGAGTTGGTAGCATGGTTGGTGTTGAACAAGGACTCGAAGGAGCTAAGGGATTTCGTAAATCCCGATTTTCTGCCTATACTATGTGAAGATGACAAATTTAGAAGTAGCGACGAAGTACAGTTATACCCATTCTTGTGGCCTCGAGCAAAATGGAAAGATGACTTGAAAGAGTTTAGCATACTATTCGGCTCGAGATGGGTCATGTCAGCCGACTATCTTACGATCCTAGAGCAAGATAAGCAGGAGAAGTTCCTAGAGGCGTTGGCTTTCGTTTCGGTTGCGGTTCAGGACCCAGACTTCACCTGGACCGAACAACAACTGAATGAAAAAGAGGCCAATTCGGTTGCTTCTTCGGGAAAATTTCCTACGGGAGTAAAGGTAGACTCGTGCGCCGATTTAATAGGACTACAAGACATGACTTCAGCTGTCGCCGGGGCAAAAGATTTAGCCCAAGCCTCCAAGGTTTTGGAATTCATACTAACTTATGTTATCAATCAAGATCGCTCTTGGGCTAGTCCTATCAATCTACAGAGGGGGAGCGTCTATCCCTGCTACTGGCTCTCTGTGTTGAAAACGAAAGACTGGGTTCCCTCCATAGATGGTAGGCATTTAGAGCCACTTAACAGCGAGAATTTGGAAAGACTTCTCCTTGGCATACCTAATCTTAAACTGACAGAAGATATCGTTGACTTCCTAGGAAAGCATTTTGAAATCAACATGCCCGGGATTTTAGCTTTGAAACTCAAAACCATGAGCCCATCCGATAATCGAGTAGCACTTCTCGACAAACTCATAGCCCTCCCCATAGACGATGCTCAGAAGATTGCAGATAAGGTCGAAGACAGTCTACGGATCATTCGGACTGTTAGGCGCAACCAAAAAGTAGGAAGAATCATTGAAAATATAGCGAAGGAAATCTTTGAGAAAGAAGGTTTTAAGACTAAGTGGACTGGTATAGGTTCTGACTTCAAACTACTTGAATCTGACGATATAGGATCTATTTCGCTCCAACGGGAAGGGAGCAAAGAAGATTCTGGAATATTCATTGAGGTGAAAGCTGCAAGTACTGATATGGTGAGACTGACCTTAGAGCAATCGAGAAAGGCCGTACAGCAAAAAGCTCGCTATATCCTCTGTGTGGCAGATGTGAGTGCATTTGACTTCTCAGTCGACTCTGAGCAGGAAGCCTCTGATAGCTTGATGGAATCATTGCGGGATTCTTTGAAATTCGTCATTGAGATAGGGCAACAGATTGAATCCGCTGTAACGGAGGCAGAGTCTCTACAAGATCATCAGGTTGAGCTGAAAGATACAGAGATTTCGCCTGGTATTAGTTTACGATTTGAAGAGGCGCAGATTAGGCTCGGAGTCATGAAACAAATATGGGAGGCAGGATGCGGTTTAGAGCATACCGTCTCATACTGCAAGAACATGCTGAGTAAACCTGCTTGATTGCTCTCCAACATTGCCACTCCTGTTTTTCAAGAATGTCAAAGCCATAAACTCTTGAGCGATCGCAGTCAGGTTCCATGATATGATATTGCCTTAGCGAATTTTTTCTTATACCCTATCCATGCGAATTACCGCTGGGCGGCGTCGACTCGTAAACTTCCGGAGCTTTGCGAGATCACATCCACCAACGGCATAGTTTACAGCGATCTGGAGAAGAATAGAGAGAGCATAGAGAAGTTTGGCTCAGACGTACGAGCTATAGATAGAATTGCATGTTGCTGATAGAGTTGATGCTGGCGCTAGACCTCCCAGAAAAGATACACTTTAGTTTGGAGTAGCATGGCGCAGATGCCAATGAGTTTTGTAAGTTTCTTCAGGTCGGCGTTTTCCACTGCTTCTTTGTAAAATTTGCTTTTGCCATAAGGGTCGTGGAAGCTAAATTCCTTCATAACCCGTGGATCCTTGTTTTCTGCAAACGTGTTCTTAAGCATGCTCAGGTCTTGACTGCTTAGGCTCGCAAGTTTCTTCAAAACATATTTTGAGCTACGTAAGAATGTAGTGTTGAAGCCTAAGGTTTTGAGCATTTCTGCCACGTTTAAGGCGCTTTTTACTTGCGGGCTTTTAGCTATCTTGCGCATGCCAGCTTTCTCAAAGAAGGGATTGTACTTCGCCATGACCGCTACGGTTTCCACATAAGGCGTTCCAGCATGCTCTAGGGTTTCTCGAATAAGTTTGTGGCCTAACCCAATCGTGCGATACTTAGGATGCATCGATCGATCAAGACCCAAGAGACATCTTGCTCGTGGATTTGGACAATCAGGGCAAATGGAAAATACTGAGCAAGGATAAGGTTGACAGAATCTCGCGTGCGCCCTGACTTAACGCGTGCTTCTACACTTGACAAAAGACTTATACGGAAATGAGGTCCGTTGGCATATTTGGAAGGAATCATGTGCGTGCTACAGATTTGTCGCGGACAATGAGCAAAAGGAAAAGAGCGGCTGTGAAATTGGAAGATTATGCATATTCTTGCGTAAGAAGGAGATTTCCTGCTTATCTGGGTTGGAGTATGGAACAGGAACGCACCTTGAAGGATAATTCAAGAGCTGACTATTGTCTGTGGCGAGTGAAATACGGCAAGAAAGAAAGAGCGGTTGTAGAAGTAAAAAACGTCAAGTATCTGACCAAGGGTCACATTGACCAACTTGACCATTACGCGAGAAAATATCATGCTAGTCAACGGTTGATATGCATACCTTCCAAAACCTGGGTGGACAGCCTAGTAAGAGAATATGCTGATGACCTAGCAATTGAGATAGTAAGGCTTCGCTATCCTAGTTGACACAGAGAAAAGAGAAACCGATACTCAAGAAAAAGACTTTTTCCAATTTCAACCAAAAGAGGAAACGATACGCTATTCTTAATAGGAGAGAATAATAGCAAAAATCAGGAGAAAATGCTGAGCAATATGAAGATGAAACTGCGGCGTGTATTACAGCGCATCAACAATATCAAGTTCGCGGTCTTCTTTTATCTTCTGACATCCACACTCCTCTCCGTTACGATATTCTTGAGGCTGGAAGGCCTTTCTTTTGATATTATCAAATACGCTAACGTTTCATTCTATTTTCTAAACTACTTGGGGGGATCGTTGGTAGCTCTTTATTATTTGATGTCGACTTTAATAATACCTAAAAAACAGGTAATGTCAAAACAATCCTTACCCATTTTGAAGTTGACCCTCATTTCTATTCTAGTGAGCGCCATTCTAATCCTTATCTCACCTTATGGCATCTTGCCCGAGTACATTTCTCTAATCATCCCCGTTCTCCTTGCATATGCTACATACATCGCATGGCTTAAGCCCCGAGGGAACCATACAAAAATAAAACGTGCATCGGTCATAGCTTTGCTATTAATCATTGGCATCTTGCTACCTTATGTGACAGTTTTTGCCTTCGAAAATAACGTTCTGTCTCAAGCAGCTAATGTCGCCAGTCCTAAGGACAAAGTGCAGTCTATTGTTCGCTTTGTTCAAAACATCCCAACTTTCAACATATACAGATCATATGATGATTTCTGGAAATACCTCCTCGTCGGAACTGGAGCCTGCCATGAAACTGCAATGGCCACTGTAACTTTGCTCAACAACTTGAGCTTTGAAGCGAGAACAGTCGTTCTTCCGGGTGAAGACCATGCATTTGTCGAAGTGAAAATTAATGGTACATGGCTGGTCGTTGACCCAGGTTACAACGTTACTGAACCGATAACAAGAAAGCAAAGAGCTGCCAAGAGAATTCAAGAAATGGGCGCAATCTCATATGTAATTACCCACTCAGGGTCATCCTTCATAGAACTCACTTCATTCTACGTACCAACGGACACAATAACAATCAAAGTAACTAACGGAAATGAACCCTTAGTCAACGCCCAAGTCTTTCTTCTCCACGAGTTCATGAGCGGAACAAAACGATTACCAGATGCCGATACTTCATTCTTTACCGATGGTAACGGCGAAACTACATTTCGCCTAGGAGCCTTAACATACAACGAAAACGCGAAGGAATATGACACATGCTACTGGATATATGTTAATGGAAAAGACACGGGATACAACGTGACGAGCACTGGAACAGGAATAACTCGCTTAATCGAAATCGATTTGCACCAATAATGCCTTCTTGAGGGTATAATATTTGATGTTCTTTAGCGCACGTGCCACACGCAGAAATGTTAATAAGACATAGCACCAAAACTTAATGCTTCGATTACGATGAGTTCAAATTCAATTGTCGAGAAGTTTCCAAGAATTAACGAAACAATAATTGAGTCAAGCATCATTCTGATCAGCATATTCGCGACTGTCGGTCTGTTGTTTGGAGGAATAACTCAACAATTCAAGATGGCCTATGTCTACTTCGGCTACATGCTTTACTATTCGCTGCCTTTCATAGTAGCAGCTTTCCTGAGTACGATCTCAGTACTCTGCTCTAATGGAAGGAAAACAGAAGCTGGAAGGATATCATTTGTGGCGGTTTGTTTCTTTCTGACAGGATTTGTGATGCTAATTTCTCTTGCGAGTGTCGCAACTCAAACAGTTCTGTTGCCATCTCAGTTTGTTTTCCTTGCGACCTATCAAAGTCTGTCCTTCTTAGAAGTATTCGCAGCTTGTGTTTTTGTTGGAGTTTCTTCAATTACGGTAGGGATCTTGGCAAAGAGAAAGCTTTCAGAAAGATGGCGCACGCGGTTTTTCGCTGGTTTCTTGGTAATCTTAATTTTCAGCATCTTCTTCATGACGATGTATGGAACCAATCAGACAAGTTACGTTGCTGATACGGGTTCTATCTCTCTAGGCGGACAGCCGGATTATAAGTTTCAAAGCGTTAATGTGACATTACTTACAGCAGATCAGATATCTGTTGAAATCAAAAGCCTGGAGGGTTACTATTCGAGCTATGCATTCCTTGATGAAAAGAACAATGGTCTGTATATTAATACAACAACCAGACCAAGTGCCACTATCATCAAACAAGATTTTGGCTCAGACCTTTCATTCCAAACAACCGTTGGATCCTCCGGAACATACTTCTTGGAAATGAAAAGTGAGTATTTCCTTGGGGCAAACCTAACATACTCAATAACGGTTTATCGGACAGACACTACGAATTTAGGAAATGCCTTCTTGGCAACAACGATCAGCGGGTCAATTTTCCTAGGTATAATAATGTCAGGCACTGAAGACAATGTTCCTGCCCTCACTGAACAGCCTACTACTAGCAAGTCAGAGTAAAAAGTGACGTTATTAAACCACAAGCTGGTTTTTCTTGCTTTTTCTGGTGGGCGTTTGCGGCATGCCGAAACGTTTTCACGTACGTTTAAGAAGGGAATTCTTGTTGGACCAGCGCGCTATTGCATTGAGCCTTTGAGTTGAAAGCCGCTGCGCTTAACGATTTCATCGATTATTGAAGTTAGGTCGTTGTTAGACATGGCTCCTAGTCCGTAGCCATCGATGTAGTTCTCGATCTCGATGAAGTGTCTACAAATCTTTTCAGTGGAGAACATCATAAATGAGAATGAAACTCGCCAAGGGAATAGAACTCTGTTTTGTTCTAACTCCTGTGGCCAAACTGGAGTTTGGTCGTCATAGAACTTCTCTTTTATGATTCCAAAGGCGTGAACATCACCACGTGTAGTCTGAAGAATAGCTGAGTCGAATGACTTTATTCTATTGTAGCTTGCAATGAATCTTCTCCAATTTTCTCTTTGTTTTTTTCCAGCTTCCCTATCCCAGAAACCCCAGAGGAACCGTTTGTAGCCCACTTCTATGTTCTCAAGATTAGAAGAAGAAAATAGCCATGACATTCGGACCATTAAATTAGAATATTGCGATAACATATAAATCTTTGTAAGAACAGGCACTGTTAAGTTATTTGTGATGAAGCAGATAGGCGGTCTTATTCGTTATATGCGCAAGTGAGTTTAAGTTGTTACAGCCTTTTTCATCGCATCTAAGATTCGATTCTGTTTGGCTGTATAGCTCTTGATATCTTGAACATGTTCAATAGGTGCTTTGTTCTTTGTCGTCTCCCGTTGATAATCTAATGCCCATTCAGGTCTTGAGCATTGCAGAAAGATTTCCCTAAGTTCAATCTCTCTGTTCAGGATGTCTTTTTGATCTGTGGTAACGAAAAGTACCCATTTATTACGCCTAAACTGGTACTGTAAGGCTGAGGCTAGATGAAGGGCATCTTTGTCGTTTCCCATTATTGCGCCGATGACTACTGCAGATACAACGGAATCATTAGGTTCTATCTCTTCGCATCTAATCCCTCCTTTAAACGGAGCTTCCATATTGTGCTTGACTATCGCTAGTTCAGCCGCTAGAACAGGCAAGAAAATGCCAATAGGTAGCTTCTTTCCATCTTTGAGTGAATGTAGTTGGGACGCAACGTAGTTTTCGACCGCTCCTAGTATTTCGTTTTGAATGTTCGACCGTTTGTAGTGAAGCTTTCCAAGCTGTGCCTTTTGTTCTGAAAAGAAGTCAGCAATTATCTTTCCGTCTCTATTGCCTAATTCTTTGATTCCTTTTGATTCCAGATAGGATTTCAGGGGGTCGTGGATAAATGAAACAATTACGTTATGAGAATGTTCAATCAATTCCAAAGCTTCTGTCTTAACAGAGGAAGATATAATGCATTGGCTTGCAGCTTCCTTCAGGAAGTCTGAACAAGCTTTCATCATAGATTCCAGAGGATGAGGAAGCAATACGCATGTATCTAAGAAAAAGCCTTCAAACTGCCCGAAGGACAACGCTTATCCTTCTGGAACATCCGCAAGTTCCATGATTTTTCTTATTGATCTAGCACCAATGTTTTTCTCATACGACATGAAAGGAGAAAACCCCATTTTAGGCGCAATCAATGTCTCCATTTCTTTGACCTGTTTGCGAAGGTCATCAATAAAGCTTTGGATGATTTCCATGTCTAGAGCGCTTGATTTAATGCTCTTAACTTTAAACATCTCATCGACAGTAGCTGAGTTGCTGAAGTCTGTATACCAGAAAAGCTTTATTCGGGTACGTTCCAATTTGTCCATTCTTTCAGTAAATGGCTTGATCCAGCGATTATGGGCATCGCAAAGTTTCTCGAATTTCTTGCGATTATTTCGACTGAGAAGCAGTTCCAAGCGTCCTTTACGTATTTGTTTGTCATACGTATCTAAATAGTCCTTTTGTATCAGCACTGCATCTTCAATGGTCGTCAGGAATAGCATAGGCAAGTCAGAATTAAAGAACATCCTACAAATATCGAAGATTTCTGAATCTAATCTTTTTCTGACATTATCATGGTACTCAAAGATTTCCCTGAAATATGATTCAACGTACTTCCATATGTCATCCGCATACCTCTCGATTTCTATTGACTTCTCAAACACAGGATCTTGCTTAAGATTATCTTCCACTATCTTCCTCAAACGTTTCTTGATATCCTCGATCTTGAGGGTTTTTAAAGGGGGCAATTCATCGAGCAGACTTAGATTTTCTTCAACAGTCTCGATAATAGCAGCTTTATAATCTTTGAACGTTTTATTGATCGTATCTCCCTCATATTCAAATCGCTGAGGGAAAGGTATGTTTCGTCTAACGATCTCTAGATTATCAGAACTCTTCTCATTGCTAAGAGATATCATCTTTCTCACACTATTAGCAAATTATAGTTTTCGGGGATGAATTTAAACTTAGTTGTTCACTGATAATGAAAGGTATATTTAAGTCCTTTGTTTCGTTGGCTTTTTGTTCTATTTGATTTTTACTTTTTCTTTGATTCGCTTTTCGTATTCCTCTTGTGTTATGATACCCTTTTCCTCTAGTAGCTCAACAAGACTAGAGAGCATTGTATCTAAAAGGTCAATTTCTTCGTTAGTTTCTCTCTTAACTTTGGCTTTTTTCAATTTTGCATGCATGCATGCACCTGTTACTAAAGCAACTTTTCCATTCAGCCTCAATTAAATCGCTCCCCTCAATTTATGAAACATTCAAGCTAGTATTATAAGTTTTAAATTAAAATTTGTAAGCCTATTATAAATCGGTCTGGAAGACGCTACTTGATAAAGGCTGGATAGAGAAATGAAGACGCTTAGAATATCGGACGACATCCACAGAAAACTGACAGCAACTGTTGGAACGCTTATGGCGCAAACTGGCAAGATGCAGACATACCAAGACGAATAGAAGCCATGCTCACTCGTTCAGTTATACTGCCTACAGAACTGCTTGCAGAAATTGAAAACTTCATAGAAACAAACAAGCACTTGGGCTATACAACAAGGGAAGAGTTCATACGAGACTCTGCGAGATGGCGACTCAAATTTCTAAAAAAGGAATATGAATCCGTAGAGATTCCCAAGGAAAAGTATGGACGGCTTAATGAAGCTGTCAAGATGATGAATACGCCTTATTATAACGCGCAAGACTTCATCCATAAACAGATGGAGCATGTGCTAGAACAGTTTGATAAATGGCTGGAAGAGAAAGACAAAATATATTACACCCTTAACGAAACCTTATAGATGGACGGTTCTTTATGTGTGCGCCCAAACCAGCTGAAATGACTATCCGGGGCTCCTCTCAGGAATTGCTTTATGAAGTTATTATGCCGCCTAAGGCAACTGTTGCTTTTCCTAATACTGCGATGTATAATATGATTAGGTTTTGGGGTAGAAAACCTTGGAACATCGTCAGGAAGCATATAGAACATTACACGAAGGAAGGGGAGATAGTTTTTGATCCTTTCGCTGGTTGTGGCGTTGCAACTATTGAAGCTCTAAAAACACGTAGGAGGTCGATGTATAACGATTTAAACAAATTTCTTCGATTCCTCGCAAGAACAAGTTGCAAACCTCTAGACATCGATAAACTCAAGGAATATTTCAAGATATTAAGGAAGCAAGTTCTCCAAAAGAACCATACGGTTTTACTTGATGGAAAATCGACTCCAATAGATTATGATTTGCTCTACTCGACGACTTGTCCCGCAGATAAAATGCCGGCAACGATTCGCGACGTAATCTATGTATTATCCTACAAACCTATAGAAAATAGGGAGAAACTATCAAAACTTGTTAAAGTTGGAAGGAAGCGCAAAACAGCAAAATTAGCAGTCGCCCTTTACAAAGTAATCAGCAAACATGAACAAATAACACATCCTGAAATGGTTAAGGAAGCAAAGGTAAGAGTGGCTCCCGAGATGTACTTAAGAGCCATCAGGGTGCTTGAAGATTTTGGTTTAATTGTCAATGTTGGGGAAACCCCTACTCTAATAAGATACGAATGCAGCAACAGGAAGTGCAAGGAAAAAGAGAAGGAACCCAGCAAAGAAGACATCGTAAAGTTAGATGAAATCTCACGGATGATGCCGACCTATTATTATCCAACAGACAGTCTATGTTACCCTTCTAAAGAGCGATTTCTAACAAAACGTCCTGGAACTGAAAGTGTGGACAAGCTTTTCACCAAGCGCACATTGATTGCGCTCTCAATAATTAGAAATGAAATAGAGCAATTAGATGTCGAAGACAGCATCAAAGAAGCACTTTTTCTTTGTTTTGCTGCAATTCTAGAGCATGTTAGCAAAATGCAGCGTCCAAATAAGAAGGGCTGGGATGCCAAAAATTACATTATTCGTCCTGTATTTCTTGAACAAAATGTATATCCAGTCTTCGAAACGAGGTTCAAAAGAATAATTGCTGGAAAGAAGGAGATTGAAAAGGAGATAGCTCCTTTTTACAGGGAGTCTGTAGACCCTCTTAACGTGATAGACGCAAAAGCAAACGTTTGCTTTTTGGAAGCTGATGCAAGAGAAGTATCGTTACCTGAAGAAAAAGTTGACTACGTGTTCACAGATCCCGAGTATGGAGATGCGATCCAGTATTATGAACTCAGCTATATGGCTTCTAAATGGCTGAAATTGGAAACCGATTGGAAAAAGGAAATCGTTGTCAACACTAAGCAAGGAAAAACATCCGATGTCTACCGAGATGCTTTGGTAGAAGCATTCAAACAGATTTACAAAGTTCTAAAGACGGGCAAATACATGACAGTGACGTTTCACAGTAGGGAGATCAAATATTGGAACGCCCTAATGTATGCCATCCAGATAGCTGGCTTTAAGTATGTTTCAGCAGTTTACCAGACTCCTCAGAAAGAGTATACGAATTGGCTGTATCGTCAGAACCCTGGCTCAATGAGTGGGGATATCTACATAACATTCTACAAGCCTGAGTTCAAAGAATCGGCGGAAGAGATTCAAGTAGACGTAGGGAGAGTAATTCAGAACGTTGTTCTTCCCGAGGCACGAGAGATAATTCTGTTGCATGGAGGGCAGGCAACTTACAATCAACTTGTCAGAGGTATAACGTTACGGCTGATTAATGAGGGGGTGATGCATAAGGCTGAGATACGCGATTTAGATTACGTAAAGTTGTTCGATTCGTATTTCAAAAGAGTTGGCAAGATAGATATTTGGGGGCTCAGACCAGACGAAAAAGTCTCACTTATTGATTTTATCCCACTTGACAAAAGGATAGAATGGATAATTTTTTCCGTATTCAACGAAAAAGGAGGGGCAATATTAATTAATGATGCCTTGGCAGCTATCTTTACGACCCTAAGAAACGCGAAGACTCCAGAAAATGAAGAGATTCTGGATGTGTTAAGGGATTTGGCTGATCCAAAATTGCAAAACGGTAAGCCTTATTGGGAGCTTAGAAAAGCAATTCAAGTCACACTGGATGAGACGCCAACGCTACCGCCAAAGGTGCCAGTTACATTGGTAAAAGAACAAGAGGAAGACTTGAATCATGACCGTATAATTCGTGTTATGTGCGAGTTAGGTAAGACAATGGGGTATGATGTTTGGATAGGTGAACCAGAAGTTAAGAAAGATCCAGACCTCAAAGCATATGCTACAATTTCCGAATTGGAAATAAGCGGTTTTGATGAAGCAGCGCTTCGAAGACTAAAGAACAGTGACGTTATCTGGCTGATGCGAAGAACAATCCCTGTTGCAATAATTGAAGTCGAACACACAACCGATCCAAGATTAGGACTCATGAGAATGACCAACATCTTCGAAGAACTGCCACATTTGAATGTTAAAGCCATAACAATTATCCCCGATAGAAAAGTAAGAGTGCTGGAGAGGATATCTGAAGAGCCATCTATTAAGCGTCTCATAGGGGAGAGAGAAGTATTATACTCTACCTATTCCAAAGTGACGGAGTTATTTGACACTATTGACAAAATTAAGCCAAAAACTGAGGATTTCATCGGGATATGCGAAAGACTATTAGGTAAAACTGTTTCATAAAAAGGACTTAAGGGTGATTAAATGAGTTTTACTCGAAGGACGATTCGTTGTACGCATACAGATCACGATTATGAGACATACTATGAAGTCTCATTTAAGCCTGGAGACTCTCTCCTTGATTCGGCAAAAAAGTTGGGGTTTGAAAGAGCCCAAAAAGTTCATCCCGCTGGCACAGACGGAAGAGTTAGACCTCCTGAGGTCATAGTAAGAAGAAACATTTTAGGAGTATTGGCTGAGCTTGTTGCTAGTGAAATACTAAAAGAAACTATTAGAACTAAGGGAGTTGATGCACATATCATCCAATCAGGCGTCAGCGAAATTCAAGAATGGGGGGATACTGAGATCGACATAATGCTACAAGTAGAAGATTCTGTGTTTGAAGTGGAGGTCAGATCTTCGTGCTTACGCAATCCATTGGAATGGGGAATAACCAAAGGCTTCGATGTTATAGGTTGGTACACAACTCAGACAAAAACTGTTGAGAGGAGAAAAGACTTCTACTTGAGGATTCTGTATAACTTTGATGAAAAGGATGCTACAGAATATATCGAAAAAGGAATAACGTTATACTTTGTCGGAGGGGCCTCCAAAACCTTACTGCAAGGTCCAAGAGGCTATAATACCGACCTAGATCAGCCAGGCGCAAATTACAGATGTATTAAACCAATATGTGCCGCAAGAGATGCCGACAAAATTCTGAATGAAATCTTTGGATGATAAATCGTATTTGAAATTTTTCTTGTATGCTGCGACGGTAGGTTTTATATGCCCATCAAATAATAATTCTCCGATGGGAAGTCATATGGCGAAATGTCCAAAGTGTGGAAAAGATGGCAAGCAGGTAAAACAGTGGGTTTATGGTCCAAGGACTAGAAAGGGTCCTACATTCGATGTAGCGATCTATCAATGTTCATCTGGACACAAGTGGCGAGAGTATCGAAAGAAAAAGTAGAAAGAACTAGTTTCTCTCTTTTTCTTTGTAGTAGCTTAGTCCTGCTGTTGCGCCTGTTGTTATGGCGAACCATATGATTGTTGCCGTTATGTTTCCTTGCGCGCGCCATGGTGATATCACCTACAAACCTTCTTTTTATAAATTGTATAGCCTGTTTGAATTGTAGTCCCAGCGAATTATTTTAATGACATCATCACTTTTCAGATTTCAATAGTTCAAGGGCTGCTGTTTTTGCTCCGAACTCGGCTGCCCGCTTTTCATTGGCGCTTCCTATTATGATCACGTCGTTTTCTCTCGGTTTGAGTTTAGATATTAGCGTATCGTATATTGGCTGGATGTTCTGGAAAATGTCCTCACGTACTCTGGGCATAGTTAACTTGTTACGGCTGAAGACTAACGTCGTGGCCCCCAAGGCGCCAGCCTTGATTGCAGCGTCGCGCTGCTCTACACCATATTTCACCGAACCAGCTGCATTTCTAATGAGAACCGCCACATTGAAGGATCCCACTGTAAGAATGTTTTTTGGAATTTCTATCTCCTCGCTAATTCTAGACCTTAAGTCAGAGAAGACTTTTTCACCAAATTTCGAGAGCACAATTCCAGATCTCGAAACTTCAATAATCCTTTCATTCCTAAGATGCCTCACTAGAGTTCGTATAGCGCCTCCACCAAGCCCTAGTGTTTCCGATAGTTTTATTCGACCAACACCCTTTCCAGCGCTTATCGTCTCTAAGGCCTTAATTACGTGAACTTCAATAAATGAGGGTGCCCGTCCAAGGGCGATCTTACTTGCAACATTTTCTATTATTCTTATGGCTTCCACTTTCATTGCTTCCTGTTAAACAATTTCACATTTTGTCTCTTAAAGCGCGGGTATACATGTTTGATGAAACGCCCGCGATTAGTCCTCCAACAGCATCATTTGAAATTGGCCCGAGCTTCTTTAAAATTCCTGGCTTGGCTTTGTCGAATCGGATGAACTCAAAGATTCCCTTCGCTCCTGCGATGTAGTAATTAATCATGTTTCGAAGCCAAGCACCCAATTCAGAGTAAGTCCTTCCCTATCAAATGCTTGCTTTATTGCCGAAATGTCATTCGCTTTTAACTGCGCGTCAATCTCCGGTCTAGAGTCTTCCCATATCTTATGTGAGAAAAGCTTCTTCACTCTTGATCTTATTAGTTCAAATTTGTCGTCCGCAATATTGCTGAAAAACATTCGTTCCCGCTGTTCCGCCTCCCAAACTACTAAAGTCGCTGCTATCAAGTCTTTTAACGTCTTAGACCAAGCCCTAACGCATCCTGCTCTATAAATTCTTTCAGCTTTTCTATGCTTTGCATCGTTTAATTCTGGGTTCCATCTTCCGTCAAGCGTTTCCTCAACCAAAATGTTTAGAAGTTTAACCATGTTTTTCCGCTCATTGTCTCTCCAAACATCGACTATTTCTAGGTCTTCTTCGAGTGGTGGGGACACGACAAAATTTGCAAAAATGCTTCTTTGTAGTGTGAAAACACTCATTGGCATATCGTATGTTCTTGTTGCTTTTGATAGGTACTTGCTGAATCTATTGTCTGAAGTTTGAAGAATAGCATCATAAATCGCAGCTTTATACATCTCGACAGCTTCCTTTCTTTTCTTTCCTTTGCTTTCTAGGAACGATACAAAATATTCCTCAGACTTCTTCCCTGAGAGCTTCTCGAATTCTTGCCAGTAGTCACTGTATAAGTCGCTTAACCTTATAATGGCGATGCTTGTGTAGAGGGCCATTTGCCTGAGCGTTGTATGAGCAGCTATATTAGCTTCCTTTATCGCAACCTCATTAGGATTGATATAGATTTTGCACTCGACCTCTTTTCTACCAGACCAGATTTGTGCTGCAGCTTTATGTTGGCCGTCAAATAACATGATCCTATTGTTTTTTAGTCTACAGATACTTGGGGCTAACTGGGTATATCTTCTGAAATGGGAATATAATGCCCATAATTTACCAGGTATCAGAAATCTTGGCTGTAATTCCTTATCGTTGACAAGGTGCTCAATCGGCACAGTAGCGTAGAAGTATCGAGTGTTCGTAACAGGGCACGCATACAGTGGAAAATTTAGCCATCCCTTGTCACCGAAATAAAGCCTTATATTGTTTTCCGTTACTTCATATCGCACTTCTTTCCCAAATTTTTCTTGTCCCATCTTTTGTTTTATTACGTCATCTAAGTAGGCTTCTCTTTTTTCTTCAAAGAACCTCTCCAACTCAAGTTTATCTCGAAACTCGCTTAATGACAATGTTCCTAGACGCCGATGATGTTCCTTACACACTGGCGCCATATTTTGAATGTCAGTCGATCCACCCTCGCTAAATGGAACAATATGATGAAACTCTAGTTCATCCTGAGTTTTCACGGGATGGTTATCTATAAAACATTTCAGCCCATACTTTCCCATCAATTGTTGTTGTTCTGCTTGAGTAAGTTCCCTTTTCAAAATATCCACCGAACAATGTTTTTAGGATAAGAACCAATTTAAGATTTACCATTCTCAAAGAAAATTATGGCTGAAAAGGCTTAGCTTCCTAAGCAGTTGATGGAAAATTTTGCGAAACAATTTTTAGTCCACTAAAATATAAATATGAACGTGTATACAATGATTGCAACTACCGTTAATGAACCAAATAACCACTTTGCAAATTTATAAAACCCTGAAGGTAGAGATTGTTTGACTACGTAACTTACCAATGCAATAATTGCAAACAAAAGTCCAATATTCAGGTATAATTGAAATATCTCAGGAAGCTCATACCAGTGAGGTGTGAATAATTGCCAAAGAAAGAAAACGTTGCTGGTTATGGCAAGGCGACCTATGTAGCGTTTTTCGACGAGTAAGGCGCTGACAATCAGCAAAACCAATGATAGTGGTTCGGGCATCAACACAGGCATCGGTAAAATAGGGTCCAACAGACTTCTCCCTTTATTCGCAATTCTCTAATTTGTGGTGCTTCTATTCGTCAATAAATTTACAAATAAAAGCAGATTAGAAAGCGTAGAACCGTTGCTTAACAAAGGTGTTGCCGATCAGTTCAGCCCCTTGGAGCCAAAGCTTTTTCATAAGTCCGCGTCTTAAACCCTTCTTCACTATTCGACAAGTAGGCCCACAGTCCATCAAAATCTGAAACGTACTGTGAACAAGAGATCTTGATTGTTCGCAAACCTTTCACTTTTCCCAAAGTGCATATCTTGGAATCTTTGAAAGTTGTTAGTAATAGTACGGCGGCTTTTTTACGCACATTTGAATTCTCTCTGTATTTCTTTATATCCTTCTCCAGCTCGCTATAGGCGAGAGGCGGTTTGACTTCTACAAGAACAATTTTTCCATGCTCATCAGTTAGTATGAAGTCTGGGAGAAGTCCAAAGAAGTTCTTTTGTTCCCTAACTTCTTGAAAATTGTAGATATCCCAATTCAAGGCTTGTAGCATAGGAACAACAAACTTCGTTTTCAAATCTTGTTCACTAAATTCACTAATATAATGCACGTTCTTCCAATACCTATCCATAATTTCTCTCATCTTCTGCAAGCCTTGGATTCGATTAACAACCCGAAACTTTTTCATTCCCGATTCTCTCTTGCATAAGTGTTTCCTTATTTGCATCGACTCTATATATGCAATTTATCTTGCAAAAGAAAAGTGGAAGTTTAGCCCACTTCTAATAGGGTATACTTTTCCCCTTAGCTGCTGCTTTTAATCAAGGTGTGTGGTTTTCTGTTGCAGACTAAACTTTATCTATTGTGGCAAAAGTCAGAGGGACCTAACTGGTTTTGCCACCAAGATTTACGGAGTGTTTTCAGAATTACAACATAACCTAATTCGCTCAGCTTCCAATCAAGTATTTTAACTTTGTTAAGCTCTGGCTCAGGCAGGTAACTTTGTTTAGAATCATATCCAAGCCAAATCATGCATGGATTTAGCATTTTAGCCCGCGCGCGCCACAAATGTAGAAGCCTGCAAATTGATAGAACAGAGCTTTGAATACGCTACCAGAGAGTACAATGACAGCGGCAAAATCTTCCGTAAGCGAAAATAAAAGGGATAAGGTTCAATAAAGAAGGATAAGGTTTATTCGAACAAAAACATGGTGGAGATATCTCCCGAACAGTTACGAAAGAAGTCTGTTATCTTGTTCGGTCTTCTCTGAGAATAGACGGGTCAAACTGGTTTAAAAAGACTGATAGAAGAATCCTCAATCTATTTTGTCTCTTTTTTCTGATAACTTCAGCTATAATATTGGCTAACTCATCCAAATGCGTATCTACATAGTGATTCGGAATATGGATGGTGCTTTTTCCTTCGTTATGCGAATATAAATCCCGTTTCAAATCACGAAACCATTGTTCTGAGTTTGTGAGGTGATATCCTCCATCTACCTCAAGATTGAGCTTAGCCCAAGGAATAGAAATGTCAACATGCTTGTGCCCGTCATCAGATTCTAATTCATTATGGATGCCTCTGTCTTTCAAGGCTTCAGACAGTTTTATGGCTTGAGGCGTAATTATAGTCGAGTTTGACTTTTCTTCAGAGAAATTTATCTGTCTCAAAGGGGTTTCTTCGTATGCAACACTCTCTAACAGCATTGCCATAGCAAGGAATACAAACCCAGTAATCATAGAAGGATTTGCGAAAATAGGAATTACAAGACGAACCGTAAAATACACAAAAAACATCAACAGTGCAAGCCATATCGACATTATTTGACCACAAAGAACCAGCATCCTACGTTTCTTTGGCATCGAACTGCCTCTGATTCTAAATGAAATATTCTTAAAAAGATATGATTTATGAATTTGAAAGAAATATTCGCTTTCTAGTCTGGAAAAGCTAAATAGTCAATCGAACCATTAGAGGATGGAATTAACGTGAATATAGATGAAATAAGCAAATTGCACGATGAAGTTTTCTTCAGTTGCTCTGCACAGCAATAGAAGCGCGCGCAAAATCAACAATCATTCGTTTCTAGTCTCAGAGATATCAATCCATTCATTTTTCTTTGGGGGTGTATCAGTAGAGGGGGGAAGCGAGCGAGCGTCCTTTTGGCTGAGGCTTCCCAAGGGCTTTAGAGTAAAGTATATCAATTTTTCCAAAAAACCAATTGATTGTAAGGCCTGCTCCCGCAAAACCCCTTTTTTCTATTTGTTAGAGTCTAAAGGCTGGCGTCTTGGTTGTAAAACAGTCAAAGCTGGAGACATCTTCTGCAACTCCCGTTTTTCTTTTCTGCGCAAGAAAGTAATCGAAAAAAGCCCGTGCTTCTGGGAAAAAAAGAAATACGACTTGTTGAGAAGCGATACGTGGTCGGGTGGGTAGAAGAAGCCGAGGAAAATGAAGAAGATAGCTTCTGGAATAACTCTTGTTCTTCTCATCAGCATGCTGTTGTTGAGTGGTAGTTCTCATTTCACTGAAAGCACATCGCTTGGCGGGGTAGAGAAGGCCATAAACTTCCTTGTTCACATTCAGTTCAACCAGAGTCTTGGGCTTTGCCGTGAATCTCCAAACTTGGCGCCCAATGTTTACTGGCTTGTTTCAGACAACCTCTGGGCTTGGAAAGCATTGAAAATGGCAAACGAGTCTGGTCTTTCAAATGCCGCTGAAGCAGGAGCGGCTGCAGAGAAAATCAAGGCAAAGCTCATTGAGCTTGCTGTCCAATATGGATTGCCACGGGACGCCGACGGCTTGCCCCAGAGCTACGCTCATGAAGCTGTCATAGGCGACGCCGCATTGCCACCCTATAAAGCCCCCACAAAGTGTACGTTGTACGTGAACGATTATGTTTTGAACACCATCATGTACAATGGAGCGGCCATGCCCGATTGGGCTCAGTATGCGGACCT
>Ga0315280_10004390_pt1 | contig 20859 bp, 14 predicted proteins | sample YL17G06_40_MG_FD_203697 | JGI IMG/M metagenome (GOLD analysis project Ga0315280, IMG submission 203697) | Sediment microbial communities from Yellowstone Lake, YNP, Wyoming, USA - YL17G06_40 | ecosystem: Environmental > Aquatic > Freshwater > Lake > Sediment | place: USA: Wyoming | collected...
AGGGGTTGGTCACCTGGGCGCTCAAGAAATCAATGGTGGCCTGGTCGCGCACCGGAGACGTCGAAAGGTAACCGGCCGGGATGGCGTCCAGTTCACGGCTTACGGCCAGCTTGGTTCCGCGGTTGCCCACGTAACTGAGGTCGAACAGCACGCGCGCCGGCAGTTCCCGCTGTACCGATAACGACCAGCGCTGCACGTAGGCGTTGGTCGGCTTGTTATTGAAGAACGTGATGCTGCGGCCGAGGTTGGTCCGCAGCCCGGTCGAGGCGCCCGGCGGCGTGTTGATGCCGTCCGGGAAGGGGTTCTTCAGGGTGGCATGGAAGGTCAGGCCGTTGTCGAGCGAGGGGATCAGGTTGGTGGCCTGGCTGAAGCCGCCCTGGTTGACGTGCTGGCGGTCGATCCCCATCATGCCGAAGAAGACGCCGTAGCCGGCGCGCATGACCGTCAGCCGGGCCGCCTGCCAGGCCAGGCCGATGCGCGGCGCGAAATTGTTGTTGTCGGGTTGCCACAGGGAGCGCGGCTGCCCGTTCACTGCGGCGAACGTCAACCCGCCCATGGTGCGGAACATGCCTGCCGGAACTTGGTCAATGGGCGCCAGCGCGTAGGCCGCGCGCGCCTGCACCTCGATGGGATTCGGTGTGCTGAAATCAAAGCCGCGCAGGGTGCGATTGAAGCGCTCGGTGGCCGCGGTCTCGTACTCCCAGCGCAGGCCGGCGTTGATCGTCAGCCGGCGCGTCACCCGCCAGTCGTCCTGGAGGAAGAGGCCGCTGAAGCTGGATTGCTCGGCGCGCGACGCGTTTACGCTGATGCTGCCGCCGGTCGGCAGGCCAAACAGCAACGACGCCAGTCCCTGGCCGATGGGCGCCACCGGCGAGTTATCCAGCGGCCCGCGCGTCCAGCCGGGCTGAAAATCGAGCGCCGGCGCCACGTTGCCGAAGGCGAAGGCATTCTCGCGCATCAACCGGTATTCGCCGCCGGCGCGCAGGCTGTGGTTGCCGCGCGTCTTGGTCAGCGTGCCGGCGAAGGTGTGATAGTAGACCGAGCTGGAACTGCCGCCGCCGTACCCCAGTTGCGTGAAGCCGTCCACGGTGACGACCGGGAACGCCAGGCCCGCCGGGTTGTTCTTCCGCTTGATCTCCTCCAGCAGGTCCGCAGGCAGGCCCAGCGAGAGAACGTCGAAGCCGCGGTTCAGCGGCAAGGTCTTGGGCATCTCATCGACCAGGCCGTAGCGGACGTTCAGCAGCAGCGAGGGGCTGAACACGTAAACGTCGTCCAGCGCCACCCGGTAGCCGATGGGGTTGTTCTCGTTCCCCACGGCTTCGGTCGGGAAGGAGCGAATCTTCTGGTCGAACACGCTGCCGCTGACCCGAGCGAAGACGCGGTGCTTCTCGCTGAAGGTGTGGTCCAGCCGGCCGGCCATCGAGCGATAGCTCCACACTTCGTGCTCGATTTGGAAGTAGTTCTGGCGGCCGTCGGCCAGCCCCGTCGTGTTGGGCGACGGATAGTAGCTGATGATCTTCTTGCCAATGGGGTCCATGCGGGCCGGCGGGATGATGTTCCCGGCCAGCGCCTGGCGGCTGGTGCGCCCGCCCGGCGCCAGCGCAATCGTAGTCGGATCGTAAATCTGATACTGCGGCCCGAGCTTCAGCAGCGCCGAGAAATCGCCGTTCTTCTCGGCGTCGGTTGGGAAGGTGCCGGTGTAGCTCGCCTGCCGCTGCACGTTCATCCCTTCGAATCCGAAACTCCAGAAGCTGCGGTTGTGGCCGTCGTAAATCCTGGGGAGCGCCAGCGCGCCGCTGGCCGTGGCGCCAAACCGCTTGTACCGCCACCCGGGGTTGGCCTGCTCGCGTTTCTCGGGAGTAAGCGGGCCGGTGGTCGGGTCGTAGAGCCACTTGTTCGAAAACCAGGGCACGGCGCGCAGCCGCGAGTCCAGGAAATAGCCCGTCCCGTGAAGGTGGTTGGTGCCCGACTTGGTGGTGAGGTTGACCACCGCGCCGGTGAAATGCCCGGCGCTGGCGTCGTAGGTGCTGGTCTGGATTTTGAACTCCTCCACCATGTCTTGCGGCGGCGCGCTGTAGGTGGAGACGTTTTGATACATGTTAGGCACGCCGTCCACAGTGGCTTCGCTGGACCCGCCTCGCGTGCCGTTCACGGCGATCGCTCCCGAGGCCAGATCCTGGGTGGGGTTGCCGGGGGCGTGGCCGGCGGTGGCGGTGATGCCCGGCACGAAGCGGGCCAGATGGTAGGCGTTGCCGCCGGCGATGGGCAGCTCAGTCGCCCGCTTGCTGTCCATCACGCTGCCCAACGAGGCCGTGGCTGACTGCAGAAGCGGCGTTTCGCCGGTGATCGTGACGGACTCGGCGACTGCGCCCACTTCCAGTTTGAAGTCCAGCGTGATGCGGTCGGCGACACGCACTTCGATCTCCTCGCGCACCGAGGCTTTGAAGCCCTGCAGTTCAACCGTGACCCGGTATCGCCCGGAGATCAGGTAGGGCACCTCGTAGTTACCCTCGGCGTTGGTGACCGACGACATGGACGTGTTCGTATCCCCATGGGTCACCTGCACTTTGGCGCCGGCCACGACCGCTCCACTGGGGTCGGTTACACGCCCGATAATCGTGCCGCGAGACTCCTGCGCCGTCACCACCGTGGCCGCCGACACCACGACCACCACCACTGCAACCGCCAAACGTATCCGCATATCCCGCTTCCTCCTCGCCTCCCGGTTTGTAGCGCGAATCTAGCACAGGTGCAGCGAGAGAACCACCGGCCTCTTCAGATCAAAATGCGGCCGAGCAGGGCTTCGACCATTTGCACGGCCTCGTCAACGGCGCGCTCCACCGGCGGCGTCAAGGTTTCGGTGAATTCGCGGATCTCGGCCGGCTGGCAGCCCACGATGTAGACCTTGGTCGGCGGCACGCCCACGGCGCTGGCCAGCAGCAGCGCCTGAGAAGGATCGACCTGGTGGGGGTCGATCGGGTGGCCCGATGCCGCTGCCGGCTGCGGCCACTCCGGCTCGAGCAGGTAAAGCGCCCCCGGGGGTCCCTGGCGGTCGGCGGCGTCCGCGATAATGCAGGCGTCGTACCCTTCCATCAATTCGTGCACCAGGGACAGGCCGGAAGCCCCTGTTTCTACCACCCGAACGCCTGCCGGCAGAGGGTGCTCGGCCAGGCGCTGCGCCACCCGCACCCCAAAGCCGTCGTCGCCCCGCAGCGGATTTCCAACTCCGGCGATCAGAATCTTCATGGCTTAAAGCTGGGCCGAACTTGAGACTTCAAACTTGGAACTTGAAACTGAAAAATCAGGCCAGCACCTGCGCGCGGCCGATCTGCAATTCCGCCAGATCGATCCAATGCCCCTCGGGTGACTGCCGAACAAACGTGCAGGTTTCAACCTGGAAACGGCGCGGCCCGTCGTAGCGGTGGAATTCCTGCCGAACCTGATCGAGCAGTTCCCGCGCGCACGGTTCATCCAGGTCCTGGGCCATCGTGATGTGCGGGACGTATGGAAAGGGTTCCCGATATCCCAGGTGTCCCTGGTTGAGGGTGTCGTGCAACACGCACAATGGATCGGCGCCCCAGCCCAATTCCAGGTAGACAACCCCGTTCAGCGGAAGAAACGTGTTCACCCCAACCATTTCCACTTCAAAGGGATACCAATCGGCAAGCCTTTGGCGGGCCTCCTCTATGGCGGCCGCTTCGGAAATGATCAGCGGCCTGGGGGGAAGCACCGTGACGTGCGGGGCCTTCGAGGAGTGCTGCGGGTCCAGCGTGCACCGCAGGGCATTGACACAACGCGCCAATGGGCCGTGCAGGTACACAACAATAGCGTACGTCTCTTCCTGCATTCGGGGTCGTCAGAGCAACCATACAGTCGGTGGTGGGGAAAGTCAATGAAATCGCTTCCAACCGCCCGTTGCGGCATCTGGCCACCCGCCACCTACACAGCGTTGGCTGCGCTCACGCGCCGCTCACCCGCCCTGACCAGCTCCTCGAGAAATGGCCGTGTGGCCAACTGCTTACGGAAAAACTCTACCGCCTCGGCATAGGCCTTGGCATGAGGCGCGCGCAGCAGGCCGCGCATACGCTGGCATTCCAAAAAGATGAAGTAGGTCAAAGCCACGTCGCACATGCAATAGTCGGCGATCTCCTTGAGCCTGCCGTGCTCGAACTCGGTCTCCACCCGCGCCCCTTCCATCCCGGTTTTTCCCGGCAAACCCAGCAGCTTGGCGACGGCATCGAGCGAGGGCCGCTGCGCCGCCCCGTAGTTGGTCAGAAACTCGACGATGTCGAAATGAAATTCGGGGGCATAGCGATAGCGGTAATTGTTGAACCGGTCGCGGTTGTTGAAGTAAGCCGCCGAGCCCAGACCGTAGCGGAGCGAGCGATGCTCGATCACCGGCAGGTCGAAGCAGCGGCCGTTGAAACTCACCAGCACGCACTGGGGCCCGCGCTTGTTTCCCCCGTAGCGCTCGAAGGTCTGCCAGAAGTAGCGGAGGATCTCCTCTTCGCCGCCGCCGTATTTCGCGCCGAAGGTCCGGATCGCCAGGTTCTCGCCGCACACCAGCCCCCCGATGACGATGGGGATGTGGTAGAGGGGATGGAGCAGGTGTTCGCTCTCTTCCTTCACCTTGGCGTAGCTCTTGCTGTAAACCGCTTCGACCAGCGCCTGATCGGGGTAGGTTTCGATGTCGAAAATCAGGTAGTTCATTGCCCCCAAAATACCACACGGGGGCAAGCCACAGATCACGCAGATTACGCCGACTTCAATCCAGGCAATCTGCGAAATCTGTGGCTAAGGCTGTCACGCCGGCAGCACTTCCTCGCGGATGGGGTCGAGCACGATGCGCCGCTTCTCGACATAGGCGATGTTGCCGAGGTGGGAAGCCAGTGCGGAGCGATGCCCGATGGCCACGTCTCCGTTGGGGCGCTGCCGCGACCGCATGCATTCCAGGAAGTTCCGCACGTGCGATTGGGTGAGCGCATCGCCCTGCTCGCTGGGCGCCTTGCGTTCCACCTTCTCGCCTTTCACCGGCGACCAGGTGTACCCGCCGCGGCTGATCAGCAGGCTGCCCTCGGTGCCGACGAACTCGATGGCCGCGCCCTTGGTGCCCGGCGCCAGGGTGGCTTCGAAGGTCGCCGTCCAGTCCTTGGGGTACTCCAGCAGCACGCAGATGGTGTCGGGGGCGGTGCGGCCGTCCTTGTATGCGTACACGCCCCCGGAGGCCACCGCGGCCGAGGGCAGGTCCTGCTTCATGAACCACTGCACCACGTCGATCCAGTGGGTGAACAGGTCGGTGATCTGGCCGCCGCCGAAATCCAGATAGGCGCGCCAGTTCCAGAACTGCTGCGCGTCGAACTCCCGCCAGGGGCGCGGCCCCACGAAGCGGTCCCAGTCGAGTCCGGCCGGCTTGGCGGTAAACGGAGCTTTGCGCAAATGCCAGCTATTGCCGTGCCACCAGGTGCGCGCCAGCGTCACCTTGCCGATCTTGCCGGTGTCGAAGTAGCGCTCCTTAGCCTCCCGGTAATGCTCGCCGCTGCGCTGCTGCATGCCGCACTGGACGACGCGGTTGTGGACGCGCGCCGCCTTGATCATTTCCCTCCCCTCGGCGACGGCGAAGGTCAGCGGCTTCTCGATATACACGTCTTTGCCGGCGCCGCAGGCATCGAGGCACGGCTGCATGTGCCAGTGGTCGGGGGTGGCGATCAGGACCGCGTCGATGTCCTTGCGGTCCAGCAGCGGGCGGTAGTCGACGTAGGTTTGAAATTCCTTGGGCTTGTTGGGAATCTGCGAAGCGCCCTTGTCCCGGTGCTCGTCCCATACGTCACAGACCGCGGTCACCTCCACTCCGGGGTTCTTCAGAAACTCGAGCATGTCGAGGAGGCCGCGGCCGCCGGAGCCGATCACGCCCAAGCGGATGCGGTCGTTGGCGCCCAGCGCCCGCGAAGTGGCCAGCGTGGCCCCCACGGCCGCGGCGGCGGCGGTGTGGATGAATTCTCGGCGCGTTGCCATGATAAAGGCTCCTTCCCGCCGCATTTAACTACGGAACCGGCGAGCGAATCCAGTGTCTCCGATGTCCCGCCCGCAGCCTCCGGCCTCCAGCCTGTGATACCATCCACGCTTCGATGTGTGTACGGCTGCTTACCGCCGCTGACCTGCCTGCCGCGATGGCGCTGAAAGAATCGGCCGGCTGGAACCAGACCGAGGCCGACTGGCGCCTGCTGCTGGAGCAGGAGCCGGAGGGTTGCTTCGCCATTGAGAGCGAAGGCCGGGTCGTCGCCAGCGCCACGGGGTATTGCTATGGCCGTGACTCGGCGTGGATCGGCATGGTGCTCACCCTGCCGCAAGCACGCCGGCGCGGTTTCGGCTGGCGGGTATTCTGTGCCGCCGTGGACTTCTGCCAGGGCCGCGGCGTCCGCTGCCTCAAGCTCGATGCTACCGACATAGGCCGCCCGCTGTATGAGCGCGCCCAATTCCTGCCGGAATACCAGGTCGAGCGGTGGGGCCGTTCGATTGCGGATTGCGGATTGCGGATTGCGGATTTCAAACCAAGTCCACAATCCGCAATCCGAAATCCGGAATTGGACGAGGGGCGGCTGCGCTGTCTGGCTGCCCTCGATGCCAAAGCGTTCGGCGTTTCGCGCGCCGCCCTGTTGGAAGCACTCCTGCGCAATTCCGATTGGAGCGCGTGCATCGAACGCGATGGGGCGCCCGTGGCGTACGCCATGTCGCGGCCCGGCACCAATGCCCGCTACTTCGGCCCCTGCGTGGCCGCCAGCCTGGAAGACGCACGGGCGTTGTGGGAGGCGTTTTTTGCCTGCTTCCCCAACCAGCCCGTTTTTGTCGATGTGCCGGCGCCGAACACCGCGGCGCGAGGCCTGATCGAGAGCTACGGCTTCCAGGTACGCCGCACCTTGTTGCGCATGTACCGGGGCCCGAATGACCAGCCGGGCGACCCGTCGCTGGTCTACGGTCTTGCGGGCTTTGAGTACGGATAAGGGGGTCCGAAGGTCCAAGGTCCAAAGGTCCAAGGTCAATTCAGGCGAACGAGCAGTTCTTAGCATGACCCTTGGACCCTTGGACCCTGGGACCTTTGGACCCTTGGACCTTTGGACCCTTGGACCTCAGACCTTGGACCTTATCAGACAGATCGACCGCGGCTTGATCCCGGCCGTGCCCATCCCGTTCGACGAGCAGGGTGGTATTGGCGAGGCGGCGCAGCAGGCCTACATCGCCTGGATGGCCGGCCAGCCGGTTGCCGGTGTGGCCGTGTGGGTGCATACCGGCCGCGGGCTGCGCCTGACTCGCCAGCAGCGCATCGCGGTCCTGGCCGCCTGGCGGCGCGGCTTGCCGCCTGCGGTTCCGGTGATTGCGGGCGCGGGAGCGCCGGGCGCATTGGCGGCCGATCCCCGCACCTACTGGCGCGCAGCCCGCGAAATGGCTGAGGATGCGGCGGCCGGCGGCGCCGCCGCTTTGCTCATCCACCCCCCGCGCATTCCTGCTTCCGAGATGGTCCGGTATCACGCCGAGCTGGCCCGTGTCGGGCTTCCCTTACTGCTGTTCTATTTGTATGAGGCCGCCGGCGGCGTTGCTTACTCCGACGCGCTTCTCCGCGAGCTGCTGTCCCTTCCGCAAGTCGCCGGCATCAAAATGGCCACCCTGGACAGCGTGATTCGCTACCAGGAAGTTTCCCGGCTGCTCGCTGAGTTTCCCGGCCGCCTGCTGATTACGGGGGAGGACCGTTTCCTGGGGTACAGCTTCATGCGCGGTGCGCGGGCGGCGCTGGTCGGAATCGGCGCGGCCTGCTGCGACTTGCTGGCTGCAATGATCGGTTCCTGGTTCAGTGGCCGTGCGGACGAATTCCTTCGCCGCAGCTCGAAAGTGGATGAATTGGCCGAGGCAACTTTCATTCACCCGATGGAGGGGTACATCCAGAGGATGCTGCTGGTGTTGGCTGAGCAGGGCATCCTGCCGGCCGGCGCGACCTTCGATCCGTGGGGCCCGGCGCTGGACCGGGCGGCGGAGGTCGGTCGAATTCGCCAGGTGCTGGACAGTCTTTCACCACACAGGCACGAAGAACACAAAGGGACACCAAGAGACAGCTCTTAGGTGACTTTGTGTTTTTGGTGTTTTGGTTGTTCACATACGCCCGATGCTTGACTTGCCTGCTTTGCCGGATGTCTCGGGTGAGGAACGCCTGAAGCTGCTCGAAGATTACGAGCGCCTAGCCGTGTCCGGCTGGCCTGCCGACTGGGAAACCCTCGTTGCGGCGCGCTATGGCATTCGCCTATCTTCGCGGTACGGCCCGCACCGCATCCGAAATCCGTTTGGCAAGGCTTCCGGCCAACTTTCGCTTGCCGCCCACCACGTGAAGCACGACGCGGCCGCGGGGCTGGGCTTTGTCGTCCTCAAGACCGTCATCGCCGAAGACGCCGGCGGCCAGCGGAGCATGGGCGACTGGGCCACCCGCGAGACGCGCATGAAGCTGGAGCGCATCCGGGGACGCAGCGGCGAGGAGGGATGGACCGTTACGTGGCTGGGACGCGGCTGGGGCGGCAGTCTCTCCGATTACCTGCGGTTCTATACCGAGGCCGTTCAGATCGCCCAGCCGGCCGGCATGCTCGTCGTTCCTTCCTGCAAGTATCACCTGCCGGGTGCAGCGGGAGAAGAATGGCATGAAGAGGAATACCAGTACACCACCAGGCTGCTCCTGGACGCGGCCCAGGCGGCCCGCGCGGCACTCCCGATGCCGCTGGAAAAGGACTTCAGCCCCACCCTGGCCGGTTCGGACCGCGCCAGCGAGCGCGACCGCATTCTCGGTTGGCTGAGGCGGGTTCCCGCGCTGATTCGCACGGCCGGCGGCGACCGCGTGGCTCTGGGGATCAAGGTGTTCAATGCCTTGTTCGACGATGAATTCCAGTTGGAGATGGTGTCTCTGCTGGAAAATGCGCCCGCGCGGCCCGATTACCTGGTTTACGCCAACCGGCTGTTCGATCCCGATCGCGTCTTCGAAGGGCGCTGCGGCGTGGCGTACGGCGGACCGGACCTGAGTGACCGGAACCTGCGCGTGCTGGCCGCCAGGCGCCGGCAACCGCCCGCCGCGCCATTGCCGTTGAGTGCCACCGGCAACATCGACACCGGCCGCCGTGCCGCGCAGTACCTGCTTTGCGGCGCCAGCAGTTTTCAGATGCACACGCTGTTCCAGGTGCCGGATACCGAATTTGCCATGCGTGTCGGCGGCAAGACCGCGCGCGCCTTGCATTGGCTTGTTTTCCACCCGGAGCATGGATTCATCGCCTGGCTGTTGGATTTGCGCCGCCGCTTCGACCTGCCCGCGGACGCCGACGTTTTCGAGATTGCGGCAACCCTGCTCCGGAAATAACGGCGCCGAGCGGTTTCCCACGCTGAGCCTGCGGCTGCGGCGGCAGCTGCTTTGCGCTCGTACCGTGCTCCCCGGGGGAAACCCTCCCGGGAACCCCGGAAAAACTCCGCGTTGTGAATCAGCAGGCGTTTCATTAGAATCGGAGGGCGACTTATAGCGGTGAGAGTTGCCGGGAGAGCGATGGCATCGACCAGCAAGCGCGTGGAGAAGGCCGAGAAGTACGTTCAGAAGGGCAAGCTTGCCGACGCGCTCGACGAGTATCTGCACGCCTTTCAGGAGGACCCGTCCAACGACTCCGTGGTCGAAATCATCTCCGAACTTTACCTCCGCTTGAACCAGCCGAAAAAGGCCGTCGAGTGCTACGGCTACCTGTTCGACAAGCGCGTGGAGCAGAATGACGGCCGGGCGGCCCTGCTGATGTTCCGCAAGATGGCGCGTCTGGGCCCCCCCGATCCGGCGCGCCTGCTGATATGCGCCCGCTTCCAGGAGAAACAGAAGCCGCTGGAGGCCCGCGACAGCTATCACCTTTGCGCACAGTTGTTCGAGCAGCAGGGGGACAAGGCGAAAGTACTGGAAGCGCTGCGGGGCCTCGCGTCGCTGGAGGACGGCAACATCGAAGTCCACGTCCGGCTGGCAGAAACCGCCGAAAGCGTAGGCCAGAAAGACGTCGCGGCGCAGGCCTTGCTGCGCGCCGGAGAGGTTTTGCGCGGCGCCGGGGGCGGCTCGCTGGACCGCGCCATCGGGCTGCTGGAGAAAGCGCGCGCCCTCACCCCGGGGGATGTCCGCGTCTCGCTCGCCCTGGCTGCCGCGCTGCTGGAGGCCGGCAAGCCGAACCAGGTCGAGGAGGTGCTGGAACCGGTTGCGCCGGAGTCATCGCCGGAACGCAACCGCCTGCTGGCCGCTGCCTGTTTGGCGCAGAACAAGCTTGAGCAGGCGGAAGAGCTGCTCTGGAAGATGGTTTCCTCGTTCCCGGACGTTTTCTCCGATCTGCTGCGGGTACTGGACGCATACCTGGCGGCCGGACTGCAGCCGGCTGCTTCGGAGCTGTTCTGCCGCCTGCGCTCGTCGATGGGACAGGTGAAGAAGGACCGCCTGCTGGCCGAGTGGCTGGATGCATTGCTCCGCGAAGCGGCGCACAGCGTTCCGGTACTGGAGTTCATTCTTACCGCATTGCGGGAACTGAACCGGGAGTCGGAGCTGAGCCAAATCAATGCCCGCCTGTTCGATGCCTGCCTGGGGGCCGGCGACTACGTGAAGGCCGCGACCGTGTTGCATCGCCTGGTTGACCTGAGCGCCCCCGAAGAAGAGAACCAGGGACGGCTCGAGCATCTGAAAGGAAAGCTGGACGAGAGCGCCTACCGGGAACTGGCCGCCAGAATTCTGCCGGCGGAGGCGGCGCCGCCCGCCGCGCCGGATTCTCTGTTTGTTCCTTCGGAAGCGCCGGTCGAACCGGTGGGCGAACTCGACGACATGATCCTGCAGGCCGAGATGCTGCTGCAGTTCGGGGGCAAGGAGCAGGGGACCGAGTACCTGCGTGGCATTGCGGAGCGGTTTCCGGGCCAGGAGACCCGAAACGAGCGGCTCCGGACGCTGTATGTGGAGGCAGGCTTGCCGGTGTCGGCGGCGCCCGCCGCGCCGGGCGCGCCGCCGTCCCTTCCGCCCACCACCCCCGAGGCGGCGCCGGCCGTGGATGTGCGGCGCCTGTCGGAAATCATGCGCGCCATCCAGCGACAGACGGCCACCAAGGCCGCGCTCTCCACCGCCGTGAACGAGGTGGGCAAGACCTGGGGCGCCAGCCGCTGCCTGGCCTCGCTTTGCCAGCCCGGCAAGCTGCCCACCGCCGCCATCGAATACTGCGCGCCGGGCGTGAAGCCCTCCGATGTCAGCTCGGTAACCAGGCTGGTCCCGACGCTGGTGCAGATGGTTGCCGACGGCAACCCGCGCTCCATCGACGACGCCGCTTCCTGCGCCGAACTTGCCCGGGTCGCGCCGGTGGTGAACGCTCTGGGGGTTCGGTCCATTCTGGTGGTTCCCCTGATGGATGCGGAACAGGCCGTAGGCGCGATGGTGCTGCAGCAGTGTGAGCAGGCGCGCCGCTGGCCGCCGGGCGAAGTGGTCCTGCTGAAGAGCGTGGCGGACCGCGTCGTGCTCACCACTGCGCAGATCAAACTCCAGAGCCTGGTCAAGGCGGTTTCCGACGACCGCTCCGGGTTGCTCAGCCGGGGCGCATATCTGGACTGCCTGGTTACGGAGTGCGGCCGGGCCCGGAAGGAGCAGCAGCCACTATCCGCCGCGCTGCTCCAATTCGGCAAAGGCCAGGCCAGCGCCCGCGAGCTGGGCCAGGAGAAATTTGAGCGCTTCCTGCAGCAGGCGGTGCAAGAGTTGGTGAGTCATCTGCCCGAAAACGATGTCGGCGTGCGCTACGACAGCGTTACTCTGGCGCTGATCTTCCCCAATACGCGGGGCGCCGACATGGCGGCGGCGGTCGAGAGAATCCGCCGCATGTTGGCCGGAATCACCATCGACGGCCACGCCGGCCTGCCCCTGACCGCGGGAGTAGCCGAAGCAGCCGTCTCCTCCTGCCCGGACCCGGTCGATGCGGTCACCGAACTGATCAATCGCCTGGAAGCAGCGCTGGACGAAGCCCAGCGCCAACCCGGTTCCTCGCGCTTGCTTCCCATCCCGTCTCGAACTGCCGCCATCCGCTGAATCGTGTCCGGCAATCCTCAAGATCCCTGTTTTCCGAGTTCTTGGAGCGGCTCCGTTGCTGTCATGCAACTGCCGCCGCGGCGCGCAAGTCTATCCCGACTCTCGCAGTTGGAGGCATCGGCGACAGCTAAATGCTTTGTTTTGAGTGAAGGCATGGCCAAGGTCTTCACTACAGCGGGTTTCGTGAATCACGGATTGAAGCGAAAGCGGTTAGGACTCTCTCCGCCCCGAATTTTTCACAAGATGGCCTTGAACTGCGAAAGTTGGGCTATGGTGGGGGCGCCGTTCCGCCCGCCTTTCCGCGCAGGCGCGCGCCCTGGACCTGGTGTTTTCGCTGGATATCTGCGTGGCTGTTCTGGTGAGCTTCCACGCGCAGTTGCATGACCTGACGCTGCTGGCTCTGCCGATTGTTCTGGTCCTCAATCGCGCGCTTGAAGACAAGGCCCCCGGCTGGCTTCGATGGGGAGTGGGGTTACTGGCGGCGCTGTTCTTCTTCGCGCCCGCTTATCTGCCGTTGCTGCGGCGGGGGGTGGCAATTCCTGCTGGTTGTCCCGATTTCGCTGCTGGCGCTGGCCGCCGGCTGAATCACGCCTTCTTCGGCGCCCGGGTCGTCACTTTCTGTGTCTTCTCGTCGAAAAACAGCATCTGGCCGGTGCGGTAGGACTCGACCGACATGGCGATCGGGGCCATGGCCTTGAAAGCCGTCAGGCCGTCGAGCACCGGTTTCTCCCGCGTGCGCATGCAGACGATGAAGTTCTCGTAGTGCGAGGGCCGCGGCTCCACGGCGATCTTCACTTCGTCCGAACCGTACTTCTTCTTGAACGCTTCGGCAACGTGCCTCTCGGGCGTCACTGTGATGTAATCGGTCCGGCCTTCGAACATGCCGTGCTCGACCATCACGATGGTGCCCTCATAACCCCGGATCAAGCCCGGGATGTGGCGGCTGTTGGCCATCGAAGAGCTGAGCACGACGCTGTGCCCGCTGGGGTAGTCGGCCACCAGCATGAAGGTATCGGGCACCTCGCGCTCATCCTTGAACACGTAGATGCCGCCGGTGCCGCACACCCGGTACGGGAACTCGCCGCCGCCCCAGCACAGGTTCAGCGGAGCCATCACGTGGTAGAACAGGTCGGTGGCGATGCCGCCCGAGTAATCCCAGTACTTGCGGAAGCGGAAGAAGCGGTCGGCATTCCAGGGAATCTTGGGGGCGTTGCCCACCCACATCTTCCAGTCCACGTAGTTTTCGCCGCTGGCATCGGGGCCGGCCTCGGGCTCGATGGGCCAGTTCCACTCGCCCGGCGGTTGCTGCTTGCCGTTCCAATTGCGGTGGTACGAGCCCTGGCTCAAGATCATCTTGCCGATCATGCCGTCCTGGATAGCCTTGCGCGCCTTCCACCACTGGTCCGCGGAAGTGGTCTGCGAGCCGATCTGGAGGATCCGCTTGGTTTTCACCGAGGTCTCGTAAACTTCCTTGGCCTCGTCGACCGTGCGGGTCATGGGCTTTTCCAGGTAGACGTCCTTGCCGGCGTTCATGGCCTGGATGGCGACCGGCGCGTGCCAGTGGTCGGGCGTGGCGATCACCACGGCGTCGATCGACTTGTCGTTGATGATCTCCCGGTAATCCAGCGTTCCCTTGGCCTTCCAGCGCTCGGCCGCCTGGCGCTTGCGCTTCTCGTAAACCTCGGCGATGGTCGCGATCTGCAGGTTCTGCTTCTCGGCCAGGTCGGCGAACTGGCGCGCCAGGAAATTGCCGCGGCCTCCCATGCCGACGATGCCCAGGTTGATGCGGTCGTTGGCGCCAAGCACGCGGGCCTGCGCCGGCCGAACCATTTTTGTCAATGCACCCAGCGCGGCGCTCACCCCGGCCGCCGTCTTGACGAACTTCCTGCGGTTCACGTCCTTGCCCATAAGTACCTCCCTTGCGAAGGATTGCAGCCCCTTGAGCATATGCTTTCAAGTCACAAAGTGCAAGGCGGACCCGAGTCTGAAATCTGCGGCTGGGCCGTCCCAAATGGGGTACACTCAGGGCAATGCTCACCCTGGTGGTTCCGACTTACAACGAACGGAACAACCTGCCGGCCCTGCTGGAGCGCGTGGAAGCGGCGCTGACGGCCTGCGCCGAGCCGTTTGAAGTTATCGTTGTGGACGACGACAGCCCGGACGGCACCTCGGAGGTGGCCCGCTCGCTGGCCGCCCGCCACCGGTGGCTTCGCGTGCTGACGCGCAAGCACCAGCGGGACCTGTCTACTGCGGTGCTGGCCGGCTGGTTCGCCGCCCGGGGCGAGATCCTGGGGGTGATCGACGGCGACCTGCAGCACCCGCCCGAGCTGCTGCCGGAGCTGTTGCGGCGGCTGCGCGAGACCGGCGCCGACATTGTCATCGCCAGCCGGCACGTTAAAGGAGGAGGGGTCAGCAAGTGGAGCCTGTTCCGCCGGCTGATTTCCTGGGCGGCCACGCTGATGGCCGGCTTCATCCTGCCCGGCACCCTGAGCCGGGTGCGCGACCCGATGTCCGGCTTCTTCCTGCTCCGCCGGCCGGTCGTCGAGAACTCGCCGCTACGGCCGGTGGGCTACAAGATCCTCTTGGAAGTGCTGGCCAAGGGCGACTACCACCGCTGCGAGGAAGTGCCCTACATCTTCCAGGAGCGCTTCCAGGGCGGCAGCAAGATGGGGCTGCGCACGGGCTGGCAATACCTGCTGCACCTAGCCTCCATTGCCGTGGACACCGGAGAGGCCCGGCGGGTTTTCCGCTACGCGGCCGTGGGGACTTCAGGCGCGGTGGTCAACCTGGGCGTGTTCGCGGCGCTGGCGCGTGCCGCCGGAGCGCCGCCGGCGCTGGCGCTCCCGGCCGCCACCGCCCTGGCCATCATCAACAACTTCCTGCTCAACGACCGCTTCACCTTCCCGGAGACCCGCCGCCGGACGCCGGGCAGGGCCGCGGCGGTGGGGCGCTTTGTCCGCTTTCTCTGGGTGGTGCTGATCGGCGCCTGCCTCAACATGACGCTCGCCAGCGCGCTGATGCGCCTGGCGCGCGTGCCGCTGGAATTGGCGGTGCTGGCGGGCATCGGGGCGGCCGCCGCCTGGAATTTCGTGCTCAACTCCCGCGTCACCTGGAAGGTGTGGTGGGACCGCGACGTGCATCTCCGGCGCTGGCGCGCCGAAGCGGTTCCCCCGCCGCCCCCCGATACCGTCTGCAACCTGTGCGGAGGCCGGCAGTTCATCGTTCTCTACCGGGGGCGCGCGGGAGCCGCCAGCCGCCCCGACTTGTTCTGCTGCACCAGCTTCGGTCACGGCGACTTCACCAATATCCTGCGCTGTGTTTCCTGCTCACTGGTCTTTCAGGCGCCGGCCGACGCCATCCGGCAGATTGAAGAATGCTACCGCCGCGTCCAGGATCCGGTTTACCTGCGCGAGGAGCAGGGGCGCGTCCGCACCTTCGACCGCCTGCTGGACGAAATCGACAAAGTCCAAGGTCCAAAGTCCAAGGTCCAAGGTCGGCCGGCTGCCACTCATGACTCATCACTCATCACTCATCACTCGTCACTGGTCGCTCATCAGTCGCCGGGCCGGCTCCTTGATGTCGGCTGCTACACCGGCGTTTTTTTGGATCGCGCGCGGCGCCGGGGATGGGAAGTCAGCGGGCTGGAACCGAGCCGCTGGGCCGCCGATGTGGCCCGTCACCGCGGTTTCCCGGTTCAGGAAGGTTTGCTCGCCGAAAGCGTGTTGCCCCCGGCGTCTTTCGACGCGGTCACGGTGTGGGACGTGATCGAGCACTTCGGCGATCCTCGCGCCGAGGTCGCGCGCGTCGCGCGCCTGCTGAAGCCCGGCGGCCTGCTGGCCCTTTCCACTATGGACGTGGAAAGCGGGTTCGCACGCCTGCTGGGTCCCCGCTGGCCCTGGTTCATGCGCATGCACCTGTATTACTTTTCTCCGGACACGCTGGGCGCTCTGCTGGAGCAGGCGGGCCTGGAAGTGGTTGAGGTGCGGCGCCACAGGCGCATCGTCAGCGCCCGCTACCTGCTGGAGAAAGCGGCTGCGCAACCATCACGGTTGAGCGGCTTGTTCCGGCTGGCCGCCCGCCTGCCCTTCCTCGGCCGCCTCCACATCCCGGTGAGTTTCGGCGACATCATCAACGTGTACGCGCGCAAGCCGATGGCCTCCGCCGCGGGTTCCGAGCGAGCCTGACAGAGAACTGACTGGCAGAGCAGCGTGGCCGTGGACGCCACGCCGGGCGCCCGCGCCGGCCCGGTTGCCATTCCGCTTCCTTCGATCATCGCTAGCATCAGCGGCTGCTCTGGCGGCGACCCCGCTTGGCGGTGTCGCTGCCTCCATCACTTGTCCGCGGAGATGGCGGTCTGAAGACCGCCGCTACAAATTCAGGATATTGAATGAGCCCTGGCGGTAGCCTTCCAGGTCCAGGGTTACGAAGCGGAAGCCAAGCGCCTTGAAGATGCCGGTGAGCTCCGCGGCCATCTCCACGGTCAGGGCGCGCGGCAATTCATCCCGGGCGATCTCAATGCGCGCCATCTCCCCGTGATGGCGGACCCGGCACTGGCGGAAGCCAAGGCGCCGCAGTGCCTCCTCGCCCGCCTCCACCTGGCGCAGGTTCTCGGGCGTCACTGGGGTCCCGTATGGAATGCGTGAGGAAAGGCAGGCGGACGCCGGCCGCTCCCAGGTGGGCAGGCCGGCGCGCCGCGACAGCTCCCGAATGTCGTTCTTCCCCAGGCCCGCGTCCAGCAGCGGGGAAACCACCCGGTGCTTCCGTGCCGCGCGGTGGCCGGGACGGAAATCCCCGGTGTCGTCTTTGTTGATGCCGTAGCAAATGGCGGCGAATCCGCGCTCGACGGCAATCTCGTCGAGCCGCGTAAACAGCTCGTCTTTGCAGTAGTAACACCGATCGGTGCTGTTCTCGACGTAGAGCGGGTTTTCGAATTCCCGCGTGGCGATCACCTCGTGGCGGATGCCAAAGCGCCGGGCGAAATCGAGCGCGTCCTCAAGGTGCGAACGGGGAACGCTGGCGCTGTCGGCGGTGATCGACAGTACCCGCTGCCCGAGCGCCCGGTTGGCGGCCCAGGCCAGATAGGCTGAGTCGGTCCCACCGGAAAACGCCACAATGGCCGAGCCCAGGTTCTTCAAACCATCCAGCAGCAACTGCTCCTTGGCATCCAGTTCCGTGGGAATGGCCGTGGACATAACTGAATTATACAGGCGTTCTCATTGCGGATTGCGGATTGCGGATTGCGGATTGCGGGCCGGCTCCCGTTTGAAATGCGCAATCCGCATTCCGCAATCCGCAATTTGAACTGCTCCAGCCTTTATACTGGCAGTGTGACGAAACGCGTCGCTTTTTACGTGCTATTGGCGCTGCTGGCCGCATTGTCGGCCGTGATGCTGGTTCCCGTGTTCGTGCCGGTGATGGTGTCGATGATCCTCGGCTACCTGCTGCTGCCGATTCATGAGCGCCTGGGCCGTGCGATCAGCTCGCCGGACCTGCGGGCGGCGGGGCTGGTTCTGCTGGTGCTGTTCGCGCTGGCGCTGCCCGTCCTGCTGGTTGTCGTCCAGGTGGCCGATGAGATTCCGAACACGCTAAGGACCGCGGACGCCGCTCGCGCCGCCGAGAAGATCAACCAGTGGCTCGACCGGACGCTGAACCGGCACGTCCCGCTCTCCGAGAACCTGGGGACCTACCTGGTGCGTGTGCGGGACACAGCGCTCCGCGCCGCCCCTTCCATCATCGGCGCGGTTGGCAATACGGCCCTCGGCCTGTTTGTCATGCTCTACACGCTGTTCTACGTGCTCCGTGACGGCAGGCAGGTGTGGCGCGACTTTGTGTTGCTTCTTCCGTTACAGGAGGAGGTGAAGCCGCTGCTGGTGAGAGACCTGCAGCAGACCCTTAGCGGAGTGCTGTACGGCCAGTTGATCACGGCAGCGGCTCAGGCGCTGCTGGCGGCCATCGGTTACGCCATCTTCCATGTGCCCAATGTGCTGTTCTGGAGCTTCCTCACCTTAATCGCTTCCATGATTCCCTTTGCCGGATCCACGATCGTGTGGCTGCCGCTGGCGATTTCGCGGCTGGCGGCCGGAGACAAGGTGGGCGGCATCGGCCTGTTGATCTATGGCGGCGTGCTGGTCATGAATGTCGATAACGTCATCAAGCCGCGTCTGATCGCCGGCCGCTCGCAGTTGCATCCGGTGGCCGCGCTCCTGGGCGTGATCGGCGGCCTGCACCTGTTTGGCGTGATTGGGTTCCTGCTGGGTCCGGTGCTGCTGAGCCTGGTGGTGGCCATGCTCCGCTTCCACCGCGACGTGAGCCTTTACGAACTCGCAAGCAAGGCAAACGCGACAGCCGATCAGCGGCCGTGAGGGAATCCGCAGATCTCGCGCATGGCGCAGATTGCATCGTCTGTGTAATCTGCGAAATCTGCGGCTTGAACTCAAAGGACGATCGAGGGATGGTAAAAGCCGCCGCCGGAACGTTCGGCAATGGCCAGCAGGCGCCCATCCGGCGCCAACACCTTGAGGCGCGGCCAGTTCAGGGGCGGGAAGGTGCGGAAATCACGGCCGTGCAAGAGTGCTTCCACGATGGCCGGGGGGATCTTGTAGGGCGGGAACTCGGGCAACAACTTCTCGGCGGGCGCCAGCGCCTCGCCGGCCCGTCCGGCGGTCTGCAACTCGCTCAACCGCTCGAGCGTGATGGCTTCCTTCTCGGTGAACTCGCCCGAAGCCAGCCGCCGCAACTCAACCAGGTGAGCGCCGCAGCCCAGACGCCGGCCCGCATCATGCACCAGTGAGCGAACATAGGTTCCGCCCGAGCAGTGCACGCGGAAGCGGGCCAGCGGCGGCTGCCAGTCCAGCAGCGCGAACTCGCCGACCTCGACGTGCACGGGCGGAAGCTCGACCTCCTGGTGGCGGCGGACCAGCTTGTAAGCTTCGACGCCGCCGATCTTCTTGGCCGAGACCGGCGGGGGCTGCTGGTCGTACTCTCCGCTCAGCTCGCGAAACACCGTTTCCAATTCGGCGCGGTCTGCCTCCGGCTCGACCTCCGGAGTCGTCGGCACGCCGGCCCGGTCATAGGTGTCGGTGGCGAACCCCAGCCGCATGACGCCTTCGTAAGTCTTGTGGCGGTTACGGAAGAACTGGGCCAGCCGGGTGGCGCGCCCCACCACCAGCGGCAACACTCCGGTGGCCAGCGGATCCAGCGTTCCCAGGTGGCCGATGCGCCGAATCCCCAGGGTCTTCCGCGCTTTCATCACCGCGTCGTGCGAGGTGATTCCCGCCGGCTTGTCTATAACCAGTACGCCGTCCATTGCCCAGGCCACTCTCTCCCATTATCCGCGCGCGCCCTTCTCCAAGACCTCGCGCAGGCGGCGGGCCAGCACCACGTGCTCACCCGGCTGCATCATCCACACGCCCACGTGCAGCAGCGGCGGCGTCACCTCGTGGTCGCTGCCGGGCCGCAATTCGATTCGCGGATTCCCTTCCCGCAGCTCGAGCGCGACCTGCCGGTTCGTCAGCCGCACTTTGCTTGCATCCCAGCGGATCGCCAGGTGCGGCACCTGGTTGGCGATTTCCGGTACCTCGCGCTCCGCCGTTACCCCGGCCACCTTGGCTACCGTGTCCGCGATGTACTTGACCCGGCGCTCCCACTCGGCCCATTCGGCGGCGTGCTGGCGCTTCAAAAACAGCTCCAGGGCCGTGAGCAGGCCGACAATCTCCTCCTTGCCGACTTTTGCGCCGCGGCCGATGGAGTCGGAAAAAGGATTGCCGTTGAGGAAGGCGGCTTCGATCAGGTCCTTGCGGCCCAGCAGCAAGCCGGAGCACTGCGGCCCACGGAGCCCTTTGCCGCCGCTGAAGGTCACCAGGTCAAAGCCCATTTTTGTGTACATCGTGAGCCGCTCGGGCGGCGGCGTATCGGCAGCGGCGTCGTTGAACGTGGGCACGCCAAGTTTCTTGCCCAGCGCCACGAACTCCTCGGCGTGGATGCGTCCCTTGGGGTCGTTGGCGTTGAAGAACAACATCATGGCCGTGCGGTCGCCTGCTGCCGCCAGCAGTTCCTCGCGCGTTTCTACCTCCACCATCCTCACGCCCACGTTGCGGACCGCGTGGTCATAGCCGTAGCGGTGCGACTTCTGGATGATCGCCTCGGTCTTCTTCAAGCCGGTCAGGTCGGGGATCTGGCGGATGGCCTTGGGGTCTTTGCCGGCCACGCAGGCGGCTGTGCCCAGCGTCAGGGCGGCGGCGGCGCCGGCGGTGACCAGCGCAGCCTCGCAGCCCAGCAACCCGGCGATGCGCTTGCCCACTGCGGCCTGCAGTTCGGGAATATCCACATGTGCCCGCCCCGCCTCGTCCATGGCCGCCAGCACCTCGCGCGGCTGGAGGCTGGCGCTCAGCGTGGTGTAAGTGCCGGCCGCGTTGATGAAAGGCCGGAGGCCCAGTTCGCGATAGACCTTGGGCACAAAGAAGTTCGAAGCACCGCGGGCCGCCCGCGCCGCTGCCGCCCCCACGCTACCGGGCAGCGCCGTATTCAGCAACGAGGCCAATCCGGCCGTCTTCAAGAACGCCCGCCGGTTCCATTCCGCTGTCCAACTCATGGCAGAAAACCTCCCTCGGAGCGCATTCTAACACCCGGAGGGGGCCCCAGCCGGTAGAGTAGGAGAGTGAGCGAGGCGCGAAGGCCCGACTCACCCTCCCCTCGTCGAACCGGACGTGCGGATTTCCCGCATCCGGCTCTCGCGAAAACGTCGCCTCAAGCTATCGCGGGCAGTCGGC
>Ga0315280_10004391_pt1 | contig 20858 bp, 18 predicted proteins | sample YL17G06_40_MG_FD_203697 | JGI IMG/M metagenome (GOLD analysis project Ga0315280, IMG submission 203697) | Sediment microbial communities from Yellowstone Lake, YNP, Wyoming, USA - YL17G06_40 | ecosystem: Environmental > Aquatic > Freshwater > Lake > Sediment | place: USA: Wyoming | collected...
ACCCGCAGTGCCTCACGTTGAACAATATTGATGGGATTAATGTGGGCGATTGGCTGCAAATCGACACGGGGGTGAACAACGAGATTGTCCAGGTGGTCGGAGTTACCGGGAAATTACCGCCGAACCCTCCTTACGCAACGGTGGTCTGCACCAGCGCCGGCGCCAACCAGATTTACGCCGTGCTCCAGATGTATCACAATGGCAGCGGCACACCGTTTCCCGTTATCAGCTACAAGATGCCCTATCCCGCGGGGATCCTGCAGGGGACCGGGACCTCCGACGATCGCACGCTGGAATTCTTCGGCGACATCAACAATGATGGGGTTATACGATATGTGGTATATAGCCTGACCCCGACTACCTCTCCGGCTACCACCGTCTCCGTCGGTGGCGCCACCTACACCCTTTACAATTTGCGACGCTCGATTACGCCGGTGACCTTCACCGCGGGAGCGGTGAATGATCCTTCCTCGCCGCTGGTCCAGAACGTCCTCTATGACGTAGCCAACGCCCGGGGGCCGACAGGCCTGCCGATTTTCGGATATCCCACGACGATAGTGGTGGGCGTGGTGCCCAATCAGGTCACCGTAGTCGGAACCATTGTTGTCACCCTCAGCGTGGCCGTAAACCCAAGAAGTCTGGAATCGGGCCGGGTCGAGTGGTACACCATGGCGACCCAGATTCGGCCGCTGAACCTCTCCGCCGCCATAGCGATCAACATGGCCGGCGGCGCCAGATACATGGTCAAGCTGCCGCCGGGTCTGCCGATGACTTATCCTACGGGCTATTAGAGAAGGAGCCGACAATGAACGGGCTCAAGGGAAGCTGCTCACGGGCGAAAGGACGCAGCAGGGATTGTGGCGTCGCTTTGATTCTCGTCTTGCTGTCCATGCTGGTGCTGTCGGTACTGGCGGCCACCATTGTCTTCACCGCGCGCTCGGAAACCCTGGCCAGCTACAACTTCAAGCTGGACACCCAGGCGGACTATCTGGCGAAGGCGGGCATTCAGTACGCCGTCAATTGGTTTCGCAGCACCCACTACAAGGGTGTGCCGCACAGCCTGGCAAATACCTATTACTCCGTGGCGTCCACCGGCGATCCCTGGAACCTCTGGACCTCGAACGCCTCGCCGGTGACCTGCAAGTCCGGTTGTTCCAGCACGAACAGCGGCGTGCAATTGATCAACTACGGCAGTGGCTCATCCAACTATCCTAGCATCAACAACACCGAGGGCACGCCTAGGGATGTGGCCACCGCCTTTGCCAGCGACTTGAACAATGTGCGCGTGACCGGCGACGCCAACAATTCCGGCACGTTTTCGATTAACGCCATTCTCCTCAACTACCAGACGGTTATGGTGGGAGCGCCGCCCGCGGGTTCGATTCTCCCTGTAGAGACTTGGCTCATCACCTCCAGGGCTGCGTGGACCGGGGGTTCGGGTATGACCGGGACTGTGGCCACGGCGGAAGAGCAAGCGGTTATTCAACCGATCTACGTCCCCACCTGGGGCAATGCCCTATATGGGTTCTGCTCGGTGGCCATGTCGGGAAGCGCGGGAACCTGTACCGACGCGTTCAATTCCGCCCTGGGAGCCTACGGTGGCGGGAATACCAGTGTTGCGTCAGGGGCTTGCGATTCCACGAGCGCAACCAACGTGATTGCGGCAGGCGCCGGCGTGGGCTCGAACGGTGGGGTCACGCTGGGTAGTAACGTTACCGTATCCGGAGACGTGACAATTGGTTCTGGTCCGCCCGCCGGCTGCACAGCCAGCGGCTTTACGGGCAATGCGAGCTCAGTGCTGGGCCAGGTGATCAACGGCCCCCACAAGGATCCACCGGCTGTGCCGACGTTTCGCACCACCCCCGCTTTCCCTACGGGAGGTACGGGAGCTCCCAGTTACACCCTTAATAACGCTAGTGACGTCCAGATTTTGCCCTTGAGTGTAACAACTTGGCCCTCCCTGGCTACGTTCCCGAACACTAGCTACACTCCGCCGTTGACGGCGGGGAAACCCTGCATGGACACGAGTTGTACCGGCACCGTGGACCACCCGTACGAAATCGGGGAGATTAAGATGACGAATGGCAAGCTCCGACTGATTGGCGGACCGGATCCTTTCAACCCTGTGTATTACGATATTGATAAACTCACCGAGAACGGGGGTTCGATTGAAGTCTCGGGTTACGTCGTCCTGAACGTCAAAACCGACATCAAAATTGCTGGCAACGGGATTTCCAACGGCATCACTTCCAGCATTCCCCCGGAATGCGTGCAGATGAACTATGCGGGTACAAATGCGGTCACGATCAATGGTAATGGGGCCGTCTCCGCCGTGCTTAACGCACCCAATGCGGCAGTAGACCTGGGCGGTGGCGGCAGCGGCGGGTACATGGTCGGGGCCATTCAGGCTAAGGATGTAAACGTTCAAGGCGGCTATCCGGTCCACTACGACGTCCAACTCAGCCGGGTGGGCGGAGTCATGGGCGTCCCGGTGACCACCGCCTATAACCGCAAGAAGATGTGATGGAAAGCGGAAAGCTTGCGGCCGGGCGACTATTCTAGCCTAGTACACAGGTCGGGGTAGGGCATAGAAGCGTGCCGACAAAAAGGCCTGTGAGCCTGTCATCCTGAGCGAAGCGAAGGATCTAGAGTTTTTTGTCGCCAAACGAGCGCGAGATGCTTCGCTGGCGCTCAGCATGACAAAGAGGGCTTTTTCAGCACCCTGCTAATATCCGGTCGCTATTCCCGGTGGCATCTCCCCCAATCCCTGCGACATGAGACTAAATCTGCGAGCGCGGCCGTTAGTCCGCCAACTGCAAATCCTGTTCTTTATTTCCGGATTCAGTGCTCTGGCGCTGGAAGTCGTCTACGTCAAGCTGCTGCGCTATTGGGCGGGCAACACGGCTGCGGCGGTGGCCGCCGTGCTCTGCGCCTACATGGCGGGACTGGCGGGGGAAGGGGACCTTTATACGCGTGAGTTTTACGAGCTTTGTTCCGCGCGCTTGCTGGACAGTGGCGTCCTGCAGCAGTGGGTGCCCTTGTTCGACCTTTCTCTGCGCGACACCGTGATCATCCTGCGGACCGTGCGGCAGGTTTTTCCTTACGTGACGCTGTATATGGGAGCGGAGAGCGGCATGATTGTGGCGTCGCGGTCACCGTTGGAAGTGAACTACGCGCGCCTGCGTGAAATGGATTCCAACCCGCAGCTGGCGCGCCTCCTGGCCAGCCTGCAACTGCCGCGCGTCTTCAGCTTGTTGGGTGACTGTATCTTCGTTCCTGAGGGTCTGGATGCATTCCTCGCGCCATCCCCCGAACGCAGGATCTCCACTGACCTGTGGCCCCACCTGGAATACTCGAATGCCCGCTTCTACCTGGTCAACCCCTCCAGCCGGGCCCTGCGACTGCATCTTCTTTCCGCTCAGGAATTCCGTACCCCTCCCATCATTGGTGCGGAGGGGGCGACGCGCGGGGCTATCCAGGAATATGCCTTCGCGGAACGGAGCCGCTTGGTGCAGACGTTTCCCCCGCGCTAGGGCCGTTCCAATCATTAGGAGCTATTTCCGGGAGGGACAGGCCAAGGACCTTTGCTGGAGCATCAAGCATGACGGACCTTGGCCTCCGGTTACAGCCTCCGAGCTTTGTGGTGCCTGGGTGGGATCAGGGCATGATCGCGTCTTGCTCTCGGCCTCACATCGGCCTATAGTAAGGGGTTCAAGGCGCGTTTCTAACTTCGGTCGGCAGTGCGGAGCAGCCATGAACTCTCCTGAAGCGCAGGGTTCCAGCGGCACGCGGCCCGAGCTACCCAGCGTGCTCGCGGGGACGTGGCCGGATCGCTTGCGAAGTCTGCTCGCTCAGCAGCTGGAACCTCTCTTTGTCATCTTGATCGGGCTGCTGGTACTGGCGGTCTTCTACCTCTTTCCTAACAACCGCACAGCCTTCCTGAATTTCTTCTATTTGCCCGTGCTGGCCGCGGCCTACTTCTTGGGAAAGCGTAAGGCCGTCCTGGGCGCCACGCTCTGCATTCTGCTCATGGTGCTGATTGCCTATTTCTACCCCGACTCCTTCACGGTCACCGGTGGCCAGGTGGACGCGCTTCTGCTGGTTTCCATCTGGGGTGGATTCCTCGTCTTGTCCAGCGCCGCGGTGGGCTCGTTGCAAGAGCGGCTGGTCAAGGGTTTTGAAGAGACGCGTCAGCTCCTGGAAGAGCTCAAGCGCAGCCGGGTGGTGGAAGAGATGAAGGAAAGGGTGGAGAAAGCTCTCTATTCCACCATGGATCCGGTCGTGGCCAAGCTGGCCACCGAAGGGAAGCTGCGCTACGAAAAACGCGAGATCAGCATCATGTTCACCGATCTCAGCAACTTCACCACCTATTCCGACCGGAACCGGCCGGACGTGGTCCTGGAGGAACTCAACGCCTATCTGGGGCAGATCGAGCCCGTCCTCGATTTGTTCCGCGGGCACATTGACAAGTACATGGGCGACGGGGTGATGGTGGAGTTCGGCGCCCCGGTGGACTACGACCGCCACGCGCTGCTGGCGGTGCTGGCCGGCTGGAAAATGCAGGAGAAATTGAGGAAGCAGGGCTCACCCTGGCACATGCGGGTGGGCATTGCTACCGGCAGTGCCATTGTGGGCATGCTGGGCGTGCGCCGCCAAGCCTACAGCGCTCTGGGAGACCGCGTGAACGTGGCCAAGCGCCTGGAGGAAATCTGCCAGTCGGATAAGGTCTGCATTGATGAGCCCACCTTCAAGGCGGTCGAGCCCTTCGTCAACGTCACCAAGCTGCGCAACATGGGCTATGGGCGCAATACGGATGCCGAGCTGCTGGAACGCTTGAGCGTCTTGGAGGAAAAGCTGGTTTTGGGAGGCGAGGATCCCAAACTCCTTTATGAGGTGGGCAAGATCTATTTTCAGTTGCATGATGCCACGGCGGCCATCCGCCACTTCGAGCGCGCCCTGGCCTTGAACCCGGAATCGACCGAGATCAAGCTGGCCTACGCGGACGCCAACTTCAAGAAAGACGAATACGAGAAGATCCAGCTCAAGGGCAAGTTGGCCCGCATCACCGTCTATGAGCTGACAGGCCTGAAGGAGCGCTGGAAAGAGCGCGCCGTTGTTCCGGCGGCTGTAGCTGAGAAATACGGCCCGCTCCTAAGTCAGATTGAGCTGCCGGAGGAGCTGGTGCTCTCCGTGGAAGCTCTGGATGGTTCCGTGGGCCACAGCCGGGTAGTGGCGCTCATCTCTTATGCGCTCGGCGACCGCTTGAAGTTGAATGAGGAATTGAAGAGGGCCATCCTGCTCGCCGGTTACGTCCAGGACATCGGCAAAGAGGCGGTGCCGCACCACATCCTGAATCGCCCCGGCAGCTTGACCGAGCAGGAGACCAAGCTCCTGGAGAAATACGCTCAGGAGAGTGTGGCCACCTTGAAGCGTCTCGGATATGTGGAGCCCCAGCTCTTGGAGATTGTGGGGCATCATCGCGAAGTCTGGAAAGGTGGCGGTTACCCGGACGGCCTGCAAGGTGAGGCCATCCCGATTGGCGCGCGCATTACCGCCGTCGCGGAGGCTTACAGCGCGCTAACCTCCTGGCGTCCCTATCGAGAGGCCTGGGACGCGCGCATGGCGCTCAGCGAGCTGCGCAAAGGGGCCGAGCACGGCCGGTACGATCCTCGGGTAGTCGAAACCTTGATCGAACTCCTCAAGTAGCACGCCAGCGCCCCCTCGTGCAGTAGCCTGCCGCAGAGCAGTCCGCGGGAGATCGGCTTTTGCCCGCCGCGTTTGCGCTTGTGTCCCTTCCGGAATTGGGCCCCGGAGCAAACCTTGCGGAGACAGGGCGGCATCGTATTTAATATTGTTCACGGGCTGTCTGCCACCGGGAGCAGTCCGGGGCGGCAGAAGGGAGAAGTGCTTTTATGCGGAGCATGTCGAAACAGTTTCTGCGCGAAAACCTGCTGGGGTTGAGCCTGACGCTGATTGGCGTCCTTTGTCTGGTCTTGGCGGGAATTCTGTATCTGGGCCCCGGAAGGTTCCCCCAGTTTGCGCTGGCCGAGGGACAGGGACTGGAAGGCTCCGATATCGATGCCTTGGAGAAACAAAATGGAGCCTTTGAACGAATCGCTCAGACCGTCACGCCAGCCATTGTGAATATCCGCACCACCCAGATTATCAAAGTGCAGCAGTCGCCGTTCTTCAGCGACCCTTTCTTCCGGCAGTTCTTTGGCGACCTGTTTGGTGGCCAGCTTGGCATCCCGCGCGAGCATCGGGAGCACGCGCTGGGCAGCGGCGTGATCGTCTCGCCGGACGGGTATATCGTCACCAACAATCACCTCATCGCGCGCGCTACCGAGATTGAGGTGATGCTCGCTGACAAACGGGTCTTCAAGGCCAAGCTGGTGGGAACAGATCCCCGGACGGATGTGGCGGTGGTAAAGATCGAGGGCAAGAACCTGCCGCCCGCGCCCTGGGGCGATTCTTCCACCCTGCGCGTGGGGGCGACCGTGTTGGCGTTTGGCAATCCCTTCGGACTGAATTTCACCGTCACGCGAGGAATCGTCAGCGCCGTGGGGCGCTCGGGCCTGGGAATCGAGCAATACGAGGATTTCATTCAGACTGACGCGGCGATTAATCCTGGCAATTCCGGCGGCGCATTGGTCAACGTGCGCGGGCAGGTCGTGGGCATCAACACCGCCATCGTGAGCGCTGGGGCAGGACCGCAAGGCGGGGGCGGTTCGGTGGGTGTGGGTTTTGCCATTCCGGCCAACCTCGCCCGGCACGTGATGGAGAGCCTTATCAAGACGGGCAAGGTGACGCGCGGCTATCTGGGTCTGGCTCCTGGCGACCTGAACGCGGCCCTGGCGCGCCAGTTCAAGGTTCCGGACATCGCGGGCGTGCTGGTGCAACACGTCGATGCCGGTTCGCCGGCGGACAAAGGCGGAGTGCAACAGGGCGACGTCGTCCGCACATACAACGGACAGACCGTGGACAACTCCGATCGTTTCCGCTCCCTGGTGGCCAGCACCGACCCGGGAACTGAGGTTACGCTCGGCATCCTGCGCGACGGCCGATCCCTTACTCTCAAGCTGACGCTGGGCGAACAGCCGGCGGGCTTGGCGGGCGGAGGCGCCGGGCAGGCTCCCGCGGAGAGCACCTTGCGGGGGATTTCCGTGCAGGAGCTCACGCCCTCGATTCGCGAGCAGTTGGGTCTCGGGCCGCACACCCGAGGTGTAGTCATCAGCGATCTCGAGCCGGATTGCCCGGCGGCGCAACAGGGCTTGCAGCCGGGCGATGTGATTGAGAGCATCGATCGCCAGCCGGTTAGCTCCGTGCCGGAATTCGACCGTCTGGCGGCTCGGGCTACGGGCGATGTGTTGCTGCGCGTCAACCGGCAAGGCACTTCGGGGTTTGTCGGCATCTCGCCCAGCGAGCAATGACGCGGGCCGCGGCCGGAAAGGCGCGCCCGGGAACATTCGTCGCTGTGAACCAGCGCGGGGCGGAGCCAGGCGCGGGCGCAGGAATCCGAAATGAAACTCCGCCTCAGGAGGCTCGCCATGCTTACCATTTACGGCGTGGCCGCGGGCTTGGTGCTGGTCGTGCTCTTGGTGCGCGTGTTCGAGAATCGTTTCATCTACTATCCTCCTCGCTACCCCGATGGATTTGCTGACCCCGCCAGCTACGGCCTGCGGGTGGAGGAAGTCTGGATAAGCACTGACGACGGGTTGAGACTGAACGCGTGGTTTCTCCCGGTGCCCGCCTCTCCGAAAGTACTCTTAGTGTTCCACGGCAACGCCGAAAACATCGGCTACGGCTTGGCGCGTTTGAAATCCTTCGCGCAGCTCGGCACGAACGTCTTAGCGCTGGATTATCGCGGTTATGGCAAAAGTGAAGGCTCGCCGGATGAACGCGGCGTCTATCGGGATGCCGAGGCTGCCTACCGCTATCTGACCGAGATCCGGCGGTTCGCGCCCAGGAACATCGTGGTCTACGGACAATCTCTGGGCGGCGCCGTGGCCATTGATTTGGCGTCGCGGCACGAATGCGGCGGCCTGATCGTCGAGAGTTCCTTTACCTCTGGCAGGGAAATGGCGCGCCGGGCCTTTCGCATTCCCTTGTTTGAATACGTTCCGCAGAGCCGGTTCGATTCGTTGGCGAAGATTAGGAACGTCCGCTGTCCCATCCTGATTGTCCATGGCACGCGGGATGAAGTGATTCCGTTTGCCATGGGGCAGCGGCTGTACGAGGCGGCGCCCGAACCGAAGACGTTTTTGGCGGTCGAGGGCGCCGGGCACAACGACGTGTTCCTGGTGGGCGGCGAGAAATACCTGGAGACTCTGCGGACGCTGGTTGGGACGCCGCCCGCGGAGGCGGTCACCAAAAAGGCGGCGTGACAGAAAAGGCTGAAGTATGAAGTGTAAAGGGTAAAGGGTAAAGTCTAAAGGATGATGTATGAAGGCTGAAAAGGAAAAGTGCTGGGATATTCGAAACAGGGCCTTTGCATATGCGCTGCGGGCCATCAAGCTGTATCAAGCTCTGCAGGAACAGAAGAATGGGGCAGGGTGGATCCTGGGAAAGCAGTATCTTCGGTCAGCTACTTCGATTGGCGCTAACATTGAAGAAGCCCAGTCTGGCGAAAGCCGAGCGGATTTCATTCACAAGTATGGCATTGCCCAAAAGGAGGCGAAAGAAAGCCTGTACTGGCTTCGCCTGATTGGTGAGTCCGGGATCCTGCCCACAAATCGCCTTGCCTCCGTCACCCGGGAAACGGAGGAGTTGTTCGCTGTCATCACCGCCATCATCGTCAACACGAAGAGGAAGGGCGCGTGAACTCCAGCGCCGGTCGAGTGTGGGTGTCTGAGTTTGTGTGGGTCGCGCGATTAGACTTTACCCTTTACCCTTTACACTTTAGACTTTTGACTTATGAAGTACATCGAGGTTTTTCGTCACAGCAAACGCGGCGCGGGCAAAGGGCTGAGTGAAGAGGGCCGGGAACTGGCCCTGCGGGCGCGTGCGTTGCTCGCTTCCCACTACGACCTCTGCGTTTCCAGCCCCAAGGAACGCGCGCGGGAAACGCTCGAGGTATTCGGTTTCGAGCGCTATGAAATTGACGAGGCCTTCACCGCCATCAATCCCTGGGAACCTTACGACGCCGAGGTCACAAAGCTCGCCAAGGAGCGGGGCACAATTCCGCTCGCCGCCTGCTGGGAAATCCCTGAAGCGCTGAACTACTTGCGCATGCAGGGCGAGACGTTTCTCGGAGCAGTGAGGCGCGTCGCCCGCGGCCTGCCAGAAGAAGGCCGCGCCCTGGTGGTCTCCCACGGCGGCATCCTCGAGGCCGCCGCCCTGCACGGCTGCGCGCGCTACGACCTCGCCGAACTCGGCGGCGAAATCGGCTTTTGCGAAGGCGTCGTTTTCAAATTCGCCGGCGAAAAGCTGGAAGCGACTGAACTGAAGCGCTTACCGAAAGTCCCGTAGCACCCGCCTTCAGCCCAGCAGGGTTATGGTCGCCGAGATCACCGCCGGCACCGCCAGCGCAAAAGATACATGCACGAGACCGGGGTCTTGTTGGTCGTGCCCGGCTTGTTGCATTTCATGAACCTCTCCGGTCATGCCGTTCCTCATCGTTGTCAACAATGAAAAACGAGTTTGGCCAGGGAGTCGCAGATGATAGCAAAACGGCGGGGCTGGAACAGTGGGCGCGCGCGAGGAATTGATTTCGCCGACGGAGAGTTGGCTGCTGCCGGTCCCGCTGGGTTTTCGGTACTTCCGGAAAAGGCTGGCGCGGGTTTCTAAGAGGGGGCGGAAGGTCGGCTGGGTTTGCCGCCTGCCGGCGTCGGTGGCGTGGCGGTCGCGGCGCCGTGGCACTTCTTATATTTCTTGCCGCTGCCGCAAGGGCAAGGGTCGTTGCGGCCCACTTTCTCTTTGCGGATAACCTGCTGCGGCTTTTCCGCCGCCCCCGCGCCGATCATCTGCATCTGGGCCTGCTCGCGCCGTTTGCGCCGCTGGTACTGCCGGATCATTTCCTCTTCTTCTTCCGGCGTGCGCATCAGGAAGAGGTAGCGTAGGGTTTCGTCCTCGACGCGGTCCATCATGGCTTCAAACATGTCAAAGGACTCGCGCTTGTATTCCACCAGCGGATCGCGCTGGCCGTAGCCGCGCAACCCGATGCCCTCTTTCAGGTGGTCCATGGCCAGCAGGTGATCTTTCCACTGCGCGTCGACCACCTGAAGCATGATCATGCGCTCGTGCATGCGCATGCGCTCGGCGGTCCACACGCCTTCCCGCTCTTCGTAGCGCTGGCGCACCAGGCGCCTCAGTTGCTCGATGAGCTGATCGAGAAGCTTGGAGTCCAACTTCAATTCCTGCTGCCGGAGGTCGATCCCGAAGCGGGTCCAGAACTCCGTGTTGAGGCCCTTCACATTCCACTCGTCGGCGCGCTGCTGCTTGGGGCAGAAGGTGGTCACCAGCCAATCGACCACGCGGTCGGTTGCGTCCAGGATGTAGTCCTTCTGGTCATTTCCCTCCAGCAATTGGCGGCGCAGGCCGTAGACGGCCTCACGCTGCTTATTCATGACGTCGTCATATTCCAGCAAGTGTTTGCGGGATTCGAAGTTCTGTGCTTCCACCGCCCGCTGCGCCGCCTCGATGCGCTTGCTAATCAGGCGCGACTCGATGGGGATGCCCTCTTCCATTCCCAGCCTGTGCATGATTTTCGAGATGCGCTCCCCGGCAAAGATGCGCAGCAAGTCGTCTTCCAGCGACAGATAGAAGCGCGACGAGCCCGGATCGCCCTGGCGGCCGGCGCGCCCGCGCAACTGGTTATCGATGCGTCGCGCCTCATGGCGTTCCGTGCCCAGAATGTGCAGGCCGCCGAGTTCGACCACCTGATCGTGTTCCGTGTCGGTGACCGTTTTGAAGCGCGCCATAAAATCCAGCCAGGTCGTTCGCCAGCGGGTGTAGGCATCGACGTAAGCCTGGAAGACTTCTTCGGGCGAGCCGGCAGGCGGGCGCTCGGGCGGCTCGGGGTCGATTCCCTGCTCGCGGTACTTTTCCGGTGACCGGCGGAATTCCTCCCGCGCCATGAATTCCGGATTGCCGCCCAGCAGGATGTCGGTGCCGCGCCCCGCCATGTTGGTAGAGACGGTCACCGCACCGACGCGCCCCGTCTGGGCCACGATCAGGGCTTCGCGTTCGTGCTGCTTGGCGTTCAGGATGTTGTGTTTGGCCTCGCGCTCCTCGAGCACCGCCAGCAAGCGCTCGGGCCGGCACTGAATCTCCAGCAGGTAATCGACGACCGGGAGGAATTTCTCCTCCGTACTTTTCACCAATTCGACAAGCGGCGCGACCAGCGCCTCGTCGGCCGGAGGCAGTTCCCGGCGCGCGTAAGTCTTGTGGCCGTGCTTGAGCACGGCCTGGAGGAACTCGCTACGGTTGCCGTTCGAGCCGGAGAGGATCACCTGGTAGCGGCCTTCGGCCAGCAGCTTCTTCACCGTGGAAGCGGTCACCCCGGCACGGATCAGCCATTCCATGGCGGCGGCGTGCCGTGCCGCGAGCTGCGCCGCCCACTTCGCCAGCTTCGGCCCTTCGAGTCCCGCGGCCCGGACGAGTTCCTGCAAATGTGTGGGCAGGAGCCCGGATTTCCGCAGTTGGGCGCTCAGCCGCTCCGACTTCTCGATGGCGATGGTGCCCACCAGCACCGGCTGGCCGCGCAGGTGATACTCCTTGATCTCCTCGATCACCGCGTTGAACTTCTCGCGCTCGGTGCGATAGACCACGTCCGGGTGCTCGTGCCGGATCAGCGTCCGGTTCGTCGGAATGACGACGACTTCCAGGTTGTAGATCTTCTCGAACTCGGCCGCCTCCGTCTCCGCCGTGCCGGTCATGCCCGCCAGCTTCTTGTACATGCGGAAGTAGTTCTGGAAGGTGATGGTGGCCAGGGTCTGGTTTTCCTGCTCGATCTTGACGCCTTCCTTCGCTTCGACGGCCTGGTGCAGGCCATCCGACCAGCGCCGCCCGGGCATCAAGCGGCCGGTGAACTCATCCACGATGATGACTTCGCCGTCCTTCACCACGTAATCGCGGTCCAGCTTGTAGAGGGTGTGGGCGCGCAGCGCCTGATAGACGTGGTGGATGTAGTCGATGTTGGCGGGGTCGTAGAGGTTCTCCAGGCCCAGGGCCTTCTCGGCCTTGCCGACCCCCGCTTCCGTGAGCGTGGCCTGGCGGTGTTTCTCGTCAATCTCGTAATCTTCCTTGGGCTGGAGGCGCGGGATAATCTGGTCGATGCGGTAGTATTTCTCCGTGGATTCTTCCGAGGCACCGGAGATGATGAGCGGGGTGCGGGCCTCGTCGATGAGGATGGAATCCACCTCGTCCACGATGGCGTAGTGGTGGGGGCGCTGCACGCAGTCTACCAGGTCGAACTTCATGTTGTCGCGCAAGTAGTCGAAGCCGAATTCATTGTTGGTGCCGTAAGTAACGTCGCACTGATAGGCCTGTTGGCGCTCCTCCTCGTCCAAGTCGTGGACAATCACCCCGACGGTCAAGCCCAGCAGGCGATAGATGGGGCCCATCCAGGCAGCATCGCGCTTGGCCAGGTAATCGTTTACCGTGACCACGTGCACGCCCTTGCCCGCGAGCGCGTTCAGATAGACGGGCAGCGTGGCCACCAGCGTTTTGCCTTCGCCGGTCTTCATTTCGGCGATCTTGCCCTCGTGCAGCACCATGCCGCCAATCAACTGCACGTCGAAGTGGCGCATGTTGATGGTGCGCCGCCCCGCTTCGCGGCAGAGCGCAAAGGCTTCATCGAGCAGGTTGTCGAGAGGTTCACCGTCGGCCAGGCGTTGCTTCAGGCGTTCGGTGCGCTGAGGGAATTCCGCGTCGGGGAGCTGCTCCATCTCCGGCTCGAGCGCGTTGATCTTCCCCAGGCGCGCCGACAGCCGCTTCAGCTCGCGCTCGTTCTTCGTCCCGATAATCTTGCCTAGGGCGATTTGTAGGTAATTTCCCATGTCCCTCTGCGCCGGCCACTACTCCGGCCCAGTTCGTCCATTGTACGGCCCATCTGCGGCCTTGGCAAGAAAGCCGCCCGATTTTGGATTTGCGATTTGTGATTTTGGATTGAAGGCAAAAGTCAGGAGTCAGAAGGGCAGTTAACAGTCGACAGTCCAGAGTGAAGACATCACAAGTCACAAGCCAGGTGAACACGACCGACCTGAACCGAGCGCCGAGTCGCCAACCCCGCTCGGCCGGAAGGTCGGCAATGATTAGAGCAATTGCAGGAATCGATCTACATCTAGGCGGGCCTGTTTAAGGATATGAGCGAGGGTCGACCGCTTCACCGGGCGATGAGTGGGAACCGTGATCTTGAGCACCTCCTCGCCTATTCGTTTCTGCAAGCGCAAGTGGCTGCCACGTTGCCGAACCACTGCCCAACCATCTCTTTGCAGGGCCCGCACGATCTGCGTGTAAGGCAGGCTCGGGACCTTGCTCACAATTCGACCTCTTTTACCACCGCGTTCTCTTCCGCCACCCAGTCGTCTTCCACCGGTTCCAGGTACAGGCCGATGGCCTCGCGGATATTGGCCAACGCATCTTCGACGGTCTCGCCCTCGCTGATACACCCGGGCAGAGACGGCACATAGGCTGTAAAACCACCTTCTTCGCTCGGTTCGAGAACCACTTTTACCTTCATCCTGTTACCTCCCGCTTTCGCTGTGACACCAGCTGGGACCAGAGCAAATCATAGACCAGAATCGTTCCCGGTGCCATTGCAGACACGGACTCTCCGGCCGTGCCTACCCGCCGAAAATCGGCCAGGCGAACGTGGATTCGACCTTAATGCGCCGGCCGGTACGCTGCGATTCGTGGCAGGCCAGCATGACCTCCAGGAAATGGAAGCCGTGTTCGGCGGTAATCAAGCTTTTCTTTCCTGTGGCCAGGCATTCCGCAATGTAGGAGGCGCCGTACTGCCATTTATAGGGGCCGGGATCGGTGCAGGTGACTTCCAGAGGCGTACTTTCCGTGGTGACGCCGACGCCCACCGGTCCCCAGTCGTAGCCCAGCAGGTGCATGGTGCCCTTGGTGCCGACCAGATCAACGGAGCTCATCTTGCGGATTTCGGCGGGCAGATCGTCCCCGGGATACACGAATCCGCACTGCACGTGGGAGAGAACTCCCTTGCCGTGGTCCATGATGAGCATGGTGTTATCGTCGGCGGTCACCTCAATCGTCTTACCGTTGATTTCGCGCGTGGGCGTAACAATGCGGGTCATCCCCACGACTTCTTTCACTGGCCCGAGCAATCCCGTAAGCGTCGCCACGTTGTACACACCGAGATCGAACAGGCAGCCGCCGCCTTTCTGGAAGAACCACTCGGACCACGTCGGGCCGCTGTGGCCGTAAGTGCCGTGGGCGGCCGTGATGCTTCCCAGCTTGCCGCTCGCGATAGTCTCCGCCATGAAGCGAAACTGCGGGCTGGTAACCACGGTGGGAGCGGGCCAGAATCCCACGCCTTGCTTCTTGGCCAGGGCTAGCAGCTCTTTCCCCTGGCGGACAGAGAGCGCCATCGGCTTCTCGGTCCAGACGTTGACCTTGGCTTCCAGCCCCTTCTTGTTCACGGGATAGTGCGAGGGCATGGAAGTGAGGTTCACGAGGAGGTCGAACTTGGCGCCGGCCAGCATGGCGTCCACGTGCGGATAGACGTTGGGAATATTGAACTGCTGCGCGCGCTGCTGGGCTCGCTCCACGATGATGTCGCAGGCGCTCACAATTTCGATGTAAGGCGAGGAAAGCATGTCGGGAATGTAGGACCCGGAAACGTTTCCACAGCCAATTACGCCCACCTTGAGGCGCGTGCCAGGAGTCGCAGAACTCTTGCCTGCGACGCTGCGCGCGCTGGCACTCACCCCCGGCGCCAACCCCAGTGTTGCTCCCAGCACGGTGGCATCCTGCAAGAACTCGCGGCGGTTCATTCTCGTTCCCTCCTTTGTTTCGCCCTTTCGTCCAAACCATGCCGGACGTCGCGCTGCTTCGCTCGGGCCGTCCAAACGGCGGCGCCTCCGGCGGGAGCATTCTAACTCAAGTGGAGGCCCGTCCGCAGAGCCGCAACGGCGTCTGTGTTCTGATACGCCGATTGACGCCTGCCAGCCGGCAGCGTAGCATCCCGCTTATGAACCTTGCCGAAACGTTGATCCAGGTCTGGCAGCAGGCGCTCGTCGAAGGGAAGGGAGCGGTCGAGCTAGAGGGAGAGCGCCACCGGGTGATGGCCACGCGGGCCAAGAAGCTGCGCGCCGTGGAGTTTAACTACGGCGCGCAGCGAATTGCCGGCATCGAGCAGAACCCGCAGACCAGTTCCCGCTGGGCGGCGCTGGCGCGCGAGGGAAAACGGATCATGCAGTTCAGTTGCGCGCGCCGCTACTTTGCCAACGTCTGCGAAGGCAAGCTGACCCGCTACCCCGCCTGGCGCACCCTCGACCTTCCGGAATGAGGCGCCGCCTGGCCACGGCAACATTCGCCAACTGCCAACTGCTTTTCTTCCCCTCCCCGTTGCATCCTGGCTCAGCACCGGCGACAATAGGCCGCCGGGAATTCGTTATGCTGGCGTTTCTTTGCGGGGGAATGGAGTACGCTGCCGAGGGGGGGCGCGACTGGCGCGAACGCATACGCCTCTGGCTTCAGGATAACCTCAATCACCGCGTCTATGACCCGACGCGCGAGGCGCGGCGGCTCTTCAGCGCCGAGGAGTTGCGCGGCCTGCCTTCCTGGAAGACGCAGGATCCAGAACGCTTCCGCCGCATTATGCGCATCGCCATCAACCACGACCTGGATGTGATGGCGAACCAGAGCGATTACGTCATCTGCTTATGGGATGAGGCGGCCGTGCGCGGCGGCGGCAGCCAGGCCGAATTAACCGCCGCCTATCGCAAAGCCATCCCGGTGTACTTGGTGACGGAGATGCCGGTGGAGGAAATCAGCGGCTGGGTTCTCGGTTGCACCGACAAGGTCTTCGCGACGTTCGACGAGTTGAAATCCTTTCTGGCGGAGACTTACGGGAAAGAGGCGCGCCAGCAGGCGCTGTGGGAGAGATTGTAGCGGTGACCTTTAGGCCGGCAGGGTCTGCTTCCCCGGCCTTAGCTGTGCCTGCGTGAAGGCGGACGCGAGATCGGCGAACGGGGGCGTGACATGAAAGCAGCGGGGACGATTCTGGCTCTCGTGGTGGCGCTTGCCATCGGGTACTTCATCTTCAAGTCGCAATTCACCCAGGGGCCGACGGGCGGCGCGCCGCCGCAACAGACTATCGATGTGGCGGGCGTCAAGAACGATCTGCTGGCCATCGCCCAGGCCGAGCGGATGTACCTGGCTAGCCACGGCACCTACGCGAGCCTTGAGCAGCTTCAGCAGGACGGCGCCTTGCAGTTTTCCGGCACCAACCGGCGCGGGTACAACTACACCGCCGAGGTCAGCGGCGGCGAGCACTTCCGCATCGTCGCCACGCCCGCCGACCCCGCTAAAGCCGCTTGGCCGACCCTGGCGATCGATGACACGATGCAGGTTGTACAACAGTGACGAGTGACGAGCGAACAGAGAACAGTGAAGAGTGACAAGTGACGAGTGACGAGGTCAAGAAGTCAGGAGTCAGAAGTCAGGAGTCAGAAGGAAGGACAAACGGTTTAGTGGGTGACGATCAACAACTCACAACCAACAACGAACAACTGACAACTGACCACTGACAACTGACGACGGGGGATCAAATGAGAGTTGAGGCGCGAGCGCCGGCCAGAGTGGATTTGGCCGGAGGAACAGTCGATATCTGGCCCCTGTATCTTTTCCATCCCGGGGCGCAGACGGTTAACCTGGCGATACGCTGCTATGCCTCCTGCGTTATCGAGACGCGCGCGGACCGCCGGATCGTGCTCATCTCCCAGGACCAGCAGGTGCGGGAGACCTATGAGACGCCCACCGATTTGGCCCTGCGCACTTCCGCCTTGCCGCTGCTACGCGAATTGGTGCTGTTCTTCGAGCCGCGGCGCGGCGTGACCATCAAGACCAGCTCGCAAGTGCCGGCAGGTGCGGGCCTGGGGGGATCGTCGGCGTTGAACATCGCGCTCTGCGGGGCGCTGGCGCGCGTCACGGGGAAGCATTACACCAAGACGCAGATTCTGGAGATTGCCAAAAACGTCGAGGCCATCGTCATCCGCGTTCCCACCGGCTGGCAGGATTACTTTCCGGCGCTCTACGGCGCGGCCAACGCCTTGCACCTGGAATGCGACGGAGTGAAGCGGGAGCGACTGCCGCTGGCCTTCTCAGACGTGGAGAAACGGTTCGTGCTTTGTTACACGGGTCAGCCGCGGAATTCGGCCATCAACAACTGGGAAGTGATGAAATCTCACATCGACGGCGATCCCAAGGTGCGCCGCAACTTCGACCAGATTGTGACCATTGCCAGCCAGATGCGCGAAGCGCTCCTGGCCAATGATTGGAACGACGTGGCGGAACTGCTGGCCCTGGAATGGGACAACCGCAAGCGGAACTTCAAGGGAATCTCCACCCCGAAGATCGACCGCATGATCGAGCAGACGGCCAAGCATGGCACCTTGGCCGCTAAGGTCTGCGGGGCGGGCGGCGGAGGCTGCGTGGTGTTCCTGGTTGAGCCGGGAACCAAGCCCGCCGTCGAGCACGTGCTCACGCGCCTGGGCGGGCGCATCATCAATTTTGCGGTGTCCCGCACCGGCTTGGAAGTGCGCTCGAACCAAACCCAGGCAGGGCGGATGCGTCGCCGAGAGGAAGCATAGTGAACGCGGTGCGGATCTTCATCGCCGACGGGAAGCTCCGACCTGTTTGGCGGTTTCTCCTGTCGATCCCGATGGTCATCCTTGCCATGCTGGTGGCGGGGATGGTCGCCGGCTTCGTGCTAGCGCGAGCATCTCCGCAGGGCCGCGTTGTGGGAGCGCAGCTTTTTGCTCTGGCGGCGCTCCTGGCGGCGTTCAAGCTGCTGACCAGCTTGCTGGATCGGCGACCGCTGGGCTCGGTGGGGCTGGCGTTTTGTGGCCGCTGGTATCTGGAACTCGGCATGGGACTAGGCTTCGGCGCGCTAATGATTTTCGCTGTAGCGGCCCTGGAGCGGCTGCTGGGGATTGCGCATTTCACTTTGAACTCCGCGTCGCCGGGCCGATTCCTGGGTTGGGGCGCCGGCCTCTTCGTTTTTCTCTTCGTCGCGGCCACCAACGAGGAGCTGATCTTCCGAGGCTACCCTTTCCAGCGCCTCGTGGAGGCCCTCGGGGGGGCAGGTAAGTTTCTGGCTGGCAAGGTGCCGGGCTTGGCAGCTTTCGAGCGCTTCGCGGAGGCGCTGGGGGCAGCCGGCGCGGTGGCGTTATTCGCGGGGTTATTTGGCTTGGTGCACCTGCCTAATCCCGACCATACTTGGCTCTCTACCCTCAACACTATGCTGGTCGGCGTTCCCTTTGCCGTGGCTTACCTTCGCACCCGAGCGTTATGGTTGCCCGTCGGAATCCACTTTGCCTGGAACTACTTTCAAGGTTTCGGGTTGGGACTGCCGGTAAGCGGGCTCGGAGTGCCCTTTTCGGTTCTCCGGGCAGAAGTGACCGGGAATGAGCTGCTGACTGGGGGACCTTACGGTCCCGAAGGAGGGCTGCTCGCCACCGGAGTGATCGTCGCCGCCACGGTTTACCTCTCACTCTCCAAGCGCATCTACATCAGTAAGGAGATGAGGACGCTGGTCTTCGGCCCCACGCCTGCTGAAGCGGTGGCCGAGACCGTCGTCCCGCGCGAGCTTACAGCCGAACAGGCGAACAGTGACCGGCCGGAGTCAAGCTAGATGGCCGCCGATCTTCGCAAAACGCGAGGAGTCTCGGAATGCTGGGCGGGAAATTGTCTGCGCTTGCTGGCGGGCGTAGTCCTGATGTTGGCGATTGTGCCGGGCGCAGACCTGATGCTGGCCGCGGAGAGCATCCCGCGGAACGTGCGCATCGCCCTGATCCGCGGGCTGGCGCAGGAGGTGGGCGTCACGAAGGTGGCGCTGCCCCGCGGCAAGCGCGGGGTTTTTCTTGACGCGCAGGGGCAGCTCAATCAGGCCAAGGCGGATTCCGAGCTGCGCGCGAATGGGGCGGCCATCCGCCCCGGCATGCCGGCGCAAATAACGAAAATCATCTTCAAATCGAATCGCATCATTTTCGAACTCAACGGCGGCGGGAAGAAAGGGAAGAAGTGGTACCAGCGGATCGAAATCGGCATGGGCACCACCACCCGGCCGATCGTGCCCGAGACTCCTGTCCTGGCCTACGGCTCCTCGATTAGCTTGGCCCTTCCCGACCAGGCGTCGGCATTGACGGTGGAACAGGTCAAGAAGCTGCTGGCCACGGTCTTGGACTTTGAACGCCGCTCGCCCACCGTCCTCTATACGCCTACGGTCCCGCCGGAAATCAAAGAGGCCATCAAAAAGCACCAGGTCATCGTGGGGATGGACCGCGATGCGGCGCTTTCCGCCAAAGGCCCGCCGGACCGTAAAGTCCGCGAGGTCCGCAACGGGGCGGAACAAGAAGATTGGATTTACGGCCTCCCTCCGCACGTCCTCTTTGTGACCTTCGACGGCGACACCGTCGTCGCCGTGCGCCAGTATTGATCTTTGGAGTGCGCCTTTGGAGTGCGGCAGCTTGCTGCCGCTTTCTTGTGCGGGAGCCTCCGCACTCCAAAATCACTCCAGCCACCAGAGCTTTATTGTCTTGTCGTAGCTGCCGCTGGCCAGGATCCGGCCATCAGGGGAGAAGGCAACCGAGACCACCATGTTGGTATGCCCGCTCAGCGTCCGCTTCAGCGCGCCAGTTTGCGCGTCCCACAACGTTACGTTGTTGTCGGCGCCCCCGCTGGCCAGCGTGCGGCTATCGGGTGAGAAGGCCACCGAACTCACTCCGACGATGTCCCCGCTCAGCGTCCGCTTCAGCGCGCCAGTTTGTGCGTCCCACAACCTTATTACGTTGTTGTCGTAGCTCCCGCTGGCCAGCGTGCTGCCATCGAGCGAGAAGGCCACCGAACTCACTCTGCCGGTGTCCCCGGTCAGCGTCCGCTTCAGCGCGCCAGTTTGCGCGTCCCACAACCTTACGGTGGTATCCAAGCTCCCGCTGGCCAGCGTGCTGCCATCGGGCGAGAAGGCCACCGAACTCACTCCGCCGGTGTGCCCGCTCAGCGTCCGCTTCAGCGCGCCAGTTTGCGCGTCCCACAACGTTACGTTGTTGTCGGCGCCCCCGCTGGCCAGCGTGTTGCCCTCGAGCGGCGAGAAGGCAATCGACGATAGAAGGCCGGTGTGCCCGCTCAGCGTCCGCTCCAGCGCGCCAGTTTGCGCGTCCCACAACCTTACGTTGGTATCGGTGGTATCCAAGCTCCCGCTCGCCAGCGTGTTGCCATCGGGCGAGAAGGCAAGCGGGACCACCCTGTTGGTATGCCCGCTCAGCGTCCACTTCAGCGCGCCAGTTTGCGCGTCCCACAACCTTACGGTGGTATCGGTGGTATCCGAGCTCACGCTGGCCAGCGTGTAGCCAACGGGCGAGAAGGCAACCCTGAACACAGTGCCGGTGTGCCTCAGCGTCCCTATTTCGGCGGGTCGTTGTCGCGTGGCAAGATACCACCCACCCCCCAGGAGCAAGCCGGCCGAGGCCAGCCCGATCAACCTCGTGCGGCCGCGTTTCCGGAAAGCGAAGTACCAGGCGGATGCCAAAATGCCACCCACCAAGATTGCCAGCAACAGTACCTCCGCAAGCCCCAAATGTCCCCCGACAAGGAAAGCCCCAAGAACTACTGCGAACGTCAGAAGCGCAAGCCAGACGCCCCTCCAAGGACGCGCGGGTTCTGCCGGCCTA